>Ga0123336_10000503_pt1 | contig 39193 bp, 45 predicted proteins | sample SSSSmetaG_FD_96466 | JGI IMG/M metagenome (GOLD analysis project Ga0123336, IMG submission 96466) | Glacier valley bacterial and archeal communities from Borup Fiord, Nunavut, Canada, to study Microbial Dark Matter (Phase II) - ​SSSS metaG | ecosystem: Environmental > Aquatic > Freshwater > Ice...
AAGTGCTTTAGCAGATATGTATAGTACAGGTAACACAAATGCACCTGTAAACTCAATCCAAGCTGCAAAATTGTCTTTTTCAAAGAGCGCCTTCTTAAGCTCAATCCCTCTAGTGACGACCTTATCATATAAAAAATATGATAGTGAAAAGCCAATTAAAACAGTGCAAAAGCTAAAAACAAAGTTACTGCCCAGAAAATTTAAAAACATGCTTATATCCATGATACCCTCCCAGTTTTTAGTTTTAATTTCGAAAATGTACCACCTGTTATTTAACTACGAAATATAACTATAAGAAGTTAATTCAAGTAGTTATACAATATTTATGGTTATTCACCAAGATATATTTTATAAAATATTTCTTCTATCATTTCTCCTGTGAATATGCGGAACATACCGTTTTCTTCAGTCATCTCAACATTAACAAACTTTGTTAAGCCATCCTCTTGTTTTTCATAATCCCATATTGTAACTTCACCATTACGCTCAATATCGTTAGTATTTACATCAAGTACCTTGATTTTCCCCTTTATTCCATCTATACGTTCCTCATTATTAGGCATGATACAGCGCATATACTCATTCCCATCTGGAGTAGTGAGGTATCTCTGACCAGCAACATCCAAGAAATCCTCTGAGAAAGGGATAGTGTCACTAAGTTTATAAAGGTATACTTCAAGCAAAGTCTTTGCAGGAAATGCTTCAAGAATCATTTCATCTTCGTACAAATCTGAATGAATAATATATCTTGAATAAAACCTTCCGGCAGCGGTAAACTCGATTATTTTTTTGAACTTCCACATGCCTGCGTCCTTAAGCTCACCAATGGTAAATTCAATTGTAGAGTCTTTATTTATTTTTAACGGGTTTAAAATGTTATCAATTTTCTTATTGTCATTTCCGAACATATTTGCCTCCTTAATATATTCTACTTGAGTTCTTCTTAGGTTTCTGTGGCTTTCTCTTTGAAAGAGTATATATCATTAATATTAGGCCCACAGAAATTAATAATAGAGGAATAAAAAAGGTGAAAGGGTTTTGTACAGGTTTTGAATATTTGTCGGTATAATAAATCTTATCTAAGTTTTTTTCCTGATAATCAGAGGATAACATAAGGTCAGGATCAACATCAGGCTCAAGATAATTTGGATCTTTGGCCACGTTCTGAGCTTCTAATTGCTTTATTCTACTTTCCATTTGCGCAAATTGTGCAGCTTCAAAATTATCTCTGTAGGGATAGATATCTGACCAATGATGATACCAGAACATGTCTGAAGCTCTCATCAGAAACCATAAATCCCAGGGACCTGCAAAGGCGGAACCGTAGGAAAAAGGCCCACCAAATTGATAGGTATTTATATTTACGCGAATTGGCCTTGTACTATAGTCATTCATACGAGCAGTTCTTGTTCCCATAGATTGCTCAAAATCCATTTTCTTTCCGTTATAATAATTTCCATTCATAGAAGAGTCATACACTTTTTTCTGCTCGTCATTTAACTTTTGCTTGTAGTTTGAGTAGCTTGTACTGGAAGCCTGCTTCTTGTATGCATCCGACATATAGGATTGTTTCTGGCTTTCTGTCTTTGCGGTAGTTTTGCTTGAGCTACCGAGGGTTGAACTTTTTGAAGAGGAGCTCCCGCTATATCCAGAGCTTTTAGTGGCACTGCTAGAGCTTCCTGTGCCAGTGCTACCGGAAGTTGAAGTACCTGAGGAGCCACTTTTTGAAGAGGAACTTCCGCTATACCCAGAGCTTCCTGTGCTAGTGCCACTGGAAGTTGAAGCACCTGAGGAACCACTTTTTGAAGAGGAACTCCCACTGTATCCAGAGCTTTTTGATGAGCTTGAGGAACTTCCAGTCACACTCCTTGCGGAGGATGAAGAGCTCTTTGAAGACGAAAAGCCAGAACTTTTAGACGAACTAAAAGATCGTGATGATGTTTTAGCGTAAACTAAAGCTGTATTTGAAATTAAAAACATAAATGCAACAATGATAGACAGAATTCTCTTTTTCAAAATATAACCCCCCTGTATATGATATCTAAAATCTGCATAAATTAGGGAACACATTTCCCTGCAATGCATCGTAGTTTCAGTTATGCGAAATTATAAAGTTAAATATATAATACGACAATAATTATATATTGTCTGATGTACGTTCTGTAAAAATTTTCAAAGCCTTTCCTATAAACATAACCTTAATAGGAAGTCCGCTACCTTTTTCTCCATCAATACTAGTAGGAATTTTCTTATCACACTCTATTGTGCATGATTTTGCAGTAAGTTTGGTGATGTTTTTATCAGTAGTTAAATCACGGCTTAGAACCTTGAAAAACAGGCTAGCCAAGTCTATATGGGAACAGCTTTTTATAATAAGAATATCCATAAGCCCATCAGTTATATCAGCTTCTCCAATTAAGCCGGATAGTCCTGCCCCTTGTGTTCCATTCAATATTAGAAAAATAAAGGCCTTCTCTTGAATAACCTTATCCTCAGTTTTTATTTTGAGGGTATAAGGACGAAGGTTTTTAACCTCTTGTAGTCCTTTAAGATAATAAGCCAAAGGACCAAAGTTCCTTTTAAGCTCATTATTGGTGCTAAAAGAAACATCAACAAAGCAGCCACCAGCAAAGGTGCTTAAGAAGTATGTGCTATCGTTCAATAACCCAACATCAACATCTAAAATTTTACCTTCTATAATAGTATCAATGCATTCTTCAATAACCGAGGATATTCCCAAACTGTTTGCAAAGTCATTACATGTTCCAGAAGGTATTATCCCAATGGGAATGTTAATAGTGTTCTTAAGCATAACATTGGCAATGAAATTTAAAGTGCCATCGCCACCTGAAATCACAATATAGTCAGAGTTACTCTCTTGCAATATATTAAGTAAAAAGGTTTCTTCATAATTATAAAATCTAACTGGTTGAATTAAAATATCATTATCTTGAAACTTACCAATAATGTAATCAAGCTTATTTATAATACTATGATCTCCAGAGGTTGGATTGTAAATTAATATTGCTTTTTTCATACTCAGCACCCTTATCACTTTTACTAAGTTCTTTTATCTCAAAATATTAAATAACTAAATTTTAATAACGCCCATTATTTGACCACAAAAAATGAATTCATGGAGTTAAACAATATCCTAATAAACTCATTATGCCATATTGCTACTAAAATTGAAACAAATATAAGCTGTTTTTAAGAATTTGTTTATGTTGACATTATTTTACAACTAATTTATAATAAATTCAAATAATAACATTATTTTACAATTAGAAGTCTACCTATATCTTTTTCGAGTTTTGTTTTTTGGGGGTAAGATGGAAAAAGGGTGTATTTTAGATAATAAATATGAAATCATAGATATTTTGGGAACAGGTGGAATGGGGAGAGTTTATCTTGCTAAAAATATTATGCTTGGAACTCTATGGACAATAAAAGAACTTAGGAAAAATCCTTGTGATATAGATAGAATACTTACTGAAGTAGATGTGCTAAAAAATCTAGAGCATCCAGCACTTCCAAAGGTTTTTGATGTTTTAGAAAGCAATGAATTTTTCTTTGTGGTTTTTTCTTATATTAAAGGCATAGCTTTAGATAAAAAGTTACTGGAAGTTGGAAGGTTTGACGAAGGAATAGTGGTTAACTTTGCAATATGTCTCTGTGATGTGCTTATTTATCTTCATACCAGCATTCCAAAGCCAATTATTTATAGAGATTTAAAACCTTCTAATATCATACTATGCGATGACGGAAACATAAAGCTTATTGATTTTGGAATTGCTCGGGAGTTTAAAGAAGAGAATACCCAAGACACAGTTTTTATAGGTACAAGAGGCTATGCTGCACCTGAGCAATATGGAGAGGGACAATCAGGCCCATACACCGATATTTTTAGTCTGGGAATCACACTAAAGCAGCTACTTACTGGAAAAAGTCCTCTATCTCAGCCATATGGAATTTTGCCCGTTACACAGTTGAATCCTCAGGTAAGTAAGAAACTGGAGCAAATTCTAGAAAAATGCACAAAAAAGGAGATCAATAAAAGATATGATAGCGTTAGTGAACTAAAAGACGAACTTGTAGCGCTTTCAATGGAAGTGAATCAAAGAGTTAGAAGGGGACGGGCTCAGCCTATCATTATAACCGAAAAGAAGGCCTTTTTTAAACAGATAATTATTTCTCTGAATAATGGGGAGTTTATCAGTGAACTAGCTATAGCTGCAAGCTTCGCCGGAATGACGGTTCTGTTAATTGATTTAGTTAAGTTTACACCTGTTTGCGATTTTTATCTTGGTATACAGAAACAGTACAAAGAACATAGGGTCATGATGGAAATTGAAACAAGTGGACTTAACAGCATTGATGTTTGCGCTAACGATATAAATAGATATATCTATAAATTGCCACAGATTGAAGGTCTAAGTTATCTGTCAGTAGATATAGTAGGGATGAATGCGGATAATACTTCTACTTTTTTAAATAGAATTAAGGATATGTTTGACTTAGTTGTTATCAATACCAGTTTAGATTACTTGGAAACTAATACAAAAGTTATTTTCAATAGTGCTGATAGGATTGTAATAGCAGATAAAATATATTTGGATCATATTGATTATTGGGAAAGGACCATTACTGCTGCCTTTGAAAAATTCGACATTCATAAGAGAAAGGTATTCTATTTTGGATGGTTATACCACAGAGACGAAGGAGTACTTCTTAAAGTAGCAGGGAAAATTTTAAAAGTTGCAGATTTTGCTGAAGGTATAGCTCTAAAGAGTAAACGTCGGAATAATATAAATAATTCTATTGGAGCGGCGGTTCTAAACTATAGGGAAAGTAAAAAAGAATACGAGAGGATTCTTTTTTATTTAAGTATATCACCTGTAGGTTATGTAGAGAATTCTCAAAGTGTATTTGGCTTTTTACGTGAAAAGAGGGTTTGATGTGAATAAGAGGCTTATCATTAAAACTTCACTTATTTGTTTTGGAGTATTTATGTTCCTGGCTTCATTGGGAGCGTGGCTTTTAGTAGGTAAAATAGTTAACGCAAAGGATATTACCGTGGATGTAATTGTTGCAGGAGTGAAAATAGAAAAGGGAATCATTATAACAGAAAAAATGCTGACGAAAAAGAGTATTCCCATAGACTCAAAAAATAACTTTATGGTAGAACAAGCTAAAGACATTATAGGGACGAAAGCTAACATCACCACAGAAGCAGGGGATTATATAAGAATATACTCATTGGTTAATAAAGAAAACTGGTTCAAAGAAGATGATAGGATTACTGTTTTACCAATGGAAGTAGAAGAAAGAATGGCAAATTTAATCATTAAGAACAGCTATATAGACATAAAAATGGTTCCTAAAACAGTTAAGAGCCTGCCTATAAGTGTGCTTTCCAAAGTAAGGGTGGACGATGTAATTGATGAAAATGGTGTCAGCCTTGGAGGAACAGGGGTGAATAAAAAAGCATATGTAAAAGTTGTTCTTTCTAAAGAACAGAGAGATAGGCTTTTTACAGCCAGAGAGATGGGAAGGCTCATTTATGAACTTTACTGTGACGAAGGCCAAAAAAAGCCTGAAGAAGAATTTAAAATTCCACATGAGTTCTTATAAGAAGAGGGGGTGTAAAATTGGGAGAAATGATTGGTATATGGGCACCTTATCAGAGAACAGGACGCACAACAATAACAATTGCTCTTGCATACAAAATATCTGAAAAGTTATCAGCAGATAAAAAGGTTTTAGTATGCTGCACTAATGGATATAAAGGAACATTACTTAAAGCAATGAATGTATCCATAGAAGAGATTGGATTGGAAGATCTGGTAAGTTATAAGCTTGCAGGGTTTTCAGGAGAAGGGTACGGGACAATCCTGGCAAGAAGAGGGAGAATGTTTTTCGCAGGGAGTAGTAAAATGACTCCACATTTTGTAAAAACACATATGGCCATTTATAAAAAAATATTTGATGATTTGAAAAGCCAGTTCGATATAGTGATAATTGATCTTCCAGATGGCCAAGAGAATGTATTGGGAAATATGCTAATGGGAAAATGTGATAGGGTAATAACTGTGGCAGAGCAAGACATTGATACGCTTACTGAAAAACAGCTAAGTATTAAACCTCAAGTAGGCAGTTTTCTTATTATTAATAAATATAAAAAACTATATCCTTTAAAATCTGACATAAAAAACTTATGTCATTTAAAAGCAAAGATATACCATGTCCCAGATTGTAACATTTTTAGAGAAATGAAAAATAAAGGAAGACTACTTCAATATTTAACCCTTCAAACTGATTTTAATTTAGAAATAGATAATATAGTCACAAATTTTCTTGAAATAAAACAGTCTACAATTTTAGACGGAATGCATATAGGCGCAAGAAACAGGAGGATTTTTGACAAATTGAAAATAAATATGCTGGGAGGAGAACAAAGGTGAGTGTTGCTTCTCTTCAAGACTTATTTTCAATAATGGAAGTTAAAATGGATTCTCACCTTCTTCAAAGGTCTTCAATGGAGTTTGTCGGGCAAAATAAGATGGCTGAATTTGAAAAGGACCTAAGAACCCTTGCTACACAAGGCTCTATAGCGGCCAGAGAATTTATAAAGAGCAGAATAACTTTTATCTTAACCAGTCTTAAGGAATATGTAAACCCCAATAGCATAGAAAACTTAATTAAACAATATCAGATAAATTACTTTGAAAATATATATTTAGGTGAAGAAAAACATGAAAATAGGAATATTGACCTTGAAATAATTGAGTATTTCTCTAAATATTCAATTAATTATGAGGACAGCTTTGACGTGAAGCTAGACAAGCTTTCTCAGATACTTTATCAGGAGATCTATGGTTACTCAATACTGGATGAGCTGATATTTGAAAGCAATTTAAATGAAGTAGCCTGTAACAGATATGATTACATATGGATTCAGTACAAGGGTGTCAAAAGAAAGATACCTAATAAGTCTTTTGTTTTTTCTTCAAAGGAGAGATATGAAATTATTGTTGAGAACCGTATTACCAGTACTGCCAGTAATGAAATGAATAGCGGTCAGCCCATTACATACTCAGTTCTAGAAAATGGAAGCAGGGTGACCGCTTTAAGACCACCACTTTCAAGGTATTTTATTGTAAGCATAAGGCTTTTTAATGACTCAAAAGAAAGAGAATCTGCAGAATTTATTTGGACTGAACATTCCAGACAGGGCGTGAATCGAGAAGAAAACTTAATATCAAGTAATAAACTCTTTAAATTTTTAGAAATCATGATAAAAAAGGGAAGAAGAAACATTGCAATTATTGGAGAGCAAGGTTCAGGGAAGACTACTGTGGCGGATAAAATAGTCATTAATAGTATGGATGAAGATTTATCCATAGGCCTTGCTGAAAACATACATGAATTGGATATATCCAGAAAGTACAAGAATAAAAACATTATTGAACTTCAGTATGGGAAGAATTTTGCCCCGACTGACGTCATGGAGATGTTTTTCAGACTTAACAGGGATGTGGTAATATTCGGAGAGGTAAGAAATCATCTTGAGGCTTTTGAAATGCTGAAAGCAATGCTTCGACAAGCGAGGGGAAGCCTTTTCACCTTCCATTCAAGCTCGGTTAAAAGAATGATCCATGATTTAAGGCAGCTACTGATGCAGACAGGTTATTACAGAGATTTTAGAGAAGCACAATTTGATGTGGCTGATGCCGTAGACATTATAATTCATGTGAAACTCGACAGAAAAACTGGAGAAAGGTATATATATAAGGTTTGCGAGTTAATTGCCGTTGAAGAGAATATGTCTTACAGTATAAATGAGCTTTTTATATTTAATAACGAAGATTCTACTTATCTTATTAATAGAAATGGTATTGATAAATATACAATAGAAGATTGTCTATGTTATGAATTTACTTCACAGGATCTTTCAATAATAGAAGACATTTTTGTGATTAAGCCCCAAGAAACAGCTATGTACAGGTATATTAATACAGAACTTGAGGGAGATTTGCTTAATGTTTATGAAAACTAACTTACAGGTACTACTTGCAATAACAAGTAGTGTGGGAGTTGTTTTGGTGATTTCGGGAGTATTTTACAAAACTTATTCAAATATTGCAGGATTAATGATTGCCAAGGCTAGCCATAAGGAAAGGCTCTGTTTCAGAGGCAAAGCAGGCAAAGTAATGTATACAGTCACTGGAATACCTTTGATTAAAAACCTTAGGGATAAGGTTGAAGAGGCTATTTATGCTAACTCGGAAACAAAGGAAGAGGCTATGTATAAGGCCGCTGGTGTTTCTGTTTTGTTTATTTTTCTTTGCGTATTCAATTTATGGACTTTAAAGGATATTGGAGAGCTCTGGTATACAAAGATACTTGTAATAGCGATTAGTATTTTTCTTCCATATTATGTTTTGACGCTTATTATAGATTTGTTAAAGAATAGAGTTAATAGTCAGGTGCCAGAAATTATTGATGAATTTAGGGGAGCTTTCCTAAAGTATGGGAGGATAAAACCTGCTCTATTGGAAAGTGCTAAACATACGGGGGGGAGACTAGGTGCGATTGTTGAGAGGGCAGTCTTATCAACAGATGTAACAGAAAGTTTGCAGGGATTAAAAAGCAACTTGAATAATGTCTGGTTTGGCATATTTGTACAATTGCTTATAAATTTTAAGACTAACGGTGGTGAGCTGATAGATCAGCTTTATAAATTGAATAAGACAATGGTTCTTTACAATAATTTAGAAAAGAAGAAGAGTAAGAGACTTATATGGTATGAAATATTTGCAATAACTGTAGCTTTTGTAAGTATTCCAGTAATATATTGGTTTAATTTTCAAATACTTGGTAGCAAAAGTTTTGTGGCATCAGATGCACAAGCAAATTTAAGTGTAAGCAGAATAATTGGACTATCGATTTTTTCTTTTATAGTTATTAGAATTTTTAGGAAGCTGTAAAGGAGGTCAGGTGTTGCAAACCTTATTACTTTTAGGTTTATTTGGCGTTATTTTACTAATATCAGGAATAATATATCCTACATATGTTTTACCAGAGGATTCTTATAATATCTCTCGTGATGGAAGATTTTACATAGCAAAAAGTCTGCTAATAAAGTGGGAGTCCTTTTTAGCTCCTTCTAAAAGCTCAAAGCTTTGCAAAATATTAGAAAGTACTGCAAATAAGCTTGATGTTAAAATCACTGCGTCAAGGCTCTGGCTTTATAAAATTATATGTCTTTTAGTGGTTTTGGCCATTCTTGTTATGGTTTCCTTCACTAATATCAGCATTTTGAAGCAGAACATTATGGGCTCATGGTGGCAGGAAAATAGTTTTCTAAATTCAATTTCTCAAGACGAGTATAAATATAATGTTTTAGTGTATAAAGAAGTACTTTCTAGAATTGGAGAAAAAAATCTTAAAAAGCTAAGTGATGAAGAAAGACTTAGAAAAGTTAATGAGGTTTTGTATGATGATAAAAGTAACAACCAACAATTAAGACAAAAGACAGAGGCTTTTCTTAATGCTTTTCAGACCTCAGAAAATGTCAGAGTCATTACAGTCAACTTAATAATAGCAACTATTATTGCCTTTTTTCTTCCGGAAATAATGCTATTTCTAAGAAAGCTTATTTTAGGTAAGAAATATAAAGGTGAGGCCATTAAGATGGAAAACATATTTAGCCTTTTAGGAAGCATAGAGGACTACAAAACGATTTACATAATTAAAGACATGGCATTTGCTTCAAAGATTTTCAGTAAACAGTTAAATCATGCAGCAACAATATTTTATACAGATAAAAACAAAAGCTTTGAGTACCTGAAAGAATCTGTGAAGGAGAGGAGTTTCGTAAGACTTGTGGATACAATGAGAATATACTCCACTGTTGATAAGAAACTTGCGATGTCAATACTTGAAAGAAACCTCAAAGAACAGGAGGAGCAGCTACTCCTTAGCGCAGAAGAAGATATGGATATAGTAGATATTTTAGCATTTTTAAGTGTAGTTCCAATTATATATGAGGTTGCAAATCTTATGCTAAGTCCTATGTTAGAAGTTGTTTTTCAAGCTTTTAACTTTATGTGAGGAAAAAACATTGATTTTAATTTAAGATTCTGAAACTCTTGATGGTCTATTGGAGTTTAAGATAAAGAGACACAAACCAATAATAAAGGTGGTGAGAAGATGAAAAAAATAATTATGTCTGTAATAGCATTGGCTATTGCACTGGCACTGGTTGTGGCAATATGGGTGCCACTTGCAGGTAAATCGAAAGATTCCGCACATGTAAACTATACCAGAACTCAAACGATAGACACAAAAGTAGGGGAGATAGCTAATCCACTAGATACTGTTATTACTTCGGAGGATTAGAAAGGGAAAATAATATGAATAAAATAATCATATCTATTATCCTTCTAGGGCTTAGTCTGGCATTGTTGCTTGGCTCAGTACTCCCTGTTTCTAGGGAGATAAAGTCAACTGGACAAACTACATTTGATGCAGTAAAAAACATGAATAACAGCATCAGACCATAGGAGAGAGACATGTCAAAAATTATTTCCTTTATAGTAATTGTACCTTTTATGGTGCTGCTTATTTATAAGTCTATTTTATTTTACGAATTTGAGACAAAGCAAAGATATATAAAGGATATGGCGGATAATGTCTCTTACAAAGTTAAAATAACGGGAATACTTACTCCGGAGGAATATGATGAGTTCTTCAGCAGACTAAACAAAGTTTCAAGGTTTGAATCCTACTCAATTATATTTCAAAAGGGGCGTTATGTGGATGGGGAGGCAACCGACTGGAGTAGTTATTCCCCTGGGAGTACATTGGACCGTGGACAGGCGTTTATGATATTTGTAAAATCAGCAGATGTTCCATTGTATTCAAGATTGCATAATGGGGGTGTGATGTCATCAGATGAGAAGAATCTTCATTTTATTGCAAAAGCCCAGTGTAGAATTGAAAAAGATTATTAATTCATCAGAGGGTGGAGCATTTTCAGTATTAATGATAGGTTTGACTGGGCTGCTTGTGCTTGCCACAGTGCTTTTTTCTATAATAGACTTATCAATATATTCATATAAAAAAAGGGTTATAGCTTCAACAATAGATTATGCAGTAAGCGCAGCAATACAGGAAATAGACATAGAAAAGAGTAGAGCAGGGCTTTCTAAGGCATTTTCAAAAGAGGGGCAGGTAAGTATGATAGGCATTTTTCTTAATGAAGAGAAAGCAGATAGAGCCTTCACTTCAACTATTATGGGAAATGTAGGTATAGATATTGAAAGTATTAATGAAGATTTGATTAGATTAGCAGCAAGTCCTTTAGAATATGGAATTTACTATAGTATTAAGGATAAGAATGGCTTAGAAACTGGAAACGCTGACAGTATGGACAGAATTGAGAATATTCTAAATGACAGAATGGGCGGTTTAGGGGATAAAGGTGATACTCACACAGTTTATGTAAATGGAAATATCGCAACAAACTCATTAGAACAGAGGCCATATTACATGGTGTTCATAAGAGATTACGAGATAGATGGACTTTTTTCAAATAGAAAGGCCACATTTGTATGCTTTAAGGCCGCTAAAATATACAGATAAATACTGATTTGCAATTGAAAAGCTAATAATTCAGAAGTTCCAAAGGCTATTGCATAGCCGTACCGAACGATAGTGAGGGGCTTGGAACTTTTGGATTATTTCTAGCTTTTCTGAAGCAAATCATTAGTAGTTATGAATAACTACCATTCTAATCTTCACGATACAAAATGATTTTGATAAACACTATTGAACATAATATGAGTCACTTATTTATTAATGCTTAGGGCTTAATCTATAACCTACTGTCTTTAGCATATACCGGGGGAGCTTTAGCATCCTTTTATAACGCCAAGGTTCCTTATACAAGCGATACAGCCATTCAAGGCCATTTCTTCTAAAAATATCAGGGGTGAGAGGTACATAACCAGCCAGTATGTCCAAAGTACCACCAACGCCTATCGCTACTTTAACCTTTAGAGCTTCCTTATTCGAATATATCCATTTTTCTTGTCTTGGAGCCCCAAGAGCAACTAATAAAATATCTGCACCACTATCGTTTATTTGACTTATGATATCATTGGTATCTTCTTCTTTGAAGTATCCGTCTCTGGTTCCTACTACAATTACATTTGGATATTCAGCCATTATAATTTCTGCTGCCGTTTCTGCAACACCTGGTTTTGAACCTAAAAAAAAGTATTTAACCTGTCTGCCAATATCTAATGAAAAACTGTTCTTGGTTAGATCAAAGCCGGGGACCCTCTCCAGAAGAGGAGTTCCAAGTATTTTAGAAGCAAGTACAACTCCAGCTCCATCAGGGATAACCATATCAGCTTCTTTCAATATAGTAGCAAGAACCTCATCTTTAGAGGCATCCATCATAATCTCTGCATTAGGGGTATATATTGTGTGAAGCTTATCCTCGTTAATAAAGGATTTTACTCTTTCAAGGGCCCCCGCCATTGTAACTTCATCTACGGGTATTCCCATAATGTCAGTCGTTTTTCTCATTAGATTCACCCTGCCCAATTCCTAAAATACTATTATAAATCTGTATTTGTGTTTTGCTCATATTCTCGAGACTGAATTCTTTGCTTGCTTTATCATATATTTTATCACCCATAGTTTTTCTAAGCTGGGGGTTATTTACTAGCTCTGTTAAATGTTCTGCAAGTTTTTTATAATCTCCAGGCTTAAATAAAAAGCCAGTTTCGCCATCTTCAATAAGATCTGAAATACCGCCCACATCGCTACTTACGGTTGCATCCTTATAGAGAACTCCTTCTAAGATAACATATGGAAAGCTTTCACTTAGGGAAGTAAGTACGTTTATATCAATAGAATCCATGAATTCGTATGCATTTTTTATCCAACCAGGAAATAAGACATTCTCTGAGATACCCATGGACTTCACACTTTTTTCCAAGTGAGCTCTTTGGGGACCATCGCCACCAAGAATAAACTTAACGTTTTGGTTTCTTTCAACAACTATCTTTGCAGCCTTTATGAAAGTGTCAAGACCTTTGACTGGGTCAAATCTACAAAGAATTCCAATTAAAACTGAGTCATCAGGTAAATTAAGGGAGTAACTCTTTGCAAATTCCTGTCTATTATAAAGTCCACGTTCCTTATTAAAATCAACACCATTATAAACAGTGAAAATCTTATCCTTATTAAAGCCTCTATCAATAAGCATTTTCCGAAAAGTATTGGATACTGCTACATAATAATCCACAAACCTAAGGGCAATTGTGTTCAAGATGCCATAAGTCATGCGTTTCCACAGACTGTTCATATAATCCAATCTATAATCGCTGTGCATAGTTGTAACAACAGGGATATGTAAGGAACTCTTTGAAAGAGTAGCCAGTAGGTTTGCCTTTGCACCGTGGGAGTGGATTAGTTCAGCACCATGTTCCCTAGTAATACTTTTTATCATGGCAACATCTCTAAAAATACTACCCGTGCTAACTACCTTGACATTAATGCCCATTTTTTTGGCATCATCAGCAAACTGTCCTTCTCTAAGGCTAATCAGGCACACATTTATATATTTGTTCATTTCCTTTATCAACGAAAGTACGTGGATTTTGGCTCCACCAACATCTCCGCCGCCAATCAAATGAATTATATTCATTTAGCTATCTCCTGCCTTGATATATATATATTGAGTTAATTCTAACTTTTATTAATGCTTCATCTTATAATGGGTTCATAGTATCTATAAATTAAAGTTTATTGTAAAGCCTTGTATTTGTCAATATTTCTGCTAGTTGTCTGCAAACTTGGAAATAATATGTAGTAGAAGTAGATACATATTGGCTTATAGGGTTTACATATAAAATACAATAGTTTTCTGATTAAATATATTATAATACTTTTCAAGACAATATGTATTATTCTTGTATTTAAGTTATAGAATATAGTTATAAAAAGAGTTTTCAATACCACTTAAGATAATTAGGATGAAAAACTGCAACATAATTATTTATGTAAATATGCATGCAATAGATTAACATGAATATTGTGCAAATAATTTAGGTGGTGTATAATTATTCATGCATTATGTAAAGTTATAAAATTTGGAGGGTATTATGAAAAAGAGGATTAGAATTTATGGTGCAGCATTACTTGCTGTGGCGATGACAGTATCATTTGTTGGTTGTGGGAATAAGACTACAGACAGCAAAAGCTCAGCAACAACTAAGCCAAATCAAACAAGTAGCACATCTGGCAAATTGGACCAGATAAAGAGTGCAAAGAAACTCGTACTGGGAACTAGCGCAGATTATGCACCTTATGAATTTCACAAATTAGTTGATGGTAAGGACCAGGTTGTTGGTTTCGACATAGAGATTGCCAAGGAAGTGGCTAAGGATTTAGGTGTTGAGCTTAAAATACAGGAAATGAACTTTGATGGATTGCTAGGAGCCCTAGACACTAACAACGTAGATATGGTAATTGCCGGTATGTCGCCAACACCAGAGAGAGCTAAAAATGTAGACTTTTCAAAAATCTACTACACAGCTCAACAGGGCGTAATAATTAGGGCAGAGGACAAAGATAAGATTAAGTCAATTGCTGACTTAAAGGGTAAAAAAATTGGTGTGCAAAAGGGTTCTATTCAAGAAACTTTAGCAAAGGAGCAAATGCCTGATTCTTCACTTGTATCAATCAGCAAAATTCCTCAGCTTGTACTTGAATTAAAGAGCAAGAAGGTAGATGCTCTGGTTGTTGAGTTACCTGTTGCAAATGGTTATGTTAATAAGCAAAAGGATCTTGTTATTTCCCAGGTTCAAGTAAAAGACGAAACTGGTGGTTCAGCTATAGCTTTTAAAAAAGGTAGCAAGGATTTGGTAGATGCAGTAAACACCACAATTGACAGACTTATTAAGGACAAGAAAATAGATCAGTTTGTTTCTGATGCAAATGAAATGGTTGAACAGCAGTAAAACAATAAGTCATAAAGGAAGAATGGCGGGAAACCGCTATTTTTTCATTTATAAAGCTTTTTGTTAATAACTTCAGTAAATTTGATGAAATTATTATATTATTATGGTATGAAAAAAGGATAGGGGGTAAAAAGATTGGGATTTTCCTTTATTTTTGAATATTACCCGTACTATATTACGGGTACGAAAAACACAATTATATTAGCTGCATTTACAGTTTTTTTTGGAGTAATACTCGGGGTATTGCTTGCTCTAATGAAGCTTTCAAAAATAGGTCCTCTAAGGTATATTGCGACAGCATATATTGAGTTTATTAGGGGCACGCCTTTATTGGTTCAGATTTCGATTATTTTCTATGGACTCTCCTACGTGGGAATCTCCTTTCCGGAAGTCCCCGCCTTTGGCGATGACTTTCCTAGATTTATGGCCGGTGTTACTGCCCTATCAATAAATAGTTCGGCCTATGTTGCAGAGATAATCCGCTCGGGTATTCAAGCAATTGACAAAGGACAAATGGAGGCAGCGAGGTCTATCGGAATGCCTCACAGAATGGCAATGCAATATATCATCCTTCCTCAGGCAATTAAGAATATTCTCCCAGCCCTAGGTAACGAATTTGTAGTGGTAATCAAAGAGTCTTCAATTGTAATGGTTATAGGTATATCTGAGCTGATGTATAATGCAGATGTTGTGAGAGGTACCACTTTTAATCCATTTGGACCATTGCTATTCGCAGCACTTATTTATTTTGTCCTTACATTTACGACGTCTAAGCTTCTGGGAGTAGCTGAAAGGAGGATGAGAGCTGGTGATTGATGTAAAGAATCTAAAGAAAAGTTTTGGAAAGCTTGAGGTTTTAAAAGGTATAAGTACACATGTTGATAAGGGTGAGGTCCTAGTTATAGTAGGGCCAAGCGGCTCTGGGAAAAGTACCTTCTTAAGGTGCCTGAATTTATTGGAGCAACCAACAGGTGGCGAGATAGTTTTTGAAGGTGATGCTATCACATCTAAAAAGAGCGATGTAAATAAAATAAGGCAAAAGATGGGGATGGTTTTTCAACAATTTAATCTATTCCCTCATCTTACTGTAATGGATAATATAACAATTGGACCTAGAAAGTTAAAGAGTATGTCACAGAAAGAAGCTGAAAAGGTTGCAGTGAGCCTTTTAAGAAGGATTGGGCTTGAAGATAAGGCGAGAAGCTACCCAAACCAGCTTTCGGGAGGACAGAAACAGAGGATAGCAATAGCAAGAGCTTTAGCTATGTCACCAGATGTTATGCTTTTTGATGAGCCAACATCAGCTTTGGACCCTGAAATGGTAGGGGAGGTTCTAGATGTTTTAAAGGAGCTAGCAAAGGAAGGAATGACCATGGTGGTTGTTACTCATGAGATGGGCTTTGCTAAAGAGGTTGGTACGAGAATTTTCTTTATGGATGAAGGAATAATAGTAGAAGAAGGCGAGCCTAAAAGTTTTTTTGAAAACCCTAAGACCCAAAGAGCTCAAGAGTTTTTAAGTAAAATTCTCAGATAATATTTGGAGGGTACTATGTTCACTTTGATTAAAAAAGCAAGAGTGTATAATCCTGAACCCTTAGGAGTAAAAGATGTTCTGGTTTCTTTTGGGAAAATAGCTGCAATAGAAGATGATATTAATATTGTCGGGTTAAAGGAAGTTGAGATTGTTAATGCAGAGGGACTCCTTATGCTTCCCGGTTTTATTGACCAGCATGTTCATATTGTTGGTGGTGGCGGAGAAGGCGGCTTTGAAACTAGGACAAGTGAGATCACCTTCGAAGAATTATATGAAAATGGAATCACAACTGTAGTGGGTATCCTTGGGACAGATGGAGTAACCAGAACCGTTGGAAACCTATATGCAAAGGCATGTGAGCTGGAAGAAAAGGGCTTGACAGCCTATATATATACTGGCTCATATCAAGTACCCCCCATAAGTTTGACTGGTGATATCCAAAAGGATATTGTTTATATTGATAAAGTTGTTGGGGTAGGAGAGATAGCAATATCTGACCACCGTTCTTATAATCCTACTGTAGAAGAGCTTGCGAGGCTTGGGGCAATGGCTAGAGTAGCTGGAATGCTTGGAGGCAAGGCGGGAGTTGTACATTTGCATGTGGGGGATGGAGAGGAAGGCTTAAATCGAATTTTTAAAGTTCTTGACTCTACTTCGATTCCTCCAACACAATTTGTTCCATCGCATGTTAATAGGAGTAAAAAACTCTTTGAAGAAGCTATAACCTTTTTGGATAGAGGAGGCTACATAGATCTCACAGCAGGCTTTGAGCAGGAGGTGGGATTTATGGAGTGTATTCCGTCCTATATGGCTTTGAAATTACTAGTTGAGTCTGGAAAATCTTTGGATAGGGTAACTCTAAGCTCAGATGCAAATGGTAGTATACCTTCCTTCGACGAAAATGGAAAATTAATACGTTTAGAAGTAGCCAGTTGCAGGAGGCTGCTAGAAGATATTAAAAAGGCTGTTTTTGTATGTGGCATTGAGCTTTCCCAAGCATTGAAGGTAATTACAGCTAATCCAGCAAAGTTATTAAAATTTAAAAATAAGGGTACAATAGAGGAAGGCAAGGATGCGGACTTTTTACTTGTTGATGAGGAACTAAATATTAAAAAGGTACATACCAGATGCTTTTTAAAATAGTATTCTAGAAAAATTTGCAATAGATTCTTATTGAACCCGTTTAATGTATTGTTTTATTTTCTTTACAGATGGGCTATAATTATTTATAATACTATTATGTATTTTATATACTGGTACAAACCGCTAGTGGAGAGTATTCCCACTTTATTTGGGGTGATATAGAGAGTGTGCAGGGTTTTAATCTCTGGTTTTTATGGCTTTGATAATGCAGGAGATGAAGCTATTTTGCAATCTATGGTTAACGAACTAAGAACAAATGATGAATGCGTTGACATAATTGTTTTATCAGCAAATCCTATTTTTACAGCTAAGAAGTATAAAGTAGAGGCAGTTGACAGGTCAAACCTTTTAGATATATATAAAGCAGTCAAAGGCTGCGACGTTTTTATAAGCGGAGGAGGTAGTCTCTTGCAGGATGCAACAAGTGTATCCAGCATGTGGTACTACAGCGGAATAATTATGCTTGCATATTTATTGAAAAAGCCGGTCTTTGCTTTCGCACAGGGAATAGGGCCTGTTAAGAAAAGCTTTAATATAAAAATACTTAGACATATTATGAATAAAGCTGTTGGGGTTTCAGTAAGAGATAAGCGCTCAATGACTGAACTAAAGAGGATTGGGGTCAATAGAGAAATATATTGTACTACGGATCCAGCCTTCCTTATTGAGTCATGCCCTAAAGCTACTGCTGAGGCAATAATATGCAAAGAGAATGGTGGAACGGCGCTTAAACGTCCCCAAATTGGGTTTTCTATACGCAAATGGAAGGGTAATGTTGATGTTGTCTCGATTATTTCTACGGTTGCGGATAGAGTGAGTAAAGAGTTGAATGCTGATGTGGTTTTTTTCCCTCTTCATTACTCAAAGGATTTAGAGTTAGCTCAGGAAATTTCTGAAAGAATGAAAGAACCTTCTCTAATTATAAATGGAAGGTATTCATCAGAAGAACTTATGGGCCTTTATGGTCAGATGGGCCTAAATATATCTGTTAGATTCCACGGACTTGTTTTTTCTATTGCAAATGGGGTACCTGTTGTAGCGATTTCCTATGATCCCAAGATCGACAGCCTAATGGAATCAATAGGCATGTCTTCTGTATCCACGTACCAGGAGCTGAATTCTGAGAATATTTTCGATGAAATAAATAACCAGTGGCATAGAAGAGACGAAACGTCAAAAGATTTGGTATTGAGGAGTAAAGAGTTAAAAGGTGTTGCTAAAAACGGTATGGGTCAGATAACTAACTGGATTTTCGGAGCAAAGAAGAAAATTACTGTTTAACTGTTTGCTTATAATGAATTTAGTTTTTGTTATTAACTTAAACTTTTGAATTTTAAAAATAAATACAAAGTATAAATTAAGACTTTCTAAAATAGTCGATGGATTATCATCAGACTATTTTAGAAGGATTTTTTAATTTTGAGGATATTATTTTAATTATATTTAATAACTGCATTCAAGCTTATAAAATACATAGAAAATACATATAGGTGTAAAATAAGAGAAGATACAGTTAAAGTTTTAAAGCTGAAAAAAAGAAAGGTGGCAGGTGGAACTGTGGCAAAAACTGTAATGGCAAAATTTAAAGTATATTTATTAATCTTACTGGGCTCCTGTATTGCTGCTGCCGGAATTAACCTTTTTCTGGTTCCAAATAAAATAGCCCCAGGAGGAGTAAGTGGGATTGCAACTGTCCTACATTACCTAAGTAATGGTGCATTACCAGTTGGTATGACCATGTTGGCCTTTGACATTCCCCTTTATATTATTGGCTATAGGTTTATAGGCAGGAAGTTCATTGTTAGAACAATGTTTAGCAGTATATCTCTTTCTCTTATGATCGATTTTTCTAATTCTCTTTTAAGTATGGTTTCGGAAAGGTATTTTGCTTCAAGCCCTGAGAATGCAGGTAATTTAATTGTTTTTACAGTCTTTGGTGGCTTGCTTTTAGGGGTCGGGCTTGGCATAGTATTTAGAGTTGGAGCAACTACTGGAGGGACGGATTTAGCAGCTAAGATACTGCATCGTTTTACACCAAAGCTATCTCTGGGTAACCTTCTTATGTGTCTGGATGGTGCGGTTATAGTGTTCGCCACTATTGTATTCAACAGTATTATTTTAGGGCTGTATGCAATTATTACTATATTTATTATGTCGAAGGTTATTGACGCTATTATGGAAGGTGTTGATTTCTCAAAATGTGTATACATAATATCCGAGAAGTCGGATATTATCGCCGAAAGAATATTAGCTGACATTGACAGAGGGGTTACAGCGCTTAAAGGCACAGGGATGTATACTAAAAAAGATAAAGAAGTACTTTTTTGTGTGTTAGACAGGAGCCAGATTCCCAGACTGAAAGAGATAGTAAAGGAGATAGATGAAAGTGCATTTGTTATTTTAACTGATGCTAGAGAGGTACTTGGGGAAGGGTTCCAAAATTATGAACATGAAATGGAATAAAGTTCTTGATAGTTCACATAATTTAAGGGTATTATATATATATAAATTATTTATAATGAAGGAGTAATTATATGAAGATAGCTAAAGAAATGACAATAGGCGAGCTTGTAAGACAGTTTCCAGATGCAATCCCAGTACTTTTTAGTTTTGGAATGGGATGCGTTGGTTGCCCATCATCACAGGCAGAGACATTAGAAGAAGCTGCAATGGTTCATGGTATGGATCTTTCACAGCTTATGACCGCTTTGAATGAAGCAGTTCAATAAAATTAATATAAAAGAAGAGCCGAAAGGCTCTTTTTTATTTGTCTTTGTGTTTTGAGATAACCCACAGTCATTGTAAAGTTATGCACAGGCGGCTATGATTTATTTCATGTTTACAATCCCTTTATTATGGCTTATCAACAGACTTATGAACACTGTCCACATAAATTACTCCACAAGATTGTGAAAAACTAAAGTTATCCACAGAAATTGGGGTTACTATATGTGGACATTTTGCATCATTTACAACACAAAATATAGTATATAAGTTACACTTATATTTTTATTAACACACATTTCTTTGAGGATGCATATCATTTGAGTTTTAAAGTTCTAGTTGCGTTTAATACTGCAAGCAAGGTTACACCAACATCAGCAAAAACTGCTTCCCACATAGTCGCTATACCTAATACTCCCATGAGAAGGAAAATTGCCTTAATGCCGAGGGCGAAGACGATGTTCTCCACGGCTATCTTCTTCACTTTTCGTGATATACGAATCGCCTGTGCTATTTTGGACGGTTCATCATTCATAATGACTATATCTGCGGCTTCTATAGCTGCAGCTGACCCTATGGCTCCCATTGCTATACCAATATCTGCTCGAGCCAATACAGGAGCATCATTAATGCCATCTCCTACATAAACTAAAGTTTTATCATCAGGCTTCTCCACTTGAAGTTTTTCGATTTGAGCCACCTTTTCCTGAGGAAGCAGTTCAGAGAAATATTTAGATATACCCAGGAGTTTTGCGGATTCGCCAACAACACTGTCCTTATCTCCACTTAATATAGCAATATTCGTAAGACCCATACTTTTTAGTCGAGAAATGGCTTCCTTTGAATCTGACTTAATTGAATCTGATAAGGCAATTGCGCCTAGATACTCCCCATTTTCACAGATATAAACTAAAAGCTCATGGGTTTCAATGGTAGGAAGGTTTATTGAAAGTCTTTCCATTAGTTTTTTATTACCAACTCCTACAGGATTACCTTCATAATTGGCTGTAATCCCAAGTCCAGCCTCTTCATGATAATCTTTTACGTTGTCCAAATCAAAGCCGGAATCTCCACAAAAACGGGCGATGGATTTGGCTATTGGGTGAGTTGAAAGGTTTTCAAGGGCTGCTGCAACTGTTAACATTCTATCTTTTTGAGAGATTTCTACAGGATATACACTATTCACCTTAAAAGTTCCCATAGTTAAGGTGCCTGTCTTATCAAATACTATAGTTGATACCTTGCTCAGCGCTTCCAAGTAGTTACTTCCCTTAATAAGAATGCCATTTTTAGATGCCCCACCTATTCCGCCGAAGTATGTCAGAGGAATGGAGACGACCAGTGCACAGGGGCACGATATTACAAGGAGCACCAGTGCACGATGGAACCATGAGGCGAAGTCCATACTACCTGAAATCACAGGGCCAAGTAACGCAATCAATACGGTTAAAGCCACAACTGAGGGTGTATAATATTTAGCAAAAGTAGTTATAAAATTTTCTGACATTGCTTTCTTTGAAGAGGCATTCTGTACCAAATCAAGTATTTTTGCAACAGTTGAGTCGCTATATACCTTGGTTGTTTGGACAGTTAATACCCCTTGAAGATTAACGGTACCACTTAATACACCATCTCCTTCTGCGACATCATTGGGAATGGATTCGCCTGTTAAGGCCGTTGTATCAATTGAGGACTTTCCGTCTATAATAACTCCATCAAGAGGAACCCTATCCCCTGGTTTTAAAACAAATAACTGCCCAACTGAAACATCCTCAATTTTGACAGTGGACACTGTAGACCCATCCAATAAGTTAACTACCTCGGCTTTAAGATTCATCAATCCTGAAATAGAGCGTCTGCTTCTTTCTACTGCAAGGGTCTGAAAGAACTCTCCAATCTGGTAAAAAATCATCACAGCAACACCTTCGGGATACTCACCGATAATAAATGCACCCAAGGACGCTATTGTCATTAGAAAGTTTTCGTCGAAGACGCTTCCTTTAATTATATTTTTAAATGCATTATTAATAATATCGTAACCTGAAATTAAATATGCGGCAACAAATAGTAAAACAGGTAAAGGTCCATTGACTCTTAGAAGTAGTGCAGTAGCAAATAAGACTATGGAGAGAATAAGCCGTGTAAGGAGTAGTTTGTCTATTTTATAACCAGCATTAGGTATCCCTTCTGAAAGGACTTCTACAGAGGGCTCAATGCTTCTTACAATCTTTTTTATATTTGATTCAAGCTCCTCTGAAAATTCCGTAGTTCTAATTCTTAATATTGAGGTTGAAAAGTTTAAATCAGCCTCATCTACACTATTTAAATTTGAAATTTCGGTTTCCATTTTGGCAGCACAATCTGCACAACCTAGACCTACAAGAGTATATTTCTTCACTGTGGATTCAGACATTTTTAACATTCCTTTCTATAATAATAAAATAAAGTGTATTTGTGGTTAGCTCTCATTTATATGGTTAAGGCCTTGCATAAAAATCTGCTCAACGTGACTATCATTCAAGGAATAATATACTATTTTGCCAGATTTCCTATATTTGACTAGCCTTGCCTGTTTAAGTACCCGAAGTTGATGTGAAATTGCTGATGAACTCATAACAAGTAGAGTTGCAAGATCGCAGACGCACATTTCGCTTGATAGTAGAGCCCAAAGAATCTTAATTCTAGTTGAATCCCCAAAGACTTTAAAAAGCTCTGAAAGATAGAAAAGCTTCGTCTCCTCTGGCATAGATGCCCGGGCATTATTTACAATATCTTCATGGATTATGGTGCAACTACAGCTTGGAGCAGTATCTTTATTCATAAAACCACCTCATATAATTACGATTGAACAACTGTTCACATGTTATTATATGAAAGCGTTCAGATTATGTCAATAAATTTTATTTATTTTATTTATAGTAAGAATAAATAGTATTAATTGACAAAATAATAAATAGTGTGGTAGAATAATATTTGGTTACAGGCTATAGGCTTGCAGTTAGTAATATACAAAAGTATTTCGTAGGAGGAAGTTTTCATGGAAAAGGGAAAAGTTAAATGGTTTAATGCCGAAAAGGGTTTCGGATTTATCGAAAGAGAAGGCGGCAAGGATGTATTCGTACATTACACTGCTATCGAAATGGATGGCTACAAGGCACTTGAAGAAGGAACAGAAGTAATGTTTGAGGTTGTTGAGGGTGCTAAAGGCCCACAGGCAGCAAACGTAACTAGAGCTTAATTAAAAGTTCACTTTGGTTCGAATTTTAAGTAAAGCCATTATCACCCCGGTATATTTATATATCGGGGTTTTTAGTTATATAAAAGGTTCCTCCAATTATAAATTTCAAAATGGAATATTATTAAATAGATCATGAAAAAATGAAGTATTGTGGAATTTGAATTAAAGAAAAGGGATTGATTAATATGAAAGATTATCTATTGAGAGCAACAGCGGCAAATGGGACTGTAAGAATAGTTGCAGCCTTGACAAGTGAAATGACAGAAGAAGCGAGGAAGACTCATGAACTTTTTCCTGTGGCTTCTGCTGCCCTTGGAAGAACTTTGACTGCAGCAGCTATGATGTCACTTTCTATGAAGGGAGAAAAGGACTCTCTGACTATACAATTTTCAGGTGATGGGCCACTGGGCGGGCTTGTAGTGGTATCAGATTCTAAGGCAAATGTTAGAGGCTATGTAAATAACCCTAATATTGATCTGCCCTTAAATCAAAAGGGGAAATTGGATGTAGGCGGTGCAATAGGAAGAGGCAGGCTTACGGTTATTATGGATATGGGATTAAAAGAACCCTATATAGGCAATGTTAATATAGTTACAGGTGAGATAGCAGAAGATTTAGCTGCATATTATGCTTATTCAGAACAGATTCCAACAGCAATTGCACTAGGAGTTTTAGTTGATGTTGATGAAACTGTATTAAATTCTGGAGGCCTAATGATTCAAATTATGCCAGATGCTGAGGAAAGTACAATAGATTATATTGAAAAGAAAGTCGCTGGAATGCAATCTATCACTAATATGTTGTCCGAAGGCAAGACGCTGGAAGAGATACTTCAGATGGTTCTAGGTGACTTAGAACTTAAGATAGGGGAGAAGTCCCAATGCTTGTACAAGTGCAACTGTTCAAGGGATAGAATGGAAAGAAATATTTATAGCTTAGGAATTAAAGAGTTAGAGGATATTTTAAGTGAGCAGGGTGAGGCGGAAGCACAATGCCATTTCTGTAACAAGACATACATTTTTGACAAAGATGACTTGAAAGAAATGATTAACAGTCTGAAAGAATAATGCGTCTAAAAGCATAATTATATACTAATAAAAAACTTATAAGAAATAGAGATTTTTAAACCAGATTACTATTGACGATGCCAGAATATTAAGATATAATATTACTTGTCCGTTGAGAGAGGGATGAGTAATGGGAGCTTAGCTCAGCTGGGAGAGCATCTGCCTTACAAGCAGAGGGTCATAGGTTCGAGCCCTATAGTTCCCACCAAAAGTTTCAAGATTTTATCTTGAAACTTTTTTATTCTCTTTATCTATCTGATGCAGGCACAGCCTAATAATCAAGTTTCTGTGAATAGGCTTGCCATTCTGAGAGTGCGAAGAATTTAATATCCTTCTATAAAATTTAGAATGCTACTAGCTTAATGCTCATTACTATATTTTTGCCTTAAAAAAGAGGCATTTTTAATACTAATCTGGCATCAGGATTAGTAAATTATGAAATTGCGAAAAACTTTTAAACAACTGTTGACAAATGCTTTATCTTACTGTAATATATAACATGCGGCGGCGGTGATAGCTTGAAAGAAGGCAACCAAAGCTGTATATGTGGCCCGGTAGTTCAGTTGGTTAGAATGCCAGCCTGTCACGCTGGAGGTCGAGGGTTCGAGCCCCTTCCGGGTCGCCATTTTGCTTTTTATGCCCAGATAGCTCAGTCGGTAGAGCAGAGGACTGAAAATCCTCGTGTCGCTGGTTCGATTCCGGCTCTGGGCACCAAAGCAAGATTTGCGGGATTAACTCAGTGGTAGAGTGTCACCTTGCCAAGGTGAAAGTCGCGAGTCCGAATCTCGTATCCCGCTCCAAAGACACCTTTTAAGGTGTCTTTTTTTGTGCGTTGATTTCAACTCTATATAAAGTGAACATGTATCGTAAAGTCTTAAGTTGACAAGTTTCGCATTATCTTAACTAAATATTGACATAAAATAAATAGAATCCTATAATTATATTGACAAACAGCCAACATAATAAAATATTATACAATATTATATGAATATAGCCTGACGTTGTCAGGAATATATAATTTATTTTATAGGGGAAGTGTTCGTATGACTGCTAAAAGAGATAAAGCTTATGAGCTAATGAAGACTTACTGTGCAGATAACTACAACAGATTTGCTAGAGAACTTGGCGTTGACCCATCCCATCTACATCGTTTCCTTACTACTGGTGTTGGCGGAGGTAAAAAACTGGTAGGAGCTATAATGAAATTCTGCTTGCAGAAGAACTTGAATTTTGAAGATTACATAGAATTCTAAGATGAGAATTCTATACATATTTAAAGCTTAACATAAAAGGAGTATATTAATATACTCCTTTTATTCTGCTAATTTTTAATATATGCTTTAGAATAATTTATTATCTCTTGTTTAAACTACTTAGAAAAGAGTGATTTTGTAATAAAATGTGACTGTATTAATATATTGTTGTTATATCTGTTGATTTTTTTGGTAAATATATTTTATTGATTAAAGGATGGGAGTGTAAATTTCTGGAACTCATGCTCAATTTAGTTTAAGGACAGTCACAGCTACAAGAGTTAATAATAGAAAAAACCAGAGCGGAATCTTGATTTTTCTAAATTAAAGATTTATAATAATCACTAAGGTCAAAGAAAGTCAAAATCAAAGGAGGGAAAACATTGGCTAACTTAAGTAATTTGATTGAGGCTTTTATTAAACAGTTGTTGACAGAAGGGGCAGGAAATATAGAACTTCAAAGAAATATGCTTGCAAATAAGTTTAACTGTGTTCCATCGCAGATTAACTATGTTATAGGTACTAGATTTACAAACGATAAAGGATATTATGTTGAGTCTAAGCGTGGTGGTGGAGGTCATATTACAATCCGAAGAATTAATATGAGCCATGACTCTAGTTACCTTATGCATATTATAATGTGCATAGGTGGCAATATTTCTCAGCAGTCAGCGGAAATTTTTATAAATAATTTCGTAGATTATGAGGCAATAACCGAAAGAGATGCCAAGCTTATGGCGGCCGCAGTAAGTGATAAAGTAATTGGAGGATTAGGTCTTCCAACTAGGGATATAGTGAGGGCGATGATACTTAAGAACATGTTGGCAGGCATAATGTAGTTTGGTGCAAAATAGAATGCACTAATTAATAATCCATTAATAAGGAAGGTGATATTATGCTGTGTGATAATTGCCATAACAGAGTTGCGACAATTCATTTAGCACAAGTAGTTAATAATAGTAAAGTAGAGTTTCATCTTTGTGAAGGCTGCGCGAAAGAGAAAAATTATATGAATTTTAATGGCATACCTGATATATCCAGCTTTTTTAACAGCATTTTAGGATTTACAGCACAGCCATATGTTAATATGCCCAAGCCTCAAACTTGTAAATCTTGTGGAATGACTTTCGATAATTTTAAAGAAAGTGGGAAATTTGGCTGCGCTAATTGCTATGAAACTTTTGCAGACAGAATAGAGCCAATAGTTCGAAGGATACATGGAAATTCTGCACACAGTGGTAGAATGCCCAGGTGCTCTGCTGAAAATATAAGCCAGTCTAGGGAAGCCGATGTACTAAAAAAGGAGCTGAAGGAGCTTATTAAATTAGAGAAATTCGAAGAGGCAGCTGAAATTAGAGATAAGATTAAAGCCTTAGAAAAAGGGAAGGGGGAATAGCTCTTGGCAAGTTGGTATATAGAATCAGGATCAGAGTCTGATGTGGTTTTTAGCAGTAGAGTAAGACTTGCAAGAAACTTAAAAGAGTTTCCATTCCCAAGCAGGATGTCAAAGGAACAATCGAGTAAAGTGCTTGACAGGGTGAAGGAGGCTATGACAAACAGCAGTGTATGGGCAAATGCAAATTTTAAATATTTAGGTATGAAGGAAATGTCTCCAATAGATAAGTATACGTTAATGGAGAAGCATATAATAAGCCCGAATATTATTGAGTCAAAACTCGATGCAGGAGTTTTAGTAGGATGTGATGAGAAAGTTAGTATAATGATTAATGAAGAAGATCATCTGAGAATACAATGTATGAGTGAAGGTTTGCAATTGGAGAAAACCTTCGAAAATTGTGTGAATATAGATAAGCTTCTTAATGAAACAATTGAATATGCTTTTGACAAGAAGCTAGGCTACTTAACTAGTTGCCCAACAAACTTAGGGACAGGTATTAGATTTTCTATTATGCTACATCTCCCGGCCTTAACAATGACAGGGTATATGAACGGGGTATTGGATGCCTGCAGTAAAATAGGTATTGCTGTCAGAGGCTTATATGGGGAGAATACCGAAGCTTCAGGAAATATGTATCAGATATCAAATCAGGTTACACTAGGACCTAGAGAAGAAGAAATAATGGGCGCCGTGAAGGGTATATCAAGTAGAATTATTGAACAGGAAAGAGCACTTAGGAGAGAATTATATCAGAAGGAGCCAAATAAACTAGCAGATAGGATATATAGGGCACTTGGTATTTTAGAAAGTGCAAGAATAATTTCTAATGATGAAAGCATGAAGCTACTTTCTGATGTGAGACTAGGAGTGGAAATGGGTATAATTAAGGATATAGCACTGGAGACAATTAATAATATTATGCTTAATATTCAACCTGCTTCCTTGCAGAAGCTGGTAGTAAAGGATATGGGTCCTAACGAAAGAGATGTTGAAAGAGCAAACTTTGTTAGAAAGCTCATAGGAAATAAGTTATAATTCAAGGTTACTATGTTAATAAGATTTAAAAGAAAAATAGGGAGTGATAAATATGTACGGTAGATTTACAGATAAAGCGGAAAGAGCTATTGCGCTAGCTCAAGAAAGCGCCATGAAATTTGGACATGGATACGTGGGGACTGAACACATACTTCTCGGACTTATGTCAGAGGGTACAGGAATAGCATCTAGAGTTTTACAAGCCCAAAGTGTTACTGAAGAAAAGGTAGCTAATAAGATACAAGAGCTTATAGGTTTGGGAGAAGAAACTAATATGGAGCCGGCGGGCTTCACACCAAGAACTAAAAGAGTTCTTGAGATAAGCTTTAAGGAAGCTAGACGGCAAAACCAGAATTTCATTGGAACGGAGCATCTACTTCTTGCTATCATGAGAGAAGGAGAAAGTGTTGCAGTAAGAATTCTAATTGAATTAGGGATAGATCCGCAGAAATTGATAGGAGACGTCGTAAAGATGTTAAATGAAGAGGCTCCAAACGCTTCTGGCATCCCAAAAAGTTCTGCACAAAGTAGTAATACCCCTACATTGAATCAATTTGGCAGGGATTTAACAGAACTAGCAAGAGAAGGCAAATTTGACCCTGTCATAGGAAGAAATAATGAGATTGAGAGAGTAATACAAATTCTTAGCAGAAGGATGAAAAATAATCCATGTTTAATAGGTGAACCAGGAGTGGGTAAAACGGCTATAGCAGAGGGACTTGCCCAAAAAATAGCTGAGGGTAACATTCCAGAGTTGCTAAAGGGTAAGAGAGTTGTAGCTTTAGATCTCTCATCTATGGTCGCGGGTGCTAAATATAGAGGAGAATTTGAAGATAGGCTAAAGAAGTCTATGGAAGAGATAAGGAAAGCTGGAGATGTAATTCTGTTTATTGATGAATTGCATACCATTATAGGCGCAGGTGCTGCTGAGGGTGCAATTGATGCGTCAAATATTCTTAAGCCCGCTCTTTCGAGAGGTGAGATACAAGTCATCGGCGCAACGACATTAAATGAATATAGAAAGTATATAGAAAAGGATTCAGCTTTAGAGAGAAGGTTCCAGCCAATAACTGTTGGTGAACCATCAGAGGACGAGGCTATTGAAATAGTTAAGGGCCTTAGAGATAAATACGAGGCACATCACAGAGTAAAGATAACAGATGAGGCTATAGTAGCTTCCGTGAAACTATCCTCCAGATATATTCAGGATAGATTTTTGCCGGATAAAGCTATTGACCTTATAGACGAGGCATCTTCAAGAGTGAGACTAAAGGCATTTACTTCTCCACCTGATTTGAAAAGTCTAGAGGAGCAGGCTCAGCGGTTGAAAAAGGAGAAAGAGGATGCAATAGTCAGGCAAGAGTTTGAAAAGGCAGCAGAGATAAGGGACGAAGAGAAAAAAATCAGAGAACAACTGGATAAGCAAAAAGGTGAGTGGACTCAAAAAAATCAGACAAAGACTGACACTGTTTCAGAGGAAGATATTGCTGAAATAGTCGCAAGCTGGACTGGTATTCCTGTAAAAAGATTAGCTGAAGAGGAGTCTGAAAGACTTCTTAATATGGAAGGTGTTCTCCATAAGAGAGTAATTGGGCAGGAGCAGGCCGTACAGTCTGTTTCAAAAGCTATAAGAAGAGGTAGAGTTGGACTTAAGGATCCAAAACGTCCCGTAGGTTCATTTATCTTCTTAGGGCCAACAGGTGTTGGTAAAACAGAGTTAAGCAAAGCTCTTGCAGAGGCGCTTTTCGGTGATGAAAATTCGATGATAAGGATAGATATGTCCGAGTACATGGAAAAGCATAGTGTCTCTAGACTTGTTGGATCACCTCCGGGATATGTTGGATATGACGAGGGTGGACAGCTTACGGAGAAGGTACGACGCAAGCCTTACGCTGTAATACTTTTTGACGAAATAGAAAAAGCTCATCCTGATGTATTTAATATTTTGTTACAAATATTAGAGGATGGAAGACTCACAGACTCTCAGGGAAGAACTGTTGACTTTAGAAATACTGTTATTATAATGACCTCAAATGTTGGCGCTAGGTTGATTGTAGAACCGAAAAAACTTGGCTTCTCTGCAGGTGATGCAAAGGCAAAAAATTATGATGATATGAAATCTAATGTTATGGGAGAGCTAAAACGAAGTTTTAGGCCAGAGTTTCTAAACAGGGTTGATGAGATTATAGTATTCCATCCTTTGGAAGAAGAGCATATAAGGAAGATTGTTGGTCTTATGACAGATAGTTTGGCTAAGAGATTGTCACAGAATGGTATTAATATAAGTATATCTGATGAAGCAAAAGCCTTCCTGGCGAAAAAAGGGTACGATCCTGCTTTTGGAGCAAGGCCTTTGAGAAGGGCTATACAAAGCTCTCTTGAAGATAAACTTGCAGAGGAAATGCTTGAAGGCAAAGTAAAAACTGGAGATAATATAGAAGTAACAGTTGAAGGCGAGGATTTAGCTATTAAAAGGGATTTAGCTAATACTGATTTGCAATTAAAAAGTTAATAATTCAGGAGTTCTTATGAACTATTTTAAAATCACTGAGGCAAATCAGTATAAATAGGCATATAAAAAGAGGGTTTTCACCCTCTTTTTATATGCCTATTATAATATGTAATATTCTCATTTAAAGATTTCAAGGAGTTGAGGACAAATTTTAAAATAATAATATATAACCAATAATAATTAGCAGTAATTCGTCCTCGACTTTTTCTTGGATCAGAATAATGATTAACCCAATCAAAATTAGGTCATCTAAAAAAAAGTCATTCCCTAAAATTCTAAAAAGGCCGAGGCCACTATCTCTGGGAACATCACCGAAAGGCAACGGCGGTATGTCTGCCTCGTTAGGCATAGGTATATCCTCTGCCTGAACTACCAGTTGAAGAGTCTCTGACTCATCTTCCTTCTTTTGTCCATTGGGAGGTCTTCTGTATCTGGAAGCAGGCCTTCTGTACACTTTACCACTTCCTTCTATAATTTAAATAGACTTTTCCCATCTTTGTCCATAAGTTTAGTAACGCTTGACATTTGAAGAATTCTCAGTGCATTATTTACTTTCTTCTGCCTGGAGTTATTTAAATACGGCCGTATTGCATTTAAAAGGTTCATTCTGGGATCATCCTTTGTACCTCTCATGACCTCCATTACCTTTTGAACCTGACGCATCATCTCGAGGTTTTGTTCTAGCTCTCTAGAGTTCTTGTCATTCCTGTTCTTCTCTTCCCGATTAATGACTTCTGATTTATCCTTGCTGACGTCTTGCTCTTTAGATGTTGAATCTTGAGAATCCGTAGAATTAGAAAGCATACCAATTAGACCTTTTATGTTATCTGCCATACCTTCTTGGTTGAGTAACTCAGAAATCTGGGCAAATTTTTGACTTAGATCATCGCCCATTTAACATACCTCCACGTCTTTTTTATTAATATATTTATGTATAAAGATTAAAAAATCGAACTACTATTTCATAAAATCTTTTATTTTTTTAATTATATCGTCCCCATTATCTCCAATAAGCTGGGAGAGCTTTTTTAAGTCCTCTTCACTAATTTTTTGTTTTAACTCGTTGGTATCGATGTTCATTTCTTTTATCTTGCTATCATCAAACTCATTCATTTTATTTAACAGTTCATTTTTATCCACTTTAGATAGTTTTTTAGCAAGTTCCTCGGGCGGCTCATTTTTAAGCATTTCTAATGCTTTGTTTAGCTTTGCCTCCAGTACCTTTTGATCCATTTTACCCAGCATATCCGCAATTTTTTTGTTAAAAGAGTTTTGCATCGCGATACCTCCAATCAATTATTTCACATTGAGGAATCTTCATAACTTGAAGATCTCTCTTTTTAAAATTCAAGTTCGTAGAATAGAATAAGGTTAGGCAAAAAGAAAATAATAAGTTATGTAGTATAAGAAAAAATAAAACTGTAGCTGCAGCAGTAATGCTACATACTACAGTTTATGTAAGTTTTCTTTCGTAAAGTCCATAAATTTAATTTTATCCAACAGTTTCTTCTATCCCGCGATCATGATTAAAGTTGTTAAAAAGTAATAAGAAAAGGATTATAAAGAAAAGAATTGTGCTATTATCATTATCACAATCGTCCTCAAAGCTGCCATTTCCAAAGAGATTCGTATTAAAAAGAATTAGGAAAACAAGGATAAAAAATAATACCTCACTGTTCTCATCGTGTGAAAAATTCCCCAAAAAATTCATTATAATACCTCCATTAATTAATTTACAGTACATACTATGAGCAATAAGTAAAAAGTGTTACAAATAAAGAAAAACTAGAGAATTTCTATAATCTACTTGGAATTAGGGCTGTTTAATAAAAAAGCTTCAAATAGATTAAAATAAAAAATAAAATTGACGGGTTATTTTCATATTTTCTTGGTTCACCTGTTAAAAATGAATCATCATAAAAAAGTAGTAGAAAAATAATAATAAAATATAGCATTTTAGAATCATGGGCTGTTTTGTTTAACATTAAATAAACCTCCTTGGAAAATTCATATAATATAAAATATTCATAGAAGTAGAAATGGTTACCAAAGGGCAAAACAGTTAGAACAACATTTTTCAACAATTAATGTGGTAAATATGAATGAGCCTATAGTTTGCTCTATCTAAGAGAAATGCTTTGTGGAAAGCAGGGTGTGTATATGTTAAGGTTCAATAATAAGGATTGGGAATAATATAAAGTAGAAGTTCAAAGTATCACATATTTTTTGAGCAATTCTTGCGTAATATTTTAGTGATATCAAAAATCTTTTTAAAGAAGGTAAAGCTATGAATTTTAATATTCAGACAAGTATAAATGATTATAAAACAGAAATTGAACAGAGCTCAGAGATTGTAGCTTTATATTTTTATTCGGAGGAATGTATCTCTTGTACTTCCTTTGACCCAATCTTTGAAAATCTGGCGGATAAATATAGTGACAAGTTTAAGTTTATTAAGCTGTTGAGGCAGACAAACAGGCAGTTAGCAGAATCTATGAATATAACAATAAGTCCAACAGTTGTATTTCTAAGAAATGGTAAGGAGACATGTTCAAGGCTAAGTGGGTATATAGAAGGCAGTGAGTTTAAGACTTTACTGGAGAAAATTTATGAAGGTAATTGTGAGAAAGTTGTCAGAAAAAAGGTAATATGTGATGTATTGATAATAGGTGGGGGACCAGCTGGACTATCAGCCGCTATCTATGCTGCTAGAGCGAAACTACTTACTATTATTCTTGACAAAAGTATGGCAGGAGGGCAGGTAGCCACTACTTATCATGTCGCTAATTATCCTGGAACTAACGGAGTGGTTAGGGGAATTGACCTCGCAGATAATATGAAAAAACAGGCCCTTAGCTTTGGGGCTGAGTTGGACGAGTTAAAAGAAATATTGGAGATAAAGTTAGAAGAAAAGTATGTAAAAAGTGAGGATACAGAATATTGCTCTAAGGTAATAGTTATTGCTACAGGTGCTCAACCACGAAGGCTCCCAGCGGAAGGGGAGAGTGAGTACAGGGGTCGAGGTGTACACTATTGCGCAACCTGTGATGGAGCACTGTATCAGGATACTTATGTTTTAGTTGTGGGTGGTGGGAATTCTGCACTGGATGAAGCAGTTTTTCTTACCAATTATGCAAAGCATGTTACTATAATACATTATGGAGATAGTTTCTCTGCAGCAAAGGCTATCCAAGACAAAGTTAAGGGAAATTCTAATATTGATGTTATGTTTAACTCCAGAATAATCAGGGTATATGGGGAACATTTTCTAACAGGCGTTACCCTTGAAGATATTAAAACACATGAAATAAAAGAACTGAAAACGGATGGCGTTTTTGTATATATTGGAATCGTACCGGAAACACAGCTTTTCAAAGGAGCTTTAAATATTGATGGATCGGGATATATTATAACTGATGAGGATATGAATACAAACATAAGCGGAGTGTTCGCAGTAGGAGATGTAAGACAGAAAAAGATAAGACAGATAGCCACAGCAACATGCGATGGGGTTATCGCAGGTATTATGGGGGAAAGATATATAAACGAAGAATAGACTGTTGTATGTGCTTTATTTACAAAAATGTTACAAAGTAGAATGTACTTCTAGTTGATTTTTTATTTTGTAATATTATAATACTTTATATACTTATAATTTTGCATAGAAATTGACTCTTCTATTCAAAATTTCAATAGCGAGAGGAGAAGATATCTATGTATGATGTTATCATTATAGGGAAAGGACCAGCTGGAATTTCAACTGCTTTATATACTGTTAGAGCAAATTTAAAGACTTTGATTGTTGCAAAAAACGAAAGCAATCTTCTAAAAGCATCGATCATCGAGAATTATTTTGGATTTGAACAACCTATCTCAGGGAAAGAACTTATTGAACAGGGAATGAAACAGGCTGAAAGGTTAGGTACTCAAATTATCGAAGAGGAAGTTGTTTCAATTACACATGAGGAGAACTTTGAAGTTCTAACTTCTGAGGGTATATATATAAGCAAAGCTGTTCTTATCGCAACTGGACAGTCTCAAAAGAAGTTAAAAATCATAAACTTACAAAAATTTGAAGGAAAAGGATTGAGCTATTGCACGACCTGTGATGGATTTTTTTATAAAAATCTTAAAGTTGGTGTTATAGGAAATAAGGATTTCGCTATTCATGAGGCAGCGGAGTTAGAAGCCTTTACAACTGATATAACAATATATACTAATGGCAAACCGCTTGAATTGACAGATAAATTTTTACAATTCAAAGACAGATTTAAGGTGAATACAAATAAGGTCATAGAGTTTAATGGTCAGGATTTTCTGGAAAAAATTTGCTTTGAGGATGGAACCTGTGAGGCTATTGATGGAATATTTATAGCAAATGAAACTGCCTCAAGTATTGATTTTGCTAGAAAGCTTGGTGTGTTGATAAGGGGTAATGATATAATAGTTGATGAAAACCAAAAGACTAATATGGGAGGGCTTTTTGCTGCAGGGGATTGTACCGGGGGTTTTAAACAAATATCGATTGCAGTTGGACAAGGCGCAATGGCTGGAAAAAATATTATTGGTTTTGTTAGAAATACGCAGTAATTTAATGGAATGGGGTTAAAGTATATGAAGGACTTAATAGAAGCTCGAAAAGTATTAGGAATTAATGAAAATACAACAAAAGATGAAGTTATCAAAAGATATGAAATGTTATTAAAAAAATATAAAGAAAGTGAAGAAGTTGACGGAGTTAAGGTAGAAGATATCAATAATGCATATAACTTAATCATGGGTTACGATTTATCTGACAAACCTGAGATGCAGCCTTCTGAACCATCATTTTTCTCTAAACTATGGGCTAAGCTTTTTAAGCTTGATGCAAAAAAAGTAGACAACTTTTTTCTATATAATAAATATACTATCATAATTAGCATAGTTGGAATAATTCTATTATTTTCTATTATAAAGGGCGTGATTACAAGAGTTGATACAGATTTTTATTTAACTAGTATAGGGCAAATTACTATTGAGGATTCAGAAAAAGTTCAGGAAAACATAAAAAAGATTACCCCCAGCCTTCAAGCGCCATTAGCCGAAGCTTTGTATATTGGGCAAAATGATCAAGGTGAACAAACATATGCTATGATGATGAAAATTTCGGCTTCACTTGCAGCTGGCGAAATGGATTTGATTTTAGTTGATAAAGATATGTATGATAGCCTTGCTAAGCAGGGTGCCTTTGAAACTGTTGATGATCTTTCAAAGTCTATTGGGTTCAGTTTACCAAAGGATGAAGAACTCTTTGTTAAACCAGAAGAAGGTGAGGGTGCTGTTTATGGAGTTGATGTTACAAACTCTCAATTTCTTAAAGAAAATGGTATTAAGGGTAAGAAAATAATAGCAACAATAAGAATAAATGCTAAGCATAAGGATATAGCATTACAGTTTTACAAGAGTATTTTTGAAACTATTAAAAAGTGATAGTTTGTTGAGAAAACTTACGTAATATAACCATATAAGTTGTAACTATAAGCAAGTTCAATGATAAGAGGATGTTTCTCATTGAACTTGCTTATTTTATTGATTGAACATATAATAAGATTATATGTATCAAAAAAATTCTTTTCTTTATCTTTAAAATAGAGTGAAGAGGAAGGTTTTGATATTCGTGAAATATTTTTTGTGGGACCTTAGAAAAAGTGATTTGGAGGATGAATAAATGTCCGGTGAATTAAAAATAACTCAAGAGGTTTTGCCAGAGTATGTAAATATGGGGTTAAGCGGTGAGGTCGATATTTCTTCATCACAGATTTTTAAAGAGAAACTCTATTCACTAATTGAGGTATATAGTAGAAGTATTAGATTAGATTGTACTGGCTTGTCATATATTGATAGCACAGGCTTGGGTATATTAGTGGGTGCATTGAAAAAAACAAAGCAAACAGACCATACGATTATCATAAAGGGCTTAAAAGAAAATATTAAGAAACTTTTTTATATTACTGGATTAGATAAAATCTTTGTGATGGAAGAATAAGGAGGAAAGTGTACCGGATGGAAAATATTATTGATTCTGTGCTGTTAACGTTGCCAGCCAAAGCTGAATATGTGAGTACAGCAAGACTTGTTGCTTCTAGTATTGCGAACAGGATAGGTTTTGATATTGATGAGATAGAAGATGTTAAAGTAGCTGTATCAGAGGTATGTAGTACTTTTGTTAAGAAGACAGCAACGTCCTGCGAATATATTATTCAATTTATGATTAAAGATAGCACATTGATGGTCTCGTTTAAATGTCCTTGTTTTACTGGAGATATTTTTGCCGATGAGGATGAGGCATTAGCATCTGCAATAATTACAGCATTAATGGATAAGGTAGAATTCCATCCAAATAGCGAAACAATCATTTCTATGTGCAAATCTATTGGGGAGAATGTATAAATGGTCAGAAACAATAATCTAGTCATAAATCAGAATATTGAGAGTGACGAGACCCTATTTGAAAAGTATATATTGGAACCTAATGCCCATAATAGGAATGTCATAGTGCAAAAGTATCTATATCTCGCTGAGATTATTTCTAAAAAGTTCGTAAATAGAGGAATAGATTATGAAGATTTGTATCAAGTAGCTAGTATCGCCCTTATAAAGGCTGTTGAAAGGTTTAGCACAGATAAGGGAGTTAAATTTGTCAGTTTTGCTACACCAACGATTATAGGTGAGTTAAAAAGATTTTTCAGAGATAAGGCATCTGTCATAAGAATTCCTAGGCGAATTTATGAATTGTACCAAAGGGTAAATCAAACAAGGGAAGTGTTGTCTCAAAAGCTTCAGAGAGCTCCTAAAGTTAATGAAATTGCTGCTGAGCTTAATATGTCTGAAGAAAGTATACTTGAGATAATTGAATCCTGGAATGCTTATAATATGCAGTCCTTTGATCAAACTGTGTACAATGATGATGATATAGAACTACATGAGACAATAGGCGAAGAGGACATAACTTTTGAGCGTATTGAGAATAGGGACTTCCTAGAGAAGAGCCTTGAGAGATTTAACGAAATTGAAAAGAGATTTATATCTGAAAGGTATTTTAAAACTAAGACTCAAAAGCAGATAGCAGAGTCCCTAGGAGTTTCTCAGATGTATGTTTCAAGAATGGAAAAGAAAGTTGTTGATAAATTTAAGACTATCCTAAATAAGTGAATTATTTAGTGGTAAATATTTTACGCATGTAACTCTACTTTATAAGATGGGTAATAAAAGGAGCTTATAAAAACTTATAGAACATTTAGTATTAGCTAAATTATTATTTTGTTTTTTGGGGCAATGATAATAATAGACTTAAACTCTATGTTTAGATATAACATCGGCAGGGTAAAAATTAGTATTGAATAAAGATGTGGAGTGACCTCCTTTGAGAATAGAAACTATTTTTGACAAAACATTTCCAGCACGTGTTGACAATATGTTTGACGTTGTTGGCGAAGTAATTGGTAAGTTGGAAAGAAGTTTAAATGGTTATCAAGTTGGAGAATTGTTTAATATTAAGGTTATCCTTAATGAATTACTAGTTAACTCAATAAGACATGGGTGTAAGTGTGATGTGAACAAAGCTGTTACTATTAACTGTTCTATTAGAGAGGACGGAAGACTTGTTCTCAGAATAAGTGATGAAGGAAATGGATACGATTATTGTAATATTTTAGAGCAAGAAATTTGTGATATATTTTCATTAGATGATAATATGAAAGAGTGCGGAAGAGGTATTTTAATAGTAAGGAGTCTGTGTGAAGATTTGAGCTTTAACAGTGAGGGCAATGAGGTAGAAGTTATCTTGAAGCTTTAAAGTTAAATGGTATCTAAAACATAACAATTAAGTATCTATAATAAAATCCCGGTATGAATTAATATATCGGGATTTTATTATGGACACTTTGAAATGTAAGATAATTCTGGGCATTAAAAAACAAGTAAAAAAACAAAAGTAATAGTGAAAATATAAGTGAAAATAGTACAAAAAGTGTTGACACAGCAATAGTGATGTGTTATTATAATCAAGCGCCGTTGTGAGACGGCCAAAATAACAGCCTCGTAAGGGGCAATGGACTTTGAAAAGTAAACAGTGTAATGATAATCATGGAACTCGTTAAATGATTTTGAGTTAAATGAATCAAGCAATTGATTCAAGCAAATTGCTTAGCAATTTGCAGCCAGATAATGGTTTTAGAGCTAATTAAGCTTAGAAATGACTTTCAAAAA
>Ga0123336_10000506_pt1 | contig 39150 bp, 44 predicted proteins | sample SSSSmetaG_FD_96466 | JGI IMG/M metagenome (GOLD analysis project Ga0123336, IMG submission 96466) | Glacier valley bacterial and archeal communities from Borup Fiord, Nunavut, Canada, to study Microbial Dark Matter (Phase II) - ​SSSS metaG | ecosystem: Environmental > Aquatic > Freshwater > Ice...
CTTCGGGCGCAGCGGCACAGGTCTCGGCGACCTCGTGCAAGATCCATTCGTACGACCGCGAGATCATCACGCTGCCCGAGCGCACCACATCCTCGTCAGCGTCGACCTCGGCCTCGTCGAGAACGGCCATCGCCGCCGCGATGAAACGATCGAACTGAGCCGCATCGGTGATCGCCGACCAGCTAGGGGCCTTACGCGCCCCGCCAAATAGATTGCTCCAAAAAGACATGCCTCATCATAGAGCGCTTTGCCGAGGTTGGCGCGAGGTCTAGCCTGGTGCGAAGCCGGGTACCAGCATGAGGCCTCTGGCCGAGCGCAGACTGGCGACGAGGATCTTGGGCGATTGTCGACGGGCGAAGGACACGACGACGCGGGTGGGCTCGACGCGCAGCTTGAACCCGGCATCGCGGATGGCCAGCTCGCAGTAGGCGTAGTCGGCTGGGTATTCCAGGCGAAAGACCTGTTGGTCTTGATCTTGGGCCAGGTCTTCGAGCTCGTCGATGAGGTCGGCGATGACGATGGGTTGGTCGAGCTCGTATTCGATGGCGTGAAAGGAATCGCCGAAGACCGACTCGAAGGCTTCGCTGACGGCGACCTCGGGGTCGGTGATGTCGACGATCTCCGAGGCCCAGATCGCCTGCGCCGGATCTTCTGGGTGCAGGTCGAGCCGGATCTGAAAGGTGAAATGCGGCGTGGTGACGCCGACGCAGCCACCGTCGGTGTAGGACGCGAGCTGGCGCCGCTTGTAGCCGAAGGCCTGGCGGATCTGGTTCTGGATCTGGTCGAGCGCGGCCCGCATCTCGTCGCTGGCCAGATCGCGAACGAACGCCGTGGCGCGCGGACTGACCCGGTCGGGGATCGAGAAATGCTTCTGAAAGCCGCGCAGCTCTTTGACCCGCATGGTCCGCTCGCTGCGGAACACCACGCGCTTGAGCTCGCGCGAAACCGATTTGCGCACGCTGGTCATCGATAAGGCCCAGGCGTCAATGCGGCCGGCAACACGATTGGTGTCACCACATCGTGGCCACGCGTGGCCAGAAGATGCAGCCCACGCCGCGCTTGTTTGGCCGCGCGTTTGTCAGCCGATCCACCCAGCCGCTGCAGCCGCGCGATATCGACCGCAGCGACGAGCGCCGCCACCAAGGCCGCCGCGTCGGCATCGGTCAGCGCCGAAGGCAACAACGCTGCGCCCTCGCAAAAAGCGCGGGCCGCGGCCGAAAGCTCGTTCATGCCCGCAGCATACCAGGATCAGGTCCGCAAACCGGTCAGCACCGACGCCAGAAAGAGCACGGCGAACACCGACGCTGCAATCTTCGGCTCTCGATACGCGATGAACAAGAACGTAAACGTCAGCCAAGCTGCCGTCGCTGCCAGGCCGATCGCAATGACCGGCCACTGACTCCACATACCCAGCGCCTGCCGCGCGACGAGCAGCCCGAAGACGCCAAACAGCACCTGACTCAGCGCGTACGCCGTGTTGAGCCCGTAGTAGAGCGTGGTCTCTGGGCCTGGCGCGCGCTTGTGCCGCAGATATTGGGACAAGACATCGATCAAGAAATGCATCGACCCGGTGAAGGTGAGCCAGCCCAAGGCGACATAAATCAGGATCTTGTGCACGTTCACGCGAATACCACATGGGTGAGACGTTCGGACTCGGACCACAGCCTGGCAGCAGCCGTTGTATCGGCCGCCAGCGACGGGACCTTGGCCTCGGTGGGGTGGCCGCGCAGCTCGTTCATGCGACGCGGGCCGTAGAAGCCGCCGGGCTGCGCGTCGGGCGCCGTGGCGGCAAACAGCGTCGGCCAAGCGCCATGTGCCGCCGACTGAAACAAGATCGGCCCGAGGAAGAGCCGCATCAGGCCAAAGCCGCTCAACGTGCCCATGCTGTTGGGAATGAGCTCGGTCCGCGACACCCCAGGATGGGCGGCGATGCTGGTCACACCCCAGTGCTGCGCGTCGCTGCGACGCTGGAGCTCGAAGGCAAACATCAGATTCGCCAGCTTGGACTGGCTGTAGACCCCCATCGGCTTGTAGGCCTTCTGGGCCTCGAGATCGTCAAAGTCCAGAAAGCCGTCGCGGGCAGCAATGCTGGAGACACTGATAACCCGCGGTGACCGGCCCGCGCGCAACAGCGGCAAGAGCCGCGCCGTGAGCGCAAAATGACCGAGATAGTTGGTCCCGAGCTGGAGCTCGAAGCCGTCCGCGGTGACTTGCCGCTTGGGCGGGGCCATGACCGCGGCGTTGTTGATGAGCACGTCCAGCGACGTGCGCTGCGCTTTGAGTCGGGCAGCAAAGGCTTCGATCGACGCTAGACTGGCCAGGTCGAGCAGCTCGAACGCGATCATGGCGGCCGGTGCGGCGGCTTTGATCTTGGCCACGGCCTCGGCCCCCTTGTCGGCATTGCGCCCGGCGATGATGACCTCGGCACCAGCCAAGGCCAGCGCCAGTGAGGTCTCATAGCCGAGCCCACCTGCGCCGGTCACGACGAACGATCGACCGGCTTGCGAAGGCATGTCTCGAGCGGTCCAGCGTGCATTGTCCATGCTTGAAAATGTACGGTTGCTGACCCACAATGCCAATCAATAGGACACATGCACAACATAGATAGAAACTATGTAAAGGATCTCGACCTCAACCTCCTGCGGGTCTTCGCCATCGTCGCCGAAGAGGGCAGCATCACCCGCGCCGCCGACCGGCTCTACATCACGCAGCCGTCGGTGAGTGCCGCGATGAGCCGCCTCCGAGCCTTTCTCGGCACCGAGCTCTTTGCCCGCCAGGGCCGCGGTATCGTGCTCACCAGCCGCGGCACGGAGCTGTTGCGCGCCGTCCGCGCCTATCTGACGCCGCTGGTGTCAGCGACGATGGTCGCCCCCAGCTTCGACCCCAAAGCCTCCACCGCGCTCATCCGCCTCGGCCTGGCCGACGCCATGGAGTCGCTGATCTTGCCGAAGCTGCTGGCGAGATTTCGCAGTGATGCGCCGCAGATGCGCCTCATCGTCCTGCCGGTCCAGTTCCGGACTGTGGAGTCGGCCCTGCTCACCGAAAAAGTCGACCTGGCCGTCAGCGTGGCCGACGAGCTGCCCCGCTCCATCCTGCGCCAGCCGTTGCGACTCGGAAGCCACCAAGGCTTCGTCTGTCTCTATGATTCCCGGCACCACAAGCTGCCGCGCAAGCTCACCGAGCGCCAGTATCTGGCGTCCGAGCACGTCGCCGTTTCCTACGCCGGCGACATGCGCGGCATCATCGAAGACTCCCTCGGCAAATCGCGCAACGTCCGTCTGTCGGTCCCAGCCTTCAGCTACGTCGCCGAGGTCGTCGACGGCTCGCCTCTCCTGGCCACCGTCCCCGCCCTCTACGCCGAACACCTCATGAAAACGCGGCGCCATTTCAAAACGGCCAGGCTGCCCTTCGCCCCCGAATCCGCCAGCCTCGATTTACTCTGGTCCAGAGTCACCGACGACGACCCGGTCAACCGCTTCGTCCGTGGTCTTCTCAGCCTCGTCACTCGACCGTGAGGTCGATGTCGCCGATGTCGGTGGGTTGGGTCGAGGTGGTGGTGATGGTGAAGTCGATGGTGTTGTCGCCAAGGACCAGGTCGGAGAGCGGGACCGGGGCGGAGAAGCCGTGTACGCCACCTGTGGTGTTGGGGCGGTCGGGATAGGTGAAGGTGTGTGGCGCGTTGCCGTTGAGGCGGTAGGTGAGCGTGTCGTTGGGGCCGCCGTTGAGGGCGAAATTCAACGTCGCCGAGGTGGCGCCGCCGAGGTCGACGTTGTGGACGGTGAGAGATTGCGACGGGGCGAGGGACCAGCCGAGTAAGACGGCGTTGCCATGGCCGGGGCTGCCGTTGTCGGGGACGTCATAGGCGCGTGGTAGGGGGAGAATGGGGCCGTCGAAGCCGAGGTTGTCCCAGCGGAAGGTCTGCGACGGGGTGACGTTGCCGTCTTGGGCTGCATTGAACTGGCCATGCTGGAAGTGAACGTAGCCGCGACTGAACTTGAGGCCGAGGTTGGGGATGGCTGCGCGTAGCTTGAGGGTCGACGGTCGATCGTAGTCGCTGGCCCAGATTTCGGCGCGGTCTTGCGAGAGGCGCAGCTCGAAATGGTTGAGGTGGGCGTCGGCGACCTGAAAGCAGCGATCGGCCAGCTCTTCGATGGCGAAGAAGGCGATGTCCTTGACGCTGGCGTAGTCGTCGATGACATGGATGCCCGAGATGCCGTTCTGCCAATGGGTCTGGTCTTCGGGGCAGTCGGCGCCGTCGGTGAACGAGAAGCCGACGCCACGGCGCGGATTGGAGCTGACGCTGTCGATGTGATCGTGTGGCAGCGGTGACGGGTCTTCGGTGATCCACACCTCGAACCACCAGCCGTGGCCCAGGTTGAGCGGGTTGATCTTGCCGTCGACGTCCCAGGACACGACGCCGGTGCGGCCGGCGAAATCGAAGGGCTGGCGAATGCGCATGGAGTTGAGCCCGAACGCACCCTGGTCATCGAAGGCTTCGTTGAGCTGTTGCGAGACGCTGCCATCGACGCCGGTCCCCGCACAGGCGCGCACGTCGGCGTCGGGCAGGAGGCCCGAGAACGGCGCGCCGCAAAACGACGCCGGGAACAAGTGCCCGTCGGTGTAGGTGTGCGCCGGGATTCGCTCCCAAGAATATTGAACTTGATGGCCCCAGCGCGCGAAGCTGAAGCGCGTCTCGTCGAGATCGCCGCCGCGACCGCCCGGCGACGGCGTCTCGAACTGCTCGCAGAACGCAGGCGCGGCAAGCCCACAGGCGCCGGCAGGCACGCCACCGTCGCGACCGTCGAAGACCACGCCGGAATTGTTGCAGGCGGCCGTCAAGACCAAGACCAAGACCCGCTTCATGGGCTCACCCGCACCGCGAGCCCAAGCCCAGTGGTGACCCAGACTGGAGCCAGCCCCGCCACCAGCATGCCGAGCCCTTCGGCGCTGGCCGAGGAAATCGGCCCACCGACGGTGGTTTGCAAACGCAGGCGCACGCGTCTCGACAGATCGGCCGACAAGACGAGCTCAGCATCGGCGCCACACCACGGCACGGTGGCCGAATGCTCGGCGACGACGTCGCGATGGTAAGCATGCCCGCCCCAGCGCACGGCACCAGCGCGCAGAGTCACGCCAGCCTCGGCCCGGAACCAGCGCAGACTATGACCGACACGCACCCCGAGGCCCACCGACGGCATCTGCGCCTGAATGAGCCCCAGATCAACGTCGACCACGCCGTCGGAGATGGCGACATCGAGGTGCAAGGTGACCAATGAGCGCAGCACCAGATCCACGGCCAGGTCCCCGCCGCCGCCCCACCACGCCGGATTGCCGCCGTGCCAGAACCAGCCCGTCAGCGACAGCCAGGCGACCATCCGGGGTCGGGGTTTGGGCGCCACCGGAGGCGGCGCGACGACAACGACAACCGGCTTCGGCGGCGGCAAGCTGGCGCGCGCGGCCACACTCTCGGCGATGGCGATGGCCACGAAGCGCGTGACCCCGAGGCGCAGGGACTGCACCGACTCGCGCAGCGCCACGCCGTCGCTGGCCACCACCTCGACCGTGATCTCGCCGTCACGACAACGGATGCGCGCGCGTGGGCGTGATCGCGAAATATAATCGCGGACATTTTCTTCGGCGTTGCGTAGCTCGACGCCGAGCGCCTCGTCGAGCTCACCTGGCCTCAACAGATTTTCGCAGCCGTCCACTTCGAGCGTGACCCGCTCCGCCCGCGCAGAGCCGCCCAACACCACACAGACGATCGCGAGCCAAACCTTCACGGCGGCGTGGGCCTGTCGAGGCCGGCATGGGCCTTCACCGCGGCCAACCAACGGCCGTCGGGGTAGCGGGCCATATAGGTGCGCGCCAGCGTCACGGCGCGATCACTGTTGCCGGCGCGGGCGTACGCCTCGACGGCACGGGCGAGCGCATTTTCGTGCAACGAGCCCGCCGCACCGAGGGCGATGGCGCGATCGAAGGCTTCGGCGGCTTCGCCCGGACGGCCGAGCTCGACATAGATGCGGCCACGGGTGAACGCCGCCATCGGGGCGCGATCATCCTTGGCATGCTGGTCGACGACGCGATCGAGATACGGCAAGGCGCGGGCCGAGTGACCCGACAGACGCGCGGTGTCGGCGGCGAGCAACAGATCGTCGACGTCGTCGCGAACCACGCTGGGCGCAGCGACGATGAGCTCGTAGGCTTCACGATAGCCACCATCATGCGCCAGACGGCGCCATTCTGCCGACGGCTTGGGTCGCGCCTCGGTGGGACGGCGCTCGCGGACCGACTCTGCGATGGGTTTCACGACCTCAGCCGGCTTCACCGCGTCGGGATACAGGCCTTCATCGCCGGCGTACAGATCGCGCTCGACGGGAGATTGCACGCCCCAACCCACGCGCACATGGCCCTCGGTCACGTGGACTTGCGTCTTTTCACCCATGCGCTCGACGGAGAACATGGTGCCGACCACCACCACACGGACCGCACCCGCCTCGATGACGAACGTCCGCTCCGGATGGTGCGAGATCTCGAAACCGGCTTTCCCGACCGCCAGGTCGACACGCACATGATCGGCGGCGACTTCTTTGACGACCACCACGGCGCCAGCGGCCGGCCGGATGATGGAGCCGTCGCCGAGCGTCATCACGCCTGGGTCCTCGTGACGCGCCACCACCACTGGGGTCGGCCGCTTCAGGTACCAGACGCCGCCGGCCAACAGGCACGCCGACGCCACCACCGCCATCGAGGCACGGACGATTCTCCGTCGCTGAATGCGACGCTGGAGGCCGCCCAGCGCCAGCTCCGTGCGCGCCGCATCCCAGGGCTTGTCCACCTCCTGGAGCCGGCGTGCGGCCTCGGTTTCCTCAGCGCTTCTGTGCATCGCGCAGTCCTTTCTCCAACGCCACCTGCGCCCGGCTGATCCGCCGATGCGCCGTCGCCCGCGAGCAGCCGCACACCTCGGCTACCTTCTCGAGCGCCTCCCCCTCTACGCGATGCATGATCCAGGCAACGCGCTCGTCGGCGCCCAGACTGTCGAGGATTCGATAGACCGCGACGAGCTGCGCCCGCGACTCCGGCGACATCCCCGGATCGGGAACCTCCTCGCGGCCCTCGTCGAAGCCAAGAAAACGCATGATGCCGCGCCGACGCAGCCGGCGCCGGGCCTTCCTGACGGTGACCGTGGCCAGCCACTGCCGCATCGCGTCAGGGTCCCTCAGCGACCTAAGCCCGCGAGATGCGTCGATAAAGACGTCCTGGACCACGTCGTCGACGTCTTCCCACTGACCCAGAACCCGCCCGGCGATACGCGCGACATAAGGCGCAAAGCGGCGAAAGATCTGCGCCAGATCGGACGGATCGAGCGCGCTGGGCTCCGTCGACGGGGAGCGGCGCGGAAACGGCACGATCTTGGCCACAAACCAAAGTGCCGCGTCGTCCGCAATCTGTCTCATCAAATCGACGTGAGACGATTTCTGGCGGGCCTGCCACCTATAACCATGCGATTCGCCTGCCTGCTCGCACTTGGCGCGCTCCACTGCAGCTCACCGATGGGGATGATGCAGCAGACTGGGCCACCTGGCCCGCCCGGCTGTGGACTGGCCGCCGCTGCGTTTTGCGACCCGTTTGACCAGGCGGTCACTGTAGGTAAGGGCCGCGCCGGCGAGCTCGATGCCACCCGCTGGAGTGGCAGCCGCATGCAGCCGCAATCGCCGACGTATCAGAGCCATCCGTTTCCCATCGGCACCGCGACTTTGCCCGCCTGCCGCGCCGGGCTGCCGTCTAAGGTCGGGCCCGAAAAAGACACGCTCATCTGTGATCCGACGTCGACCGTGCACAGCAATCACCTCCTGGTGGCGTCGGCGGCGCAGAACTACGGCGCCAATTCGTATCGCATTCGGCAGCCGTTCGACTTTGCCGGCCGCACGGGCAAGATCGTCTTCGACGCCACCGGTTATACCCAGCAGCTTCTCGGCTGGATTTCGCTCGAGATCACCGAAGACCCGATCGGGACACCGTCGTATGGCGTGCTGACCAACGACGAAGGTGGCATCTTGCCCCAAAATGGCCTGGAGCTGCAATTCAGCTGGCATTGCATTGCCATGCCGACGCAGATTTCGCTGAGCGCGGTGCACGTCTTTCACGACTATGCCGATACGGTCATTGCCGCCAGTTATCCCAATCCATCACCCGCGCCGTGTGTGCTGGCCGACGTCGACAAGCTCAATCATTTTGAAGTCGAGGTGTCGCAAGATCATGTCCGCGTCTCGGTGAGCCCGATGTCCGCCGACGGTGTCACCTTCGAGCCGGCCGCGCTGATGTTCGAAACGCCCATTCAGCTTTCGTTCAGCCGCGGCTCGGTGCATCTGTCGACGCACAATCACGCGACGATCAAATATGGAAAGATCGACGCCTGGGTTACCCGTTGGGACAATGTCGGTTTTGACGGACCGGTGATTGCGGCAGCGCGGGAATATGAGATCGCGGACGCGCTGGTCTCGAATGGGGATACGACGAATATCGGCTATATCCTTGCCGACGAAAAAGATGGGCCGGCGCAGACGTTTCGTTTTACCGGCGTTGACGTCAGTGGTGCGTCGCGGGCCCGGCTGGCCCTGTCGTCTTGGTACTGGCAAAATGGGGCGCCGATCGACACATATGTCCTCAAATATCGTCTCAATGGCGGCGCCTGGCATGCCCGGCCACTGACAGCGGGGGAAATGACGGCGATGACCAAGCCGGTAATCAACGGCACGGACAGCGGCGGTACACAGGGTGCGCTGGGGCAGATGGTCGATCTACCGCTGGCGGAGCTCGTCGCTGGTGACAATACGCTGGAGATGGTGACGGCCAATATCCCGATGAGTTATCCGCCCGGTGTCGTGAATCTGGATCTGATTATCGATTGAGACAAATCCCGCCGACCGGACCACTTGCTGAGCGGAGGTCGGCATGCGCAGATTCGTCCTACCGGTTTTGGCTGTCGCGCTGGCTCATTGTGGCAGCGGATCGCAATCAACCTATGTCCCGCCAGTGATTGACCCACACGCGGCCCCAGGCGATTGCGGGCTCGACCATCCGGCGTTCTGCGAGACCTTCGAGTCGCCGTCCCCGGGCGGCCGCGGCGGCGATCTCGACGAGACCAACTGGAGCTTTGCGCGCTGGGGCCATCAAGTGCAATACATGTGGGAGCGCGGCCCGGCCAGCACCTATGCCGACCGCTTGTATCCGGCCACGTTTTGCGGCCAGCCATTTGCCGGCATCTTGCCCGACGCCGACGTCAAGATCTGCCCCGGCTATGGCGTCGACGGCAAAGCGTCCAACCAGCTCAACGAGGTCTTCGACGACGGCGGCGATTTTGCGCTCAACAGCATGCGCATTCGCCAGCCGTTCGATTTCACCGGCCGCACCGGCAAGCTGGTGTGGGATGTCGATGCCAAGGTGAATCCGATCAACCTCGGGCACGGCTGGTGGTTCGAGCTGTGGATCACGGCCGACCCGTCGCCGTTGCCTTATCATCAGGCACCGACGGTGACGTCGTATCCGCGCCAGGGCGTGGGCCTCGCCTTTCAGTTTGGCGCCGATTGTCCGGAAGACGATTCAGGTGCGGCGGATGGTTGGAAAGGCAAAGTCGGTTGGCAGAGCGCGCTCGAGAGCCTGCATGTCAGCGACGGATATCAGATCGTTCATGACACGCCGTTCTGGGAGCTCGACCAAACTGGCGATCGTTGTTTCCGGGTGGCCGATGCGCATTTGAATCATTTCGAGCTGCGGATTTCGAAATCGCGCGCCGAGCTCTGGGCCAGCGATTACGACGATCCGTCGACGCTGAAGCTGCGCACGGCCATACCCGTCTTGGATCTGCCGTTCGAGCGCGGTTATGTCCATTTTCAACACGGGCAATACAATGCGTCCAAAGACGGCCTGACCGGCTGCAATGGCGAAAACGGTCAATGCCCGACGCGGGCGCAGACGTTTCGTTGGGACAATATCGGCTTTGACGGCCCGACCCATCCCACGCCGCGCAGTTATGACGTCGCCGATCCGATGATTCCCGGTGCGGGCGGGGGTATGCGCTTCGGCTGGTTTCTCAATGAGGGACCGCAGACGTTCACGTTCAACAACGTCGATCTGTCCAATGCCAGCGCCGCGTCCTTCAACTTCATGATGGATGGCGGGCCTGGTACGCAATTGCAATATACGGTGAATGCCGCAGCGCCGCATATGTTCACCTATCCGGAGACCACTGGCAAACCGGGCGGCATTCATGGCTTCTCCGCACAGCTTCCCGTCGCTGAGCTGCAGACCGGGGTCAATACCATCACAGTCAAACGTATGGACAAGGCACCGGCCAATGTGCAAAGCGGCATTGGGTATGTGGATCTCACGATCGAGGTGAGCAAATGAGAGCGCTGGCCCTTGTCGTTCTGGTATGTGGTTGCAGCCAGAATAACGCGCAGAATAACATCAAGCCCGACCCACTTCCCGGCACGGCGCCGGTCCTGCAAGAGGGCATCTGGACCGACCTCACACCGACGAACCTTGGCATTCCGTGGGGCACCTCGAACGGCTTCACGCAGGGCATGGCCATCGATCCAAAAACGCCGGCCACGCTCTACCTCGCGGTTTGCGGCTTCGATATCACCGCGGCGGGCCTATTCAAGAGCTCCGACGCCGGTACCAGCTGGCGTCGCGTCGCCAAGGTCACGACCAACGCCGACCATCTCGACGAGCCCATCCGCGTGCGCGTCGACCCGCGTAATCCGCAGCATCTCTACGTCGGTGACGGCGTGCGCGGCGCCTCGGGCGGCTTCTGGGTCTCCTGGGATGGCGGCGAGACGTTTACCCAGCCCCCCGCCTTCGTGGCGCTGGAGAAACAAGAGGGGATGTTTCCCTTCGACGTCTACGATGTCGCGCCGGATCCAAGCGATTTCAATCACGTTCTCGTCGCACATCATGCTGCCTGGGGCTGGACCGATACCAAATGGAATACCAGCTCCGGCATTCTGGAATCCAAAGACGGCGGCGATAGCTGGATCGTGCACCCGCCGAGGGACGGCTGGGGCAGCGGGCACGCCATCAACTTTCTCTACAATCCCGAGCTCGGTATCGGCGATTCCAGTAGCTGGCTGCTCGGCACGCAGGGCGCCGGCATGTGGCGCACCACCGACGCTGGCAACAACTGGACCAAGGTCAGTGAGCTTGGCATTCAGCATGGCGGCGGCAGCGTATATTACGCGCATTCGGGAACGCTTTTTGCCAGCGGCGCCAATCAGAATCTAAAATCTACGGACAATGGACAAAGCTGGACGGCCGTTGGGCCATCCAAGGGCTTCAATGCCATTGCCGGCGACGGGACGCGGCTCTATGCATTGCAAGGGTTTGGCCCCGCCTCGTTCATCACGTCGAGCGAGACCGACGGAACCACCTGGACCGCGTTCAGCACGCAGGAATTCAAAGACGGCTCTTTCGAGATCCAGCTCGACAAAGCCAATCGGATTCTCTATTCGGCGACCTGGGGCTCGGGGATCTGGGCGATGAAGGTCGCGCCGTAACATGCGTGCGGCGCTGGTCGTTATTTGGCTTTCCGGATGCAGTGACGTTCCGCCGGATATATTGGCGCGCTTGGCGCCGCTATCGCCACCGACGATGACGCCCGTCCCGGATGTGACCAATCGCTTTGCCGATGATCCCCAGGCGGCACTCTTCGGTCAAAGACTGTTCTTTGATCCTGGCTTTTCCGGGCCATTACTCGACGACGAAAATACCGGCATTCCTGGCACGCTCGGTCTCAAAGGCGAAGCGGGCAAAGTGTCGTGCGCGAGCTGCCATGTGCCAGAGAGTGGCTTTCTCGATTCGCGCAGTGCGGGCGGCAAGCTGTCGCTGGCGTCGAGCTGGACCCGGCGACGTACGCCGTCGCTGCTGAACTTCGGGCAGGCGACTTTTCTCACCTGGGATGGCCGGCGCGATACCGCGTTCAGTCAGCCATTCGGCGTCATCGAGAGCCCGATCGAATTCAACAGCTCGCGCCTCTTCGTCGCGCAACAGATCGTCGCCCGTCATGCAGATTCTTACCAATCACTCTTTGGGACATTGCCGCCATTGAATTTCGCCGCCGTCGACCCGACCCAGGCCGGCTGCAGTACATTACCTACCGATCCGCTCACCGGGCGCTGTCCACAGCCGGGCCACGACGACGACGCGGTCATCGGCATCGTCGCCAATGTCGGAAAGGCGCTCGAGGCATATCAACGACTCTTGACCTGCGGTGAAAGCCGCTTCGACGCCTGGATGCATGGCGATGCGCAGGCGCTCGACGCCAAAGAACGCGCTGGCGCCGCCGTCTTCATTCGATCTGGCTGCGACAAGTGTCATTCGGGTCCCAATTTGAGCGATCAGAAATTTCACAATGTCGGAGCGGCCAATCTATTTCCGGCCTTCATCGCGCCGTTCGACGATCCCGGTGCTGCGGTGGGCCTGGCCGAGGTACGTACCGATCGTCTGAATTCGCGGGGGCCATTCTCCGACGGGGATGATCAGCGACTGGATACGATCCCGGCCGATACCGAGGCGTTGCGCGGCGCCTTTCGCACGCCCAGCCTGCGCTGTGTGGGTCTGCGCACGAGCTATATGCATGGCGCCGAGATCCGCACGCTGGCCGACGTGATCTTGTTCTTCAACAAAGGCGGCGATTCGTATGGCTTTCAGGGCGTCAAAGATCCACTGATGACACCGCTCGGCCTCAGCGACGACGAACGCGCACAGCTACTGGCCTTCCTGCGTACGCTCGACGGCCCAGGCCCAGACATTTCACTGCGCAGCTCGCGGTAAACGTCACAGCCCAAATTCGGCACGAATGAATGCCTTCACACCTTCCGCCCCAGTGATGCGCAGCCACAGCGGTCCTTCGTCACGCGACTGCTCCATCACGAACGTAAAAAACGGGCAGCACTTCCGCTCCAGCCGAACCCACTCGGCGACCGTCATCAGCGACGACGGAGGCAGTCGAAAGCCGAAACCATTGGGCAGCTCTTTCTTCTCGTCGGTCGCCGTCATCAGCGTCTTGGTGAGCTCTTGGTAGCGAATACGCTCGGTCGCATTCATTGCGCGAACGTTGCACGCAAATCGCTCACCAGCCGCCGCACCGAAAGCGCCTAGCGCCATCAACACAAAAGCGGGCAAGGTCTTCATCGAAATCCTCCTTGCCGATCAAGCTACAACTTGAAGTGCACTTTAAGTCAAGACACCATTGTGAGATGCTATCGATTGGGCTTCACACTGCGCGAGATCGCCGCATTGTTCGATGGTCGCCGCTACTCCACAACCATGCGTGGCCTTGCCGCCGCCAAGGTGCATGAGCTCGACGCGTTGATCAAACGCGCCCAAACGATGCAAACCCTCCTCGAGCGGGCCTTACGTTGCAATTGCCTCAGCCTCGACGAGTGCGCTCGGCGGTTACGAACCAAAAAGGTGGCAGGATGATGGCCCAACCGACGACGGCGCCGTCGGTTGGGATCTAAACACTGTTTACTTCTTGTCGCCGGCTGGCTTCTCGGCTGGCTTCTCGGCCGGCTTTTCACTGGGCTTCTCGGCGGCAGCGGCGGCCGGAGCAGCAGGAGCAGCGGCGGCCGGAGCGTCTTTGGCCCAGGTGCCCTTGGCGGTCTTGCACTCCGCCTTCGTCTTGGCCATGTCCATGTTGCCGTCGGGCAGCTTACAGTGGTGCGTCTGGGGCGAGCCGCCTTTGGCGAACGCAGAAGAGCCGGCAAACAGGGCCACAGCGACGATAGCGGTACCGATAGATTTCATCATGTGAGATCTCCTTGGGCGGCATCCTACTCCGAGTGGCGCCGCTCGTACTCGCGTAGGCGACCCATGGCCGTCTTGCGGACGGCGTTTTGCACGAGCGGGCTCCAGCCGAGCAGCCGGCCCTTCCAGCCGAGCGCCATGCCCGACCAGCGCCAGAGATCGAAACAGTCGGTGTGGCAGGTGATCTTGCCGTCGCTGAGCTCGAAGCGGGCGTCGATGATGTTGTGGACCTCTCGGCCCGTCAGCGAAAAGACATAGCGGGCTTCCCAGTGGGCGCGGCCCGTGTGCTCGTCAGCGTCGATGTCGCCGAAAGTAAGGCCAATGCGCTGGGTGCCCTGGCCCAGCATGCGCCACATGTTGCCGACCTCGGGGCCGCGCAGGTCCTGGAAGACCGGGTCGCTGAAGCGGATGTCCGGCGCGTAACAGGCGATCATCGCCGCCGGGTCGCGCTGCTCGAAGGCTTGATAGAAGGTCTCGATGAGCTCAACCGACTTGGCGTTGGACATTGAGTGAGTATAGTCACTGAGTGCGCTCAGTCAATCTGGATTTGCTAAGGTGTGGGCATGACTGTCGAGATCGGTCGCCGCCAGCAACAGCGGCTGGAGACCGAACAGCTGATCAAGGCCACGGCACTGGCGCTGTTCGTCGAGCGTGGCTTCGAGGCGACGACGACGAAAGAAATTGCCGACGCGGCCGGCGTGGCCCACGGCACCGTATTTCTCGTCGCTGGAACCAAAGAGGCGCTGTTGGTCAAGGTGATGGAGGAGCGTCTCAGGCTAGTCGTGTCCGACCGTGCCGCACGGTTGCCTTCCCGTCCGATCATGGCCCAGCTGGTCCATGTCTTCGACGGGCTGTTCGATTTTTACGAGAGTGAGCCGGGCCTGAGCCGGGTGTTCTTGAAGGGCATCATGTTCTTCGGCGAGCCCATCGCCAAGGCGACCTACGATGAGCACATGGGACGCTTCTCGCGCTATCTGGCCGGGCTCTTCGACGCGGCCAAGACGCGCGGAGAGGTCGCCAAACGCACCCGCAGCGACGGTGCCGCAGCCCATGTATTGGCACTGTATGTCTTTGCCGTGGTTGGTTTTCTCAACTCCGAGTCGCGTGATCGCGGGGCGCTCGGAGCCGGCTTTCGCGCCGGTCTCGACGCGCTGTTTCGCGGCCTCCGGGCACACAAACCATGATCCAGGTCCGATTCTGGTTGTGCTCGCTCTGTGTGGCGCATGTCACCCGGCGACGCCCCGCTCCTTCGCCGTCGAGCCCACGGTGCTCGGCCCGTCCCAACTGCGCCGCGATGCCGAGACCGCTCCCAAGGTCAGCGCCATCCTCGGCGCCCACATGAACTATGGCGCCACCTTGTCCCCCGACGGGGAAAGGACGGTGTTTCGCTCTGATCGCGCCGGGATCGATCAGCTCTTTGTCGCCGAGGTGGCCCACCCCGAACAGCGCAGAAGTTGACCAGCGACCCCGAGCGCGTGGTCTCGGGCGTCTTCACGCGCGATGGTCGCTCCATCTTGTATCGCAGTGATCACGGCGCCAACGAGAACTTCCGTATTTTTCGCCTGGCAGCCAACGGCAGCGGTCTCACCGACCTCACCCCGGGTGAGCCGTGGTGGCAAGACGCCCGCTGTTGCCGCGAGATCGCCCGCGGCTCATGGGTGCACTCCCGACGCAAGCCGATCTGGGTGCAATCCATCGATGGCGGCGAGGCACGCGTGGCTTAGATGGCCCAGAAGTCGACCAGGACGGGTTGCGAGGAATGGAGCCTTCCTTCTAGAAGTGCGAGGCTACACTACGAAATCAATTGTCTCGCTTTTGTTGACAGGTTCCGCAGCTGCGATTGGAAGAGGAGAACGAGTGCAAAACAAGCTCACAAAGAGAAAATGCCTCACGCAGTTTTCAAGGCGATGGCCCCCGATAAAGCTCATGACGCTGGGCGCGCTTTTGAGCTGTGGCATTAGCGGCTGCTCGAAGCTGGACGCTTCCATCGAAGACCTGGCTGGGGTCGACTTGACCGCCACTCCTGCCGATCTGACGCCACCGTTGGATATGCCTATTGTGTCGAGTCAGCCGCCGAGCTGCGTGGGGCTCGCAGCAACGTGTGGTGCAAGTGGCACCGACAATTGCTGCGAGAGCACAGTGGTGACTGGTGGCAGCTTTGCCATGGGGTACGACAAGGCGAGCGACAACGCGTATCCGTCGCCTGGGATAGCAACGACGGTGAGCGAGTTCCACTTGGACAGGTACGAGATCACCGTCGGGCGGTTCAGGAAGTTCGTGCTGGCCGGACAAGGCACGAAGACAGGCGCCCCCGTCAACGGAGCCGGTAGCCGAACACTAAACGGCACGGCGGGACAAGCCGGCTGGGACGCTACCAACTGGGACGCGAAACTCGTGGCCGACACCACCGCACTCAAGACCGCACTGAAGTGCAACTCCAGCTATCAAACGTGGACGGACACTGCTCTTGCTGGGAGCGAGAGCCTACCCATCAACTGCATCACTTGGTTCGAAGCAACGGCGTTCTGCGTCTGGGATGGAGGATTTCTACCGACGGAGGCGGAGTGGCAGTTTGCGGCGAGTGGAGGGAGCGAGCAGCGAGCTTATCCGTGGTCCAAACCAGCCGCGGATGCGGCAATCGATTGTAGCCATGCGAATTACAAGATCGACAGCCCGTCGGGGACTTACTGTGTGAATGGGACGACGGGAGGGGTGAACAGAGTCGGAAGTGAATCGATGAATGGCGACGGGAAGTATGGGCAATCGGATTTGGCGGGGAACCTGTCGGAGTGGGTGCTCGACTGGTATGCAAATCCAGGGAAGTACCCGATAAACCCCTGTGATGACTGCGCCAACTTGACCCAGGCTTCCTTCCGGGTGTTCCGTGGCGGGAATCACAGCAACGGTGCGCCGGAATTGCGCGCGTCCCGCCGCAACGAGGAAAGCCCGAACCTTCGCTTCACCTTCATCGGGGCCCGATGCGCGAGGGCAAAGTAATTTCCTCCGTCGCTGGTGTCCGGCGAGGGGCCGTTCCGTCCCTCTCGCCGGGCAAAGCCGTCGAGCCTCCCCTTGTCTCCGCCGCGACTTCGCGGCGCGCTTGCGCAGGTTGTTTTTCAACATCCTGCGGTCTAGGCTGCGCAGATGAACACTGGCTTGTGGGTTTTGCAGGGGTTGTTGGGTTTCGTGTTTTTTGCCGCGGGCGCGGTCAAGACCTTCGTTCCGAAGGCCAAGCTCGTCGACAAGATGACTTGGATGACCGACTACTCCGACGGGCAGGTCAAGCTGATTGGCCTGGCGGAGCTTTTGGGCGGGGTGGGCTTGGTGGTGCCCTGGTATCTCGGCATCCTGCCAATCTTGACGCCCATCGCGGCTGCGGCGCTGGCCTTCATCATGGGCGGCGCGGTGATGGTCCATGTTCGGCGCAAAGAGCCGTTCATCCCGTCGCTGGTGCTGGGGATCTTGTCGGTGGCGTTGTGCCTCGGACGCTTTGGGGTGTTCGGCTACTGACCCGAAGTCCTCAGTGGGCCTCGCCGCGACAGCGGGCGCGTAGGTCGGACTGCGAGATGCTCGAGCATTCACTTTGGCCACCGCCGGAGACCGCGCGGCAATAGGCTCTCAGGTCGGAATTGCCGATGCTGGAGCATTCGCTCGTCGAGCGGGAGGTTCGGCCGCGGCACAACGCGCGCTGATCCGAATCGCTGATGCTGCTGCATTCGCTCGTGCCGCCGCCTGCTTCGCCGCGGCACTGGGCGCGGAGCTCGGAGTTGCTGATGCTGCTGCATTCGCTCGGGCCGCCGCCAGAGGTACCGCGACAGTAAGCGCGCAGATCGGAGTTGCCGATGCTGCTGCATTCGCTCGTCGAGCGGGACGCCTTGGCGCGACACAGGGCGCGCTGGTCGGAGTCATTGATGCTGGAGCATTCGCTGGTCGAGGCCGCGAAGGCAGGGCTGGCGAGGAGGACGAACAGAAGGCCGAGGGCGCGCATACCTCATACTACGGCGCGCTCGGTCGATTCTTACCGGCGGAACATGTCCGCGAGAAATCGAAGATCTGACAGCGTCAGGGTTTGACGCTCAGGTTGGCGGTGGCGGAGACGAGGCGGGCGCATTGCTCGTCCCAGGTGCCTTCGGTCGAGGTCACCTGGGCGTTGAGCAGCGCGTGGATGGTGTGGCCGGCCAGCGCGTCGACCTTGGAGCGGGCGTCGGCGATGGCGGTGGCCTCGGCGGTCCGTCGTATGGCTGCAAAACCGGCATCGCGGGTGCACTCTTCGTTGTCGTCGCGTTCGATGCGCACACGGCTGGTCTCGTTGGCAAGGCTGTTGCGCCAGGCCAGGGCCACGGCCGGTTGGTTGCTGCGAACGTCGAATTCACGGCAGTGCTCTGAGCCGTTCTGCTCGTCGTCGGCCTCGGCGGTTCCGAGCACGAGCGCGCTGGCGCCGAGCTTGGCCGTCGCGGAGGCCTGGATGACCTTGAGCATCGCTTTCAGCTCGTGGTCGCTGTGCGCGCAGGCGGTCATCTTGAAGCTGACCCGGTCGGCGACGACACGCTGCTCGTCGAGGCCCGTCACGGTGATGGACTGCTCGGGCGGCGCAACCGGTCGCCACACCATGCGCAAAACCAAGGTCCACACGGCCAGCGTGGTGATGGCAGTGAAGGCCAACAAGAGCCCCAGCTTGCGGCTGGGACGCGACGCTTCCGGAATGTTTGGGGTCATCGAACCTCCACGTTCTGTCAGTTACGCGCAGACACACTCGGTTCTCCCCTGGCAGTGATGGTTTTTCGGCGCTGGCCCAATCCTTGAAATGCGTGTGGTTCTTCTCGAGGAGATGCAATGAACAAATGGGCATGCACGGTAGCCGTCGCACTCGCCGGATGTTTCGACGCTCCCGTCGAGAGTCCTCAGACCCAGATCATCCAGGTGAGCAACGTGACGGCCGATCAAACGGTGCGCAACAAGGTTGACATCCTGTTCATGATCGACAATTCGCCGTCGATGGACGCGATGCAGACCGAGCTGAAGTCGCGGCTCGGCGACTTCTTTGGGGTATTCGACGATCTGGCCAAGAACCAGACCTATGCCGACCTCAACATCGGCGTGGTCACCTCCGACTACGGCGCCGGCCCGATGGCTGACGGCGGCTGCGATGCTTCACCTGGTGGACAGAGGGGCATTTTGCAGACGGGAACGGGCTGCGCGGGGCCAGGCGGCAAGTTCATCCACTACGCTTTTGGCGCGGGCGGGGCGACCAGCAATCTGCCCAACGGTGACAACTCGGTTGCGAACCTGATCACGACGTTTACATGCATGGGCAGCGTGGGCTCCAAAGGCTGCGGGTTCGAGCACCAGCTGGAATCGGTTTATGCCGCGCTGAAAAACAATACCGACAATGCCGGCTTTTTACGGAGCGACGCGCTCTTGGTGGTGGTCTTCGTCACCAACGAGGACGACGGCTCGGCGCCGCCCACAACCGACCTGTATCTACGCAACGCGACACAATATGGCCCGTACAGCACCTACCGCCAGACCGACGGCGCCATCGCCTGTGGCAGCCCGCTGGCGCTGGTGCCCGACGCGCCGTCCACAGGGCCGCTCAGCTGCCAAGCCGCGCCGAACGATGCCAATCAAATGATCGGCAAGGCCTACGATATCCATCGCTATAGCGACTTCTTCAAGCGGCCAATCGCACAAGGCGGCGTCAAAGACGATCCAGCTCACCAGGTCATCCTGGTCGGGATCGAGGCGCCATCTTCGCCGTTCAAGACGATCTTGGCCGTCGCTGGCTCGGGCAACGGCACCGGCACCAATCCCCTGTTCGTGTCCTGCCCGAGCGTGAGCCAGACCAACTGCATCGTCCATCTCCAACATTCCTGTCAGAATCAAGTGGCACCCGCGTTCTTCGGCGATCCGGCCATCCGCATCGAGTCGGTGATCAACGCCGTCCCGCTGCATCAGATCAACTCGATCTGCGGAGACGACACGAATCAAGCGCCCAATTTCTCCAACGCGCTCACCGGCGTGGCCAAGCTAATCTCGTCGGAAATCGGCCCCGGCTGCATCCCTGCGCCGCTCGAAGATCCCACCAAGCCGGACTGCAAAGTCTTCGACGTGACCCCCAACGCCGACGGCACCGATACCCTGAGCCCCATCGCGTTTTGCGGCGATTCTGCTCCGCCATGCTGGAAGCTGAGCCCGCACAACACCGGAACGCAGATCTGCCCCCCGGTATGCGTCAAGCCCGGCGACCCCGCACAGCAATACGGCGTGACCATCGATCGCGGCGGCGCCATGGCCGCCAAAGGTACCGTGGCCCAGGTAGCCTGCGCGACGGTCGCAATCCCCCAAAGCGATCTGGGCACTGCGACCAACCCGTTCGGCTGCGCGATGTAAGGGAGCGCTAAGACTCCAGCACCTCACGCACCTTGCGCAGCAGCGTTTCGGGCGTAAACGGCTTCTGAATGAAGGCCGCCCCCGCGTCGAGCACGCCGTGGTGCACGATGGCGTCGTCGGTGTAGCCCGAGGCGAACAGCACCTTCATCTTTGGTCGCTGCAGGGCAAGCTCCTCGGCCAGCTTGCGGCCGTTCATGCCCGGCATCACCACGTCGGTCAACAAGAGATGGATGGTGGCGCCGAACTCTTTCGACACCAGAAAGGCCTCGCCGCCGTTGGACGTCTCGATCACGTGATAGCCGGCGCGACGCAAGATGGCACAGGCCACCGCGCGCACTTGCGGCTCGTCCTCGACGAGCAAGATGGTCTCTGCGCCACGCAGCTCCGCGCTCCGCGTCGGCACCACCAGCGGCTCAGCAACACCTTCGGTCCGTGGCAAATACACCTTGAAGCTGCACCCGAGGCCCGGCTCGCTGTAGACGCCGATGTGCCCTCCGCTCTGTTGCACGATGCCGAACACCGTCGACAGACCGAGCCCGGTCCCCTTGCCTACTTCCTTGGTGGTGAAGAACGGCTCGAAGATGCGCGAGCGTGTGGCGGCGTCCATGCCGAGGCCGTTGTCGCTCACCGCCATCAAGACATAGCGCCCCGGCTTGACGCCGAAGTTGTGGCTGGCATATCCCGCGTCGAGATCCACGTTGCTGGTCTCGATGGTGAGGTTGCCGCCGTCGGGCATGGCGTCACGCGCGTTGACCGCCAGGTTCATGACCACCTGTTCGATCTGACCTGGATCGGCGAGCACGTTGCCGATGTCGAGCTCGGGCACCGTCGTCAGCCGGATATCCTCGCCGAGGAGCCGCGCCAGCATGGCGGTCATGCCACTCAGGATCCGATTGAGATTGACCACGCGCGGCTGCAAGATCTGTTGCCGGCTGAACGCCAAGAGCTGGCGCGTCAGCTCCGTCGCCCGCTGACCGGCCTTCATGATCGCTTCCATGTCGTCGCGCAGCGGGTCGGCCTCTTTGAGGTCGTCGAACGCCATCGTCGAGTAGCTCAAGATCACCGACAACAGATTGTTGAAGTCGTGGGCCACGCCGCCCGCCAGCCGTCCCACGGCCTCCATCTTCTGCGCCTGACGAAACTGGTGCTCGAGCTTGATCCGCGCCGTCACATCCTCGGTGTGGACAATCACGAGGTCCGGCGGCGCCGACGCATAGGTCACGAACAAGCGCCGCTTGTCGCTGCCGGGCTCTTGCCAATCCATCTCGTGCTGGAGCGTCGCACCACCGTCGAGACAGCGGGTCAGCTCGCCGATCACCGCCGGCGCATCGGCAAAATAAGACGTCGCCGTCTCGCCCACCCGGTCGGCCAGCGCGCTCGACAGATCGAGCGCCGCTTTGTTGAAGTCGACGAGCACGAACTGCTGCAGGCCATCGCGCTGGACGCGCTGCCAGACATAGGTCGGCACCGGCACGCCATGAAACTGCGCCCTGACCCGCTGTTGCAAGATGGTGGCGTCGGTGACGTCGACGCCGTGCATGAACACGCCGCTGCGCGTACCGTCGGCCTCACAGAACGGCTGGCAACTGACATCGATATAGTGTTGCTCGAGCTGACCTGACTTACCGATGATCCGGGTCGGCACCGCCTTGCCCACCCACGGCGTTCCATCCCGGACAATGGCGTCGAGAAGCTCGATGAAACCCTGATCGCGCACCTCGGGCAGCGCGTCTCTGAGCGGCTTGCCGATGAGCGCGCGGCCACCTGCGAAGGTCGAATACGCCGCGTTGGCAAAGTCGAAGACATGATCTTTGCCGCGCAAGACGCCGATCAGCGCCGGCGCCTGTTCCAGCAGCACCGCCAGCCGACGGCGCTCGAACTCCAGCGACGTGAACAGCCGCTCGCGCTCGTGCTCGGCGAGCACACGCCGCGTGACATCACGCGCCACGCTGAGCACCGCGGGCTGACCGTCGTAGACGATGCTGATCGATCGGACTTCGGCGTACGTCTCCTGCCCGTCGGACTGGCGTAGGAACGACTGTTCGGCCAGCTCCAGCGTTTCGCGATCGGACAGCGCTCGCGCCATGCGGGCTTCGATGATTGCCCGGGTGTTGGGCGTCGCGAACTCGATGACCGAATGACCGATGAGCGCGGCGGGCGACGGCACCCCGAACACCTGTGCGCTGGCGGCGTTGGCATAGACGATCTTGCCCTTCACATGCACCAGCACCGGCTCCGGTAGCTCCTCGACGAGGAGCCGGAAGCGCTGCTCGCTGAGCTGCAGCGCGGCCTCGGCGTCCTTGCGCGCGGTGATGTCACGATAGTTGCCGACGACCGCGCGCACGTTGGGATCATCGAGCAGGTTGGTGCCCGTGGACTCGATCCAGCGAATGCTGCCGTCGCGGTGCTGGACGCGAAACTCCATCGCCATGTCGCGCGCTCCGGTCTCAATGAGCTGCGCCAGCTCGGTCGCGATACGCACCCGATCTTCGGGCACCACGAGGTCGCGCAGCTTGCGATCGCCCAGCTCCTCCTGCGTCCAGCCGAGAATGTGCCACGCCGACTCGGTCAGATAGCGCGTCGTGCCGTCGGCGGCAGTGAGCGAGATGATCTCGCTGCTCTTGTGGATGATGGCGCGAAACTGCGCCTCGTTCCGTCGCAGGGCGTCCTCGGCGGCCACCCGTTCGGTGACGTCGCGAAACACCGCCAGCTGGAGGCCCGGGGCGATGTCGGCCACCGCGCTGTGATCCACGATCCGCGTGCTGCCGTCGGCGCGCAAGATGGAGAGCCGACCCGTGGCCTGCGATGGCGGCGCCAAAAACGCGCTCAGCGTTTGCCCGACGAGGTCTGCTTTCGACAGCCCAAACAGCGCACACGCAGCCGGATTGGCCTCGGTGAATCGGCCGGCGTCGTCAACGAGCAACATGGCTTCGAGCGCGCCGTCGAAGATGGCGCGCAGCAACAGCCTCGCATCCGCCTCCGCGAGCATCACTTCTCGATCCCTCCCCTGGCCCAGACTATAACAGCTAAGTCCGCGAAGCTTCAGGAGATCTGGTGGCGAGGCGAGTCTTGAAGCCTGGCGCGAATGTGCTGGGGTTTGGCGCGCGTGGGTAGACCGTAGCGCCGTATCTATCCGTCGGAAGCCACACACTCTTTCGAGGAGAGCCCATGCGTCCACTTTGGTTTGGTCTTGGTTTGGTCCTGGTATCACTGACGTCCATGCTAGCGCGCGCCGACGTCGCTGCGCCGTCGCCCATGCCGCTGCATCAGCCATGGGCGGGCACGCTCGGCATCGAGACCGTCAAGGCGATGCCGCATACCAGCCGCAGCCAGATTCCGGCGATGGCGACGATCTATTGGGGCGTGGTCGGCGACGACAAGGCCTGGCGCGAGCTGCAAAAGCGTGAGCCCAAGCTGGCCGGCATCAGCGTCGACTTTCAGAAGGAGTCGGTGATCTTCGTCGCCAATGAAGACCACGGCGGCGGCAGCACGATGACCGCCAGCTCGTTCAAGAAGACCGACGACGGCGCCTGGCATCTGGTCGTGGAGGCGCAGCGCTCGACCCACGATATCGCGCGTACGTACTACGCGGTGACGTTGGCCCGCGTGCTCAAGCAAGACGTCGCCCGCACGCGCATCGAGAATGGCGGCAAAGTGCTCGGCGACGCCGGCCTGACCAAATAGTCATTACGGCGGCCGCTGCTCGGCGCGCGCCTGCGTGGTAGGGTCGGGCATGGACAAAACGCTCGCGCTCCTCGTGATCTTCACCGGTGTGGCCACCGCCGAGGCGCCTGCGCCTGTCGCTGCTGCCCCGAGCTGCAAGACCTATGGCCCCGGCAAGTGCTGTGATCCGGCCATCGCCGCGCACCTCGTCAAGGAAGCCGTTTATTCCGCCTGCGGCGAATCCGAAGCCACCTTCCTCGGCGAGCAAGGCAGCAAGGACACCTGTCGGTACTACTTCAAGGTGACCGGCGAGAAAGAAGAAGACACCTACGTCCAGGTCTACGCGCCACCGACGAAGACGGTGCCGTCGGAGCCGGGCGACCCCTTCTTCGTCTGGGGCAAGGTCGGCAAGGTCTTCTACACCGAGAAGGGCGCATCGCCGAAATCGCAAATGATGATGGCCGGCTCGACGGGCCTGTGGAAAGCGGGCGTGGGCTACTTCGTCGCGGTCAACGCGTCGACCAAGGTCTGCACCAAGCCCGAGGCCAAGCGCCTTGCGCCGCGCATGAAGTAAGCCGAGCGCTGACCGAGCCGCGCTAAGGGCCGAAATTGTTGATGAATTCGGCCGTCGGCCGAATTCACTGCGACCTTCCGTTTGAGTCGTCTCTTAAGGGCATGACGTTCAACGGAGTCCTCACGATGAAAACCGCGATGCTGTCTCTATCTCTCCTGTTTGCTGGCTGCTTTCACATGCTGACGCCGACCGAGCTGTCCGATCGGGGCACGCGCGTGTTCAAAAAGGTGGCCGTCTCGCGGGCGACCAACGCCTGCGCCGAAGCGCTCGAGACGCTCGGCTACAAAGTCACCGTCAAAGACCTCGAAGTCGGCATGGTCAAGACCGCGCCCAAGGTCATCATGGTCAGCGCCAGCGGCGGCAACGGCTACGCAGCCATGACCGAGGACGCGCTGTCCTGGTCGGTCAACGTCAAGACCAAGGGCAACGTCCTCCGCGTCCACGCCGTCCCACGCGGCTTCCGCAACGGCAGCGACATCTCCCAGCGCGGAATGCCCGACGTGGTCATCGACCCCAAGTTCAACGATCTATGGAACGAGCTGGCATCGACGCTGGGCCCAGCCGAGCGCGAGCAACTCGAAGACACGTCGAACGACTAGCACGCCACACTTGGGTCTTTTCTTCGTCCGGGATCTGAGCGAAAACGCTGAAGCGCACGCTCATCGCCGTCGCACCCGTCGCGCCGTGCCCACCACGTCGCGAGACGCCTTCTGGCGGGAAGCCAGCTCGATCATCGCCTGCTGGATGGGCGCCGCATCACGCTGCAGCACCAACGCTTCGGCACACTCCATTTGCGCCTCGGTCAGCGCGCCCCGTCGCATGTCGATCACGCAACGGACCAACGGCCTGATCGGCAAACGCGGAAACTCAATGCTGAGCTGGCTGGTCAACACCTCGGCCGTGCTGGCCATTTTGCCGTCGAGCGCCTGAAAGATCAGGCGCACTTGCCGCGCATAGTCGCCCTCCTTGGCCGGGGACAGGCCGAGAGATGCCGCGTCTTCCGGAATCAGCCAGTAACGACGCGCCTCGGCCGCCCAGCGCGCAACCTCATCGCCCACTCCGGCGTGCTGCGCGTCGACCACCGCCAGCGACGGAGAACAAAGCTCGCGTCGCAAAGCCGAGGCTTTGCCCCAGAGCTGCGGGGCGCCGGTCGCGGGCAAGAGAGCCTCGGCTTCGGCCAACAACGCCTCGGCACGGCCCTCCACATGCGCCCGCAGCTCGGCCTCGGCCTTGGCCAACAACGCTTCCGCCGGCTCCGAGCTCCGTGGCGGCGGTGTGGCCAGCAACGTCAACAAACGCTGCCGCTCGCCTGCGTCCCATTCCGGCTCACTCTCGCCAGCGACGACGCGCCCGAGCTCGGCGTAGTACTCCGCCGCGTCCCGACGCTGTAGGCCCATCTCGATCATGCGCGCTTCCCCGTCGGAGAATCGCATCTGTCCCTGGTGGTAAGCCGGATTCATGATCCGCTGCCAGTGCCGCGCATGCAGGACGCCGAGTGTGTGGGCCCACTCGTGCAGAAACACCACCACTTCTTTGTGCGCCTTGCGAACCGACAGCAACTGATCGCGCTCACCGGCCGACATCTCGTCGAGCGCGCTCCGAAACAAATCGTATTCGGCCAGGTCGTGCAAGTTGCGGATCACAAAATGGCGGCCGAGCTCGCGCGCCATACCGAGGTTGTGAATCTGCGTCGGCATCAACGGCACCGCCGCCGCCAGCCCCATCACCCAATCGACGTCGCGGCCCGCATCGGTCTTCTCCAAATCTTGCAGCAACTGCTCGAGCGATGCCGACGCGGACACGCGGTCCCAGCGACGGATCTCGACCACCTCGAAGCGCACCCCAGGCCACCCGGCCGTAACCCGATTGACGCGCTCGATCAGCCGCTGCAAATGCGCCTGCCACTGCAGGGTCTGCGCGCGATAGTCGCTACTGACATAGACCCGCAACCGCAACACGCGAACCTCACCGACGCCGGAACGCCGCGGCCCGTCGCGCAAGCGCAACTCCGCCGGCTCCATCCGCCCCGCCGCCTCTCGCTGTCGGTCGAGCGGAGACTTGAACCACTGCGCGCCCGCGCTACCGCACCACAACACCACTGCAACAGCCACCCATCGAATCATCCACCCCAGCAAAGCAACCGCCATACCAACCCAAAACCCGCAAGATCATTGGCCCAATCACCCAGATTTCGGACGGCCCCCGGACGCCGTCCGAAATCCGGACGCCACCCCAGCCGCGTTCAGGCGAACATCCAGCTCTCATCACAGCCAAGGTCGGCGGCGCCTCGAACGTTCATTGACGCGCGTCATGATCACCCTGGGTGAGGAAAGGCTGGGGTGAGGAAAGGCTCCGCCAGCGGCCAGCACACCGTCGCAACCAACACGGCAGAACGGCTCACGCAGTGAAACGAACGCATGTGACGAAGAGAGGTGCAAGCCGGGTCAAGTCAGGGAACTTGGCGCGATTGTGGTGTGGGTTGGCGCGCCTGTCTCCGTCGCAACCGGGTACGCCTTGACCATGAAGGAGATGGAGCACGCCGCTCGGCGGCGCGTTGCACTCGGCCGGGCACAGAGATGCTGATCGGAGCGTGCTCGGTCCTCATGGCGCTGCTGGTCGTCGCCTGGCGCATGCGGCGCCGGCGTGAGGCGTACGAGCTCGATCCGTTGCCGCCGGAGATGGAGAAGCTGGCGCCGGTGCCGATCCGCCAGGTGACCGACAATCGCCGCGTGAAGATCGTCGGCAAACTTCGGTTCGTCGGCGCGCCGCTGCCGGCGCCGCTCAGTGGGCGGCCCTGCGCGTTCTGCGATGTGCGCGCCTCGGACGACAACGGCGTGATCGTCGCCAGCGAGAGCGAGGGCTGCGACTTCTACGTCGACGACGGCACCGGCCGGGCGATCATCTGCGTCAGCGTGGCGCGCGTCTTCGTCAAGCTCGACGCCCGCTACCGTTCTCACGGGCGGCAGGTGACCTCACGGCAGGCCGCGTTCCTGGAGCGCCACCACCAAACCCCAGCCGGTCCCCTCCGCTACATCGAAGGCACGCTCACCTCGGGCGAGACCGTGACCGTGGTCGGCGTGCCGTTCCACGAGCCCGATCTCGATCAGCGCAACCTCGACACCCTCCGCGACATGCCAATGTGCCTACGTTTCGAGGGCGCCGACCTGTTCGTCACCGACGACTGGAGCGCCACGCTCTAGCCCGGCGTTGGTCACGACGCGCCGGAAATCCGCACGACCGGCCGGCCTTTCGTCGCGGTATCGTGTTGCTGTGGCATATCGCACCAACGTCGATCGCTGTGACAAGTGCGACCGCGACCTCCCGTCCAGCGAAGCCAACGTCGTGCCCACTGGCCTCCGCTGCTGGCAATGCACGACCAAGGCGCAGAAAGATTGGACAGTTCGAGACCGTGCTCGAAGCAGCATGCCAAGACTTTGCCATCGAAGACGCGAGGGGCGAAGTGCGCGAGCGTGAGCGGCACTTGCTATGTGGACAACGGCCCTGAAGAGGGACCGTATCCGCAGACGCGACGCGTCTCGTTGATCCGTAACCACGGGCGACTGCGCCTCGCGTCGATGCCACTGCCACCCGACCTGCAGTGACACGGTCTCGTCTTTCGTCCACTGGCAATGCGTCCCCCGGAGAAGATCGCAATGGACCACCGCAACTACTTTCCGCCGCCTGCGGGTAGCGCTTTCGCAAAAAGCGTCAGCTCGATGGTGCCCTCTTCTGCCACGATTTTGGCCAGTGATTGGACTCGCGCAAACCAGCCCGAAGTATATTTCGGTCCGATCTGATAGCGGTCCCGATTGAAGGCTTCGACCTTGGCGCGAATGCGGAGGATCTTGGCTGACCCGTAGGTTCCGGCCGGGAACAGCACCGCGGTTCCGGTCACCTTCTCTTTGCCGCCATCTGTGCGACTGCGTCCACAGATGGTGAACGGAACGTCGGCTGCAAACGGCGTCGGTTTCTCAGGTACAAGTGCGTGGCTCATCTTGACGCCGCTGAACTTCGCCTCGAACCGGCAGCTCTTTGGCTCGGTCTTCTTGTTGGTCGCCCACTGCCCAAAATGCTCGGTCTTGGTGTCCTCATTGTCGACCCGAATCGAGGTCAGCGGCACGGAGCAGACGCCAGAGGCCGTGTTGGTAGTCTCGTCGAGCTGCAGGTCGCAAGCAACCTGCGCGCTGTTGGCGGTGATTCGCTCGCCGAGCGAGGCGTCGAAGATTGCGGTGAAGGTGCTGTTGCCGACGGCGGGGTCGACACGATAGTCGTCGGCGAACGCGACGGTCGATGGCACCGACACTGCAATGATGGCCCAAAGCCAGCGTGACATGGAGGACCTCACATCTTCTTCTCGATCAACGTTCCGCCCTTGGACTTGCACTCCGTCGCGGAGGCTACTTCGACGTAGCCCTTGCCTTTGCAGCTGTTCATCGCCTTGCAGGCGTTTTCATTTCCAGAACACGCCCCCTGGCCCTTGCACGAATTGATGCCCCTGCATTGAACCGGTTCCGGCGCTGTCGTCGCGGTGTTGTTGCTCGACGAACCGCTGCTGGCGCAGCCGACTAGGCCTGCGACGGCTCCTGCGATGAGGGCGCCCCTGCTGGAAAAGTTCATATCGGTCTCCTGTTTGTCGACGCTGATCCATTCAGCACGTGTGGTGCTAGTCTCCCGAGGAGGGCAGGCGTTACATCGAAGCGACGGCAAGCAAACCGTCGTTGACTAGCCGACCGAGAAACTCGAAGGCGAGCTGCGCGACGTCACGATCCGACCGCATCTGGCTGATCTGCTCGCAGACGAGCCCAAATGCGACCCCACGGCGAAGCGAGGGGTAGAGCGCCGTCTCGAGCGCGTCCAAGCGACGATGGTAGACCAGGGGGTCCTGACGCCAGACGAGAACGGTGTGTGGATCAGCCGCAGGCGAGGGCCCCTCGACTTCGCCCGGTCCATTGCTCCAGACTGGCTCGACAGCGTATCCAGCCTCGAACGTCGTGTGTGCGGCGATTAGCTGGACGTGCAGATCTGCGAAGGCCCCAGGCGCGATTCTCTGCAGGTCCGGAACCGACAAGACCTCGGAGTCGGCAGCGTCGAAGACCTCGATCCGCTGACGCTCGAGCTGGGCGAGGTCGGAGAGCCATGATTGGTGCACGCTCAGTCGGTGGGACGCGAGGAAACCGGGCAGTCGGGAGCCTGCGTTTCGAAGGCTGAACGACGCCGGGCGACACGCGAGCAGGTAGTCCGTGACCAGGTTGTGAAACTCTCCATCGCCCACCACCGCACGCAATCGAGGGTAGTCGTCCCGGAGCACGTCGAGAATGCGAAAGAAGTACATATTGGCGTAGAGGTCGAGTCGCTCCGTCGCAGACAGCCGCTCGTCGCCGCAAATGTCGATCGCGAGATCCTTCGAAGTGAGGCCCTCCTCGACCAGCCCCAGAGCAACTCCCTGGGGCGCGGTCACCAGGGAATAGAAGCGCGCCTGGATATCGCGGAGCGACGATCGCTCAGCCGGCATGCCGAACGCTCCTCTCCGTTTGGGCAAGGACCTCGGCCTGGAGATCGGCGGCGCGTCGTGATTCCTCGATCACGCGCTCGAGGGAGGGAAGGTTATCATCCCACTCGATGAGGGTAGAGACGGCGCCGAATCGCGCCACGGCGGACTCATAAAGGCTCCAGACGCCGTCGCAGACGGGCCGATCGTGTGTGTCGAGCAGGTGAGCTCCATGGTCGCTGTGACCCGCAAGATGGATTTGACCGACGCGATCAATTGGTATCCCGGCGAGGAACGATCGTGGATCGAAGCCGTGGTTGTGGGCGCTGACGAAGATGTTGTTCACATCGAGCAGGAGGCCGCAGTCCGCACGCTCGGCGAGTGCCGACAAGAACTCCCACTCGCTCATAGTCGAATGCGTGTACGTCAGATAGCTCGAAACGTTCTCGATGAGGAGCCGCCGCTTGAGGCAGTCTTGCACGTGGAGGATCCGAGACGACAGGTGGGCGAGCGCCTCTTCCGTATACGGCAGTGGCCAGAGATCGTGACCGGTGTGACCCCCGATGCTGGACCAGCATACATGATCGGAAATCCACGCCGGCTCTGTCTCGGCCGCCAGCACCGCGAGCGCATCGAGGTAGGTCTCGTCGATAGGATCGGTGGAACCGAGTGACATCGAGACGCCGTGCATGACGACGGGGTAGCGCTCGCGAACGTCGCGCAGGACGCGTCGCGGATTGCCGCCCGGTACCATGAAGTTCTCTGAGATCACTTCGAACCAATCGATTGCGGGGCGGTCCTCGACGACGCTACGATAGTGCGCCGGACGAAGTCCGATGCCGTGTCCGAGGTTGGGAAAGTCGCGCATGGTTTCTCCGAGTGAGCCCCCCGTCCAGGCGCAGGCGCCGGGACGGGGCTCGTGGCTTGTCTACATCTTGGCGACGGTGCCGCCCTTGCTCTTGCACTCCTTGCCGGTGGACTCGATCCAGCCTTTTCCCTTGCACTCGTTCTTGCCGGAGCAGTCGTTCGCCGCCGACTTGCAGGCGCTCTTTCCCTTGCACTCGTTGACGCCCTGACAATGAATCTTGCCACCGTCCTTGCTTCCCGCGATCGTCGGTGTGGCGGTGGCGAACATTCCAGCGACAGCGGCGGCCACGAACATACTTCTTGTCGTCATCTCATCTCCTTGTTGGTTTGTGTCGCCTCGACGCGGCGACGTGTTGTCAGAGAGTCTCCGTAGACCGCCGTTCGTTACACGGTCCTTGCGAGCTGGAGAATTTGGCTACTGACCCTTGATCGCCAACGGTGTCCCTCACAGCTTCAGTCCAGTCGCGTCGCGATGCGTTACAACGAATGCTGAAGCGCTCGTCTGATGTAACGGCCATGGGTGCTGTGAGACAGTGACAATGGGAGCCGATACCTCGGATGTCTGCTATCGTGCCGCAACGATGACCGGAGCGACACGCGTGGACCGGGGCACATCGACGTGAAAGGGACGGCCAGCTCCGTCGCCTCTGCCGAGGACACCGAGCTCGTCAAGAGTCTCCGAGCGGGAGATCCGAAAGCGTTCTCCACGCTGGTCGATCGCCATCACGGCACCTTTGTTCGCGTGGCGATGGCGTTCGTAGGAGATAGGTCTGCGGCCGAGGAGGTTGCGCAGGACACCTGGATGGCTGTGCTCACGGGCCTGGGCGGCTTCGAGGGCCGCTCGTCCCTCAAGACTTGGATGTTTCGTATCCTGACCAACCGCGCCAAGACCCGCGGGGTGCGGGACGCGCGCTCGTCTCCCTCCGCTCTCGACGAGGAGAGAGACGAGGGGCTACCTCCCGCCGATCGATTCAATGAGCGCGGGATGTGGGCCTCTCCCCCACGTCCTTTCGGCGAAGACACGCCCGAAAAGCTCGTGCTCCGTCACGAGTCGCTGAGCTGTATCGAAGCAGAGCTGGCACGCTTGCCGGCCGTCCAAAGAGCGGTCCTGACCCTGCGCGATATCGAGGGCCTTGACGCCGCGGAGGTTTGTAACATTCTCGAGATTGGCGAGACCAACCAGAGAGTGCTACTGCACCGTGCTCGGTCCAAGGTACGGCGCGCGCTCGAGGAAGAGCTGGGGACTGACTAATGTTGAACTGCCAGCAGATCACCCAGCTCGTGACCGACTATGTCGAGGGACGTCTGTCGTTTGGCAAGCGGCTAGCCTTCCAGATGCACATCGGGATGTGTCGTCACTGCCGCCGTTACCTGCGCCAGATGCGCGTTGCGACGAAGGCACTTGGGAGTCTGCCTCGGGAGCCAATCCCGGCCGACGTCAAGCAGGAGCTGCTGGAGCGCTTCAAAAACTGGAAGGCCTGAGCTTGAATAGAGACACCCCCATTGGTCAACACGGCAGCTGAGACCCAAAAACACGGCGCATCGGCGAAATTTGTAAAAGCGACCTCACTTCCAGCGGTCACGCCAAGCCAGCGTGCCGTCGAGACCGAGCGCATCGAGACGCGGGACGATGCTGGTCTCGATGGTCTTGTAGAACGTCTCGACGCGGACCTCGGGAGGCAGCACACCAAGCTCGGCCAGCGCTGGATCGAAAGGCTCTCCTGCTTCGAGACGCCGGAGCGCGGGAATCGCCAGGTCGCGCTCGAGGCCCAGCAGACCTTTGCGCGCCTCCGTCGCCAGCATCGCGGTCGCGCCTTGGCCCAGCTCGGCCACGGCGCGCCAGCCGAGCCGCGCGTGCCTCACTTCGTCGCGAAGGATGGTGGCCAACACGCGACGGGTGTGCGGCTCACGTGCGAGCTGTTTGCCCGCCGAAAAGAATGCGGTCGACAGCGTCTCTCCGATGGCGACCTCGATGAGAAGCAGGCTGAGCAGTCGTGAACGCGTATCGGTGAGCGTCTGGAGCCGTGCTCGCAGCACGCCCACGTCGTATTGTGGCCGTGGCGCGCCGAGCAGCACTCCGGTCTCGGCGCACAGTCGTGCATGTCTCAGCTCGTCGCCGACGAGACGCGAGAAAACCCGGTCCCACCGTCGACAAGGCGCATCGCCGATCTGACGCGCTGCCGTCCGGATCGCGCGAAAGACCAACGCTGAGCGCAGCTCTTCGGCCGCACGCATCGGCCAGGCCGCCACCGCAAAAGCCCGCTGCGCCAGCGTGAAGTCGGCGAGCGCGCGTTCAGTCCGTGCTGCCACCATCACTCACATCACCGTCGGTAACGGAGGAGAAGTCGCGAGCCGCTACGGCCAGATCATGTGCCACCGGTACCGATAGATCGTCGAGTGAGCAGCGATAACCGTCGTAGTAGCCGCCCGCTCGCCGGCACGCGGTGGCGACCTTGCATGCGTCGCCGTTCGGCGCCGGGCAGCACGGATCGGGGTTGGCGTTGCACGCGAAACCGGTAAGACAGCCGGTGAGTGTGAGCGAGCCCCCCGCCAAAACGAGCTGGGCCAATCTATTCTTCCAAGTCATGGGTACCTCTAAGGGCTAAGCCTCGATGGTAGCGCACTTCGCAGAAAACCGTATTCAGCCCCTATCCGACATCGTTCCAACGTCGCGTACGTGCTATTTTTCGCGTATGAATATTCTGCCAATGCGCCTCGGCCATGCGTTCGTGATCATGTTGCTGGCGGGCTGTGGCCGTCCGGAGTTTTGCGCAACGGCTCCGGCGCCCTGTGGCGGCGAGGTGATAGGTACCTGGCGCAGCGTCGAGAGCTGCCAAACGGTCTCCGACGAGTGTCGATTGGATGGGTACCGAGAAATGACCCTGGCTGCGGACGGAACCAGCACCTACCGTTGGGTAGGCCAAACAGACAAGTCGGTGCCGCCGAGCTGCCTTCACATTTCGTGTCATGCGGAGCCGTTTCCGGGCTCGGGGGGCGGGATCAATCCGGTCACCCTCTGTCCCATGCGGGCAGATGGATCATGTGCTTGCAGCCTGCACCGCAGCGATGCCGTCGCTGCCGGCACTTGGACGACGCATGGCACCGAGCTCACCGTGACTGGCATGTCCGTCTTGGCCTATTGCGTGAGTGGCAACCATCTCTTTACCAATGAGACCGGAATCCGCGCAGGCCAGGACTGGGCCGCCGGAAACGCGGTATACGAGCGGCAGTAGCGACTGGCGGACCACCGAATCGCGCTGAACAGCAAACCTCGGCCAACAGGGCTCTGGTGTTTTCGCGTCCAGCATGGTGTGGGTGACGGATGGCCACGAAGACCTACGACATCCTGGTGTTTGGCGCGACCGGCTTTACCGGCCAGCAGACGGCTCACTATCTCGATCGGCATGCGCCGGCCGGTATGCGTCTGGCCATTGCCGGGCGCAACCGCGCCAAACTGGACGAGCTCGCTGGGCGCCTTTCGCGTCGCGATATCGGCATCGTCGTCGCCGATACGTCGATGCCAGCGACGGTACACGCGATGTGCGCGACGGCCCGCGTGGTCTGCACCACCGCCGGGCCCTATTCACTCTACGGCACGCCCGTGGTCGAAGGCTGCGTCGAGCACAACAGCCACTACTGCGACATCACCGGCGAGACGCCGTGGGTGCGTGACATGATCGATCGCTTCGACGCCCGCGCCGTCGCCAACGGGACCCGCCTGGTTCCGTTTTCCGGATACGACTCCTGTCCATCCGATCTGGGAACGTTCCTCATCGCCCGCGCGCTCCGCGAGCTCGGCGAAGACACCGTGCGCGTCGACGGCTTTCACACCGGCAAGGGCGGCTTCAACGGTGGCACCTTGGCCACCGGGCTCAACATGGCGCAAAGTGGCCGGATCGAAGACGTGGCCCAGCCGTTTCTGCTGAGCCCCGGCGCGACCCCGTCTCCCGAGGTGCTGCGTGCGTCGGCGGATCCGACCAAGGTTTTTTATCATGACGGGGCGCATCGCTACGCAGCGCCTTTCATGATGGGCGCGATCAACACCCGCGTGGTCCGTCGCAGCGCGACACTCTTCGCCGCGCTCGGCAAGGGATACGGGCCCGATTTCGTCTATCAGGAATACTTTGGATCGAAGAGCCGGCTCGTCGCCCACGGCTTCCGAGGCGCAATGGGCTTTGGCCAGACCCTCATGGCCACGCGCCCCGGACGCGCCCTCCTCGCCCGCTTCGGCCCCAAGCCTGGCGAAGGCCCGAGCGAGAAGGCCATGGACAACGGCTTCTCCAAGAGCCAGTTCTTCGGCGTCGGCAGCAAAGGCACCCAGATCGAATCCGAGATCTCCGGCCCGGGCGATCCAGGCAATCGCATCACCGTACGCTTCCTCGCCGAATCGGCCCTGGCACTCGCCGAAACCAAAGCCGGCGCCTCAGGCGGCTTTCTCACGCCAGCGACGGCATTCGGCGACACCCTCCTCGATCGCGTCCGCGCTCAAGGGATGCAGTGCTCGGTGACCGTGCGTCCACAGTAAGTCTTTCAATCGCGCCATCATGGGGTTGCGCCGTGTCGAATCAGGCTACTTGAACTGCGCCGCGCCGCTGGCAGTCGTGTCCGAGGCCGGCGCAGGGAGGGTGTCGGTCAACTGTTGGCCGTCGTAGGCGGTGACGCGGACGGTGAGTGGCTTGGGCCCGGCGCCGCTGGCGTCGACGAAGAAGTTGTAGTCGAGGCGATTGAGGGCCACGAAGCCCGATGCCGTCTGCAGCTCCAGCGACTTGATCGGTAGACGGGAGTTGCGGACCTGGATGGCGGTCCAGTACTGCGAGCTGCCGTCTTTGTAGTGATAGACGAGCGGGCCCGTGGTGTTGCACTCGACGACGTGCCAGGTGATGGGCACTCTGCCGGCGGAGACGTCGGCAATCTTGGCGAAGGCCGATTGGCTGAGGTCGAGATGGCCGGCTTCGCACTCCGGGCAACGGTCGACGATGCGGACGGTGACGTTGCCTTTGGGCCCGGTGACCGCGACGCATTCGCCGCAGACGTTGCTGTTGTCGTATTCGGGATTGTCCATGGCGGCCACGTCGAGATCGTTGGGCGTGGCGTCGAAGCTACAGTTGCCGGCGCCGGTGGCGTCGTAGTAGGTCGCCACGCCGGTCACGGTCTTGCCCATGAAATTGCCAGTGCCGAGGCCGGTGCCCTCGGGTTGTGCGCTGCTGCATCCCACGCTACCGACGGTGACAACGACTACCCAGGCCATGCGCATTGCTCATTGTACTCGCTCCGACGCCAGCGCAACGAGCCACGCGTCGAGCGCGTAGCTGTGGCCGTGCTCGTGCAGCCCGAAGACGCGGCCGATCAGCGGTGCGTCAGCCACACCGCCACTACGACCGCGGTCATTCCGACCCCGAGCAGCCACCACCAAAAGCCCGGCGAGCTTTGCGGCGACAGCGACGGAAATTCGATCTCCATGACCGTACCGCTTTCGGCGTCGACCAGCAGCACGCCGTCGACGTCGAAGGCATGACGATATTCGAGGAGCTGCCGGCGGGTTGGCGCGTGATCGATGCGCGGCGCGACCCGACCGGTCTTCACCTCGGCCACGAAACGACGTCCCCGGCGCGACACCAGATAGTCGGCGCGGACCACGACCTCCACCAGCTCCCCATCGACCAGCAAGCCCAGCGTCGTGCCGACCTGGACCCCATCGACGACAAAGCCGGCCCGCTCCAGCAGCCGCCCAGCCTCGAGCTCTCCCACTGCGCCCCGCGCCGCAAAGGCACGCAACCGGCGCCCAGCCGCGCCGCGCAACCAGCGCAGCCGCAAGGTCTGCACCAGCACCATCAGCGTCGCCGAAGCCGCCACCCACCACGGCCATTCGGCAGGAAGTCTCACCCGGCCGATTACGCGCTCGAATCTCGACTCCGTCTAGAAAATGCCCCAGCTTTCCGTAGCGGAGCGTCGGGCTTTGCCCGGGCAAAGCGGGTTCGCAACCCTCTTGGGGTTCCGACTACAATGGCCTATGCCCATTTTCGAAAAGCGGTGTCGCATCGCCGCTTCCGCCGACCGCGTCTTCGCTTTTCACGAAGCACCCGACGCACTCGAGCAACTGAGCCCGCCCTGGGACCACATCACTGTCGTCGAGAAAACGCCTGGCATCGGCATCGGCGCACGGGTGGTCATCGACACCCGCATCGGCCCATTCACCCAGCGCCTCGTCGCTGTGCACACCGCTTACGAGCGCGGCCGTATGTTCCAGGACACGCTCATCGAAGGCCCCTTCAAACAGTGGGTCCACACACATACGATCGAGCCCGATGGCGACGGCTCCTGGCTCATCGACCACATCGACTACAGCTTACCGCTCGGCGCCCTCGGCCAGCTTGGCGGCGGCTGGTTCGTCCGTCGCAAGCTGGAGCGCATGTTCGAGTACCGCCACGCCGTCACCAAGCGCGTCTGCGAAGCGCACAACCGCGGCAAAGATGTCGCGGTCAAAACGGAATGACCAAGCCCATCTTGCCACCACTCGCGCTAACCGAGACGACAGGCACCACTTTTTCAGCCCAGTGCGCCGCCCGCTTCATGACCACGCCACCGACGACGCTCAAGCCGAGGCCCAACACGCCGAACCCCACCGCCGCCCCGATCTCGAAGTCGCCAAACCCGTTGGAAAGCCGGCACAAGACGTTGGGCCGACACAACGTCGGATCATAACTGGCCCGGTGCACCGCCAGAATGACCGAGCCGGCGAGGAAGCTGGCACCCACGCCGAGCAACGAGCCCCCCGCGATCTTCAATCCGCGCGATCGCCTCGCTGGATCGATCGTCGGGGCCAGCTTCACCCTCGGCATGCTGGGCCGCAGATGCCAGTCGAAGGTGACAGGCATTGCCGCGGTACCGACTCCACCCAACCGCTCGAAAAGGGTCTTACCGTCGCTGATGATGCCGCGATAGCGTGCGGCGGTGTCTCTGGCGGTGCCGTCCCAGACCGCGCAATCGAGCTGGCGCAGACGTAGGGCCAGCGACAAGACGTCATAGGCCACAAAGCGACCGTTTGCCGACAGGCTCGCCAGCGCCCCTCCGACAGCATTGCGATCTGCGGCGGCATACGCCGAGTCGCGCTCCGCAGCGGCGACCAGGCCTTCCACCAGCTGACGGGAAGTGTCGGCGTCGAACGTCGGATCGTCGCTATCCGACGCTGACCAATCGATCACGCGCAGCGGACAACCCGCGTCCTTGGCGACGGCAAGTCCGGGCAACAGCACCATCGAGATCAAGACCCATTTGCACAACATGCCGGAGCCGACTGCAAGGTCGGGACCAAGTTTACTTCTTGGGCGTGAGCCCCTGCGGTAGCGCGCTGGCTTTTTCCCAGGCGGCCTCGGCCTCCGCGGCTTGGCCGGCGCGATGGTAGGCGACGCCCAGGTTGGTCCACGCGCCTTGATCTTTGGGGTTGAGGCGTACGGCGCGTCGGCCCCACTTGATGCCGTCGTCATTGCGACCGTCGGTGAGCGACTTGTACGCGAGGTACGCTTCCTGTGCGCCGCGTTGCGATGACAGATTTACATATGGGCGCCCTACCGTCATGCCAACCACGATGGCCGCGATCAACAGACCCTCGACGACAAATGCGCCGATGCGGCGCGCGCGGTACGGCTGGCCCAGCATCTCGCCGAGCACGAAGCCGAGCACCAGGCCCATCCCGTGGGCAACGTTGGCCACCGGCATGATGCCGAGCACCGTGGTCAGGATGCACAGGAAGAACCAGATCACGAACAGCGACACGGTCTTCTGATCGACGACGCCGGCGAAGCGACGGTCGAAGCGGCCAAGCGACCAGATGAGGCCAAACAGGCCATAGCCCACGCCCGAAAGGCCAATGCCCCCGTCGAAGACGGCATATTCGGCGCCCATCGAGCCCGCCGCCAGCAGCGCACACACGAGAGCGGTCCGCAACGAGCCCCACACCTCGACCAGCAACGTCCCGAAGATCCAGAACCAGGCCAGGTTGAACAGCAGATGGAAGATGTTGGCGTGCGGCAGCGTCGACGTGAACAGCCGCCAGACTTGACCGTCGGCAATCTCAGGCCCGAGCTCCAGTCGCGCGATGTCCTGCTTGAGCCAAAACGCGAGGCTGACGCCGATCGCCGCCAGCATCGGCCCAGCGATGACCGGAAATTTGGGCAGCTGGGTATAGCTCGGTGGCGATCTCATAGCCCGCACATCAATGCGTCGATGACGCCGTCGGTCTTTTGCCGGGCTTCGGCGCGTGACTGCCGCATGCCCCAGTGTGTCTCCAAAAAGGCGACCTGGAAACAACCACCGACGATGACCGTGGCCACCGACGCGAGCTCGGCCGCGCCTGAGACCCGCCCGA
>Ga0123336_10000507_pt1 | contig 39148 bp, 39 predicted proteins | sample SSSSmetaG_FD_96466 | JGI IMG/M metagenome (GOLD analysis project Ga0123336, IMG submission 96466) | Glacier valley bacterial and archeal communities from Borup Fiord, Nunavut, Canada, to study Microbial Dark Matter (Phase II) - ​SSSS metaG | ecosystem: Environmental > Aquatic > Freshwater > Ice...
CGCCGCCCGCCCTCATCTTCGGAAACGACGCGAACGTACCAAGAGCGGTGCGGCGCGGGCCCGAGCTTCACGTACGAATCCGATCGAAGGTCGAGCACGAGCCCTGACTCCGTTGCCAGAACCTCGCGGAGCGGAGCACGCCACAGCGTGAGCAACGAAACCCCCGGGAGGCGTGAGTTGTGCGACAAGCGGTACGCCGGAATGAGATCAGATGCAGACACAAGTCCGAACAGTGCGGAGTGGATAAGGATGTGGTCGCCAGCAAACCGGCGACCGTCGCTGGAAATCGTCGACGCATCAAGTGCCTCGTAGAGCACTCCGCTGTATCGTTCGAGCGCGGGCATCACCGGCGAAGTCGTCACGGCTCGATTTCTGTCGATCTCAAACCGCTGTGTTCGGCCCAGCCGCAAGCCTCCCACGGATGCACGAAGATTTCGCGACAGAGTGTGTAGCGCGGCAAGCGCGCGCGTTCGCTCCGAAGTGAGAACGGGAAACGCGAGGTTCGATAGATCGAGGTGAGACTCATCAATTCCACCGTCCCGTTTGGTTTCAGACGGCGGAAGTATCAGGCGCACTAGGCACCGAGGAAGGTGATCGCGCGATCGATGTTGACGCCGAGCGGCTCGACTGAGTCGAGCGTGATCCGCGGCACCAAAGCGCTCTCCCCTGTCCACTCGGCGTAATCGTCGAAGCTCTGCTCAACGGCGTTCCAAGTGAGCGGGATATGGGGCATGCGCTTGCGCCACTGTTCGATCCGGCTCCGGTGTAGCTCCGGGTCAGAACAAACTACCTCGATGAAGAAGATCGATTCATCGAGCCGCTTGGCGAGATTCAGCCATTGCTCGCGTGCGGGCGCGACAGCGTTGACCGCATCCACCACTACGCTCGTCCCGGACACAAGCACGCGTTCGGCGAGCGTCGCGGCGACGAGGTAGGCCGCAAGACCCGTGGGCTGATCTGTATCGATACCGGCTTGCAAAATGGCTGTCTCGATCGGGTCGACGGGCACAACCGGCATTTCCAGTCGAGCGGCAAGCTCTTGCCCAATGGTCGACTTGCCGGTCCCCGGAAGCCCCGCCATGACTACGAGCATGATTGACCGCTAGACGAGTTCTGCCGTGCGCGCCACAACCGTGACGGTGTCGTGCTCGACGGAAAGAAATCCGTCGTCGGCGGTTGCCGTGACGACTGTTCCATCCAACAGTGTTACGCGTACCTCGCCGGCGGCCAGAATGGCGAGAATCGGCTCATGCCCTGGCAGAATTCCGATCTGGCCCACGGTCGTTCGAGCAATGATCTGCTTGGCTTTGCCCGCCCAGACCTGGTGTTCGGCCGAGACAACACTGACCGCGAGTTCAGCCATGACTAGCCGTTCTCCTTCTGGATCTTCGCCCACTGCGCTTCGACATCGGAGATCGCTCCGACATTGAAGAAGGCCTGCTCGGCCACGTGGTCGAACTCACCCTTGGTGATCGCGTCGAATGACTCGATTGTGTCCTTGAGCAGCACGGTCGATCCTTCAACCCCGGTGAACTTCTTGGCCATGTAAGTGTTCTGCGACAAGAATTGCTGAATTCGGCGGGCACGCGACACTGTGATCTTGTCTTCCTCCGACAGCTCGTCCACGCCGAGAATCGCGATGATCTCCTGCAGTTCCTTGTTCTTCTGCAGGATCGCCTTGACGTTGGTGGCGACGCGGTAGTGGTCTGCGCCCAAATAGCGAGGGTCAAGGATGCGGCTCGTCGACGTGAGCGGGTCAACGGCCGGGTAGAGGCCCTTCGATGCGATCTCGCGGCTGAGCTCAGTCGTCGCATCGAGATGCGCGAACGTCGTTGCCGGTGCCGGGTCAGTGTAGTCGTCGGCCGGAACGTAGATGGCTTGGAGCGACGTGATCGAGTGACCGCGAGTCGAGGTGATGCGCTCCTGGAGAATACCCATCTCGTCTGCGAGGTTCGGCTGGTAACCCACAGCGGAAGGCATGCGACCTAGCAGCGTCGACACCTCTGACCCGGCCTGCGTGAAACGGAAAATGTTGTCGATGAACAACAGCACGTCCTGCTTCTGCACGTCGCGGAAATACTCGGCCATCGTCAGCGCGGAAAGCGCTACGCGAAGACGCGTTCCCGGCGGCTCATCCATCTGCCCGAAGACGAGCGCGGTCTTATCGAAGACGCCGGCTTCTTCCATCTCGGCAATAAGGTCGTTACCCTCACGCGTGCGTTCACCAACACCGGCAAACACCGACACGCCACCGTGGTCTTGCGCGACGCGCTGGATCATCTCCTGAATGAGGACGGTCTTGCCGACACCTGCACCGCCGAACAGTCCGATCTTGCCGCCCTGCACGTACGGCGTGAGCAAGTCGATGACCTTGATGCCGGTCTCGAATAGTTCGGTCTTGGACTCGAGCTGGTCGAATGCCGGCGGTTTGCGGTGAATCGGCCAACGCTCCGTGATGACGATCTTCTCGCCGCCCATGGTGCCGTCGGCATCCGCGTTCAGAATCTCGCCGATAACGTTGAAGACCTTGCCCTTGGTGACCTCGCCGACCGGAACCGTGATGGGCGAACCGGTGTCGCGCACCTCTTGGCCACGAACGAGACCGTCGGTCGGGTTGAGCGCGATGGCGCGAACAAGGTCGTCGCCGAGGTGCTGAGCCACCTCGAGGGTGATCTCCGTTGCCTCGGTGCCGATCGTGATCGTTGTCTTGAGCGCGTTGTAGATTCCCGGGATCGCATCGTGCGGGAACTCGATGTCAACCACGGGGCCGGTGACTCGCGCGATTCGCCCGACGCCCGTCGAGGCGGCCTCAGCGGCCGGAGCCTTCTTGGTTGCGGTAGCCATAATCTGTCTCTTCCTGTCGTTCTACTCTGTCGTGTGGTGTGACCGAATGGGTGCTTCGGTCACTTCGAGCCAAGGGCGTCTGCGCCGCCCACGATCTCGGAAATCTGCTGGGTGATTTCGGACTGTCGAGCATTGTTCGCCAGTCGTGTGTAGGTGGTGATGAGCTTGTCGGCGTTGTCGCTCGCCGACTTCATCGCCTTCTGGGTCGCAGCATGCTTCGCGGCCGCGGACTGCAACATCGCGTTGAAGATGCGGCTCTCGATGTAAACGGGAAGCAGAGCATCCAGAGCTTTGACCGGGTCAGGCTCGAACTCGTAAGCGGGAAGGGGTTCATTCTCACCGGGCGGCTCGATGCCATCGACGACCTCGAGGGGCAAAAGTCGAATGACCTCGGGCACCTGCACGAGCATGCTCACGAAACGGTTGAAGACGATGTGGATCTCGTCGACTCCCCCGTCGCTCGAGGGCTGAATGAATTTCTGCACGAGCGCGTCGCCGATTTCCTTCGCGGTGTCGAACTCGGGAGCATCCGTGCCTCCAGTCCAAATTCGTTCTGAGGCGCGCTTGCGAAAGGCAAAATAGCCCGCGGCCTTGCGACCAACCAGGAAGTGCACGACGTCTTTGCCCTGCGAGCGCAGCCGGGCTTCGAGCTCGCCTGCTTCGCGCAACACGTTGGTGTTGAACGCACCCGCGAGGCCACGATCGGACGAGAAGACGACGATTGCGGCGCGCTCGATCTTCGCCGGCTCGGTCGTGAGGATGTGGTCGACATTCGAGAAGGTTGCAACCGCCGACACCGCGCGAGTGATCGCGCGCGCGAAAGGCCCGGAGGCCGCAACCCGCTGTTGCGCCTTTTGGATGCGCGACGCGGAGATGAGCTCCATGGCCCGAGTGATCTTCTTGGTCGTCTGGGCAGACTTAATCTTCTGCCGGTAGACCCGAAGTTGCGCTCCCATGTCGTTCTTTCTCTCTCGTTGTGATTTCGATGCCCGGTGATGGCCCCGAAACGCTCTCTGAAGGCGATGTCATAGTGTGAAGCCGGATAGTCGGCTTCACACTGCTAGCGACGTCGTTGCTTGACGATCTTTTCCTGCTCGATGTCTTCGACAGCGATCTCCGCGAAGACCTCGGTCCCGATCGACAGCAGTGGTTTGCCGTCTCCGGTCTGGAACTCGAGCTTGAATTTATCAACGGCCGCGTCGAGGGCTTTGGCAGTGTCGTCGTCGAGCACATTCGTGTCGCGCAAGGTATCGAGAACCTTGGTATTGCGACCGAGGTAATCGTGCAATTCGGCTTCAAAGCGAAGGATGTCTTCGACCGGAACCTCGTCGAGCTTGCCGTTGGTTCCCGACCAGATCGACACGACTTGCTTCTCGACCGGCATCGGCGAGTACTGAGGCTGGCGGAGCAACTCGGTCAGGCGCGCCCCGCGCGCGAGCTGCCGGCGACTCGTGGCATCGAGGTCGCTCGCGAACATCGCAAACGCCTCGAGCGAACGGTACTGGGCGAGTTCGAGCTTGAGGGTACCCGAGACCTTCTTGATCGACTTGAGCTGGGCATCACCACCGACGCGCGACACCGAGATCCCCACGTCTACCGCGGGTCGCTGGTTGGCGTTGAAGAGATCGGATTGCAAGAAGATCTGGCCGTCCGTGATCGAGATCACGTTCGTCGGGATGTAGGCAGACACGTCGTTCGCCTTGGTCTCGATGATCGGCAGACCGGTCATTGAGCCCGCGCCCAGGGCGTCCGACAGCTTCGCACAACGCTCGAGAAGTCGCGAGTGCAGGTAGAACACATCACCGGGGTACGCTTCGCGTCCCGGCGGGCGGCGCAACAGCAGCGACACAGCGCGGTAGGCTTCGGCCTGCTTCGACAGGTCATCAAAGATGATCAAAACGTGCTTACCCGAATACATCCAATGTTGGCCAATAGCCGAACCGGTGTACGGAGCCAGGTATTTAAAGCCTGCGGGGTCAGAGGCGGGGGCAGCAACGATGGTCGTGTACTGCATCGCTCCCGCGTCCTCGAGCGCACCCTTGACAGCGGCGATCGTCGAGCCCTTCTGGCCGATCGCGACGTAGATACAACGCACTTGCTTGTTCGTGTCGCCCGAGTCCCAGTTCGCCTTCTGGTTGATGATCGTGTCGATCGCGATCGCGGTCTTGCCGGTCTGGCGGTCGCCGATAATCAACTGGCGCTGACCCCGGCCGATCGGGATCATCGCGTCGATCGCCTTGATGCCGGTCTGCATCGGCTCGTGAACGCTCTTACGCGACATGACGCCGGGGGCCTGCAGTTCGAGGGCGCGACGCGCTTCGGCCTTGATCGCACCGAGACCATCGATCGGCGCTCCGAGCGGGTCAACCACGCGACCCAAGAATGCGTCACCGACGGGGACGGAGAGAACCTCGCCCGTGCGAGTGACCTCCATTCCCTCGACAATGCCCGTGAACTCACCAAGGATCACGACGCCGATCTCGTCCTCGTCGAGGTTTTGGGCGAGCCCAAGCGTGCCGTCGGAGAACTTGATGAGCTCGTTGGCCATCACGCCGGGCAGTCCCTCGACGTGAGCGATGCCATCGGCGGCATCAAGAACGTAACCGACCTCGGTCGTTGCGGCCTTGCCAGGCTCGTATGCCTTGACGAAATCCTTGAGAGCGTCGCGGATTTCGTCCGAACTGATGGTGATCTGTGCCATTACTTTCCTTTTTCCGTGCTGTTGTCTGGTGAGCTAGCTCGCCAGTCGAAGTCGAAGATCAGCAATTCGGTTTGCGATCGAGCCATCGATGACTTCGTCACCGATCTGCACACGCATCCCGCCAATAATGCTCGGGTCAACCACTTGGTTGATCCGAATGGAACTGTCGTATTGCGCAGACAGCGCGCTCGCGAGTCGCTCGCTCTGGCTCGCGGTGAGGGCAGTGGCGACGGTAACGGTCGCGATCTTTTGGCCAGACTCCTCGGCGACAATCGTTGCCGCGTAACGAACAAGCTCGTCAATTCGTCGGCCGCGAGGATGCGCCACTAGTGCGCTCAGAATAGCCAAGGTCTGCGGGCTGGCCTTGGACGAGAGCAATCTCGAGACGAGAGCAACCTTCGGCTCGGCCAAGCCGAGTCTCGATCCGAGGGCGAGTTCGAGGTCAGCGCTGGACGCCACCACCGTGCTGAACGAGAAGAGCTCGTCGTCGACCGACACCGACTTCGGCGCCGAGGCGGCGAGCGCCCGAATACCAAGCTCTTCGAGGGCCTCCACGAAGTCATCTTCCGATGACCAGCGACCACTCGAAAGAGATTCGATCACGGCCCTCGCTGCTGACGTGTACCCGTGAAACACCGCGGCAACGACCGAGTGGCGGTCCGCGAGGGCCGCGGTGTCATCGGTCAGCGCGGCCCGCAGCGGCGCCGAGCCGTCGACGACGAGCGCGGCGGAGAGCAGCTGCTCACCGGTCGCAAAATCGACGACTCCCTGCGCCGCGAGCGCGGCTGCCGCTGCACCGAGCGATTCTCTCGTCGCCGAACCCATGAGCTACGCCTTCGCCTTTGCGGCTTCTGATGCCTCGAGGTCTGCAAGAAAGCGATCCACGATGTCGTTCGACCGCTTGTCGTTGAGGCTCTCGCCGACAACGCCAGACGCGAGATCAATCGCGATTGCTCCGACCTCTGACCGCAGCGACACTAGTGCGCTCTGGCGCTCGGCCTCGATCTGGGCCTGCGCGCTCGTGAGAACGCGTGCGGCCTCGGCCTGCGCTTGCTCGAGAAGTTCGGCACGAATACGCTTCGCGTCTTCGCGGGCTTGTTCACGGATGCTTGCCGCCTCGGTACGCGCCTCAGCGAGCTGAGCGTTGTACTGGTCCAGCGCATCCTTGGCACCCTGCTGAGCTTCCTCAGCGCGCTTGAGCCCGCCCTCGATCGCGTCGGCGCGAGCGTCGAGCGCTGCGTTGAATCGAGGCAGCACCTTCCAGATGATGAACACCAGGACGACGATGAACGCCAGCGAACCCCAGACCAAGTCCGGCAGCGCAGGAAGCAGCAGGCTCGGGGATTCTGCGGTCTTCACTTGGAATGCTGTGAACATCCGAACTCCTCAGTAGGTGTTGAGCGTTGCTGAGCGACGGTTACGGCCTGGGGAACGGGATGAATGCGACACCGATCGCGATAAAGCAGAGCGCCTCGGTGAGGGCGATACCGATCCACATGAGGGTCTGAAGGCGACCCTGCAGCTCGGGCTGGCGAGCGACTGACTCGATCGTCTTGCCGACGATGATGCCTACACCGATGGCCGAACCGATCACGGCCAGACCGAAGGCAAGGGGCGCAAGTGCTCCGACTACGTTCACAGGTTGATTCCTTTCGAGGGGTGGTGCGGTAAGAACGACGGCGGGCTTTTAGTGCTCGTCCGCCAACGCCATCTGGATGTAGATGGCGGTGAGGATTGTAAAGACGTACGCCTGCAGCGCACCGACGAAAATCTCGAGCACCACGAAGGCGACACCAAAGGCAAACGTGCCGACCCCCATGAGCCCGATCGCATTGCCGTTGGCGAGAACTTCGAAGAAGAAGAAGTTGGTTGCAAGGAAGCACAGAGCAAGCAGCATGTGCCCGGCCACCATATTCATGGTGAGTCGCAGCGTAAGCGTGATCGGCCGAATGATGAACGTGGACAAGATCTCGAGAACAGCGATCACGGGTGTGATGGCAATCGGTACGCCGGGCAGGATGACGGCGTTCTTGAAGAACTTGGCACCGTGCTTGCGGATGCCGGCGTAGATGAACGTCACGTACGAGACGATCGCCAAGATGAGCGCTTGTCCAATGAGCCCCGTGCTCGGAATCTGAAGACCGGGGATCGTGGCGGTGAGATTGAGCCCGAGCACGAGAAAGAAGATCGTCAAGAGAATCGGCATGAATCGCTTGCCGTCCTTCTCGCCCAGCGTCTCGATGACGATGCCCTTGCGAACGAAGTCGACCACAAGTTCAAACGCGGCTTGACGGCGATTGGGCACCATCGTCATCCGGCGAGTCCCGAGCCACAAAATCAAGACGACGAAAAACACAGCAATGAGGCGAATCAACATCACTCGGTTGAGTTCGAACGGAGTCCCCGCAAACAGGATCGTCGGCGGAAAGAATTCGTCGATCGAGGGTCCAACAAACCCACCGCCCGAACCGTCATCTGTGACGCGCGGGAGAAGCGATACGAGAGCGGAGGGGATCAGTTGAGTTCTCCAGCATCAGGCGTTCGGCACGCAACGATCGGGGGCATTGTGCATTTAGCCTAGCAAAACAAAGTTCTCCTAGTGACCGCCGTCTGACTAGTTATCGGGCCCGGTCGGTGCCTGCTTAGGTCTCGAGGGTGCGCTCAGGTCGATGTCACCCACGTAGGGCACTCGGGCTCCTGCGAGAGCAACGATGTCGGTGATAAGCGAGCCGATCACCGCGGCGACCAGCGCAAAGAAGAACACGTAGGGATTGAGCCACTGCTGGCCGCGGACGAGGACGAGAACCGCGATGAAGACAGGAAACTTGAGCAGAGACATGCCAAGGACGATCCCGAAGTAGCCCGAATTAGTGCCTCGACGCTTCGATATGCGGTCAGCAGCGAAGACACTCAAGGTCGAAAACCCCATGAACACGGCCGTGAGCGATGTGCCCAGGAGGGCGCTAATCAGGCCAGAGCGACCGGCTACGAGGTAACCGACGAGCGCCCCGACGAGCGCAAGGCCGACCGTCAGCACACCTCCAAAGACGAGCGCTCGCGTCAGTACTGATGCGTTCTTCACGCTGTCTCCGTGGACTTGGGCGCACCGACGGATGCGGCATCGAGCCGGTCGAAGCGTGCGAGTTCAGGCACCTCTTGGCCGACATCGGTCGATTCGGCCGCAGCCTCAAGAGTCTTCGCTCGTGTCAGAGGTAGCACGGTCACAATCGTGCACACGATAAGTCCAGCAACGATGAGCGTCGTGGCGAGAATGAAGGGCATAAACATGTAGCCGAGTACGCCAACCGAGACGACGAGAGTCCACCCGTAGAAGATGAGCACGGCATGAAGGTGCGTGTGGCCCATGTCGAGTAGGCGATGGTGCAAGTGCTTACGGTCAGCCGAGAACGGTGACTTGCCAGCGCGCAGGCGGCGCGTGACGGCGAGCGCAAAGTCGAGAAGCGGAACGATCAGCACCGCAAACGGAAGCACGATCGGGATGAACGCGGGCAGGAAGTATGCCGTGTAGTTCTCGGGCCTCGCGAGCTGGCCCGGGTCGACCTGTCCGGTCACCGAGATCGCGGATGCCGCCATCAGCAAGCCGACGAGTAATGCACCGGCGTCACCCATGAACAGTTTTGCCGGATGGAAGTTAAGCGGGAGGAACCCGACACATGCGCCGATTAAGACGGCCGTTGTGAGTGACGCGAGATTGAAGTATTCGGTCTGTGCCTGCGCCTGCAGCAAGTAGGTATAGATGAAGAACACGGTGTTGGCGATGATCGCGACGCCGGCGACGAGGCCATCCAGCCCGTCGATGAAGTTGATCGCATTCATGACAAGCACGATCGCGAACACCGTGAGGCCGAGCGATATGTATGGCGACACAATCGTGACTCCGCCGATGGGGAGCGTGGACAGTTGCACGCCCTGCCACGCGAGAAGGCCCGCGGCGACAATCTGGCCGGCCAGTTTCGTCATCCAGTCGAGGTCCCAGATGTCGTCGGCCACACCGATGGCGACGATGATGAGAGCGGCACCGAGCAGCCCGAGCACCTTGCCGGGCTCGGTAAAGACGAGGCTCAGCTGAGGGATTCGCGAGGCGACCGCAAACGCCGCGAGTACGCCAAAGAACATCGCCACCCCGCCGAGCCGCGGGGTCGGGCGGGTATGCACATCGCGCTCTCGAACCTTGGGGTACAGCCGGTACTTCGTGCTGAGCTTCCAGATCACGACGGCAAGCGCGTATGTGACGACCGCCGCAACCGTCGTGACAAGCAGATAGAAGACTATTCGGGGCACAACTGTGCCCCAACTACCTCGCGAATCGCCGAGGCGGTGATCTCGCCCTCGCGCACGATCGTGAGGATCCCGTCCGGCAGCACAAGCCCGGTCGCGTCGACGATTGTCGACGCCACCGTTCCGCCTCGGCCGCCGTCGAGGTAGACAGTCACCGAGTCACCAAGCATGCGCTGCGCCTCAACGGCCAAGGTTGCCGCGGGCTCGCCGGTCAGATTCGCGCTCGACACCGCGAGCGGGCCCGTTTCGGCGAGCAACTCGAGCGCGAGGGAATTCGCCGGCATGCGCAGCGCGACCGTTCCTTTGGTGTCGCCAAGATCCCACGCGAGCGACGATGCCGCGGGCAGGATGATCGTGAGGGCGCCGGGCCAGAACACGTCAACGAGTGTGCGAACAGCATCCGGAACCGACTGCGCGAGTGCGTCAAGATTCTGGATGTTGGGAATGAGCACGGGAGGCGGGGATTGGCGGGTGCGTCCCTTCGCGTCGAGCAGTCGCTGCACCGCGGCGGGCGAGAACGCATCGGCCGCGACGCCGTACACCGTGTCGGTGGGCAACACGACGAGCTCACCGCGAGAGATAGCTGCTCTCGCAAGCCTCATGCCGGTGAGCAGCTCCGCTTCAACCGAGCAATCGTAGATGGGGGCCATGTCCCTTCCATGCTAGCCGTCGAATTGCGCACCATCGCTGAGAGAAAAACCGCGGCGAGATCAGTGAAAGACTGGTGAGCCCGTGGACCTCTACCTCTTTGATCTCGACAAGACGCTTTATGCGTACGACTTCCGGCGACGCCTACCCGAACTCGCAAGAATCAGTGGGGCGAGCCAGTACCGGCTGGCAAAGCTGTGGTGGGCCGCTGGGCGAGAGGAGCGCGCGGAGGCTGGCGAATGGCCAACGGTTGACGGTTATCTCGACGAGTTCGCTCGCGTAACCGGTGGCCGGCGCATGAGTTTGGAGCAATGGGCTGCGGCCCGTGCGCTTGCGATGACCCGCATCGAGGGCAGCATCGGCGCACTCCGCCGAGCGGCGCAATTCGGGACGGTGTCGCTGTTGTCGAACAATCCCGCGCCCCTGTTTGCGGCTCTGCCATGCCTGGCCCCCGATGTGGCGGAGATTCTCGGCTCCAATGTGCTCGTGAGCTTCCTCCTCGAAGCTCGTAAGCCCTCGGCCGTGCTCTTCGAGCGAGCTATGGCACACTACGGAGCGTCGCCCGAGAATACGTTCTTTACCGACGACAGCCTCGAGAACATTGTCGGAGCACGTGCCGTGGGAATCACCGCTCATCGCCTCGACTACGTGGGCGACACGCCCCAGACCGACGAACTGATGATCGCGGTCGAGGCCTTCGCGTCACGGACGCGACCATGAGCCAACTGCTGTTCATCTTCGACATGGACGACGTGCTCTACGACTATGACTGGCGACTGCGGATGGCTGGGATGACCGAGCTCACCGGGATGCCACTGGAGGAGTTGCGCCGCCGATGGTGGCACGACGAGGGCGAATGGGCGGCGGAGGCGGGCGAGTTTGCGACCCCCGAGGGCTACCTTTCCGCCTTTCAGGAGGCGATCGGAATGCCAATCGACGAAGACGACTGGGTGCGCGTGCGCGGGTCGGCCATGACGCCATGGCCCGAGTCGCTCGCGGCTGTGCGGCGGGCGTCCGAACTCGGGCGCGTCACGTTGCTCACGAACAACGGGGCACTCGCGGCCAAACACTTGCCTGCGCTGGCGCCCGAACTCGTCGAGCTCTTTGGCGATCACCTGTTCACGTCGAGTGACTATGGCGCGCGAAAGCCAGACCCCGTGGTGTTCGAGCGGGTCCTCAAGGCATACGACACCGCTCCCGCCGATGCGTTCTTCGCCGACGACCTTGCCGTCAACGTGGCCGGTGCTGCGAGCATTGGGATCGCGACGCATTTGTTCACGAGTTCCGGCGCACTTCGCGCGGCGATCGACGAGTTTGCGGTTGCCCGGCGGGCTAACGCCGACTAACGCAACGCGGTTGTCGCGCGATCGCGACCGAGCAAATCCCGATGGTGCGCAATGGCCGTCCAGCCGTCCGCTGCAAGCAGGGCGGCGACCTGTGCGGCTTGCTGTTCGCCGTGCTCGAGAACGAGCAGGCCACCGGGGTGGAGCAACCGGCGACCGGTTGCAGAGACTTGGCGCACAACATCCAAGCCATCGATCCCGCCGTACAGCGCGATCTCGGGATCGAACAAGCGCACCTCGGGATCGCGGGGAATCGCGCCGATCGGAATGTATGGCGGGTTGGAGATTAGGACATCGACAGTGGCATCGAGTTCGGGCAGGGCGTCGGCGAGGTCACTCACAATTACGCGCGCGTTTGTCGCGGCCTGTTCGCGAAAATTCTTGCGAGCCCAAAGGAACGCCAGCGGCGAGACCTCAACCGCAAACACGCTTGAGTGGGGCACCTCCGTCGCCATTGCGAGCGCGATGGCACCACTACCGGTGCCCAGATCTACGCCGATCGGCTGCGCTGAGGCCACCGCGCGAAGGGCGTCGATGGCGTACTGCGCCACGAGCTCGGTCTCCGGGCGTGGCACGAAGACACCAGGGCCGACCGCCAGTTGCATGCCACGGAATGCGGCCCTGCCGGTGATGTGTTGCAACGGCTCGCGCGCCGCTCGCCGCTCGACGAATTCAGCGATGACCGCAGCGTCATCGACCCCGATGACCGCTTCAATGACCACCTTGGCCTGGACCCCTCCCCGACTGAGCGATAGGACATGGCCCACGAGAAGCTCGGCGTCCACGCGAGCGCTCGGGACGCCGGCCGCGTCAAGAATCAGGACGGCACGCTCGAGCTCGGATCGGACGGTTGTGGTCATGTGCTTCTTCGCGTGCTGGTGATCAACCGGCCTCGGTGCCGACCGAGGCGAGTCGAGACTCTTCGTCGAACTGGATGCAGGACTGGATGACCGGCTCGAGCGCACCGTTCATCACCTGGTCGAGGTTGTATGACTTGTACCCGGTGCGGTGATCGGCGATGCGGTTCTCGGGGAAGTTGTATGTACGGATGCGCTCGGACCGATCCATCGTACGAATCTGGCTCTTGCGGTAATCGCTCGCCTCAGCATCCGCGATCTCCTGATAATGGGCGAGGATGCGCGCGCGAAGCACTCGCATTCCCGCTTCACGGTTTTGCAGCTGGCTCTTCTCGTTCTGCATCGCGACGACGATCCCAGTGGGAATGTGGGTTATGCGAACGGCGGAGTCTGTCGTGTTGACCGATTGCCCGCCGGGGCCACTCGACCGATATACGTCAATCTTGAGATCGTTCTGACTGATCTCGACCTCTTCGGGCTCGTCGACCTCGGGAAAGACAAGTACGCCCGCGGCCGAGGTGTGGATACGTCCCTGCGATTCGGTCGCCGGCACGCGCTGCACGCGATGGACTCCGCCCTCATATTTCAGGTGCGCCCAGATTCCCTCAGCCGGGTCACTCGAGTTTCCCTTGAACGCAACCTGGACATCTTTGATCCCGCCGAGGTCACTCGAGGTCTGCTCGATGATCTCGGTCTTCCACTTCTTGGTCTCGGCGTAGTGCAAATACATCCGCAACAGATCGCCGGCGAAGAGGGCAGACTCCGCGCCGCCCTCACCCATCTTGATCTCCATGATGACGTCGCGGGCATCGTTGGGGTCGCGCGGGATCAGCAGTCTGCGCAGTTTCTCCTGCGCCGCATCCAGCTCTTCGGTGAGCCCGGGAAGCTCGGCCGCGAATGACGCGTCGTCCTCCGCCATGGCCGTGGCCGCACCAACGTCATCGGTCAGCCTTAGCCAATCGTGGTACGCCGCGACAATTCGCGACAGTTCCGCGTAACGACGGTTGACCTTTTTGCTTCTGGCCGGATCCGAATGGAGCTCCGGGTCGGCGAGCAGTCCCTGGAGTTCGTCATGTTCGGCCAGCAACGACTGCACTGACTCGAACATCGTTAGGCCTCTGTGCTGCCTGCCGGGTTCGGCATCGACTTCTGAACCTGCATGAGGAACTCGACGTTGGTGTTCGTCTCCTTGAGCCGGCCCAGAACGATCTCGAGCGCTTGCTGCTGGTCGAGCCCAGCAAGCGCGCGGCGCAACTTCCACGTGACCTTGACCTCATCGGCGCCCATCAGCATCTCCTCGCGACGGGTGCCGGATGCGTTGACATCCACCGCGGGGAAGATGCGCTTGTCGGCGAGCTGACGCGAGAGACGAAGCTCCATGTTTCCGGTTCCCTTGAACTCCTCGAAAATCACTTCGTCCATCTTCGAACCGGTCTCGACGAGCGCGGTCGCGATGATCGTGAGCGAACCGCCCTCCTCGATGTTGCGGGCGGCACCGAAGAATCGCTTCGGCGGGTAGAGCGCGGACGAGTCGACGCCTCCCGAGAGGATGCGCCCGGAGGCCGGCGCCGCGAGGTTGTACGCGCGACCGAGTCGCGTGATCGAGTCGAGGAGCACCACAACATCGTGCCCGAGCTCAACGAGGCGCTTGGCGCGCTCGATCGCAAGCTCGGCGACTGTCGTGTGGTCTTCAGCGGGGCGATCGAAGGTCGAGGCGATGACCTCGCCCTTGACTGTGCGCTGCATGTCGGTGACTTCTTCGGGACGCTCGTCAACGAGCACGACCATGAGGTGCACTTCGGGGTTGTTCTTCGCGATCGCGTTGGCGATGGCTTGAAGCACAAGAGTTTTACCTGCTTTCGGCGGCGAGACGATCAATCCGCGCTGGCCCTTGCCGATCGGCGACACGAGGTCGATGATGCGGGTCGAGAGCTTGCTCGCCTCCGTCTCGAGACGCAAGCGTTCCTGCGGGTACAGCGGCGTGAGTTTGCCAAATTCGACGCGGTTCGCCGCATCCTCGACGGGCAGGCCGTTGATCGAGTCGATGCGCACGATTGCGTTGTACTTCTGGCGCCCTTGGGCGTTGTCGCCATCGCGCGGCTGGCGGATGGCGCCGACGACGGCGTCACCCTTGCGCAGGAAATACTTCTTGACCTGGCCGAGCGAAACATAGACGTCGTTATTGCCGGGCAGGTAACCAGAGGTGCGTACAAACGCATAGTTGTCGAGGACGTCAAGGATTCCGGCGACCGGAATCAAAATGTCGTCCTCCGTGATCTCGGGCTCGAAATCATCGCCCATCGGTCCGCGCCCGCGCTTGCGGTCGCGATAGCGGCTGCGCCCGCTGCGGTCGTCGCCTTCGCCCTCAACCTGACGCTGGCCTTCGAGGGGTCGTAGGTTGTCTTGCTGCTGGCGCTGCGTCTGGCGGTTACCCTGGCCGTTGTGGTTCTGCTGACCATTCTGGTTCTCGCCCCCATTGGGTTGGCGAGGGTTTTGGTTGTTCTGCTGGCGAGGCGTTCCGTCGCCGGCACCCTGACGATTGCGATTGCGATTGCGCGAGTTGCGGCTCGTGCCCGCCTCCTGCTCGACGAGGTCGCCCTGCTCGTCAACCTCGGGTGCGGTCTCACCGACGGCAACGTCGGCGGGGGTCGGGTCTTCGGCGAAGAAGTCCTCAAATCCGGATTCGGCACCGGCGACATGGGATGCGGCCGATCGCGGCTCAGAGTCGGAGCTGACAGGCGCGACATCCACAGCGGGCGCGCCAGCCAACACCGGCGCAGCAGCGATCGCGTCGGTGTCGGCGCTCGTTACCCGGCGCGACGTGCGCTTGCGGACAGGTGCCGCAACGGCTTCGCCTGTGGTCGCCGCGGGAGCAGAATCGATGCGGCTTTCGACGGCCTCGGAGGGCGTGTCAGTTGTCGACGAGTCGTTGTTGTCGAATTCATTCAGTGCGTTCACTAGATCTCCTTTACGAAGTTTGGTTGCACCGTTGATGCCGCGTTCAGCGGCGAGAGCCTGGAGCTCGGGGAGCTTCAGCGCACTCAGGTCGGTGCGAGAATCCGCATCATGGGCGCGGATGTTGACGTCAGTCACTAAAAAGGGTTCCTTCCCCCGACCGCGTTGTACACCTGCGGCGGAGAGTTGATCGACCGAGGTGTCTACACGGATGCGTAGGAATCTTGTCTCTTGGTCGTGGGTGATGCGCAACCGGGAAGCTAGGCCTAGGCCGAAGCTTCTACCTGGTGCGTCTCCACTGTAGCACCTTTGAAATCCACGGCAAGCATGAGCGATTCCCACGGGTTGGCCGAGTGTTCGGTGACGAGTTCGGCAGCGACAAGTCGCTGCGATGGGTCACTGGCGAGCACGAGAATTGACGGGCCCGCGCCGGAAACCACGGCGGCGAGGCCGTTCTTGCGCAGGACCTGAATGAGCGAATTGGTCTCAGGCATTGCGCTCGCACGGTAATCCTGATGAAGCCGATCCTCGGTGGCCTCGAGCAACAGTTCGGGGCTTTGGATGAGCGCAGCAATCAGCAGAGCGCTCCGCGAGACGTTGAACACGGCATCGGCATGGGGAACTGACGCGGGCTGCAGGCTTCGTGCGAGCGCCGTCGACATGGTCGCGGCCGGTACGCAGACAACGGGCGAAACCCCGCGGTGCACGATGAGCTTCTTGGCCTTGGGGCCGTCGGGCGTCGTCCACGCGATCGTCAGTGCGCCGAAGAGGGCCGGGGCGACATTGTCTGGGTGACCCTCGAGTTCGGTCGCAAGGGTGAGGAGATCATCCGAATCAATCTCGACAATGCCCTCAAGCAGCCCTTTCGCAGCCATGATTCCCGAGACGATTGCCGCACCAGACGACCCGAGACCGCGACCGTGCGGTATCACGTTGTGTGCGTGCAGCGCGAGGCCAGGCATCTCGAGCCCGTAGTGGTCGAATGCATGCTGGATGGAGCGGACGACAAGATTGGACTCGTCCGAGGGCACCTCGCCCGCGCCGACGCCTTCAACGTCGACGACCACCCCAGACATCGCGGTGACGGAAACCGTCAACTCGTCGTAGAGCGCGAGCGCGAGGCCGAGCGTGTCGAAGCCGGGCCCGAGGTTCGCCGACGTTGCGGGGACGCGCACGACGACGGAACGCCCGACCGGGATGCGGGCAAGGGTGGCGCTCATACCTTTTTCAGCCCGAGGACGCTCGCGACTTCGGCGGTGTCCACGGGGACGACCGTCGGTGTTATGTCTGACCCATCCGGCCGACGCAGCGCCCATTGGGGATCTTTAAGGCCGTGGCCAGTCACGGTGAGCACGACAGTCGCGCCACGCGGGATCTGGCCGGCCTCGGCGCGCTCTAGGAGTCCGGCGACACTGATCGCGGATGCCGGCTCGACAAAGATGCCGACCTCGGCCGATAAGATTCGGTGCGCTTCGAGAATCTTTTCGTCGGAGATCGCACCGAAGTATCCGTCGCTGTTCTCTCGCGCGGAGATGGCGAGTTCCCACGATGCCGGATTTCCGATCCGGATCGCGCTCGCGAGTGTCTCCGGGTTCTTGACGATCTGGCCGAGGACAATTGGCGCACTTCCGGATGCTTGGAATCCGAACATACGAGGCATTCGAGTGCTCGCGCCGGCGGCGAGATCCTCGCTATAGCCGCGGTGATACGCCGTGTAATTGCCGGCGTTGCCGACGGGAACGATGTGGATGTCTGGTGCATCTCCCAGCGCTTCGATGACCTCGAATGCCGCCGTCTTTTGGCCCTCGATGCGGTCGGGGTTCACGGAGTTGACGAGGTGCACCGGGTAGTTCGCCGCGAGGTCACGGGCGATGTCGAGGCAGTCGTCGAAGTTGCCTTGGACTTGCAGAAGCTCGGCCCCGTGCGCGATCGCTTGAGCAAGCTTGCCCATCGCGATCTTCCCCTCGGGTACGAGCACCGCCGCCGTGATGCCGGCGTGCGTTGCATATGCCGCCGCGGCCGCCGATGTGTTTCCGGTCGACGCGCAAATCACCGCTTTCGCGCCGTGCTCGACTGCCTTGGAGACCGCCATGGTCATTCCGCGGTCCTTGAATGACCCCGTCGGGTTCATGCCCTCGAACTTGACCCAGACATTGGCGCCGGTGCGCAGTGACAGCGCCGGCGCTTCGATGAGGGGCGTGCCGCCCTCACCGAGCGTGATGATTGGGGTCGCATCAGAGATGTCGAGGCGATCGGCATATTCGCGGAGAACTCCGCGCCACTGGTGGGCCATTACTGAAGTCCTTCGACTCTCAAGACGGAAACGACACTCGACACCACGGAACTTTCGCCGAGTGCGGCCACAGTTGAGGCAAGAGAAGATTCGCCCGCCTGGTGGGTGACTATCACAAGGGTAGCGGTGGGCTGGGCGGCCGGCGCACTGTCCCGCACCGACTGCGAGACCGCTTCGACGGAAACCCCGTGATCGCTGAATAGCCGGGCGATTGTCGCAAGCACTCCGGGCTCATCAATGACCGAGAGCGTGATCTGGTAGCGCGTCGTCACGCTCGACATCGGCAGGACTGGCAGGTTGGACCGCGTGGATTCGGCGACACCCGGGCCGCCGGCGACATGGCGTCGAGCGGCCGACACGAGGTCACCGAGTACGGCCGACGCGGTCTCGATCCCGCCGGCCCCTGCGCCATAAAACATCAGATCTCCCGCGGCCTCAGCCTCAACGAACACGGCGTTGTTGGCGCCGTGCACCGACGCAAGTGGGTGGTTGACGGGGACGAGGGCCGGATGCACGCGAGCCGCCACGCCCTCGACCCCGGTCGCGGTATCCGTGAATCGTTCGCAGATCGCGAGCAACTTGACCACGTAGCCGGCCTTGCGTGCGGCGAGCACGGCTTCGCTAGTGATGCCCGTGATGCCCTCGCGATGCACGCTTGAGAGCGGTACGGCCGTGTGGAAGGCGAGGCTCGCGAGGATCGCAGCCTTCTGTGCCGCATCGAAACCCTCGACGTCTGCGGTGGGGTCGGCCTCGGCGTACCCCAGCCGAGTTGCCTCGGCGAGCGCGTCGGCGAGGCTGTCGCCCTGGGTATCCATGCGGTCGAGGATGTAGTTGGTCGTGCCATTGACGATACCGAGAATGCGCTTGACGCGGTCTCCCGCGAGACTGTCACGCAACGGACGGATGATCGGGATCGCGCCACCGACGGCCGCCTCGTAGTACAGCTGTGCGCCGACCTGCTCGGCGGCCGCGAAGAGCTCAGGACCGTGGTTCGCGAGGACGGCCTTGTTTGCCGTGACGACATCCGCTCCCGAATTGAGCGCCTGCAGAATGTAACTGCGCGCCGGCTCGATGCCGCCAATCAGCTCGACCACGATGTCGGCGCCCAAGATGAGCGATTCGGCGTCGGTCGTGATCAGTTCCTGCGGAATTTCTGTGTCGCGGATGGCGTCCGGGTTGCGGACGGCGACACCGACGAGTTCGAGCCCGGCGCCCGCCCGCGCGGCGAGCTCGGCCGAGTGCTCGAGCAGAAGCGCGGCCACCTGAGCGCCAACGCTGCCGCCGCCGAGGATGGCGACACGAAGGTTGCGGTATTCGATCACTGGGTTACTCCTACATCGCGGCTCAAGAGGTCTTCTTCGGTTTCTCCGCGCACGATCAGGCGGGCGATTCCGTCGCGCACGGCAACAACGGGTGGGCGAGCGAGATAGTTGTAGTTGCTCGACATGGACCAGCCATATGCGCCTGTCGCTGGGATTGCCGCGAGGTCACCCGGCTTGACGTCACCGGGCAGGTAGTCCGCGTGCACAAGGATGTCGCCCGACTCGCAGTGCTTGCCCGCGACTCTCACGAGCGCCGGGAGCACGTGGGAAGTCCGATTTGCGAGCCGTACCGAATAGTCCGCACCGTAAAGCGCCGGGCGAATGTTGTCACTCATCCCGCCGTCGACCGACACATATTTGCGCACGCTGTCGTACAGATCGGTTTCGGCAACCGTGAGCGTGCCATCCGGCTCGAGCACGACGAGCTCGTTTCCGCCCGTGACCTGCACGTCCTTGATCGTGCCTATCGTGTATAGGGTCGTAGTGGAGGGACCGATGATGCTGCGCCCCGGCTCGACGGCGATGATGGGGACCGGCACGCCATACTCGGCCGCAGCAGCCGCGACCGTGTCGGCGAACCGAGTCGCGATCTCATCGACGGGAACAGGATGATCGACCGAGGTGTATGCGATCCCAAATCCTCCGCCTAGGTTGAGCTCGGCAACCACGGCCACCTCGGAGAGCTCGGCGTGCAGCGCGAAAAGTCGTCTCGCAGCTTCGACGAAACCCTCTGACTCGAATATCTGCGACCCGATGTGGGAGTGCAGGCCGAGAAAGCTCAGCGACGGCTGCCACCGAATCCGATCGACGATCTCCGCGGCATCCGCGAGCGGGATTCCGAACTTCTGGTCTTCGCGGGCCGTGGCGAGATACTCATGGGTCGACGCGTGGACTCCGCTGTTGATGCGCAGTCGAACGGGTTGCACTCTCCCGAGTCTGGACGCAGCATCCGCGACGCGTTCGACTTCGATCGCGCTGTCGACGACGATAGCTCCGACACCGACCGACACTGCTCGCTCGATTTCGGCGACGCTCTTATTGTTGCCGTGCAGACCCAATCGCGCAGGGTCTACTCCGGCTGCGAGGGCAACCGCGAGTTCTCCCCCGCTCGCGACGTCGATGTTCAACCCCGCGGCGGTTACCCACCGCGCGACCTCGGTGCACAAGAAGGCCTTGCCCGCGTAGTACACCTTTGCGCTTGAGCCGACTCGAGCGAACTCTCGATCAAACGCCTCGCGGATGCCGCGCGCTCGAGCCATGACGTCGGCTTCATCTACGACGTACACCGGCGTGCCGAACTGGGCAACGAGCGCATGCGCGCCGACGCCCGCGATCTCAAGTACTCCCGCGGCGGAGCGAGTCGCGTTGCGCGACCACACGTGCGCGGGCAGCGCGTTAGCGTCCTCCGGGCGCACGAGCCAAGAGGGCGCTAGCGGGTTGTCGGCGGTGCCGAACGGATTGGACACGGAACTACCTCACGGGAGGACGGTCAAGTGAGGCGAGCGAACCCGGATTGGTCCCTGTAGCCGTATCAATAGTAGCGGGAGGCAGCGAACAAGGGCGTCGCGCCGGCTACGGACACGTGCCGAGAGTAGACAGTGCAGGGTCACCGAGCGCCGTCCCGTCACCCGAGATCGAGATCTGCAATTGCGAACCGACCACGGCGACCCCGTCGACGACGAGCGCTTTCGGAAGATAGCTCGCAACGCACACCTCCCGGGAGCGAAGGATGTCGCCCGCTATCGACGAGACAAGCGGACTTGCTCTGAGGTCGTCTACCGACAGCTGGGTAGTGCCGAGCCGGATGGTCTTGGGGTCGAACGCAATGGCTCCATTGTGCGCACTCGGTAGCAGATCGACGGCCACCGGCAGGGTAGTGAAGAGCACCGTCACGTCGGCGGTCGTACGAATGATTCCCTCCGTGAGCTCGATCTTCGTCACCGTGATCCCGCTCAAGTACGTGGCAAGCTTCGCCACGTTAGCCTCCGAAATTGTCACAACAATGCCGAGCGTGCTCACCGGCTTTGTGCTGTCGAGCGGCACTCCGGTTGCCGTCACGCGGGCCGAGCCAGAAAGATCCCCCAAGTTGATCGTGTCTGCGTTCACGGTCACCGAGTCGATCGAGCCGCGCGCGGCCTGCAGCAGAATCGAACCAGGGCCGAGGTCGACATCGATCGGAGTTGTGGGCTCGAGACCGAGCACTTCGATGATGCGCGATCGAACGGCATCGGTCGCATACCGTTTTGCGACGGCATCCGCGACGAAGAATCCGATAACAAGAAGCAGGAGCACGCCGAGCACGATCAACACGATCCGCACCGGGTGTCTCGCGGTAGCCACGGCTACATCCGATCCGGTGCGCTGACGCCGAGCAAGCCGAGCGCATTGCGGAGCACTTGGCCCACAGCGTCATTGAGCCACAACCGCGTTCGGTGCACATCGCCGACGGGCTCATCCCCGAGGGGAGATACCCGACACGCGTCATACCAGCGGTGGTATGCCCCGGCGAGTTCCTCGGCGTAGCGCGCGACCCGGTGCGGTTCGCGCAATTCGGCGGCGTGGCGCACGACTCGCGGATACTCGGCGAGGATGCCAAGAAGGATTCTCTCGGTCTCGTGGTCGAGCAGGCTCGCATCGAACACCGTGCGGTCCACCCCGGCAGCGATCGCGTTGCGCGCGACACTGTGAGTGCGAGCGTGCGCATACTGCACGTAGAACACGGGGTTGTCGTTGGTCTTCTTGCCCCAGAGATCGAGATCGATGTCGACTTGCGAGTCGATCGAGCTCCGAACGAGCGCGTAGCGCCCGGCGTCCACCCCTACCGCCTCGACGAGGTCTTCGAGAGTGACGACCGTCCCAGCTCGCTTGGACATGCGCACCGGTTCGCCATCGCGAACTAGGTTGACGAGCTGGCCGATCAGGATCTCGAGGTTGACGTACGGCTCATCACCGAACGCCTTCGTCATCGCCATGAGTCGCTTGACATAGCCGTGGTGGTCGGCCCCGAGCATGATGAGGTTTCGCTCGAAACCTCGCTCCCGCTTATTGAGGTAGTAGGCGAGGTCGCCGGAGATGTAGCCATATTCGCCGTCGCTCTTGATTACGACGCGATCTTTGTCGTCGCCGTACGCGGTGGATCGGAACCACGTCGCACCGTCCGCCTCGAAGATTGCTCCGAGCTCGCGAAGCCGCTGAACCGCGCGCTCAACTGCGCCTGACTCGTGCAGTTCGTTTTCGTGGAAGTAGACGTCGAACTTGACGCCGAACTCGTGCAGGCTCGCCTTGATAGCGCCGAACATGAGCTCCACGCCTACCGATCGGAACACCTCCTGCTGCTCATCGCGCGGGATGTGCAACAGATCGCCCGGGTATAGCGCGATGACCCGTGCCGCGATGTCGGAGATGTACACCCCGCCGTAACCGTCCTCTGGAGCGGGCTCATCGAGATAACTCGCGAGCAAGCTTCGCGCGAATCGATCGATCTGAGCGCCGTGGTCATTGAAGTAGTACTCGCGCGTGACGATGCCGCCCTGCGTCTGGAAAATTCGGGCGAGGCTGTCACCGACGGCAGCCCAGCGCACGCCACCGATGTGAATCGGACCGGTGGGATTGGCAGACACGAACTCGAGGTCGATCGTGACGCCCGAGTAGAGGTCGCCGGTGCCGTAGTCGGGGCCCGCCTCCACGATGGCCTTCGCGAGTGCGCCCGCGGCCGCGGCATCCAGAGTTAGGTTGATGAATCCGGGGCCGGCCACGTCAACTGATGCGACCCCCGCGAGCTCTCGGGCCGCGGCGGCGATCTCCTCCGCGAGTTCGCGCGGGCTCACGCCGAGGCTCTTCGCGAGCTTCATGGCGATATTGGAGGCCCAATCGCCGTGGTCCCGATTGCGCGGACGCTCGAGGAGCAGGTCGTCAACCGTGAGCTCCGCGGTGCCGCCGCGGCTCTGCACCACAGTCGAGACGACGGTGAGCAGGGCGGCGGAAAGGTCGGCGGGATTCACGAGCCACAAGCTTAGCCGGGGCCTCCGTGGGGCGAATTTACAGATCCGTTACCGGATTGCCAGCGCGGGCGAAGGCTGTTCGCAACAAGTACGACGAAGATGAGGACCATGCTTCACCGGTCGCACCTCCTGCTTATTCCGCTCGGCGCCATGGCGCTCATCGCTCTTGCGGGGTGCATGCCCACCGATTCAGGGCCGACACCCGCAACGAACAACCCGACGGTGGCGGCATCGGCGAGCCCGAGCGCGACGCCTGTGCCATCAGCGAGTGCAACTGCGAGCGAGATCGACGGCATCCCCATGACGATCGGATGCAACGAGCTCGTGCCGGCCCAGACGATGTACGACTACAACCCGAACTACAGCCTCAAGAGCAATTACACCCCAGCGCCAGGGAGCCTCGCGGCCCGCGTCGCCCAACAGCGCGGCGTAGCGTGCGCGTGGGTCAACCAGACCAGCGGTGAACTCATCGAACTCGCGGTTGCTAATCTTCCCGCGGACCACTCCACGCGCCTCAAGAACGACCTCGTGACGTCGAGCAAGTCTGTTCCGACCTACAACGTCGAGGGCTATTTCACGGTCAACTCGGGCGTGGGAGAGGCTCAGGCCTTCGCCGATCCGTACTGGATCGTCTCGACCTCAAAGGCATACTTTGAGCCGGGGGATGCCGCGCCGATCATGGCCGCTGCAATCACGTCGCTCGGCCGCTAGCCCAACTGTTGCAGCGAAATCCCGTCGTCGACGGGCAGCTCGTCAACGATGGCGAGCACGGCCATGCCCGTCAGCGTGAGGTCGGCCCAATGATTCGTGAGGAACGCGATATCCGCTGCGTCGCGACCGGTTGAGATGCGCAACATGCTCTGGCGCGGTGCGAGTCGTGTGGCATCCACTACCCACCACGTGCCGTCGACATACGCTTCCGCGACCGCGTGGAAATCCATTGGGTACAGGCCCGGCGCGTAGACAGCAACCATTCGTGCGGGCACGTCGAGGGCCCGCAGCAGAGCGATGACGAGGTGAGCGTAGTCGCGGCACACGCCGCGGCGGCTCAGGAGCGTCTGCTCCGCGCCGTCGGTCGGCAGGCTAGAGCCCGGCATGTACCGCAAGCGTTCCCACACCCATAGCGTGACGGCAGACACTACAGCGTGACCCGACAGCCCAGCGAACTCCGACCGAGCCGTCGGGGTGAGGCTGTCTGATTCGCAATACCGGCTCGGGCGCAAATACGTGATCAGGTCGAGCTCATGCTGGGGTGCGCTCAAAGTCGACCCAGCTATAACCGCTCGGTAGTCAACCACCATGCGCCCACGGTGTCCGACCAGCCGGTGAAAGCGAGTGCCATTCCAGTCGATGAGTTCGGTCGGCTCGATTGCGATGCCGTCGAGCACGAACGAGAGTTCCTCGGACTCGAGGGAAGCAACCGACGCCGCAGCAATACTGAATACCATGTTGGTCGTGCCGGAGATATCCAGTTCGAGGTGGGACGACACGGTGCGGAGCATCCCTCGATGATGCCATGTCAGCGTGACTGCCCGAGGTCGCCGTCGGATGCTCGTGCACGCTGGTACCCTTGGTGCTTGACCCTAGCCCCCATAGCTCAGGGGATAGAGCACTGCCCTCCGGAGGCAGGGGCGGCAGTTCGAATCTGCCTGGGGGCACCTCGGGAAATAGCTGGTCAGAGGCTGGTTTATTGGCCACTGGCGAGACCCTTCATCCGTCGTGGCAACAGAATGGCAACACTTTTCTCGCCACCAGCCGCTTTACGCTCGTGCAACTCTCAGGTCGCCGAACCCGAACCCGCCTCTGGGCGGCAACGCGGCTTCGATCTGCGCGGTCGAGAACAGAAGCTTCGGAAGCAGCTCTTCCGGTAGACCTGAAGCCGGCGGTTCTGAAACAGAGACGCCCTCGGCCAGCATCCGAGCTTGTGACTTTGCAAGGAGGGGGATTTTCATCGTCCACTCGGCTAACTGAGCGACTATTCGAATCAACCAAACAGGTGCCGGGACCACCGCGACTCGTCGGCCAACCAACTTCGCAACTCGCCGCACGACTTCGCTCAGCATCAGTTCCTCGGCGCCTGTGACTGCGACTGTGGCGTTCGAGAGTTTGCCTTCGATCGACGCGATGAGCACATTGACTATCTCGCCGACGGGGATGGGACGGATCGACTTCTCGTGGAATCCCACTGTGGCAAAGAGCGGGATCGTCTGAACGGAGTGGCTGACGTGGTCCACGAGGTGATCGCCGAGACCGTAGATCATCCCAGCTTTCAGAATTGTGTAGTCGAGTCCCGAGTTGCGTACTAGTTCCTCGGCGGCCCATTTCGACTCGTGGTACGGCGAACCGCAATCCGGTCGAGCTCGCAAGAAGCTCAGCATCACGATTCGTTTGACCCCGGCCCTCTGTGCAGCCTCGACGACCGCACGCGTGCCCTCGATGTGAACCTTTTGGTAGGTCTGCTTGCCGATCTCCCGATTGATGCCCGCGCAATGCGCGACGACCTCGCAGCCATCGAACAGTTCCGCCAGGGCCTCAACGTCCACGATATCGACGCCTGTTCGGCGAGAGACCGCAACGACGTCAGCTGCGTCGAACCGCTCGGCCAGGTGGCGTCCCAGGAAGCCGGCGCCACCTGTTATTGCGATCTTCATCGTTACGATCCCCTCAAAATCGGCACATCCAGAAGCTAGCGCCTTGTTAGCTATTTAGCAATACTGCTAAGGTGCGACTATGCAAGACAATGTCAGCGACATCTTCGAGGCCCTCGCGCATCCCACGCGTCGCCAGATCCTTCAGGACCTGAAAGACGGCGAACTGGCCGCGGGCGAGATCGCATCCAGGTTCCATGCGTCCGGGCCGACAATATCGAGGCACCTCAGCGTGCTGCGTAGCGCCGGCCTCGTAACCGAACGAAGGGATGCCAACCGCATCCTCTATTCGCTGGTCAGCGATCGACTCGCGTTGTCCGTCGGAGATTTTCTCTCAACCGTGTGTCCTGAGCAGATCGTGATGCGTGAAGTTCGCAAACGGTCGACCGCGTCGCCTCGCGCGAACACCAAGGAGGCAACAGCATGAGTGGATTCAAGACGCTGCGGGCTCAGGTCCGCCGTCGACTTCTCATCAGCTACCGGGTGAACCCTGAAGTCGCACAGAGCCTCATCCCTGACCAGTTCCGGCCGCAGATCGTCGACGGGAGTGCTGTTGCTGGTGTGTGCATGATCGGCCTGCAGTCGGTCCGACCGGGATGGCTTCGCGCGCGAATTGGTTTCCGCACCGAGAACGTTGCCCACCGGATTGCGGTTGAGTGGGACGAAAACGGAAAGACCCGAAGTGGCGTCTACATTGTCGAGCGTCATAGCTCTTCAGTCGTTCCGGTCGTGGCCGGTGGCAGACTGTTTCCGGGCGTGCAAAAGCGGGCACGGTTCGATCTCGACGAGACCGAAACGCGATTCCGAGTGAATATGGTCGCTCCTAGAACCAGTGTTGCAGTGGACGTGCAACTTGGTGGCGCGTGGACGAGCACACTGTTCCCCACTGTCGAGGCCGCGTCCTTTTTCCACGAGCAGGGCGCGGTGGGGTGGTCTCCGCGAAGAAACGGCACTGGCGTCGAGCCTCTTGAACTCACATCCAAGGAATGGGCGGTTGAGCCTGGTCAAGTGATCAGCCTGAAGTCGTCGTTCTTCGATGCGCTACCTGACGGAGCTGCAACGCTAGACAGCGTGGTCGTTATGCGCGACCTCCCGTTCTTCTGGGACACACCGCAGATCGAGCCCGACGATACTTCCCTGCAGATCTCGAGTTCGGCAATCGCAGAGACCTCATTTTGCGGTCGTATCAAGTCGACCTTTTAGCGGATCAATCGCTCCGCGGCTTGACACACTCCGAGCTATCTCGATGTTCAGTGCCGCCGACACCGCGTCTAGGTCGCTATCGAACAGATCTGAGTAGACGTCGAGCGTCACCGCCGCAGACGCGTGTCCAAGCATCCGCTGTACCGCCTTGACGTTCGCTCCAGCGCTAATCGCGAGACTAGCCGCCGTGTGCCGAAGCTCGTGCGGGGTCAGACCGTCCTGACCGATCATGGTCCCCGCATCATCGAGCCATCCACGCCGGAACACTCGCCCGCGAAGCCATCCACCGCGGGCTGCCGCGAAAGCTGGTGAACCGCCTTCCTTGCCCCCGGCGTGGCTCTTCAGCTCGGCGAGGATCGAAGCCGGCACTGGTATGGATCTGGCGTCGTAGTCTTTGGGCCGGGGGTCGAACTGCACGCCATCAACCTTGACGATGGTGTGCTGAACTTCGAGCCGGCCACGCGCAAAGTCGATGTCCTGAACCCTGAGTCCAGATGCCTCGCCCCAGCGAAGCCCGCAATAGCGAGCACTTTCACCAGCAGGCCGTAGTTGTTTCGCTCACCCCGGTACATCCCCTTGCCGAGCGAATCGACCGCGTCGGCGAGATCCCGGACTTCATCGTGGGTCAGATACCGCTTGGCTGGCTTGCCGACCTTCGAGAGATTAAGCCCGTGGGCTGGGTTGGCTGGAAGCCGGCCATCCTTCACAGCCATCTGGAGACTGCCGGAAAGCACGTTGACAATCTTGCGCACACTCGAGGGCGACTGGGTCTTGGAGAGGCCACCAGCCCATGCTTGAACCGCGCCGTGAGTCAACGAGCCGAGCGGATAGCCGCCGAGCGAAGGCTTGATGTGGAGCGCGACAATGCCGCGAGCTCGCCCGCGTGACGTTGGGCGCCAGTCTGCGCGGCCATCCATCCAAGCGTCGAGCCACTCCCCCACGAGCACGCGCGATTTTGAAGGATCGATGTAGGCACCGCGACTCTTGTCGATCTCGACACTCGCGAGGAACAACTTTGCCTCGCGCTTGGTCTTGAAACCGCGCTTCTGGGTCTGGGCGTGGTCGGGCTTTCGGTACATCGCTCGATAGCGCTTGCCTGAGGCAGTCTGGTACGCGCTGATGCTTCCCATGATTCGACAGTACGTCGGGGCGCTGACGCTATCTCGGACAAATCAAACCGACGACCGGAAACCCACTCATCGCGTCTCACCACTTCGACTTTCATCCCTCAACTTTTTGCTTATCTGCCGCCACCCCTTCACTTCCCAACCTCCCACTCCAAAAGCTTGCGATGGGTGTGGGAGGTTGGGAAGCGCGCGCAGCGCGGGGGTGTCGGCTGATCAGCAAAAATGCAGCGCCAGCTGTTCCTTTGGGTATTCCAGCCCTTGGAATAGGCAAAGGAAGTTCCGAGACCACCTTTTCGCGGCAACTCGGATATGTCATAATTGCTCTGATTGCGGAGGTGAAATGACATGGACAGCTTGATGACCAAAGATGCTGCCCGAGCGCTCGGCGTGTCTCAACGCCAAGTCACAGACCTTCTGCGAGCTGGCAAGCTCTCCGGCGAACAACTCTCCGACGGCACCTGGCTTGTGACTCCCCGCTCAATCAGCGAACGCCGGTCGCTGAACGCAGGGGCAGGGCGCACGTGGTCAGCCGCATCCTCTTGGGCTCTGCTCGGCGAACTTTCTGGCCAGTCGTTCACGGGACTCTCTCAGAGCACGTTAGCCCGAATCCGCCGACGTATCCGCATAAGCACTGCGGAGGAGATCGCTCGCAAAGTCGCTTCCCGAACAGTCGGGCACCGCTACACCGCGGACTCAATTGCCAAGACCGCCAGCGAGCTCCTGCTCACCGGCAGGAGCGCTGCAGACGCGATCAACACTGAACTCACCAGCCAGACCCAAAACGTCGACGGGTACCTTCGCAACAACGAGACACTTGATTCGTTCGCACGACGGCACCTCCTGTCACCTGACAACAATGGCGACGTGACAATTTATGAGCGACACGACTCGCTGAACTTCGAGGGGCGTTACGCGCCGGATGCCGTCATCGCTGCCGACCTCGTGAGAAGCGCATCCACCCGCGAGCGCTCGGCTGGCCTTGCCGCACTCGAGGAGATGAGGCAGCGATGGCTGGCGAAGCACCCGCTGAAATCGTCCGCGGCGCTCTAAAGCGCGGAGCCAAACTCGTCTTGAGCGCGCTGCAATCGCGCGTCCCAGAATTCGATCAGTGGTTGCAGCCGGCCGTTGTCGTATTCGGCGAGAGCTTTCGCGTATGACGCAAATGCAGCGCTGCCGCGCTCAACCGCAACCTCAACAGGCGGGATGTCGAAACGGCCCATCAGCTCGATCAGGACTGCGCGGGTCGCCCTGCCGTTGAAGTCCTCGAACGGATGAACGTGTAGCAGCTCCCCCTCCGAGTACGCCAACGTCTCGATCTGCAACTCGAAGGTGTTCGCTCCAAGGATGCGGGCGTTGACGTTGTCAACGTAGTTGCGCATTCGCACCGGCACTTCCCACGGCTGAGGCGGAACATGGTTACCGACTTGAACACTGATTGTTCGCCACGAGCCTGCCATCTTCGGCAGCAAAGGCAGCAGAAAAGCGCTGTGGAAATCCTTGACCAATTGCTCATCGAATGGCCTGCTTGCGAACTCGCCGCGGACAACCTCGTCCAGCAAGGCCTCCAGATGAGGAGCTATCGCATCTGATAGCTCCGCGTAGGTTAGTGGGCCTCGGGAGGTGTCGAAGCTACGAGTTGAGCTCGCCGAGCTTTCGCCTGGCTGATCCATTCCTGAGATACCGGCTCACCCTCCATCGCCATGCTCGCCACAACACGATCAATGACGACTGACTGTCGAATCCGCAACTTCTCTGAAGGCTCGAGGGCGCGCCAAGCCGCAACAGCGTCACTAGCTTGCTTGGTCATGATGGCCTCCCTCTCATCCTCAATCTTAGGCTTCGGCATCACCCAAGGCGATGGGTTGATCGGTACCGTAGCAACAGAATGGCAACAACTGAGGCATGGGCCCGGTTATGGGGCGCATCCGAAGTCACTCTAGAACCCAGCAAATAGGCCGAAGTAGGGGCGATTTCGGTGCCCAGCGCGCCTCTGTTTCGCCCTCCGGAGGCAGGGGCGGCAGTTCGAATCTGCTTGGGGGCACGATCTGCGAAGGGCCGTGAGATCAAGTGCTCATGCTGAGGCGCGCCACGATCACCCAGCATCTTCAGCGCGAGCGATAAACGTCCGCCCGATGCGCAACCCGAAGAATTTGGACCTGCCTTTTCTTGTCGTCGATTTCGTAGAGGATCCGGTAGCTCCCTCGTCGCGCGCTGAAGGATCCTTCCAGCTCGCGCTCGAGCGGCTTTCCGACGCGACGTGGCGACGCGCCTAAGTCGCCATAGAAGAATTCGATAATCGCTGGGATGACCCGCTCCGGAACGCTCGCCAACTCGCGCCGCGCCGACGGCGCGAAGATGACCTCGTAGGTCACGCGGTGCGCTTGGCTACGCCGAACTCAGCCCGGATCTGTTCCTCGGTCAGACCCTTGCCCTCCGCGATCTCGTGGCGCGCTGTCGCGATCGCATCGCGGTTGCCCTCCTGGCTGAGCCAGAAGAGCGTTTCCTGAAGGGCCTCCCACTCGGCAACGCCGATGAGCACAGCGGCCGGAGACCCATTCTTGGTAATCGTCACCCGTTCGTGCGTGAGGGACGCGGAGTCAACCAACTCATTGAGCCGGTCTTTGACCTTCGAGATCGGAAGAGTTTGCATGTCTTCATGATAGGCCTGAATTCAGGCGCATCGCTGCCACATACGGTGTCGAGTTGATTGCTCTGGTGCGGCATTCTGTGATCGCTAGATGGTATCCAGCATCGCACCGAACACCCGGAGCCATGAGGTCGGCCTCTTGCTGGTCAGTTGGGGGGAGGACCAGTAGAAACCCGCGCATAACCGATCAACTTCGTCACGACGCTCCAGGTGTGTCATAACCAACGATGAGTAGGTTGCTTCAACCATGCGGTTGTGACACATAGTTATGAGAATCACCGACCCGCAGCATTCTGCGCTGACAAGGCGCGGCCTAGGTCAATCATCGAGACGCGTCGAAACAGTAGGGATACGAGACGGCCTGAACGGTCGAAACTCTGTCGCGTTAGAGGCACCTGAGCGCGAATCCTCAACGGGCGGGTTATACGGGCACCTCCCGCCCGAGCGCGATGCGGAGCCCAGTTGTCGCTAGGAGTGTCCGGAGGGGGTCCCGCTTGTGGGCGCCGCGTGCGTGAGGATGGACTATGTGATGCATGAGGGTCAAGTGGAGCTTGCCGCGGGCGAAGTGGCCTCTGCGATCGCGGCGCAGTTTGGCGATTTTGCTGGGTTGCCCGTAGAGCGTGTCGAGTCGGCCGGCGCCGTTGTCGCGCCGTTTCGCGTCGGTGAGCACGTCGTCGCACGAGTGCCGCTCGTACCGACCGATTCGGATGTCGCACGAGAGAGTGTTCGCGGTGAACAGGAGCACGCGGGCATTCTCACCGACCTTCTCGACATTGCCGTGCCACAGCCGATTGGTGTCGGTGAACCGTTCGAAGGGTATGCGGGTGTCTGGTCCCTCTGGACATGGTTGCCGGGAATATCACTCGACCGGTTAGCGGTGTCTCGGGATGTTCGTCTCGCGACTGACCTCGCGACCGTTATCGGGGACTGACGCGGTCTATCGGCATTTCTCTGATCGTGGTCGGTGTTTTCGCTGCCCTCTGCGTAGTCGCTTTGGCTTGGTTGTCCGCCACGTACGGCGGACTCGATTACAAGTGCCTCGTGGAGGGACCACGGCGGGTGTCCGCCCCTTTCGCGGCCACGTCGGAAGCCGTGCGGGTGCATGGATCGTTTTCCTGGTGGCCGTTACGGAGAGCGTGTAACTGAAGGCCGCTTTGAGCACAATCGAGCGTCGTGCGTGCGCGGCGCTGGTGCGTCGTTCGGGCTGGCCGATGCAGGCGGCATTGTGCTGACCCATCGTGTTAGCGGAAAACGGTTCTCTCATCGATAGCATCCTTTTGCGAGGACGTACCCTCCGTGACAAGACACCGCATCCCCCAAAGTGCCGACTTGTTCTCAACTTGTGTACCTCCCAGACTGTGGCTGGCAGCAACCGGGCCCTAACGATCGGAAAGAGGGAGCGATGAGCAAGACAAGGCGCTATCAAGGGCTAGTGGCAGTTGGAGGGATATTCGTAAGTGTCGCACTCGCCGGGATTATTTCGGCAACGCCCGCCGGAGCAACAGCCGGCCCGGACAACCTTGGCTTCATCCCAGCCTCTGAGGTCAACGCGGCTTGGGTGCACCTAGCTAGCGCGAAGGGGTACGGCCTTCCGGCGGGTGTGGCGCTGCCCGCGACTCCCCCGAGCGTCCTGACCACTCCCGGTAGTTTCGTTCAAGTCGGTGCTCTCGAGACGGTTGCGGCTTACTACTACGTGTGTGCCTGGGAGGACAACTTAGCTGGCGCGCTCGAAAGTAAGAATGACGTTGGGATCTCTCTTGCCCAGCAGCGGCTCGGGGTGATTGCGCTGCTTCCGGAGGTAAAAGCGCACGTTAAGGACCTCAACGCGTGGCAGGGAGCCCTGAGTGAGCGTCTCACCGACTCAAAGGCGTTACGAGCAGACGTGTCTAATTGCACCTACTACCTCGAGGGAAAATAAGAAATGACGAAGAAGAAGTTTTCCTCTCGCGCCGGCGTCCGCGCAGTCGCTGCAGCGCTTCTCCTCGGCTTGGGGCTTACAGCTGTGGTGGCCCAGAGCGCGTCTGCCTCGACGACCTCATTCGGACACTACATGGGCGGGTCGGGGGGTATCTACTGGTGGGCCGACGTTTACAACCACTCCGTGGGCGGGTCGATTACGATTTCACCGACAAGCGTCCCGTCATGTGGTGGTACGGTTGACGTCGGATTGTGGAGTCCTCAAACCGGCTCTCAGTTCACGCAATCCCAGAGTTTCTCTAGCCCAGGGACGCGTACTTTTGTGAACGCAGCATCTGGATCCACCTACATCTCACCTGTGGGTTTTTCTATCGACGCTAGACGAACGGGAATGTGCGGAAACACTTCTCCAACCGATCCAATCACCTGGTTCGGGGGCAGTATCAGCTATTAGGGAAGATGATGCAACGACTGCTAGTACTACCCGCCGCGGGCTTGCTATTGTCGCTCACTGGGTGCTCGGCTGTGCAGATAGTGCCCACTTCGAGCCCGGAACTGAGTGAGCCCGCACCGATATCAGAGAACGGCAACGTCGGAGTCTGCCATTCGGTTTCTGTGGCTCTTTCATCGCTCGACGCGGTCGAACTGGGGTATGGGAGCGGAACGTTAGCTAGGCCGGCGTTCGACTACATGGTCACGGCGATCGCTAAGGATTTCACCCTGATGAAGATTATGCACAAAGATGCGACCTTACTGCCGATAGCTCACGACCTCGGCGTTGCAATCGGAGACCTGGCAACAGCTGGCGTTGAGCCAGCGGTCGGGGACGCCTCTGAGCTGGGACAAAAGAGAAGTGCACTAGCTACTGCCTGCGACTCAGCCGGAGCATCCTTGAGTGTCGTCCAGTAGTTCCGATGGGCGAGGTTGCCAACTCAGCATCCTCGCCCATCGGACGGCGCGAATCTTCGGCTCGTAATGGTGGCCTCCACGTGGGCGGTATGTCGTCAACGCCCTGCTGGTACGGGGAAGTGAGTTCGACAGGACTCTGGCCACGCGGCTCTGCACGCACGAATTTCGGGCAGCCCACGCCCCAGAAGCCCAGGCGGACCGTTACCTCGGCGGCTCGATCCAGGTAGCGCAGGTCGTTCTAGGGGTTCACGCGTTTCGCCAGGTAGGGGATGTCTTTCGCCGTCAACTTTTCGAGTCCAGGCGATGCGTCGATGAGCGCCTGAATTTCAGGCGGGCAAGGTGCATCGACGATGGAGATCGCGCCATCTCCGGGGACCTTTGCGCTAAAGCGAAGGCACGCGTAGAAAGCGCGTTGTGCGGACGCCATCCCTTCTTGGATCTCCCCGTAGCTGCCGACGACGAAGTCAACTTGTACTGAGGTTGCGGTGGCTTTTATGTTGCGCGGGATAACGAACTGATTGCCGGGCAGCTTCGCATCCGAAGGAATTGGCGTTGCGAAAACATATCCGACGTTCATATCTCCAGCCGCTATTTTTGCCGCCGCCTCCGCGGGGGTGGCCGACGCTGACACGACTTGGGACATGGGCTTCTCGATCGTGGGCAACGTATACGCGAACCCCTGAAGCGCACTCTTAAGGGCTTCATCGTGCGCATCAACGCAGCCGGTCAACGCAACTGCGAGAACCGCAGCAACGGCGACCGTGATCGACCTACGGGTAGAAGCCACTGAGTGCATCCTGTAGCGCGGCCGCATAGTCCGTGGTCCCCAGTGTGTTTGGGTGGATCGACTGCTGAGATACGCCGACGCCGAAATTCGGACCCGGCACTGGCAGAGAGTACATCGCCTTGTCACCTGGGGTCTGCTGGAAGACAAGCCCGTTCTCGGCCGACGGAGACGTGCAGAGATTGTGGCTCGCGAAAAATGGCTGTGGATCCTCAAATTTCACTGCGATTCCTCTTGATACTGCCCTTGTTGCCGCGCTAGCCATCGCCGTGCCCAGACCGGCAGACACCGTATTGAGCCAGGGCCGGTCCGCTTCGTTCATGAAGACACACGAGTCCCCCGTTTCGAACAGTTTCGGGTATCCCATGAGAACGATTTTAGCGTTCGGGGCTTTCAGATGAATTTGTGTCAGGACGCTGTCAAGGAGGCCGGGAAGCGCGTTGGTGAGACGGTTGGTCGTAGCGGTAGCCAAGTTCGTGGTGTCCCCGGTGAGCGTCTGGAGGTTGCAGGCCGAGTATGGGGCCCCCAAGACGACAGCCGCATAACTACCCACGCAAGCTTGGAGGATGTCGGAGAATCGCATGTCGTTGCCGCCGATGGAGATCGTCACTAAGGTCGTATTCGCATCAAGATAGCCTTGGTCGATCTGCGATAGCTGGCCGTACTGCGCGTACGTTGGGGAGCTCAGGACGTTGCTCGTCACCGCGGCCGAGCATGCCTCCACGTGATAGTCCAGCGTGCTATCGAATGTGTCCGCGCGGCTTCCGACAGTGGTTGTCGCTCCGAGCAGGATGGTTTTTCTGGGCCATGATTCAGCTGACCTGTGACAGCCGTTACGAAGTGAAATGGTGCCACTGTCAGACCCGTCATGGTCCGACTCGGGCGTGTAGCTGGCCCCAGTCGAGAGGTCGGATGCTCCCTCCCCCGACGAGAAGGAGTCCCCCAACGACACTACAAAATCTCTGGGCTTCGCCGAAAGCGGTCGGAATGCCACTGCATCCCATGCGATGTCGACGTAGTCCTGACCGTAGTTCGCAAGGTTAGTGAGAGTGATGGTGGGGGTACCGTTCATTTTGAAGACCCCGAGTGAGACCCATTCGTTCGCGAATCTGCGTTGGTTGATCGTTCGGGTTTCTCCTGTGCCGTCCCCGACGTTGACCTTGTATGCAGCTTGGCCCGACCACGCACCGTAACTGGGGATATGGATGTACACCTGCGTCCACTGCGTTAGAGCTTGCCCTAGCGTCCACATGCCACTTGTCTCGGTTCGGTCACCGGGAGCGACACTGCGTACGTGTGAGAAATAGAAGTGGTCGTTGAACCCTCCTCCTTGCTGGTGCAAATCGATCTTGGCGGCGTAGGAGCCGCTGGCATTAGGTTGGAAAAAGGTGAAGCCGAACGAGCCGCTGTTCGGCTGTTGGGCACATCCTGCGCGCCGCGGTGCTGTGGTTACATCGTCCACGACAAGGGAGCCACTAGGAAGACCACCCGAGTTGCACCTGCCGAGCAAGCTGGCGCCGTCTGCCTGCGGGGCGGCGTACATGGGATAGTCAAATCGGATGTTCTCGGCTCCGCAGGAAGAATTGCAGGTCTTCCAGCTCACACTGGAGTGCCACCAACACTCTGAGTCCGCTCGGGTGCATTTTGCAGTCGTCGCGGGATTGCACTGGTTTCCCGCGACCGTGCAAAATGTCGTGGTCGGCGGTTTTACCGCGGTGCGGTTTTGGTTAGAACTCCATCCCGCAATGTTGTATCCAGTGACGTCGGTTTCCGTGTAGCCGGTCGGGTGGGCTCCAGCCTGAACTTCGATGCTCTCGGGTACGGTGAGCGACCATGCGGCGAAGCCCATGACTTTCTCGGGATACGGCCAATCTTGCGGGTGTGCTGCGTCCGACGGGGAATTCTCGAGAAACGCCCCACGCGCGGGGTTGTAGATCGGATTGACGGGGTTGTTCGACCAGCCGACACCCCACGGAGCAGATCCTGCCTGCACGTGGAAACCGGTGTTGTAGGCCCACACCGCGAAGAACCAGTCTTCCAGGCCAGCAGAAGTCCCACCATTGAGCGTCATGCCGGCGTTGGCAACCTGATTCCATTTATCATCAAGCATCTGAACGACCTTCGCGATGTTAGCCGAATAGTCGAGCGCGATTGCGCGCTGTTGGTCTGCTGGCAGAGCGACGGGATCACCCGGTGCCTCCTTGCCAGGTAGTCGCATCCCGTCCGTGATCTGACCCACCCCGTAACCACAGTCGGCGTTAGTGAAGTCGATCGTCCAGTCGATCCCGCTCGCGCGGGTTCCATAGAAGTCACCGATCAGAGGATTGCCAGTAGTACCGGGGTAAGTAAAGCGGTCGGCCTGCCACAGGTTGGACTCTTGAGCCAACACACCCAGCACGATCTGGGCGGGCACGTGACCACCTCCGGCTAGCGCGTGCGCAGGAAACATTCCTTGGGGTGAAAATGCGGCGTTACCCAAATTTGAGAGGTTGCCTGCACTTGTTGTAGTGAGGTGGCCCTGAACTGCCATATCAACCGCCCACTCGACCTGACGTGGCTTAGGCTGCAAGACCTGATTGGTCGGGTCATTTCGAGGAATCGAGCACACTCGCTCCGACTCGACTGGATCCGTGGATGATCCGGCGAGTAGAGCAACCGACGCGGTTGCAGCGCCGAGCGTCTGGCTCTCCGAACTTGACGGACGAGCGATCTCTGGGAGGGCGGAGCTGGCTGAATTGGGCCCATCCGTCTTGGAAAAACCGAACTCGAATTGCTCACCCGTGACGGTGGAAACCGCCGCGATCTTCACCACCGAGTGGGGGTCTGCAGAACCACCGACCGGAACATCGACCCGGGAACTCGCGATCGCTAGCCGCCCCGCACTGGATAATTTCGATCCTGCTGGGGCTTTGACGACTGAAATACTCTTGTCGAAGACGGTGAGACCTCCCGACGTAAGCACGGACACTGTTCCCGCGCCATCGCGCGCTATGCCGGTCCCCGTGAGACTTCCGGTGGCGACCGTCCGAGGCCGCGACGACGAAGCTTGTGGGTCAACGGCTAAAGCCGTGGCGGTGTCGCCGGAACTCACTAGATAGGTCAACTGCCCCGCTGGGTTCGCTGTGAGGTCATACCCATTCCCCCCAACCGCCGCGATCCTCGACACTGAATTATTCGAATTCAAACGGACGACGCCCTCCGCCCCGATAGCGACCAATCCACCTTTCTCGTCGGGAATTGCCGAGGTGTACTGCCCCGCAATCGCCACCGCGAGCTTGCTTGACATCGTCGACGTGTCAAGCAGCGTGACCCTGGTTTTACCGCCATCGAATGCGCTCAGAGCTACCTCATTCCCAGCCCCGCAACCTGGGTTGAAATATGCCATCGTGTAGCCCCGGCCCAGGCTCGTGACCGCGCCGGTTCGAAGGTCCACGATCGAGGCCCATCCACCTGCGTTCATCATGGATTCGTCATTGGTGATGGTGCGTGGCCCGTACACGACTACGACTTTGGTTGCACCCTCAGTTAGGCACCAGTTAGCGATCCACCGGTCTGTCTGGACTCCGTCCACCGCAATAGTCGCCACCGAGGACCAGGAGTAACCCGTGGCCGCGGTGCTGCTCAGCACTGTTACCCCTTGCGAGTCCCCCACGACCGCTATCGCGGTGTCGTCGACCTGGTCACTATTAGGTCCTAAAAGCTTGTCCTGCTGATCACCTGGCACGGACCCCGCAACGGTTTGCCCAGAAGGTCCATCCGGAGCGGGCGGTGGCGATGAAGTAGCGGCCCCATGCACTAGTCCTGCTATCAGAACGAAGGACAATGCGAATGAAAACCGACCAAACATACGTGCCTCCAGGGCCAGCGCTCACAAATCGAATTTGCAGCGCAGCTTTGGCCCGGGTCCGAGGTCTGAACGCTGATCCGAATAAAGCACAAGAAGGCGCGGGACACAGTCCTCAGTTCAGAGGACCGACCTGATGGGCATCCGAACAACTCCGTTGCCGCGCGAGTGCTCCGATAGAAACCTGACCACCAAGCGAGATCATCCAAGGGCGGAGACTGCAGTAGGACTACGTGCATACTGACCGGGCGCGCCTCACGGTTGGGCGGAACTGCCCAACTGTGTGACTAGGGTGGGTGAACCGTCCCCGGTTTGATGCCGTTTCCTTTCGAGTCTGGAAGGACAATGTTGATCATGCCGAAGAGGATTCCCGAGGAGACGAAGCAGCGTGCGACGCGCTTGGTGCTCGATCATTTGGATGAGTATCCGAACCTAACGGTCGCGTGCGAGACGGTCGCAGCGCGGCTGGGGTTCGGGCCCGAGTCGTTGCGTCGCTGGGTGCGTCGGGGTCTTGGTAGTAACGGAACAGGATTGAGCGCTAAGCCCGACGGTTCGGTAGCGTGGGGGCGTGCCGGTGGAGTTCCTCAGCGATGAGAACGCTGCCGGATTTGGTCGCTTCGTTGGCGAGGTCTCGCAGGCAGATCTCGAGCGGTTTTTCTATCTCGATGATGCTGACAGGGATCTGATCGCCGTTCGCCGCGGTGATCACAACCGTCTGGGATTCGCGGTGCAACTGGGAACGGTCCGTTTCCTGGGGTTGTTCCTCGCTGATTCGCTCGATGTTCCGTGGGGTGTCGTTGAGTTTC
>Ga0123336_10000521_pt1 | contig 38613 bp, 26 predicted proteins | sample SSSSmetaG_FD_96466 | JGI IMG/M metagenome (GOLD analysis project Ga0123336, IMG submission 96466) | Glacier valley bacterial and archeal communities from Borup Fiord, Nunavut, Canada, to study Microbial Dark Matter (Phase II) - ​SSSS metaG | ecosystem: Environmental > Aquatic > Freshwater > Ice...
CCGAGAAGTTTTTCAACTCCTGAATCACGTCGGCCACTTTCGAGTTGCGGATGTCCTCCACGTTCTCCTTGAAGGTGGCGCCCATCACCAGCACGCGGCTGCGGGCCACGTCCTTGCCCTTCTTAATCATCATCTGCACCGTTTTCCGGGCGATGTAGGCGCCCATGTTGTCGTTGGTGGTGCGGCCCGATAGTATCACCTTGGCATCGTAGCCCAGTTCTTTGGCCTTGTAGGTCAGGTAGTAGGGGTCGACGCCGATGCAGTGGCCGCCCACCAGGCCGGGCGAGAACTTGAGGAAATTCCACTTCGTGCCGGCCGCTTCCAGCACCTCGTAAGTGTTGATGTTCATGCGGTCGAAAATCATCGACAACTCGTTCATCAGGGCAATGTTGACGTCGCGCTGGGTGTTTTCGATGATTTTGGCGGCCTCGGCCACCCGGATGCTGCTGGCGCGGTGCACGCCGGCCGTCACCACCAGCTCGTACACTTTGGCAATGACGTCGAGCGACTCCTCGTCGCAGCCGCTCACCACCTTCACGATGCGCGTGAGGGTGTGCTCCTTGTCGCCGGGGTTGATGCGCTCGGGCGAGTAGCCCACCTTGAAATCGTGCGGAAACTTCAGGCCCGAGAGCTTTTCCATCACCGGGATGCAGTCTTCCTCGGTGCAGCCGGGGTACACGGTGCTTTCGAACACCACGTAGTCGCCTTTTTTCAGCACCTTGCCCACCGAGCCCGAGGCGCCGAGCAACGGCTTGAGGTCGGGCTGGGCGTGCTCGTCGATGGGCGTGGGCACGGCCACGATGTAGAACTGGGCCTGACGCAGCACTTCCAACGAATCGGTGAAAGTGATGTCGCAGCCGTCAAAATCCTTCTTTTCAAGCTCGCCGCTGGGGTCGATGCCCTGCTTCATCTGGGCCACGCGGCCGGCGTTGATGTCGAAGCCGATGACCTTCAGCTGCTTGGCGAATTCGAGGGCAATGGGCAAGCCCACGTAGCCAAGGCCGATGACGGCCAGCGTGGCCTCTTTGCGCAATAGTTGGTCGTACACAGTAGTTACTGGTTGTTAGTTGCTGATTTTCGGCAACTTGGTGGTTGCGCGGGCTACGGGCTTCACGGTTTGCCGGTCGGCGCTCAGCTCGTACACTTCGCCGCTTTCGGGGCAGGTCGCGCGGCGGCTTACGTCAAATTCGAGCCGGTGGCCGAACGCACTCATCCAGCCCTGGGGCCGGGCGGGGGTGCCGTACACCAAGGCGTAGGCCGGCACGTCGCGCGTGACCACGCTGCCCGCGCCCACGAAGGCGTAGCGCCCCAAGCGCACGCCGCACACCACGGTGGCGTTGGCCCCGATGCTCACGCCGCGCTCCAGGTAGGTGGTTTGGTATTGGCCGGCGCCCTTGCGGGGCACGGCGCTGCGGGGGTTTTTCACGTTGGTGAACACCACCGACGGACCCAGAAACACGTCGTCTTCGCACACCACGCCGCCGTAGAGGCTCACGTTGTTCTGCACCTTCACGTTGCGGCCCAGGGTCACGCCGTCGGCCACAAACACGTTTTGGCCCAGGTTGCAGTCCTCGCCAATGTCGGCCCCCGGACAGATGTGGCAGAAGTGCCAGATGCGGCTGCCCCGGCCCACCTGGCAGCCTTCGTCGAGCACGGCGGTGGGGTGGGCGTAGTAATCGGGCTGCTGGTGGGGCACGGAAGGCACGGGTGGTTCGGCCGGCAAAGGTACGGCGGCGCGCGGGGTTGAATTCGTACTTTTGAGAATCCCCGATTCCTTTCCCGCCATGAGCTTGCCCATTCGCCAAACCGATACCACCGCCCTTGTTTCGCCCGACGACTACCTGCGCTTGGAAGGCGAAGCCGTGGAAAAGTACGAATATTACTACGGCGAGGTCAGGGCCATGGCCGCGGCCAGCTACGCCCACAACCGCATTTGCGCCAACATGACCGTGGCCATCGGCAGTCAGTTGCGCGGCAAGGCCTGCTCCGTGGTGGGCAGCGACCAGCGCCTTCAAATACTCAACGGCAGCGCTTACGTGTACCCCGACGTCACGGTGGTGTGCGGCCCGCCTAGCTTCAACGAAACCCGCAAGCCCGAAACGCTGCTCAACCCCACGCTGCTGGTGGAAGTGCTTTCCGATTCGACGGCCGACAAAGACCGCAGCGAGAAATTTATGCTTTACCGCCAGGTTCCCAGCCTGCAGCAGTACCTGATGCTGGATTCGCGAAGCTTGCTCGCCGAGCTCTACACGCGCCAGCCCAACGGCAACTGGCTGTTCATGGAAATCAGCGACCCGGCCGCCGTGCTCGATTTGGGCAGCATCGGCTGCCAGGTGCCGCTGGCGGAAGTGTACGCGGGCGTGGAGATGCCGGCTTAAAGCTTCACGCAGACGTTTTGCGCCTCGGTGAAAAACCGCAGCGCTTCCAGCCCGCCTTCGCGGCCCACGCCGGAGTTTTTCATGCCGCCAAAAGGCGTGCGCAGGTCGCGGTGCAGCCAGGTGTTCACCCACACAACCCCGCTGTGCAGGGCGTGGGCCACGCGGTGGGCGCGCTGCAGGTCGCGGGTCCAGATGGTGGCCGACAGGCCGTACTCGGTGCTGTTGGCCATTTTCAGCGCTTCTGCTTCCGTATCGAAGGGCGTGAGCGTGACCACGGGTCCGAAAATTTCTTCCTGATTTGTGCGGCAGTCGAAGGGCAGGTTTTCGAACACCGTGGGCTCCAGGAAGTAGCCGTCCGCGCACCGGCCGGGCACGGTGGCCCGGTGGCCGCCGGCCAGCAGCGTGCCGCCCTCGTCGTGCGCCAATTGAATGTAGGCCAGCACATTATTTAAATGTGCTTCGCTCACCAAGGCGCCCTGCTTGGTACCGGCGTCGAGCGGGTCGCCGATTTTTTGGTCCTTGAGCTGCGTCAGGAATTCGGCTTTGAAGGCTTCGTAAATCGGGCGCTCGATAAAAATGCGCGACCCGCACAGGCAAATCTGGCCCTGGTTGGCGAAGCTGCTGCGGAGGCCGGTGGCCACGGCCGCGGCCAGGTCGCAGTCGGCAAACACGAGGTTGGGGTTTTTGCCGCCCAGCTCCAGGCTCAGCTTTTTGAACAGGGGCGCGGCGGTGGCCGCCAGGTGCCGCCCCGTGGCCGTGCCCCCCGTGAAGCTGATGGCCTTGACGCCCGGGTGCTCCACGATGGCCTGCCCGCAGCCTGGCCCGGTGCCGTGCACAACGTTGAGCACGCCCGGCGGCAAGCCGGCCTCGATGCACAGCTCACTCAGCAAAAAGGCCGTGGCGGGCGTGATTTCCGACGGCTTGGCCACCACGCAGCAGCCCACAGCCAGCGCGGGCGCAATTTTCCAGGTGAAGAGGTAGAGCGGCAGGTTCCAGGGCGAAATGCAGCCCACCACGCCCACGGGGTGGCGCACGGTGTAGTTCACGGCCACGCCGGCCTGCACGTGGGCCTCGGTGGCAAAATGCTGGGCAGCGGTGCCGAAGAAATGAAAATTGCTGGCCGCCCGCGGGATGTCCATTGCCCGGGCCAGGGCCAGGGGTTTGCCGTTGTCTTGGCTTTCGGCCCGGGCCAGGCGCTCCAGATTCCGGTCGATGAGGTCGGCGATGCGCACCAGCAAGCGGCCCCGGTCCTCGGCGGGCAGCGCGCCCCAGGCGGGCAAGGCGGCTTCGGCGGCGGCCACGGCGGCGGCCACGTCTTCGGGGCCGGAGTCGGGCAGTTGGCCATAAACCTGGCCCGTGGCGGGGTCCACGTTATCGAGGTAGCGGCCGGACTGGGGCGGCACGAGCCGGCCGTTGAGGTAATTCTGGATGCGGAACATGGTGGCAGCAAAGTAACATTCAACCTTTTGGCCAATGGCCGTTCAACCGGTCTTTTTGCCGCCGTTAGACTTGTTTTTTGGCGCCCGTGCAAACTACGCCCGTACTTTCGCCCGCGTTAGTCAGTCCTTGTGGTGAAATTTGTTCCCATGATGTACGTTTTTCTGGCAGCTACCGCATTGTCCACGGGCTTTAGTTTACGGGCGTGGCAGCGGGGCCAGTACGGCCAGGGCCTACTGTGGCTCATGGGAGCAGCATTCGCCCTACGGCTGCTTATGGCGGGACTCGACCCTTTTCTGCACGATTGGGACGAGCGGTTTCACGCCATTGTAGCGCGCAACCTCATGACGGAACCCCTTCGGCCCCGGCTCCACCCCATGCCCCTGCTGCCGTACGAGTTTCAGGCGTGGTGCTGCAACTATGTCTGGTTGCACAAGCAGCCGCTGTTCATGTGGCAAATGGCCTTGAGCATGAAACTATTTGGCGTGAATGAACTGGCCCTGCGCCTGCCCAGTGCCCTGCTGAGCACCCTGCTGCTGTATCCGGTGTACCGCACGGGAACCCTGATTTTCAACCGCGACGCGGGATATCTGTCCGCCCTGCTGGCCACCTTCGCCTTTTACCAGCTCGAGCAGGTAAGCGGCCTGATTGGCATGGACCACAACGACGTGGCCTTTACGTGCTACGTCACGGCCAGCGTGTGGGCTTACTACGAGTACCAAGCCAGCGGCCACCCCTGGCGGTGGGCCCTGGCGGTGGGCGGCTTGGCGGGGGCGGCCGTGCTCTGCAAATGGTTAGTGGGATTGGTAGTATTTGCCGTGTGGGGCCTGGCCCTGCTGCTGAACCCCGTACGACGCAAGCAGGCTGGGGCTTACGGGCAATTGCTGGTGGCGGCGGCGCTGGCCGGCTTGGTGTTTCTACCGTGGCAGTTCTACGCGGCGTGGCGCTTCCCAATGGAAAGCGCCTACGAGCGCGGCTACAACGCCCGCCATTTCACCGAAGCATTGGAGGGCCATGCGGAGCCGTGGTACTATCATTTTCAGCTTATCCCCATTCATTACGGCTTTGTAGCTTTTCTAATTGGGGCAGGCGTAGCGCTGGCTTGGCGCATGCACCGCCGCCGGCCCTGGGGGCCGGCGCTGGGGGCCATCGGCATTGTGTACTTATTTTTCTCCCTGGCCGCCACCCGCATGTATTCGTATGCTTACGTGGTGAGCCCGTTGCTGCTGGTGTTCGGTGGCCTGGCCCTCGACCATGCGCATCGCTGGCTGGCGGCACGGAAATCGCACCCCGCTCCTTGGCTGACCGTTGGGGCCTTGGTTGTAGTATTAATTTCGTCTCGGCCTTGGGGCATCATTGCGGTCCATTTTCAAGAGGGAGCGTACGGCTTGCATCAAATGCCGCTCAACCGCCAGGTGCGTACGGCCAACGCCGCCCTCTATCGGCAGCTGGCCCGCGAGGTGCCGCCCAGCTACACCATTTTCAACTCCCCTTCCGGCAGCGAAGTAGACGTTATGTTTTACAGCGGGCGCAATGCCTATAGTTGGCTGCCCTCCGAAGCCGATATGAGTCGATTGAACGCGGCCGGTGCCCGCTTCGCATTTTTTCCGGACTTCCCCGGCCAAAGCCTGCCGCCGTTTGCGCGCACCCTACCGGGCAGTATCGTTATTTGGGGCACGCCGCAACAATAACCCAGCGGCCATCCGTTTTTCGGGGGCATCATTCTAATTTTCAACACCACCCATGGCAATTCCACCGCACGGCTTGGCGTGGGCAGTTTGTTGGCTGCTGCTGTTTGCAGGGTCCCGGGCTGTAGCGCAGCCCGGACACCCTGAGCCCTTGGCCTGCCCGCCGGTGGCGGGCCTAGCTCCGCAGCCGGACACGACGACCACATTGGCCCTGGAACCGTATTTGGCGCGGGCCGTGGCCATGAACGGCCTGTGCGACGAGCTGGTGCCGGCCCCGTTTGCTTGGAACACCACGGCCTCTGGCCTGCCCTGCTACACCGGTGGCCCCGCCGCCGACCCGCGCAGCTACCGCGACAGCCTGGCCTGCTGCGGGAGTTGCGCCTTCCCTTTCTGCCCGGCTAATTTCGCCGAAGACGTGGTCCTGCTCGTGCGCCTGCGCGCCACCTTCGTCCAGTACGCGGCCAGCAGCTGGGATTACCCCGAAAAATTCATTCCCGGCTCCCCGTTTTTGCAGGCCGCCGCGGAAACCGTTCGCCGCATCAACGCGGCGTATGACTGCGCCGGCGTGCCCCGGCCTTTCATCCAAGCCAGTGTGCTCGAAAACATCGGCACCGGGCGCACGTGCGCCCCGCCGGCCCAGCCGTGCGAGCCGTGGATGCGCCCCGGCCCGGTGGGCACCAATTCGGGGGCCAACTTTGTGACCATTCCCCCCAGCGTTATCACCGAGTTCCGGGACGAAATTCTAGCGGATTCCGCCGCCACGCATTACCTCGACGCCGCTGGCGCGCCGCGCGCCGATGTGCGGTTCAATTTCTTTCGGATTGCCTACCGGTTCATGGGCGATTCTTATTCGCCTGACATCACGCGCCTCGAAGGCCGGCTCTGGCTGTTTTATCAGGCCACCTGCTTTCTCGACGCTGGGTTCACCTCGCTGCACATGGGCCAGCCCAAAGTGTGGGCCCGGCTGTACATGGTGCAAGGAACCGCCCGCGCCGCCAGGCTGCACCAAACCGCCCAACTCATGGTCCGCATCCGGCGGTACGCGCGCTTGCGGCCGGGGGCGCCCGGTCCGGGGCTGCTGCTCGAAGCCGAACCCATGGCCGACAGCGATGACCGCACCATTGTCAAGTTCGAAGATAGTCCCGGACGGTTAATTTACGACCTCAACTTGGCTACCATGCGGCCCCGTGAAACCAGTCCCGCGCTGGACGAGCGCGCACGCACGCAACGCGGCACCGGCTACCGCTGCCCCGCCGTGAACCCTGCTGCTTTGGCCACTCCGGCCTGTGCCGGGCAGTACCTGGCCACGATAGACCCCTGCCACGGCTTCAACTTTACGCCCGACGGCGGCGGCCGGACGCCGTTGGGCTTTACTTACGCCAGCCAAGCACCCTATATGGTGTACTTCGACCACGGCAGCACCGTCAACCGGCTCCCGTCCGGAGAGTTGGCGGCCACCAAAGTATTGTGGCCCGGCAACAGCGGCACGTGGGGCTGGGACGACGCCGCTTGGTTCAGCGCGGCCCTTGACGACGGCTGCCAAGCCGATTGGCTGCGCGTTCAGTTCGCACAAGTGCGTTCCCTTACCACACACGGCAGCTTCCTTGCCGTGCCGGGCCGCCTCGGCAACAACCCCCAAGCGGGCCTGGCGCCGCCGCCGGGCCGCCCCGCCCACCCCGAAGCGGGCGTACCCGACTACCGCCTGGCGGCGCACCCCGCCGTGGTCCAGGCCGTCCTCGAAGCCTGGGAACCCCGCGCCCCGCTGCCCACGCTCGCCGTTGTGGCCGGCGCGGGCCTGCCGCTGCTAAACTGCCCGGAAGCATCTTTTTTTCGGCGCATCATCAATTACCTACCCGCGTGGCAACTAGCCATTACGCAACCGGACGTCACGTCCGTTTACAGCTGGCGCATCGACGGACCCCGAGGTCCCGAGCCCGTGCTCTACGGTCTTCATCCAGTTTTTTACCCGTCGCAACCGGGAGCTTACACCGTGGTACTGCGACAGGATAACCTAGGACTGCCGGCGGCTACCGGCGGCCGGCGCCGCGTCGAACTGCCGGCCTTACCACCCGTAGAAGCCGTGTGTCTGTCGCACAAGGATGCCCGCCAAGCCCGCCGCCAAGCCCCACAAACTACAGACCTTCAGCGGTCGAGCAAGTAGGTGTTTTTGACCAAGCAGGACCGGCCGCGGTGCTGCACATGGGTGTACACATCGGTGCCCAGCGGCCGCACCAGCAGGTCGTCAGCCAGCAGGTCGCGGCTGTCGAATAACACTTCCAACCGTGCCGCGGCGGCCGTGCGGCGGAAGGGCACTGCCACCCGCACCCAGTCACCATCTATTTCGGTGGTCACCCGCCCATCCGCCACTTGGTGGTCCAGTTGTTGCCCATCGGCGGCGTACAGCTTGACTTGCAGGTTCCCGCAGCCGTACCCGGTTTTGGCATTTACCCACACAGAGGCTTCGTAGCGGCCCGAGTCGGCCGGCGAGGGCAGTGGCCCATCGTAGAGTTTTGAGAATTGCTGCGGAGCGGCGTAAAAAGCCCCGCCGGCACCCAGGCGACTGCGGCGGTCTGGGCTTTGGTCGAACGATTCGGATAGCACCCCACTGGGCGTGGTCGTGCGCAGCCCGTTGGGCTGCTGAGTTAGTAAAGGCCACCGCTGGGCTGCCTGCTTTCGTTCTTGCACCAAATTAGTCGCCCCCAGTACTTCCAAAGGCAATTCGTACAGGGCGTATTCGGCCGTTTGCACGCCCAAAGACGTGGCCAAGCCGATGATGCGGAGTTCAGCCGGCGACATCGCGGCGGGGCTCACCAAGAGCAGAATGGGTTTGTTGGAAGGAAAGTCTCGCAACAAAGACTTGGGAATCGATACGCCACTGAGTAGTTGCACATGGCGCAGCATTTGCCCAACCGAAGGGCGCGAAACGTAGGTGGCCAGCAGCGGCAGGCCGGTGGTGCACGCAAGGTGTTCGGCGTTGAAAATGGAGTTGGGACTGCCACCAAAATCCAGTTTGTCGCTACCCATGTTGTAATAAGGCAACGGCAAAATAGCTTGAAAGTCAGTAGGTTGACGATGCGCCCAACTCAATAGTTGAGGCAAAGAAGACTGCCGGTCCAGAAACTGCTCCGCGCCCGTGCTCTGGCTTATTTCCGAGGCTTTATGCCTCCATTGCATGGCCGCTTCGCCAGCCCAGCCTCCCAGGGCGAGCGCGACCACCGAGCCGGCTAGCCAGGGGCGAATTGCACGCTGCTGCTGCCAAAAACGGTGGAGATAATAGGCCGCGGCCACCCCGGCCACGTAATAGAAAGGCCACGCAAAGCGTCCCAGTGCCCGGAATTGCTTCATAGGTCCGGAATGGTCGGTTATCCACGCCATCCACTGCCACTTAAGCGGGTACCCACAGGCGTAAATCAACAACGCCCCACTAGCCCAAAGGGCCGCGCCGAGCGGGGCCGGCACCGTGGCGGGGCGCAGTAACCGGCACCATTGGCGGCTGCGAGCCAGCGACTGCAGGCTCACGGCCAACGCCGCCGCCAGAATAAGGCTTACCACCAAACCAATGTAGGACTGCCCCTCGGCCGGGGCCGCCTCGGCCGGCCATAAAGCGGCGGTCATGTCCCGCAGGGGCCCGGGGGGCGGAGTAAATACCCCCAGGCCCGATGCCACATATACCAGCAGCCCATAAGGGTTTTCGGGACGGTCCGTCACCGGGTCTGTGAGCCAAAGCCACGCCCGCAGCACCAGCAGCGACAGCAAAGCAGCGCCGGCCATGCGCCCGAGTTGGGCGCGCGGAGCCCGCCGCCACGCCAGTACTGCTACATGCCCCAGCAGAAAAAAGCTAGCGGCCGCCGAGAAATACAGCATCACCCCGCCTACCAGCACATTCACGACCACAAACCACCCGTACCAGCGCCAGCGCCGGGGCTCCTCCTGCATCCGGATGACAAAGTACCACAGCAAAGGCAAAAAACACGGGTAACTCAGCGAGTTGTGGCCGCCCAAGCGCAGCACCTGTGGCGAAAGGTAGCCGATGCATACGGCGGTTAGAGCGGCGTATAACACCGGCAGTTGAAAGCGACGCAGCACGGCATAAAGGGCCACGGGTGCGGCCCACAGCCCCAACAAGACCAAAGCATTGGTGATGCCAACAGCGTAGCGCGCGGCGGGCAGGCCCAACTGCTGCGCCCAATAAATACCCGCGGCAATCAGCGGCTGCATGTTCGGATAGCTGATGTGCTCGCCGTAGGGATAGTTCATACCTGAAAACCGCATTCCGCCGTCGTACAGCGCATAGTAGGCCGTGGCAAAGTAGCTTTGAATCCCGTCGCCGCCACTGGCCAGATAATGCTGGTTGGGGTGCCGTAGCAGCGGCCAGGCTGCCCACGCCAACAAGGCCAGCGAGAGCATTGCAGTGGCCAAATAGCCCCACCCGTGGGCAAAGCGTTTCAACCGAAAACACACAGAATCAGCAAATGTCATACGGGGTAAAGGTATGGTTTTCGTCCGCTTTCTTTAGGCCTTTGCTGCTACATTTGTTTCTTTACTCGTCCTCATTCATTCTCCATGTCCCCTGCTTTCTCTGCTTCTGCGCTGCTGATGCTTTTCGCCTTGGTCAGTTGCGGCGATAATGCTAAACCCCGACCCGAAAATTTGCTAACCAGCAATGACTACGAAGAACTGGACGGCTGGGCGCCGGACGGTAGCCTCCCTTACCTAACCAAAGAAAAGGCTCATTCCGGCGTTTACTCGGCCCGCGTAAACAGCACGACTGAATACGGCGGCGGCTTCACAAATTCACTGGGCAAGCTGAGCAATACCCGGGTCACCAAGCTGCGCGTGCACGGATGGGTCTGGCTGCCGAGCAAAGACGCCAACGCAACGCTCGTCACCCAACTAACCGAGCCCGCTACAAACAAAACAATATTTTACGACGGACTCAAGCTGGTTGCTGCCAGTGGCAACAAATTCAATCAATGGGCGGAGGTGGACAAGACGATGGTTTTGCCTGCCAATGCGACCTACGCCACGCTGCTAAAACTCTACTTGTGGCGCGACCAGAGCGCGCAGCCCGTGTACCTAGACGACTTGCAGGTTGAGCGCGCAGAGTAGGGCCTTGACGGGGCTCGGGCTAATGGTTGCGTTGGCAAGCTGTGGTGATGCTGGCGCCGGCCGTTACGTCGGCGACTACATCACCCAAACCGACTTTGATAATTTGGCCGGCTGGGGCGCCGACGTGAATGCTCTCACGCGGGAGCACGCCCACTCCGGTCGTTTCGCCACGGTCGTCAATACCACCCGCGAGTACAGCCTGACCTACCGCCTGCCTTTGCGCGAGGCGAGCGTACACGCTCTTCGCGCCGTCGAAATCGATGCGTGGGTGTTTTTGCCCTCCTCCAAAGCGAGTGCTTCACTCAACGTGCAAGTTCAACCCGTTTCGGGGGTAAGCGGAGATGCGTTATACAACGAGGAACTGCATCTGCTCGACCAAGTGCAGGAATTTGGCAAGTGGACGCCGATACACCGCGTGTTTGTGCTGCCGACGAGGCTTCCCGCGGAGGCAGAGCTCCGCATTTTCTTGTGGCGCGCCTCGAGCCCCGAACCCGTTTACCTCGACGACCTACGGGTAAAGGCCCGCGAATAGCACCGGCTTGGCTATCCAGAGTCAATACTTTACGCTTTCGCTTGTTGCTATGGGCATTCCAGTTGCTTCGTTTTTCGCTAGCCGCGCTGGGCGTTCGCCGCTGGGCTGGCCGCTGGTGGCCGTGCTGGCCTATGCGGCCGAGCTGTTGCTGTTTTCGCGTTTCCGCAACTCGCTCGGACCCCATTTGAGCCCGCTGCTGTTTTTTGGGTCCGGAGTGCTGCTCTGCGTTGCTGCCTTGCTGGCGTTGCGCAACCAGTCCTTTGTGCCGGCGTCAGCGGCTCAGGTGATGGGACGCTTGGGCTGGGGCGTTGCGGCGTGGCTGGCGGGAGGGCTGCTGGTGCTGCGCAAAATGGTGCCCATTGTACTTGGTTCGGCGCTGGACGTGCGCGTATCGGACGTCATTCCCATCGTGCAGACCTACGTGGACCGTTTTCGCAGCGGCGAAGTGGTGTACCGCTACCTGACCAACCTGCCGTATCCGCTGTTTCCCAACCACCTGCCCCTGCAGTGGCTGCCCTATGTACCGGCCCAGCCCCTGGGCGTCGACTTCCGCTGGGTAAGCCTGGCTTTGCTGCTGGTGCTGGGCTTCGGCGCGTACCAATACACGCTGCTGCGGCAACGCACCGGCGGGCTAAGTTTTGCCCTCAAGGCTTTGCTCCCCGCCTTTGCGTTGTGGCTGATTATAAAATCCGACTCGTTCATTTTCGCTCAAGTGTTGGAGCCGACCATTATCTGCTACTATTTTCTGCTGGCGGCCAGCGTGCTGTCCGGTTCGGCCTGGGCGCAGGGCGGCGCGCTGGTGTTGTGCTTGCTCTCGCGCTATTCGGTGGTGTTCTGGGTTCCTTTCTTCTTGCTGCTGCTGTGGCGCGGGGCCGGCTTGCGGCACACCCTGCTGGTGGTGGCCATTATGCTGGCGGGCATTGTGGGCATATACGTGGTGCCGTTTCTTTCCAAAGACCCCACCATTTTCATGCACGCCCTGGCCGAATACCGCGCGGCCACGCTGGGCGAATGGACTCATTTGGATGCGAACTCCGGGTTGCCCATGCACATTTTCAACGGCCTAAGCGCGGCGCCGTGGTTTTATTCCTACGTGCCGCTGGCGCTTGACGCCAAAATTACGTGGGTGCAACGAACGCACGTGCTGGCTTCGGCGGGGGTTGTGGCGTTGCTGACAGGCTTTTATTGGCGTTTTGGTCGCCGCTACGACTACCGCCATCTGGCGCTGGTTGGGCTGAAGTTGTATTTGGCCACGTTCTATTTTTTCATCCAGATTCCGTACGCCTACCTTATCTCCGTCAGCGTCCTGCTGTCGGTGTTCGTGGTGGCATTACTGTTCGGAACCAGTGAGACCACCGCCGCGGAAGCCACCTTGCCTACCCCCCCAGCAGGCCGTATTTAACGATGCAGAAAATGGCCCGAAAGCCGTCGCGCCAGCCGATTTTCTTGCCCTCGGCGTACGTGCGGCCGTAATAGCTGATGCCCACTTCGTAGAGGCGCACGTCTTTCACGCGGGCCACTTTGGCGGTCACCTCGGGCTCGAAGCCGAACCGCTTTTCTTCCAGCCGCAGGCCCTGGATGATGTCGCGCCGAAACAGCTTGTAGCAGGTTTCCATGTCGGTCAGGTTCAGGTCGGTCACCATGTTCGAGAGGAAGGTGAGCATGTTGTTGCCGATGCTGTGCCAGAAGAACAGGATGCGGTGCGGGTTGCCGCCCATGAAGCGCGAGCCAAACACCACGTCGGCGAAGCCTTTGAGGATGGGCTTCAGCAGCAGGTTGTATTCCTCGGGGTCGTACTCCAGGTCGGCGTCCTGGATGATGACGTAATCGCCGGTGGCTTCGCGGATGCCGGTGTGCAGCGCGGCGCCCTTGCCCTGGTTCACGGCGTGCTCGAGCAGGCGCAGGCCCATTTCGGGGTAGCGCGCCGCGTAGGCCCGGATGGTGTCGGCCGAGGCATCGGAGGAGCAGTCGTTGACGAGGATGATTTCCTTGCCAATGTCGTTGACCAGCTTCAGCTCGCGCAGCAAATCCAGAATCTGGTGGATGGTGCGGGCTTCGTTATAAACCGGAATGACGATGGAAAGCGTGTCGAATTTTACCACGGGGAAAGAGTTGGACGCAGTCGGAAAGCAGCGAAGGTAGGCGCTGCATTTCATGAGGAAGGAGGAAGGAAGAAGGAAGAACGAAGAACGGACCGTTGGGACCGAAATTCTTTCTTCCTCGTCAAGCGCAGCGTCAAAGGCTGCCCGTGCGGCCCCCGTCCACGGGCACGCTGGTGCCGGTGATGTAGCCGGCCGCGGGCGAGGCCAGGAAGGCGACGGCCGCGGCCACTTCCGCGGCCAGGCCGAAGCGCCGGGCCGGAATCAGCTTCAGCATGTCGGCCTCCACGGCCTCGGCCGTCAGCCCGGTCTGGGCGGCTTTTTTCTCGACCAGCGCGTGGTGGCGCTGGGTGAGGGTGGCGCCCGGCAGCACGTTGTTCACCGTGATGCCGTGCGGGCCGAGTTCGTTGGCCAGGGTTTTGGCCCAGCTGGCCACGGCCCCGCGAACGGTGTTGCTCACCCCCAGGCCGGGCAGCGGAATTTTTACCGACGTGCTGATGATGTTGATGATGCGCCCGAAGCCCGCCCGCTGCATGGCCGGCACCACGGCCTGGGCCAGCAAGTGGCTGCACACCAGGTGCTGGTTGAAGGCCAGCTGAAACGCCGCCACGGGCGTGGCCAGCAGCGGCCCGCCCGGCGGGCCGCCGGTGTTGTTGACCAGGATGTGGAAGCCGCTCGGGTGCTGGGCCAGGTACGCTTGCACTACCCCGGCCAGGTGGTCGGGGTCGTCGAAATCCGCCACTACATAGTCGTGCCGCTGGCCGGTGGGCGTGGGCAGCGCCGCGGCCGTTTCGCGCAGCCGGGCTTCGTGGCGGGCCAGCAGCGTGACGCCGCAGCCGCGCTCGGCCAGGGCCTGCGCCACGGCCCGGCCAATGCCTTGGGTGCTGCCGCCCACCAGGGCGCGGTAAGGGAGAAGGTCCATGTTCGGTGCAAAAGATGAAAAAGCTACAAATGGCCCGAAAGCCGCTACGGGCCCGATGGCAGGGCGGCGGGCCGCACCACCACGTACCCGTCGACTACCCGCTCGGTATAGCCAAGGGGCTGCAACACCCGGCGCAGTAGTTGGTGCACCGGCGAATTACGAAAGCTGGGGTGCACCACGAACGCCGCGGGCCGGAAGCGGCGCAGAAAGGCCACGGTTTGGGCGGCGGTGGGCGGCGTGGGCGGCAGCGAATCGGATTCCTGCGTGCGCAACAGGGCGTGCTGCACGGCATCGGCGGTGTCGAAAGCGGCGAACGTGGCGGCGGGAATGCGCGAAATGTAACCGCCCGGCAAGGCCTTGTGGTGGCGCGTTTGGTAAAACAGCTCGGCGGGGTCGGCGCGGCCCACCTGCCGGTAGCCATCCAGCAAACCAAACGGAATGGGGTAGACGGTGGCCCCGGGCAGCGCGGCGGCACGGGCGTAGGCGCGCGGCACGTCGGCCACCCGCACCAGGGGCAAGGCGCGGGGCTGAAACTCCAGCCCGATGACCACCGCCAGCAGCGCGCCCAGCCCCGCGCGCCACTGAACCGAATGCGGGCCCCACCACCGCTCCAGGCCGATGAACGTGGCCAGCGGCAGCAGCAGCGTGAGCAGCAGCACGTACCGCGTGGGGCAGCGGATGTTGTTGAGGAAGGGCACGAAATGCACCAGCCCGGTGGGCGAGCGCACGAGGGAGTGGCCCAAAAATTTGACCGCCGGCAGCGTGAGCAAAAAGAACAGCCCCGCCAGCGCCCACAGCGGCCGGGCCTCGGCGGGCATCGGCGCGGCGGCGGGCCCACCGGGGCGGCCGCGCAACAGGGCCAGCACCAAGGCCAGGGCCGGCAGCGCGTAGCCGAGGAACACCACGTTTTCGACCGAGCCCGGCGTGTTGAACCGGGGGCTGCGCCACAGCGCGTCGGTGGCCGCCGAGGCCAGCCAACGGTTGCCGAGGGGCGGCACCAGGTAGCCGGCCAGGTCGCCGCCCCACCAAAAGCCGGCGTTGTCGGGCACCCCGGCCAGGTCCAACAGCCGCGAGGCCAGGTGCCCGGCCACCGCCACCGCCAGGGCCACCAGCCAAGGCCGGCGGCGGCGCCAGTCCACCTCGCCCAGCCGCCACCAGTGCCACACCGCGTAGCCCGCCGAGAAGTACACCAGCCCGGCCAGGGTGTAGTAGTCGCTGAACAGGGTGAGCAGCAGCAGGGCCCCGCACCCGGCCGCGGCCGGCCCCCGCCGCACCCACGGCCGCAGCCGGCCGGGCCGGAAACCAAAGGCGTTCAGAAACGCCGTGAGGTAGAACGGCACCGCCGCCGTGAGCAACAGGTGGTAATGCTCGGGCCAGTGGGCCAGCTTGTAGGGCGAAAACGCAAACACGAACCCCACCAACAGGCACAGTAGCGGGCTGCGCAGCCAGCGCCCGGCCAGCCGCGCCGCCCCCACCCCCGAAAGCACAAAGCTGAGCAGCAAGCCCACGTTTACGGCCAGAATTTCCTGGCGCAGCAGCACGTTCAGCAGGCCCAGCACGGGGGTGTAGGTGTGCAGCCACAGGCCCAAGCCCCCGGGGTAGAGCAGCAGCGGCGTGCGGAACGGGTTGGCCCCGGCCGCTACTTGCTGCTGAAAATTATAAGCATTCCAGACGTACTGGTTGGCGTCGCCGTGCGGCAAGCCGACGAAGGCCGTGCGAAATTCCCGCGCCAGCGGCCACGAATACCCCACAAACAGCGCGGCGTACACCAGCGCGCTCGCCGCCAGCCACCCCCGGCTCAGCCCCGGGCTGGCAGAAACAGACGCGGGGAAATCGGGCATGGGGGCGGGAAGGGCCGGCCCGACGGGATGCTGGCGGCCGTTTGGCAAAAGTAGCACCGCAACTTAGCTAGATTTGTTGTCCCTCTCCCCCAACCGCCGCCGCCCATGATAACGCGTCCCTTCAACATCCAGCAGTGGATTGACGAGCACCGCCACCTGCTGAAGCCCCCGGTGGGCAACCAACAAGTGTTCAAGGACAACCAGGACTTCATCGTGATGGTGGTGGGCGGCCCCAACGCCCGCAAGGACTACCACGTGGACGCCGGCGAGGAGCTGTTCTGGCAAATCGAGGGCACGATGACCGTCAAAATCATCGAGGACGGCCAGCCGGTCGACATCGCCATCGGGCCGGGCGAAATGTTCCTGCTGCCGCCCCACGTGCCGCACTCGCCGCGCCGCCCGGCCGGCACGGTGGGCCTCGTGCTGGAGCGCTACCGCGCGGCCGGCGAGCTCGACGGCTTCCAGTGGTACTGCGAGAACTGCGGGCACAAACTGCACGAAGAGTTTGCCGTCATCACCGACATCGTGGCCCAGCTGCCGCCCATCATGAACAAGTTCTGGGCCTCGGACGCCCTGCGCACCTGCCAGAATTGCGGCACCGTGATGCAGCCGCCCGCTCCCGTGCCGGCGGCCTAATCCTTTGTCATCCTGAGCTTGCGAAGGACCTTGTCACGCGTGGCCGATTTGCAGTAATTTACTCGGTGCAACCGTGATAAGGTCCTTCGCAAGCGTACGCCAGATATAGGATGACAAACACCTTTCTTCCTGGCTCACCACGACCAATTTCACCCCCTTCTTTGCTTTCCATCGATATCCACACCCACATTCTGCCCGAGCGCTGGCCCGATTTGGCCGAGCGGTACGGCTACGGGGGCTTTATTCGGCTGGAGCACCACCGGCCGTGCTGCGCACGGATGATGCAGGACGACAAGTTTTTCCGCGAAGTGCAGGACAACTGCTGGGACCCGGCCGTGCGGCTGCGCGACTACGACCGGTTTGGGGTGCAGGTGCAGGTGCTGAGCACGGTGCCGGTCATGTTCAGCTACTGGGCCCAGCCACTGGACGGCCTCGACCTGAGCCAGCTGCTCAACGACCACATCGCCGACGTGGTGCGCCGCTACCCCACCCGCTTCGTGGGCCTGGGCACGCTGCCCCTGCAAGCCCCGGCCCTGGCCATCCGGGAGCTGGAGCGGTGCCTGAAAATCGGGCTGGCCGGCGTGCAGATTGGGTCGCACGTGAACGACTGGAACCTCGACGCGCCGGAATTATTCGAGGTATTTGCCGCCGCTGAGGAGCTGGGCGCCTGCGTGTTTGTGCACCCCTGGGACATGATGGCCCAGCAAAAAATGCCCAAGTACTGGCTGCCCTGGCTGGTGGGGATGCCCGCCGAAAGCACCCTGGCGCTGTGCTCGCTGATATTTGGCGGGGTGCTGGAGCGGCTGCCGCGGCTGCGCGTGGCCGTGGCCCACGGCGGCGGCACCTTCGCCAGCAGCATCGGCCGCATCGAGCACGGCTGGCAGGTGCGGCCCGACCTCTGCGCCGTGGACAACCCCCACAACCCGCGCAACTACCTGGGCAAGTTTTGGGTCGATTCGCTGGTGCACGACCCGCTGCTGCTGGAATACCTGGTGAAAACGCTGGGGGCCGACAAAATCACGCTCGGCAGCGACTACCCGTTTCCGCTGGGCGAGCTGGAGCCCGGCCAGCTGATAAAGTCCATGCCTTTCGCCGCCGGCCTCCAGGCCCAGATGCTGGGCCAGAACGCCCTGGACTGGCTCGGGCTCCCGGCCGAGCGGTTCGGCAGCAGCCGGGGCGCGGCGGCGCGGGCCCGGTAGCGGCGCCGGCGCCGGAAGGCCATAACCTTTTGTTAGCACCGAGGCCGGCTTTGCCCCGACCTTTGCGCATATGACCGCCCCGCTTACTTCTGTTTCCGCCGCCGAGCTCGACGCGGCCGACCCGCTGGCCGCGTTTCGCCAGGAATTTCACATCCCGCCGGGGCCCGACGGGCGGCCCTGCGCCTACTTCTGCGGCAACTCGCTGGGCCTGCTGCCCAAAACCGCCCGCGCCGCCGTGGAGCAGGAGTTTGCTTCCTGGGAACGGCAGGGCGTGGAAGGCCACTTCCGCGGCGCCTCGCCCTGGGTGCCCTACCACGAAACCCTGGCCGACGCCACGGCCCGCGTGGTGGGCGCGCGGCCCCTGGAAGTGGTGGTGATGAACACCCTGACCGTGAACCTGCACCTGCTGCTGGTGTCGTTTTACCAGCCCACGGCCACGCGCTACAAGATTCTGATGGAAGGCGGCGCCTTTCCGTCCGACCAGTACGCCATCGAAAGCCAGGCCCGCCTGCACGGCCTCGACCCGGCCGATGTGATTGTGGAGCTGGTGCCGCGCCCCGGCGAGCACACCCTGCGCACGGCCGATATCGAGGCCACCATCCAGGAGCTCGGCACTTCGCTGGCCACCGTGCTCATTGGCGGCGTGAACTACTACACCGGGCAGGCGTTCGACATGGCGGCCATCACCCGGGCCGGCCACGCGGCGGGCGCCCTGGTGGGTTTCGACCTGGCCCACGCGGCCGGCAACGTGGAGCTGCACCTGCACGACTGGGACGTGGACTTCGCCTGCTGGTGCTCCTACAAGTACCTCAATTCGGGGCCCGGCGGCACGTCGGGCGCGTTCGTGCACGAGCGGTTTGCGCACCGGCCCGAGCTGCTGCGCCTGGCCGGCTGGTGGGGCCACGACCAAGCCGAGCGGTTCCAGATGAAAAAGGGCTTCCGGCCCATGGCGGGCGCGGCGGGCTGGCAGCTCTCGTGCAGCCAGGTGTTTCCCATGGCCATTCACCGGGCCAGCCTGGCCGTGGTGGAGCGGGCCGGCGGCGTGGCCGCCCTGCGCCGCAAAAGCGAGCAGCTCACCGCCGCCCTCGAAGCCCTCATCCGCGGCCTGGGCTTGCCCACCCGCCAGCTCGAACTCATCACGCCCGCCGACCCGGCCCAGCGCGGCTGCCAGCTTTCGGTGCTGGTGCACCAGCGCGGGCGCGAGCTGTTCGACTTCCTGGCCAGCCAGGGCATCGTCGGCGACTGGCGCGAGCCCAACGTCATTCGCCTGGCCCCCGTGCCGCTCTACAATTCGTTTGAAGACGTGCACCGGGTAGGCGCCGCGCTGGCGCGTTTCTTTGAATGAGGAATGAAGAAAGAGGAATGAAGCATTGAGAACGGTGTTCTTTGCCCGTGCTTCTTCACGCCCCATCTCCAATTCTTCATTCCTCATTTTTCATTCCTCATTCTATTTTATGGAAGATTACGCCGCCAAAATGCAGCTCAAGCCCGACGCGGCCCTGCGCGAGTACGTGCGCGGCCACGCCCAATACCGCGAGGCCGCCGTGCTGGCCGCCCTCGATGAGCTGCGCGCCCGCGGCCAGCCCGCCCCCGAGGAAGCCGCCCTGCGCCCCGGCCTGGAAGCCGCCGCGGCCGCCCAGCACGTGGCCGACCAGGCCGCCGACGCCCAGCGCCGACAAGCGGCGCTGAGCGCCGACCCCGCCCTGGCCGCGGCGGCCGGCCCGGCCCTGTATTCGCCGGTCACCATCGTGCTGTTTTCGCTGCTGCCCATGTTCACGATGCTGGGCGGCGGCGTGCTGATGGGCATGAACCTGTACCGGCTGGGGCACAAGCGCGCCGTGCTGGGCCTGGCGCTGTTCATGTTCACCTACCTGCTGGCGATGTCAGCGGTGGTGAACTGGGCCATGCTCACGGCCGGGCTGAGTCCGGTGTGGGCGTTTTTGCTGTTCAACCTGCCCCCGGCGCTGGCCTACGGGCTGTGGTTCTGGCCGCGCTACGTGGGCACCATGCCCTTCCGCAGCCGCAGCGTGCTGGTGCCCATTCTGGTGTGTATGTTTTTCGTGTGGGGCATTCAGCGAATCACGCCCTACCTCATGCAGCACCAGCCCAAGGAGGTGCGCGCGCAGTGGGAGCAGCTGATGCGCCGCTAGCGCCCCGGCCGCCGAAACACCGACAGCACCCGCAGGCCGTACGCCTGCACGCAGTACACTTCGCGGCCCACGCTGTCGGGGTAGGGCGCCGGGTGGGTGCGGTAGGCGCTGAGGAAGTAGCGGGCGCGGGCAGCGCCCACCAGCCGGAACCGGGCCCGCGTGCGGGGCGCGAGGATGGCCAGGTTTTTTTCGATGAGCCCGTCGTACTGCCCGGCCACGCCCAGCGTGGCGGCGGAATCGTGCCGGGCTATCCACTCCAGCCCCTGGCGGTAGCTCAGGCCCCAGTAGTCGCGCTCGAACAGCCGCTCGGCGGCGGCCGGCGGCAGGCACGAAAAGTACACCTGCTCCTGCGGGTGGGCGCGCCCCATGGCGGCCGCCGTGCAGGCCACGTTGAGGCCGGCCAGCCCCAGCGCCGCCCCGGCCAGCCAGCGCCGCGGCTGGCCCGGCTGGGCCTCCCGCCACAGGCCGTGGGCGCCCCGCCCGGCCAGCAGCAGCAGGGCCGGGTACACAAAGTACAGGTGCCGCCACCCGTCGTACAGCACGGAATGCAGCCCGATGACCAGCACAAGGGGCAGGCCGAGCCAGCCCAGCAGCAGCACGTCGAACCGCCCCTCGAACGTGCGCAACCCGGTGAGCCCGCGCCGCAGCAGCCCCCAGAGCGCCCCACCCGCGCCCAGCCCAAACAGCGCCGTGTAGGCCAGGGGCGTGGTGATGAAAATCCAGACCGGCGCGTAGTGCCAGGGCAGGCGGTGGGCCGAAATAACCTGGCCCCAGTACAGCACCTGGCCGTCCCAGGTGCTGTAGCGGCTCAGGTGCTGGAACACGTACAAAAAGTTTGACACAGGCGCTTCCCACAGGAAGGGCCAGCCCGCCACCGTGGCGGCCGCCGCCACCGCCAGGTACAGCGCCAGCGCCCGCCCCAACGCCGCGCGCCGCGCCCGTTCCGGCGGCCCAAACCCGGCTTCTAGCGCCCCCATTCCCAAGCTGAAGGCCACCAGCAGCAGGCCCAGAACGCGCACGTCCACGGCGGCGGCCGTGGCCAGGCCGTGCACCGCCGCCCGGCCCAGCGACGGCCGCCGCAGCAGCCGCACCAGTGTGTAGGCGCCCAGGGCAAACAGCGCCAGAAACACCACGTCGGACGCGTTGTAGAACGCCTCGGCAAAAAACCGGGGCGACAGCACCAGCGCGGTGCTCACCGCCAGGCCCCCGCGCCAGCTGCGCAGGCGAACGCGCGCCAGCCCGTACACCGCCCCCACGCCGGCGGCAAACACGAGGAAAACGGCCAAGTGGCGCAGCAGGTAATACGCCCGCGAGTCGGCCACGCCCAGCGCCTTGGCCGCGGCCACCAGCGGCAGCTCAAACAGCACGCCGTGGTCGTTGTCGCGGTAGCCGTGGATGTCGGGGATGTTGGCGAACTTGGGTTGGTGCGCCGTCCAGGCGGGCGCCAGCCGGCCGGCCACGTACTTGGCGCTCACCATGCCATTGGTGCGCAGCACTTCCTCGTCCCACGCCACGCCGTAGTCGCGGAAGCCGGCCAGGCCCACCAGCAGCAGCAGGGCAAAGTAGCCCCGCACCCAGAAGGCCCGGCCGCGGCGCCGCAAATACGTAGGCAGAAAATCAGGCACCCGCAGAAAGCATTTTGCCGGGCCCGTGGTTGTACGGCCCGGCAGCGGGCGTAAAAGTACCCCCGCCGCTGCCGGGCCGTACAACCACCCGCGCCACTCCCCTCCCCCGCTGCTCATGGCCCTTTTGCCCCTGCTGCTGCCCCGGGCCGAATTGCTGTTCGACCCCGTTTTCCTGCCCGCCGCCGAAGCCACGGCGCTGCTTGCGCAGCTCACGGCCGAAGTGGCCTGGGAGCAGCGGGCCATCCGCTTGTTTGGGCAGGAAATTCCGCAGCCGCGCCTCACGGCCTGGTACGGCGACCCCGACGCCCGCTACACCTACTCCGGCCTGGCCTGGGAACCCCGGCCCTGGACGGCCGCGCTGCGCGCCCTGCGCCAGCGCGTGGAAGCCGCCACCGGCGCCCGCTTCAACAGCGTGCTGCTGAACCAGTACCGCGACGGCCGCGACAGCATGGGCTGGCACGCCGACGACGAATCCGAGCTGGGCCCGGCGCCCGCCATTGCCTCGCTCAGCCTGGGCGCCACCCGGCGCTTCCGCCTGCGGGCCCGCCCCGGCCCGCGGCCCGCCCCGCTCAGCCTCGACCTGCCCGGCGGCAGCCTGCTGCTGATGCGCGGCCCCACCCAGCAGCACTGGCAGCACGCCCTGCCCAAAACCAGCCGCCCCGTGGGCCCCCGCCTCAACCTGACCTTCCGCTGGGTAAGCACCGGCAACGCGTAATCAGAAAAGCCCCGTCCTGGTGCAGGACGGGGCTTTTTTAGCGCAATTCTTGGCCGCTACTTGATGTCGAACAAGAGCCCGAAGTAGCCGATGCGGCCGTAATTGGGCGCGCCGTACACCTGCAGGTTGGGCGAGTCGAACAGGTTGGTGGCCCCGGCCTGCAACGTGGTGTGCAGGCTTCGGAGGGTGTAGCCCACCTGCGCATCCACGGTCTGGGCCACGGGCACGGTGCCGGTGGCGAAGGTCGACTCGTACAGGAAGCTGTCGACCCAGCGGTAGTTCACGTTGTAGCTCAGGGTGCGCTCCAGCAGCAGCCCGTCGAGGCCGAAGTTGAATTTGTGGCGCGGCGTGTTGAAAAACGACTGCGTGCCGGCCTTGAATTCTTTGGTGATGAGGTCGTTGTAGCTGTAATTACCGCTCACGCTCAGGGCCGAAGCAAAGGCGTAGCCCAGGGTGAGGCCGGCGCCCTGGCTTTCTACTTTCTGGTCCACGTTGGCCGCAATCTGGATGATGCGGGTGGGGTTGGCGGCACCGCTGGCCAGCACCGGGCTCTGGAAGCGCACGCTGGCGCCGGCCCCGATTTGGGCCGCGACGGGCCGGCTGCCGTCCACGTTGCCGATGAAGTTTTGGGTGGCGATGAAGTTGTTGTAGGTGCTGTAGAAGTAGTCCACGTCCACGTACAGCTTCTTGGCCAGCTGGGCGCGGTAGCCCACTTCGTAGCTGTTCACCTCCTCCAGCTTGAGGTTGGGGGCAGCGTATTCGAAGCCGGCCAGGTCGGCCGTGCGCGTGGGCGCCAAGATGCCCGGCAACTGACTGACAAAGCTTTGGCCGGCGGCGTTTTGCAAGGCATAGCCCTGGAAGCCGCCGCGCACGTTGCCCAGCAAAATGGCCCGGCCCACGTCCAGCTTGATGTACTGGTCGTTTTGGGTGGGCGCCCGGAAGGCGCGGCTGAAGCTGGCGCGGAAGTTCTGGGTCTTGTCGGGCCCCAGCGAATACACCGCCGAGGCGCGCGGCGAAAACGCGGTGCCAAAGTTCTGGAACCGGTCCACGCGGCCGGCGGCGGCCAGCTTGAGGTGGTCGTCGAGCAGGGTTTTGCTGGCCTGGGCGTAAGCGCCGTACTCGTAGTTCGCAATCCGTTCGCCGTCTTTGGTGTCCTCAAACAAGCTGCCGTCGGACCCCAGCAAGAACTGGCGGTAGGCCGCGCCCACGGTCAGGTCGGCGAAGTTGTTGTTGTACGTGTACTGCCCGCTGCCTTCGTTCAGAATGGAGCGGATGACGAGCCGGGCGCCCTTGCCGGGCGTCGGGTCGTGAATAATCCGGTCGCGGGCCGCGTTAAAATCCGCGCTGCCGGGCTGCAGCTGCAGGGGCGTGGCCGCGTTGATGGCCGCCTGAATGGCGGCATCGGCCGGCTGGCCCGCCCCCAAATTACCTGCCAACGTGCCCAAATAAGTGCCTACGTAGCGCTGTCCGTAGGTGACGGTGGAGCCCGGCACCAGTTGGTTTTGCAAGAAGCCCCCCAAGAAACCCAGGTTGTAAGAACCGTCGGTCTGCGGGTCGCGCCCCCCCGAAAAGTCGCGGGTGGTGAAGGCCCGCACGAACCAGTTGCGGCCTTCCAGCTGCACCCGGCCCTGGTGCGCCCCGCCGTCCACGAAGCGGTAGCGGCTGGCGCTCTGGTAGGTGGTGCTGGCTTGGGTGTATTTGTAGTCGAGGGTGGCCTTCAGGCGGGGGGTCAGGAGCACGGCCAGGCTGGGGGCCACCTTGTAGGAGTGAGTCTTGTTGTCGCCGGCAATCAGGTCGCGCTCCGAGTAGCCCGGCAGAAACAGGGTTTTGCCCACCAGCGCCCCCGGCGTGGCAATGGGGTTGCCGTTGCGGTCGCGGTAGGGCTGGTTGGTGGCCGGGTTGATGAGCGTGGCGCCAAAGGTCACGGCCCCCACGTCGCCGTAGCGGCTCACGGCGTCGTAGCCCAGCACCGAGCCGACGGGGTTGTTGCCGGGTTCAATCAGGGCCGAAGTCGCGTCCTGGTTGTCCGCAATAAAATCGTCGGCCACCGTGGCGCCGCCCGCAATCTTGAACGCCACCCGTTCGCCGATTTTCGTAGCGTAGCGCAGCTGGCCGTCCAGCAGGTTGCGGTTGCCGCCGCGCAGGCGCACCGTCAGGCCGGGGTCTTTGAAGGGGTCTTTCGAGTTGGTGAGCAACACGCCGTTGAAGGCGTTGGCGCCGTAGAGGGCCGAGGCCGGGCCGTGCACAATTTCCACGCTGGCCACGTCGAGCACCGGCGTGCCCAGCAGGTTGCCGAAGTTGCTGCTCAGGCTGGGGATTTGCGTGTCCATGTAATCCGCCAGCTGAATGACCCGCTCCGAGCGCGACGAGTTGAAGCCCCGGGTACTGAAGCTGGTGGTGAGCATGCTGGAGCTGCTCACGTCGATGCCCTTGAAGCGGCCCAGGCCGACCACCAAGTCAGGCGACGTAACCTGCTCCACCTGCCGCTGGTCAAGCTTTTCCACCGTTACGGGTACCTGGCCAATGGCCTCCTCCACGCGGGAGGCCGCCACCACCACCTGGTCGAGCACGGCGCTGGGCTTGAGGATAAGTTGCAGCGAATTATCCGGCCCGCTTAGGGGCAGTTCCAACGTTTCGTAGCCGATGAAAGAAACCGACAGCACCAGCGGCGCCTTGGAAAAATCTGCTTTCAACTGGAACTGGCCCTCCTCGTTGGTGCTGCTGCCCACGTAGGTTCCCTTGAGAAACACCGTGGCGCCGGGCAGCGGGGTTCCTATTTCGGTTCGGACGGTGCCGCTCAGGGTTTGGGAGGTTTGGGCCCGGCTGCCGAAAGGCAACAACAAGCATAAAATAATCAGGCCGTAAATATGACGCATTGGGGGGAATTTGAGAAATTAGGCTGCAAACCTACCACTTTTCCACCGGTTTATTTATAATAATGGTATAATGAATATTTATCTGAAAAATATATTACCCCGCTAATTAACAGTTGGTTAATAGCGAATATCCGGGTGGCCCATCAACTGCGGGTCGCCCTCCGCGCCAACCACAAAGTCGCCCACCTGAAGCGTGGTGGGCGGCGGGGTCCAGGGCGTGCGGGCGAGGGCGGTATGGCGCCACACGGCCGCGCTTGGCTGTTTTTCTTTGCTTATTGAAAACGGGAGCACCAGCACAAAAGCCCGGCGCTGCGCCGTGCGGCAGCGCCACCGCATGCACCCCACACGCTTGTACCGAAATCGAAAATGAGTCATAGCTAAAAGTAGTTTAGTTCTAATTCGTCAAAGGTCCTGCATCGGTTGCTTTGCTGTATATTTTTCCGATTAAATAAGCATTTTACGCGATGGATATTCCCAATTTCACGACAAAGTTTTTGTCGCGCGCCGCAATCCGTTGGTGCGTAAGGCCGGGCGGCGCTGCCGCAGTAATTTCGTTGCTTTAACGCTGCCACCCCCAGCCAACATCCGTTCCATGTCGTCCCCCTCGCCTTCCGTCGCCCCTGCCGAGTCCCTCACCGTGATGGGGGCCGGGCTGGTGGGCTCCCTGCTGTCGTTGTATCTGGCCCGGCGCGGGCACCCGGTGCAGGTGTTTGAGCGGCGGGCCGACCCGCGCCGGGCCGGGTTTTTGGAGGGGCGCTCCATCAACCTGGCGCTGTCGGACCGCGGCTGGCGGGCCCTCGAGGGCGTGGGCGTGGCCGACGACATCCGGCAAGTGGGCATCCCGATGAGCGGGCGCGTGATGCACGACGTGCACGGCGCCCTCACCCGCCAGCCCTACGGCCACGAAGGCCAAGCCATTTATTCCGTCAACCGCGGCCACCTCAACCGCTGCCTGCTCGACCTGGCCGAGGCCCAGCCCCACGTGCGCCTGCACTTCGGCCAGCAGTGCCTGGGCATCGACCTGAAGCAGCGCCACCTGCACCTGCTCGACACCACCACGCAAGCGGAACGCACCGAACCCTATACCCGCCTGTTTGGCACCGACGGCGCGTTTTCGGTCGTGCGCGGGGCGTTGCAGAAAACCGACCGCTACGACTATTCGCAGCACTACCTCGAATACGGCTACAAGGAGCTGACCATCGCGGCCGGGCCCGACGGGGCGTGGCAGTTGGAGAAAAATGCCTTGCACATCTGGCCCCGCGGGCAGTACCTGATGATTGCGCTGCCCAACCTGAACGGCTCGTTCAACTGCACGTTGTTTTTTCCCTACGAAGGGCCCGAAAGCTTTGCCGCGCTGCCAACGCCGGCCGACGTGACGGCGTTTTTTACCCGCGTGTTTCCCGACGCCGTGCCGCTGATGCCGGCCCTAACGCGGGAGTTTTTCGAGCACCCCACCGGCTCGATGGTCACCGTGCGCTGCTTTCCGTGGAAGCACGCCGACGACGTGCTGCTGCTCGGCGACGCGTCACACGCCATCGTGCCGTTCTACGGGCAGGGCATGAACGCGGGCTTCGAGGATTGCAGCGTGCTGAACGCGCTGCTCGACCTGCACGGCGACGCGGACTGGCCCGCGGTGTTTGCCGAATTTCAGACGCAGCGCAAGCCCAACGCCGACGCCATGGCCGAGCTGGCGGTGTACAACTTCGCCGAAATGCGCGACCGGGTGGGCGACCCGCGATTCTTGCTTCAGAAGAAAATCGAAACCAAAATTGCCGCCCAATACCCCGGGTTGTGGACGCCGCTGTACGCCCAGGTCACGTTTTCGCACACGCCCTACGCCGAGGCCTGGGCCGCTGGCCAGCGCCAGGACGCCATCATGGCCCGCCTGATGCCCCACATTCACACCGAAGCCGACTTTGACCAGCCCACCGTGCAGGCCCAGATAGCCCAGGAGATGACCGCGCGGCGGTAGCCCACCGCGCCGGGCTACCGCCGCGCGGCTAGTGCAAAGCCGTTGAGCGGCCGCGCGGTGCCCGCCAGTTGCAGGCACAGGGTGTGGCAAGCACGCCGTTGGCTGGTGGCCAGCACCCGGTGCACGGCCGCGAGGCAGCACGCGCGGGCCTGGGCCACGGCCGCCTCGGTGGGGGCCAGCGCAAAGGCCTGGCGTTCGGCCAGTGGGCAGGCCAGCGCGGCGTGCTGTTAGGCGTTGTTGAGGAGCAGGGCGTCGCTCAGGAAGCTAGCCACGCGGTTGGCTTCGCGGATGGGCCCGAAAAAACTGGGGTGGGGGCTTCGTTGCGCGCGTCGGCCGCATGGGCCCGGGGCGGAACGCCGGCCGCGGCGGTCCCAAGGCCCAGCCCCACCCACGCAACGAGCAGAAAGCAGTGCTTCATGGATTAAAGCTAAAGTGAGCGCCGCCGAATCAGCTTTATGTAGTGCAGTTTGCGTGCTTTAAAGCTGGGCGGCGGCGGAGCAACCGGGACTTATTGCCCCGTGGGCAGTTGGTTTGTCCCGGCGAACCTCTATCTTGCTTTTCGCCATCTTTGCCGTCCCCTTTCCATTTTCTTTCCCATGCTTACTTGTGCCATCATCGACGACGACGAAATCAACCGGCTGACCTTGGAGCACTACGTTGAGCTAAGTCCCAACCTCAAGCTGGTTGCTTCATTGGCCGACGGCATTGCCGGGCTGACGTTTTTTCGGGCGGGCAACCGCGTGGACGTGCTGTTTCTGGACATTGAAATGCCGCACCTGAGCGGCTTGGACCTGCTGCGGGTGCTGCCCGACCCGCCCGAAGTCATCATCACCACCGCCCGCCAGGACTTCGCGGTCGATGCCTTTGAGCTGCGCGTAACAGATTACTTGGTGAAACCCTTCGAATTTGCCCGCTTTGCGCAGGCCGTGGAGCGGGTGCAGCCCCGGGTGGCCAGCGGCCCCGCCCCCGAGGCGCCCGCCAACGCCGACTTGTTCGTGAAGGTGAACAGCCGCATGGTGCGCATCAATTTCGACGAGGTGCTGTACGTGGAGGCCCTCTCCGACTACGTCAACATCGTCACCCCCAAGCACAAGTACATAGTGTACACCACGCTCAAAGCGCTGGAAACCCGCTTGGGCACGTTTCCGAATTTCATCCGGGTGCACCGCAGCTACTTGCTGAACACCCAGCAGATTGAGTCCATTGAAGACAACACGGCTAACCTGCGCGGCGGCCATTTTGTGCCCATCGGCAAGTCGTACCAGGACGGCTTTTACAAGAGCCTGCAACGGATATAGGAACCGTCCCGAGCCCGACGCCGGGTCGGGCGAGCCGCGGCAAACAGCCCGGACCCTCCCCTGCGCCGCATACCACGGCTGAAACACAGCGCCACGCAGCGGCGATGCTGACAACTGAAGCCCCTTTTGGCACCCGACGAAACCATTGCCCGGGTTCGCAGGGCCGGCGGAAGCAGCGCGTTGCAGGCGCCAAGTTTGCCGGTTGCCCGCTGAAGCGAGCGGCATTTTTTCGGGGCGGCGGCCGCGCATTGCGCACAGCTGCGCGCGGCGGGCTTTTACGATGCTGCCGGCAAATAACTATTCCCTGGACAATTGAGCTGCTACCTGGGGGCCTTGCCGCCGGTCCCCATCAGTCTTGAACGGCTAGTACAATTCCCTTCTTGCTGTTTTTATTTGCCGGCCGTGCCTTAGATTGCTGTTAGAAAGCAACTCGTTCTTGTATCTACCAGCATGAATCCTGCTCGCGTTACCGTTGCGGTCGTGGTGTGCCTGCTGGCCCAAGCCCGGCTGGCCCTGGGCCAGGATACAGCGGCCGATGCGCGCTTGGCCGCGTCCGTTGCGGCAGCACAGCGCCAATACGCGGACTCGTTTATCGGCAACCCCCAGCTGTTCAATGGCCCCGAATACGTGGACTACGGCTTGCGGTACCGCAACCGCACGGGCCACCAGTTTTTTTTATCGCCCGACAAGCAAAACGGCAGCGTGTTCTACAACGGCCATTACTTCGCGCAGGTGCGCTTGGCCTACGACGTGGTGCGCGACCAAGTGGTGATGCCGCAGCCCACCAGTCCGCTCACGTTTCGGCTCATCAACGAGCGGGTGCGTGCTTTCACCCTTGGCGAGCACCGCTTTGTGCGGCTGGTGGCCGACAGCTCGGCGGGCAACGCCATCCGCACGGGCTACTACGAAGTGCTGGTCGACGGCCCCGTGCGGGTGGTAGCCAAACGCACAAAGTATTTGCAGGAACGGGTCATCCGCGGCGGGGTGGACGTGGAGTTCACCTCCGCCAACAAGCTGTTCGTCCAAAAAGCAGGCGCCTACTACCCGGTCAACAACAAGGGCGCCGTGGTGCGCCTGTTCGCCGACCGCGGCCAGGAAGTGCAGCAGTACATCCAAGGGCAGCGGTTGAAGTTCAGAAAAGCGCAGTTTGAAGACGCTACCGTGCAGCTCGCCCGCTACTACAGCACCTTGCCGGTGCAGTAGGCGCGGGCGCTTCGTTGCTCTTTTTCAGCTGCTAATTCTCCGCGTTTTTTTCTCTCTCGATGAGGCCTGCTTACTTCTTGACTTGGCTGCTGGGTTTGGTGCTGGCCGGCTTCACCAGCCACGGCCAGCAGGCCGGACCCGCCGTGAGCGGCCGTTTTGCGCACGTGCCGTTTGAGCAGTTTGCCCGCCAGTTGGAAACCCAGACCGCGCTGCATTTTTATTTTGACCCCGCGGCCGTCGACAGCCTGTTCGTGACCCTGCAGGCGCAGGCGGAACCGGTGCGCACCGTGCTGGCGCGCGCGTTGCAGGGCACGGCCTTCGGCTTTGCCATCAACGACGAAAACCGGGTGTTCGTTACCGCCGGCGCGCCCATTGCGGCGTTGCCCGGCAATTTTTTTGAGCCGGCCCCGGCGGACGAGCCGGGCGCGGCGGCCGGCAGTGCCGAGGACCTTTTGCCGGCCACGGCCGCCGGCCGGCCCCACGACGTGAGCGCCTCTGAGTACAAGGTGTACGAAATCGGGGCGGCGGGCGGGCGGGCGGGCGGCAAAGCCACGCTGGCGGGCCACCTGCGCGAGCAAAAATCGGGGGAGCCGGTGATTGGCGCGGCCGTTTACACGGAGTCGCCGAACGTGGGCACCAGCACCGACCAGTTCGGTTACTATTCGCTCACGCTGCCCGTGGGGCGCTACGACCTCAAAATCCGGGGCGTGGGCATTCGCAACACCAAGCGCCAAGTGGTGCTGCGGGCCGACGGCAAGCTGGAGATTGAAGTGGAAGAGGACGTGGTCCAGCTCAAGGAAGTGGTGGTAGAGGCCGAGAAAGACAAAAACGTGTCGGGGATGCAGATGGGATTGGAAAAGCTGGACATCAAAACCATGCGGCAGGTGCCCACCGCGTTTGGCGAAACCGACCTGCTGCGGGTGGTGCTCACGCTGCCGGGGGTGAAGTCGGTGGGCGAGGGCAGCACCGGCCTCAACGTGCGCGGCGGGGCCACCGACCAGAACCTGATTCTCTTCAACGACGCCACCATCTACAACCCGTCGCACTTGTTCGGGTTCTTTTCGGCCTTCAACCCCGACATTCTGCAAACGGTGGAGCTCTACAAAAGCGCCATTCCGGCCAAGTTCGGCGGGCGCCTCTCGTCGGTGCTGGACATTGCCACCCGGGAGGGCAACAAGAAGAAGTTTTCGGCCACCGGCGGCATCGGGCCGCTCACCAGCCGCCTCACGCTGGAGGGGCCGCTGGTGAAGGACAAAAGCGCCTTCATCATCAGCGGCCGCACCAGCTACTCCGACTGGCTGCTGCGCCGGCTGTCCAGCCCGGCCCTGCGGCAAAGCTCGGCGTCGTTCTACGACCTTACCGCCCACGTCAGCTACGAGCTTGGCAAGAACAACTCCATTTACGCCACCGCCTACCTCAGCGCCGACCGGTTCCGGCTGGCCAACGACACCACCTACCGCTACCTCAACCAAACGGCCAGCCTGAAGTGGCGCCACAATTTCAACAACCAACTCTACGGCGTGCTGACGGGTGCCTTCAGCCACTACGACTACAACATCGCCAACCAGCAGAACGAGGTGAACGCCTCCGAGCTGAAGTACAACATCAACCAAAGCAGCCTGCGGGCCGATTTCAGCTACCTGCCCAACGCCCGCCACACCCTCGACTTCGGCGCCAGCACCCAGCTCTACCACGTGGCGCCGGGCAGCCTCACCCCCCTGGGCGGCCCCTCGCTGATACGGCCGGACGTGCTGCCCCGGGAGCAGGCCCTGGAAAGTGCCCTCTACGCCTCCGACCGCATCGACCTCACCCCGCGCCTGTCGGTGTCGCTGGGGCTGCGCTACTCGCTCTACAACGCCCTGGGGCCGCGCGAGGTGTACCGGTACGCCCCGGAAGTTTCGCGCACCGAAGGCTCCATCACCGACACGGTGCGCTACCGCAGCGGGCAGGTGCTGGCCACGTACCACGGCCCGGAGTACCGGGTTTCGACGCGGTATTCGCTCACCGACAACTCGTCGGTGAAGGCGAGCTACAACCGCACCCGCCAGTACATTCACCAGCTTTCCAACACGGCTTCCGTCTCGCCGAGCGACGTGTGGAAACTCAGCGACGCGAACATTCGCCCGCAGGTGGGCGACCAGGTGTCGGTGGGCTACTACCACAACTTTAAGTCGAACACCATCGAAGCTTCGGTGGAAACCTACTACAAAACCCTGCGCGATTTTGTGGACTACAAGAGCGGCGCTACGCTCGTGCTCAATCACCACATCGAAACCGACGTGGTGAATGCCCACGGCCAGGCCTACGGCGTGGAGGTGTTCGTGAAAAAGCTCACCGGCAAGCTCAACGGGTGGGTGGGCTACACCTACTCCCGCTCGCTGGTGCAGGTGAACGCGGGCACCACCGCCGACATGGTGAACGGCGGCCGCTACTACCCCAGCAATTTCGACAAGCCCCACGATTTCACGCTGGTGAGCAACTACCGCTTCAGCCACCGCATCAGCGCCTCCTTCAACTTCGCCTACAGCACCGGCCGGCCCATCACGCTGCCGCTGGCCAAGTACTTCGTGGGCAATTCGCTGCGCGTGTTTTATTCCGACCGCAACGCCTACCGCGTGCCGGACTACCTGCGGGCCGACATTGCGCTGAACTTCGAGGGCAACCACAAGGTGCAGAAGCTGGCCCACAGCTCCTGGACGGTGGGCGTGTACAACCTGACGGGGCGCAAAAACCCTTATTCCATTTATTTCAAGTCCGAAAACGGGCAAATCAAAGGCTACCAGCTGTCCATTTTCGGGCAGCCCATTCCCACGGTCACGTACAATTTCAAGTTCTAGATGAGCCCGCGCGTTCTATTTTCTTCGGCCGGCGCCCTGCTGGGGGGCCTGGTCCTGGCGCTGGCCGGGTGCACCGACCCCTACATGCCCGACGTCATCGGCACGCCCCCGAGCTACTTGGTGGTGGACGGGTTCATCAACAGCCGGGGCGTCAGCACCTTCAAGCTCTCGCGCACCTACGGCATTGCCTCGGCCGCCACCCCGCCCACCGAGACCCGGGCCACGGCGTACGTGGAGGAAGAAGGCGGCCCCCGCTACCTGCTGCGCGAAGGCACCACCAAGGGCACCTACGCCTCGGACCCGCTGGTGCTGAACACGGCCAAGCAGTACCGCCTGCACCTGAACACGGTGGCCGGCAAGGAGTACGCGTCGGACTTCGTGCCGGCCAAAATCACCCCCGCCATCGACACGGTGGCCTGGCGCGCCGGCAACGCCGGCCTGACCGTGTACGTGAGCAGCCACGACGCCACCAACGCCACGCAGTACTACCGCTGGGAATACGACGAAACCTGGGAAATCACCCCGGCCTACATTCCCGGGTTCGAGTACAGCGGCGGCCGGGTGCGGCCCCTTACGGTGCCGTACCCGGCGCTTTGCTGGGCCACCACCCGCTCCAACAAGGTGGAAATCAGCAAAACCACGGCGCTGAGCCAGGACGTTGTTTCCGAATACCCGGTCCGGCAGCTGCCCAGCACGGCCGACCGGCTGCACCAGAAATACAGCATCCTGGTGCAGCAGTACGCCCTCACCAAGGAAGAGTACGGCTACTGGGACCAGTTGCGGCGCAACACCGAAAGCATTGGCACCCTGTTCGACCCGCAGCCCACGCAGCTTACTGGCAACGTGCACTGCCTGACCAACGGGAGCGAGCTGGCCCTGGGCTACGTGGGAGCGCATTCGCTGACGGAAAAACGAATTTTTATCGCCCGGGCGCAACTGCCGGCCGCCTGGCGCCTGCTCATGGGCAACGAGAGTTGTTTTCCGGCCGACACCGTAAAAATCGGGGATGAATACCGCTCCTTCAACCCCGGCTACCTGTTCCCCATTTACTTGGTGGCGAAGGGCGGCGCTTTGCTTGGCTACTCGGCGTCGACGGCCGACTGCATCGACTGCCGCAAGCGGGGCACGGCGGTGCGGCCCAGCTTCTGGCGGTAGCGCCCCACGTCACTTGTCGTTTTAACCCCAATGGCTGTTCCCGAGAAAATTTTGCCGTTTGGCGCCGGCCGTGGGCTGCTGCTGCTGGGGCTGTGGCTGGCCGCGGGCACGGCCGCCGGCCAAGCCGATTCGTTGGGCGGCATTGCCGGCAAGTTTGTGCGCTACGAGCAGCGCGGCCCGCAGGAAAAACTTTTTCTGCACCTGGACCGGCCCCTGTACCTGAGCGGCGAAACCATGTGGTTTAAAGTGTACGCGTTGGATGGCACCGCGGCCAAACCATTGGCCCTGAGTGGCGTGGCTTACGTGGAAGTGCTGAATGCCGCGCACCGGCCTGTGCTGCAGGGCAAAATTGCGTTGGCGAATGCCACGGGGCAGGGTTCTTTTCTGCTGCCGGCCTCGCTGGCCTCGGGCGCCTACACCGTGCGGGCGTACACCAGCTGGATGAAGAATTTTGGCCCCGACGCTTACTTCCAGGCCGCGGTGACGGTGATTAACACGGCGGGCGCTTCGGGCCCCGCCGCCGGGAAGGACTCGGCGGCCTACGACGTGCAGTTTTTCCCCGAGGGGGGCAACCTGGTGCAGGGCCTGCGCAGCAAGGTTGCGTTCAAAGTCACGGGCCGCACCGGGGCCGGCGTGGCAGCCGAGGGCACCGTGCTTGGCCCGGACGGCGCCGTGGTGGCCCGCTTCGCAACCCTGCGGCTGGGCATGGGCACGTTCTCGTTCACGCCCGCGGCGGCCAAGGCCGGCTACACGGCGGTGCTGCGGCTGGGGCCGCAGCGCACCATCAGCCGCAAGCTGCCCCCGGTGTACGAGCAGGGCTACGTGATGCGCCTGGAAAACAGCAGCCCCGACCACCTCACGCTGGTGGTGAACGCCACAACGACCCAGCCCGAAACCATTTACTTACTCGCGCACTCGCGGCAGAAAATGGCGGTGGCCCTGCAGGCGCAGCTCATCAACGGGCAGTCGGGGTTTGTCATCGATAAAAGCCAACTGCTGGCGGGCGTCTCGCACCTCACCGTGTTCAACAGCCGCCAGCAGCCCGTGTGCGAGCGGCTCTACTTCCAGCCCCCTGCGCACGCGCTCGACATTGTGGCGCGCGCCGACCGGCCCCAGTACGCGCCCCGCGCCAAGGTGAGCCTGCAAGTGGCCACGCCCGGCCAGCCGCGCGCCAGCTTGTCCATGGCCGTGTACCGGCTCGATTCGCTTAACCAAGCGCCGGCCGTGGCCATCGACCGCTACCTCTGGCTGACGGCGGACCTGAAGGGAGCCGTGGAAACCCCGGACTACTATTTCACGGCCCCCGGGCCCGAAGCAGCCGAAGCGGCCGACAACCTGATGCTGACCCAGGGCTGGAGCCGGTTTAGGTGGGCCGATGTGCTGGCCGCCTCCCTGCCGCCCCTCGAGTACCGCCCGGAGCCCGACGGCCCCGTGGTGCAGGCCCGGCTCACGCAAGCGGGCGCGGACCGGCCGCGCGCCGGCGTGATGACGTACCTGTCGTCGCCGAGCCGCATCATCCGCCTCAATAATTCTTTGAGCAACGCCAACGGGCTGGTGCAGTTCGAGCTACACGGTTCCTACGGCCCGCAGGAGCTGGTGCTGCAAGCCGACCCGCAGCAGGACAGCACCGGCCAGCTGGCCCTCCTCAACCCGTTTTCGACGCAGTTTTCGGCCGCGCCGCCGGTTCCTTTCCGGCTCGCCCCGCGCTTCCTGCCCGACTACGCCAAGCGCCACTTGCAGCAGCAGGCGCAGGGCGTGTACTTCGGCAAGTACCGCAGCCGGTTCGTGGTGCCGCCGGCCGACAGCCTGGCCTTTTACGGCACGCCCGACGAAACGTATTTGCTGGACAAGTACACCCGCTTCAAGGTGCTGGAGGAGGTGCTGCGGGAGTACGTGCCGGGCGTGCTCGTGAAAATCCGGAAAGACGGCTTCCACCTCATGGTGGTGGACCGGACCGACAAAACAATTCTCAAGGAGAACCCCATGGTGCTGCTGGACGGGGTGCCGGTGTTCAACCTCAACAAGCTCATGGCCCTGAGCCCGCTGAAAATTCAGAAGCTGGAGGTGATGGACAACCGCTACTTCCACGGGCTGGCCATTTACAACGGCTTGGTCAGCTTCACCACTTACCGGGGCGACCTGGCCGGGTTTCCGCTCGACCCGCGGGTGCTGGTGCAGCAGTACGAGGGCGTGCAGCGCCAGCGCGAATTCTACGCCCCGCGCTACGACACGCCCCAGGCCGCCCAAAGCCGCCTGCCCGACCTGCGCAACCTGCTCTACTGGAACCCGGACATTACCACCGGCCCCGACGCCCGCCCGGTGGATTTTTACACCGGCGACCAGGCCGGGCGCTACCTGGTGGTGCTGCAGGGGTTGTCGGCCACCGGGCTGGCGGGCAGCACGCGCTTTGTGCTGGAGGTGAAGCCGGCGCTGTAGGCGCCCCCTTCTTCCGCGCCGCCCGTACCTTCGCCTCATGCCCGACCAACCCACCGCTCCCGCCAAAAAGCTCTTCCTGCTCGATGCCTTTGCCCTGATTTACCGCTCGCACTTCGCGTTCAGCAAAAACCCGCGCATCAACTCCAAGGGCATGAACACGGGCGCCGTGCTCGGCTTCACCAACACGCTGGTGGAGGTGCTGCAAAAGGAAAAGCCCACGCACATCGGGGTGTGCTTTGATGCGGCCAAAAAGACGTTTCGGCACGAGCAGTTTGCCGAGTACAAGGCGCAGCGCCAGGCCATGCCCGAGGACATCGGCATCGCCCTGCCCTACATCAAGAAAATCATCGAGGCCTTCCACATTCCCATCCTGATGATGCCGGGCTTCGAGGCCGACGACGTGATTGGCACGCTGGCGCAGCACGCGGAAAAGGAGGGTTTTGAGGTGTTTATGATGACACCGGACAAGGACTACTGCCAGCTGGTGACGGACAACATCAAAATCTACCGGCCCGCCTTCATGGGCAACGCGGCCGAGATTTTGGACGTGGCCCACGTGCTGGCCCGCTTCGAGATTGAGCGGGTGGAGCAGGTGATTGACATCCTGGGTTTGCAGGGCGACGCCAGCGACAACATCCCCGGCATTCCGGGCATCGGCGACAAAACGGCCAAGGCGCTGATTAAGCAGTTTGGCTCGGTGGAAAACCTGATTGCCAACTCCGACCAGCTCAAGGGCAAGCAGCAGGAAAACGTGCGCAACTTCGCCGAGCAGGGCCTGATGAGCAAGGAGCTGGCCACCATCCACGTGAACGTGCCGCTGCCGTTTGAGCCGGATGCGCTGGTGCTGGACGCGCCCGACGAAGCCAAGCTGCGCGAGCTGTTCGACGAGCTGGAATTCCGGCAACTGGCCGCCCGCATCCTGAGCGGCGACGGCGGCCAGGCCCGCACGCCGGCCGGCGTGGCCAAGCCCGGCACCACCGGCGCCCGCCGGCCCAAAGCGGCCGCTGGCGGCCAGGCCTCGCTCTTTGGCAACCCCGGCGACGGGGCCGTGGCCATCGGCGCCGAGGAAGGCGAAACCGGCCACGGCGGCGCGCCCGCCGGCCCCCGCCGCCGGCTGGAGGACGTGCCTTACCAGTACCACCTCATGGACACGCGGGCGCTGCGCCAGTCGCTGCTCAGCTTCCTGCTGCAGCAAACCGAGGTGAGCTTCGATACTGAAACGACCGGGCTCGACATCATGACGGCGCGGCTGGTAGGTTTGAGCTTCTGCTGGCTGCCGGGCGAGGCGTATTATGTGCCAGTGCCCACGGAGGACCAAGCCGCCGTGCAGGCCATCGTGGACGAGTTTTGCCCGTTTTTCGAGGCCGAGAGCATCCTGAAAATCGGGCAGAACGTGAAGTACGACCTCACCATTCTGCGGCACTACGGCGTGGAGGTGAGCGGCAAGCTGTTTGACACCATGCTGGCCCACTACCTCATCGAGCCCGACATGCGCCACAACATGGACGTGCTGGCCGAAACCTACCTGCACTACTCGCCGGTATCGATTATTGACCTCATCGGGCCCAAGGGCAAGAAGCAGATTACGATGGCCGACGTACCACCCGCGCAGGTGAAGGACTACGCCTGCGAGGACGCCGACGTGACCCTGCAGCTCAAGCACGTCTTCGAGCCGATGCTGCAAGAGCTGGGCCTGCTGGGCCTGCTCAACGACGTGGAAAACCCGCTGGTACCGGTGCTGAGCAGCATCGAGTACGAGGGCGTGCGGATTGACTCGGGCGCCATGAACGAGTACTCGGCCGAGCTGCAAGGGTACATCGCGGAGCTGGAAACCCAGATTTTTGCCGAGTCCGGCGGGCCGTTCAACATCGGCTCGCCCAAGCAGCTGGGCGAGGTGCTGTTTGATAAAATGGACATCGGCAAGGGCAAAATCAAGAAGACCAAAACCGGCCAGTACGCCACCGGCGAGGAAATCCTGAGCCAGCTCGCGGCCGACAACCCCATCGCCGCCCTCATCCTCGAATACCGCCAGCTCACCAAGCTGCGCTCGACCTACGTGGAGGCCCTGCCCCAGCTGGTGAGCGTGACCGACGGCCGCGTGCACACCAGCTTCAACCAAGCCGTGACGGCCACCGGGCGGCTGAGCAGCACCAACCCCAACCTGCAAAACATTCCCATCCGCACCGAGAAGGGCCGGGAAATCCGCAAAGCCTTCGTGCCGCGCGACGACCGGCACGTGCTACTGGCGGCCGACTACTCGCAGGTGGAGCTGCGCATCATGGCCGACTTTTCGGGCGACAAAACCATGATTGAGGCCTTCCGCCTGGGGCAGGACATTCACAACAGCACGGCCAGCAAGGTCTTCAAGGTGCCGCTCGACCAAGTGGACGGCGAGATGCGCCGCAAGGCCAAGACTGTCAATTTCGGCATCATCTACGGCATTTCCGCCTTTGGCTTAGCCCAGCGCATCGGCATCAGCCGCAAGGAAGCCACGGAGATTATCGA
>Ga0123336_10000522_pt1 | contig 38530 bp, 40 predicted proteins | sample SSSSmetaG_FD_96466 | JGI IMG/M metagenome (GOLD analysis project Ga0123336, IMG submission 96466) | Glacier valley bacterial and archeal communities from Borup Fiord, Nunavut, Canada, to study Microbial Dark Matter (Phase II) - ​SSSS metaG | ecosystem: Environmental > Aquatic > Freshwater > Ice...
CCGGCAAACTCCACAGCGAATTGGCCCCCGGCATCGACCGCAAAGTCTTCGACACCTACCTCGACTCCCTCACCCGCGCCGGCCTCCTCACCCTCACCAACGACACCTTCACCAACCCCGAAGGCCGCGACATTACATACAAGAAGGCCTCGCTCACGCCCGAAGGCCGCGAACAGGCCGCCTCCCCCGCCGACCTGGGCGTCCTCCTCCGCGATGCAGGCGACTCCGCACCGACGAAGAAGTCGGGCAAATCCAGCAGTCGCAAATCGGCAACCTCCGACGCCCCGAAAGCCCCCTACACCCCCGCCCAGAAAACCCTCGAAGAAAACCTGCGCGCCTGGCGCAAAGCCGAAGCCGCCAAGACCGGCAAGCCCGCCTTTATCGTCTTCTCCGACGCCATCCTGCACAACCTCGTCCTCGCCGCCCCCCAAAATATAGCCGCACTCCAGCAGGTAAGCGGCATAGGCCCTGAAAAATCCGACCGCTACGGAGCCGACATCATCGCCTTCTGCCGCAACCAGGCGCTCCCAACCTTAGCCTTTGCAAGACAACCCAGCGCTCCGCCTTCAAAATCCCAACCCACCCAAAAAGCCCGCCTGTCCCATCCTTCACTGCAACACCGTGAAGGGTGGAAAGTAGAATCCGCAACGGTACCCGCCGCAGAAGAGTTCCACCGCCCTCGCACCAACACCAACCCCACCGAAGACCTAACCTCTGACCAGCAGATTCTCGACGCCCGCCTCCGCGACTTCCGCAAATCCGAGTCCGAGCGCCTCAACCTGCCGCTCTTCTTCGTCTTCAGTTCCACCACCCTGCGCAGCCTCGTCGTCATCCGCCCAACGAACCTCACCCAGCTCAAAACCATCTCGGGCTTCGGCCCGGATAAAGTCGAGCGCTTCGGCCCCGGTATCATCGAGCTTTGCACCACCTAGGCCCCTATGCCCATAGAAGAAACCCACCGCCACAATCCCGCCTCGCTTGACTCGAACCCCACTATCGACGAACTGGCCCACCACTGCTTCGGCTGTGGCCCCGGCAACCCCCAGGGTCTGCGCCTAGTCTTCGCCACCGACTCCACCAACCCCGACTCCCCTTTCGCGACCGCGCAGGTCAACCTGGACCGCCACTTCGAGGGCCCTCCCGGCCATATCCACGGCGGCATCATCGCTACGTTGATGGACGAGGCAATGTCCAAACTCAACCGCCCGCTCAACGTCCTGGCCATGACCCGTCATATGGAGGTGAACTACCTCCGCCCCGCCCCGCTCCATCAGCCCCTCATTCTCACCGGACGCCACCAGAAGCGGGAGGGCCGCAAGCTCTTCCACAACGCCGACCTTAAAAGCCCCGACGGCACCCTCCTTGCCTCCGCTCAGGCTCTCTTCATCGTCATCGACCCATCCCATCTCAAGCCCCGTTAGCTACTCCCCGATCGCCTCACCCCAATACCCCCGGTCCCGCAGAAAATACTCATCATCCCAGCTATGCAGCATCGTCTGGAAGAACATGAACACCATCCGCATGTGGCCCAGCTTCTTGAACCTCCGGTTCGTCGTCAGCACCTTCCCCTTCACAATCCGGAACCGCTTCGCCGCCACCCCCTTCGACAGCAGGTAGTCCTCAGCAAACAACGCCCGCTCGTTAAATCCGCCCAACTGCCAGAAGACCTCGCGGTCGAACAGCATAAACATCCCCGTAGCAAAAGGCTTCAGGAACGACCCCAGCCGCTGCACGAGGTTGTTACCCGCATACAGCGCATCGTCAAAGAAACCGCCATGCCGGCAGGCAATATTCGTCGTCGCCAAGTGCAGCTTCTGCCGCCGCATCCGCCAGATTGCTCGCCGCAACAGCGTCGGCTCCGGCAACTCCACATCCGCATCCAGGAATAGAACATACTTCGTCGTTGCCAGCCGCGCCCCCGCGTTCCGCCCCACGGACGGCAATCCCCCCGGAATCACCTCCAGCTGCAGCCTTCCCCGAAAGCTCAATGCGACCTCCACGGTGCCGTCAGTCGAACCCGCATCCGCCACCAGCACCCGCGTCTCCGCCATCTCCGCATAGTCCTGTTTGCATAACGAATTCAGTAACTTCGGCAGCATCCCCGCCTCATTCTTCGCCGGGATAATGATCGTCAGTTCAGCGTTCATCGGGCCTCCAGTCGTTCAGCTTTCGCAACCGCACAACACTTCGTGCGTTTAGCGTGACAAACCAGCCCATCCTGCGAATAAATCTCTTTTGAATTTTCAGTAAATCGATACCCTTGAGACTCTCGCCCGCCAACACACGTCCGTATCTGTATTACCCCGAAATAAAGCTGCTAAACTAGGAAATCTCGCGGACAGTCTTCACACGCAGATGTCAAGCGCCTCCGCGGCGCAAGGAGAACGCACATGGCTGATCACACGCATAACGGTAACGGCAACTTCGGTACCCCCGCCCTTCGCCTCAAACTCGGCCTCGCCGAGATGCTCAAAGGCGGCGTCATCATGGACGTCATGGACGTCGATCAGGCCATCATCGCTGAGCAGGCTGGCGCAGTCGCCGTCATGGCGCTCGAGCGCGTTCCCGCCATGATCCGTGCCCAGGGCGGCGTAGCCCGCATGTCCCACCCCGGCATGATCAAAGCGATCCAGAAGGCCGTCAGCATCCCCGTCATGGCCAAGGCCCGCATCGGCCATTTTGTCGAAGCCCAGATCCTCGAGCAGCTCGCTGTCGACTTTATCGACGAGTCTGAAGTCCTCACCCCGGCTGACGAGCTCCACCACATCGACAAGCACGCCTTCAAGACGCCCTTCGTCTGTGGCGCCAAAGACCTTGGCGAAGCTCTCCGGCGCATCTCCGAAGGCGCAGCCCTAATCCGCACCAAGGGCGAGCCCGGCACTGGCGACGTTATCCACGCCGTCAAGCACATGCGCCAGATCACCTCGGAGATCAAGGCCCTCACCGTACTCTCCGAGCAGGAGCTCTACGCCGCAGCCAAGAACCTCCGCGCTCCCTACGAGCTGGTCGCCATGGTCGCCCGTACCGGTCAGCTCCCCGTCCCCAACTTCTCCGCCGGTGGCATCGCCACCCCCGCCGACGCCGCCCTCATGATGCAGCTCGGCGCGCAGACAGTCTTCGTCGGCTCTGGCATCTTTATGAAGGAAGGCAATATCCGCCTCAACGTCAGCCGCTACAGCGAAGAAGACGCTAAGCTCTTCGGCGCTAAGCCCGGCGACTTCGTCAATCCGGAAGAACGTGCCGAAGCCGAATCCCGCGCCAAGGCCATCGTCCGCGCAGCCACTCACTTCAACAACCCAGTCGAGCTTGCCGAAGCCTCCGAAGACTGCCAGGGCGCCATGAAGGGCCTCGCCGTATCCATGATCGAACCCGCCGAGATGATGCAGAACCGCGGCTGGTAAATTCACCGGAACCGAAGGCCTAGCCTACTCAGGCTGGGCCTTTTCTCTTGCAACCCGCAACCCGCGGACGCAAACTACACCCAGCCCCCATCTACCACATAGCTCTGGTTCGTAATAGCCGCGCTGTCATCCGCCGCCAGAAACAACACCAGCCGTGCCACCTCATCCGGAAGAATCATCCGCTTCAACGCCTGCCGCCCCAGAATCTCTGCCTTGTACTCCTCCGTAAACCAGAGCTGCCGCTGACGCTCAGTCAGAATCGCCCCCGGCATCACGCAGTTCACCCGGATATTGTCTTCGCCCACCTCATGCGCCAGCGCCCGCGTCATCCCCACGATCGCAGCCTTCGCGGTCACGTACACCGGAACACTGCGCGAAGGAATCACCCAGCTGATCGACCCCATATTGACAATCGACCCACGCTGCGCCTTCTTCATCGCCGGCAGTATCGCCTGAGCCATAAAGAATTGGTGCTTCAGATTCACCGCCATCGCCGCATCCCAGCTCGCCGACGTCACCGACTCCACCGTATGCCGTGTATCGTTTCCCGCGTTATTCACCAGCACATGCACCGTGCAGAACCGGCGCAGCACCTCCTCTACCGCGCTCTGCAGCGCACCCACATCCGTCAGATCACATCGCAGATACATGGGTTCACCGAGCCCTGCGTCTTTGATCTGTGCCTGCAACGCAGCAGCCCCCTCATCCTGCACATCGAGGAATATGACCCGCGCCCCCTGCCGCGCGAACGCCTCCACAACAGCCGCACCAATTCCGCTCGCCCCACCCGTCACCACCACAACCCGTCCCGCAAGGCTCGGATACGTCGCAAATCGATCTGTCTCACTCATTTAGTCCAGCCCTCATTTCTTCGCCCCCGCACAACTATGCCATATCTCGCGGCATCGCAATAGAAGGCGTCCCTTGTGGACCCCTCAAAGGGAGAAGTCTGATGATGAAGAAGCTAGTGCAACTTGTGTGCGTGTCGACAGCGTTGACCCTCACAGCATCCGCCGCCGACATGCAGAAACTGAACCAACGTATCGAAGCCGCTCACACTGTCCTGCATGAACTCCTTACGACACCGGACAAGGGCATTCCACTCAATATTGCTGCGAAAGCCACCTGCGTTGCAGTCATTCCAGGATTCAAGAAGGGTGCATTCCTCGTCGGAGGCCAGTATGGCCAGGGAGTCGTCTCCTGCCGCACTGGCCACGGTTGGAGCGCACCTGCCTTCATCCAGATGACGGGCGCAAGCTTCGGCCTCCAGATCGGTGGCCAGTCCACCGACCTCGTCCTCGTTGCGGTCACAAAGGACGGCTTCCAGAGTCTCCTGCATGACAAGGTCAAGCTCGGTGGCGATCTTGCCGTCGCAGCCGGCCCCGTCGGCCGCAACTCGCAGGCCTCCACCACCGAGCTGGCCAACGCTGGTCTTCTTTCCTACTCCCGGAGCAAGGGCGTCTTCGCAGGTGTCGACCTCACCGGCGACGTCGTCAACCAGAACGGAGATGACACCCGCGAGTACTACGGCAAAGACGTAACGTACGAGAGCATCCTCTCCGGTGCTGTCCCCGTGCGCGCCAGCTCACGCCACTTCGTATCAACTGTCAGCCAGCTCTTCCGCACCGGCAAGAGCGAGTAACTCCGGTTATTCCAATGCAAGCGCCTTCGTCTCCATTGCGAGACGAAGGCGCCTCTTCGTGTATGCCATAAAATCAAGCCATGTCCTATGACAACCTCACCATAGGCGTCCTCGCCCTGCAGGGCGCGTACGAAGCTCACGCCCAAACGCTCCGGGATCTTGGCGCAACCCCTAAGCTGATCCGCATGCCTGAAGAACTGGTCAACCTCGACGGCCTCATCATGCCCGGCGGCGAATCCACCACCATGCTCAAGTCTCTCGAGCGCAACAACTTCTTCGACGCCCTGACCGCCTTCGTCCACACCATCCCCACTTTCGGTACCTGCGCCGGCGTCATTCTCCTCGCCAAGGAAGTCCAGAACCCCTCCCAGCGTTCCCTCGCCGCCCTCGATATCGCCATTGAGCGCAATGCCTACGGACGCCAGATCGACTCCACCATCCTCACCGCGCCCACCACCCTGCCCGGCGGTCCGCTCGAGATGGTCTTCATCCGCGCCCCTCGCATCACCCGCACCGGCCCCGGCGTCGAAATCTTGGCCGAACGCGACGGCTCCCCCGTACTCATCCGGCAGGGCCACCTGCTCGCCGCCACCTTCCACCCGGAGCTTTCAGCAGACCACCGTGTCCACCAACTCTTCCTGGACATGGTTGAGGAGTCGAAGCAATAAGAAATTGCTATCCTGAGCGCGGCGAAGCACTTGCTACTTACTTCTTCGCAGCTTCCCCCCTTGGCACCACAAAGCTCTTAATCACCACGCCCTCCGTCTCAAAGTGCGTCACCCGATGGTCGTCTCCATGCCCCATGAAGATCGCTTTCTTCAGCATCCGCACCAGCCCCCGCGAATTCGTCTCAAACCAGCGGTCGTTCGCCTGGTCCCAGTCCACCACCATGCGATAGTTCACATCGCACTTTGGGCATCCCAGCTCTTCCTCCAGCCACTTGTGGAACGCAGCATCCGGCAGCTTCCCCACCGGGTCTGTTCCGGACCGTATCGCCGCAATCTTCAGTCGCTCCGAGCCCACCTTACGCGTTCACCCTGTCATCCTTCTTCGATGCACTCACGAAGAACCCGAAGATCAGGTGTAACACTGCCAGCACCAGCGCGCCCCAGAACGCCGCCCCAAAGCTCGTCACCGCAAACCCCGGCACAAACTTGCTCGAAAACCAAAGAATCACCGCGTTGATCACCAGGAAGAAGATTCCAAACGTCAGAATTCCCAGCGGCAGCGTAATTACCTTCAACAGTAGCCCGAAAGTCGCGTTGAACAACCCAATTATGATCACCGCAATCAGCGCCGAGATAAAGCTGCTCACCACAAATCCAGCCACAAAGTGAGACACCACCAGCAGTGCCACGGCATTCAAAATCCAGTGCAATAACATACGAGCCATCACTCACCCCGTTCGACTTCCAGTTCCCCCAACAATAGCAGCCCTAGCACTCACTTCCAATCGACAGGTCTCATCTTCATCCCGCGCAAACTTGGTGCGCTTACCGGTCATTCTTTTGTCACCTGTCGCCACGCACCACCACATCCGCGCCAAACCGGAGTATTCTGTCATCAAAGCTGCGCTGAAAGGGCCAACCCATGCCGGCAACCATCACGCCCAATAGCACCGAGCAGGAACGCAAGCGCCGCGTAGAAGACTACGACCACGGCTCCGGCCGTCGACCGCCCAACGACAAGAACGATAAGCGCACCGGCGGCGATGGCGAAGGCGACAACTACAACGCCCGTCGTGGACGACCCGGCCCCGGCGAACGCCTCTCCCGCTATCGCACCGGCATCTTTCTCGCCCTCGCCGGCGACCTCATGTTCTTCGCCGCCATTGTCGGCAGCTTCTTCGTCACCCAGGCCTCCAGCCACGCCAACGTCTACAACCACCCCACCAACGACTGGCTCCCAACTGCAATCCCGCCGGTCCTCTGGCTTAACACCGCCGTGCTCATCCTCAGCTCCGTCACCATCGAAATCGCCCGTCGCCGAATGTTCCGCGTCTACGACGTTATGGACGAGTGGCTCGGCCTAGGCAAACCCAGCACCCGCGCCGCGCTCCCCTGGCTCATCGCCACCACCATGTTTGGCCTGCTCTTCCTTGCAGGGCAGTGGCTCGCCTGGCAGCAACTGGCCACCCAGCGTGCCTACCTTCGCTACAACCCCAGCAGCAAATTCTTCTATCTCATCACCGGCGTTCACGCTGCCCACCTCTTCCTAGGCATCGCAGCACTCATCGCCTGTCTCAGTGGCCTCTACACCTCACGCCAGCTGGAGACACGCCAGATCCTCGTCGACTCCACCGCCTGGTACTGGCATGCCATGGGCATCCTATGGCTCTTCCTCTTTGCCCTGCTCGCTTTCTTCCAATAACGCAAAGCTAGTACGGCAATCCGTTCCTTCTCTCTGCGGAGAAAGCCCGCATATACCACTCGAACTCATCGAAAAACTTCCCACTCTTCTCCGCCAGTTCCTGAGTTAGTGCCACACCTTCCGCCGACAGAGCCGTACCCACCGAAGGAATCGGCTGCAACGAAGGTATCGTCGGCATCCCCACCTCGGCCAGCAACGCCCTCAACTGCATCGCCGCCCGTACCCCGCCATACGCCCCCGCCGAGTAGCAGACAATCGCCGACGGCCGAAAGAAGTACTCCTCCAGAAAGTAATCAATCAAGTTCGTCAACCCTGGCGGTACGCTGTGGTTGTACTCCGCCGTCACCACGCAAAATCCATCGACCCGCGCATACAACTTCGCCAGCGGAGCCAGCTTCTCCCGCAGCTTGGCATACTTCGCAGAATCGTCCTTCTTCAACTCTTTCCACATCTTGTCCAGTATCGGCAGCTTTAGCTCCGCCGCATCCACCAGTACGGGCTTGTGCCCTCGCGCTTTTAGTTGTGCCATCACCCACTTCGCGGCCCTGTCGCCCATCCGCTCACTCCGTACTGACCCCTGCAACACCGCAATCACCATAGTCAAAGTCCTCTGAATTACTCAGATGCACCCAGACATCAATCCAGCTTTCCATAAAGTAAAAGAGGAAGGCAGCCGAAGCGCCTTCCCCTCTCAAACACATCACCAATTTTACATTTATAAAGCTTACCGCTTCTTCCCTGCAGCCTTCTTCACCGGCTTACCCTTCGCCACAACCTTCTTGGCTACAGGTTTCGCTATCGGCTTCTTCGCGACAGCCTTAGCGACCGGCTTCTTCCCAATAGCCTTGGTCGGAGCCTTCTTCGCAGCTATCTTGGCTACAACCTTCTTCGCCGGGACCTTGACCACAGCTTTCTTAACCGGAGCAGCAGCCTTCTTCGCAGAAACAGCCTTCTTCGCCACGACCTTGGCCACGACTTTCTTAGCTGGAGCCTTCGCCTCAGTCTTTACGGGTACAGCCTTCTTCCCCGCAACCGCAACCACAGCCTTCTTCGCGACAGGAGCAGCCTTTACCGGAACAGCCTTCTTCGCTGCAACCACCTTCGCAGCAGCAAGTGCAGCAATAGCCTTCATCGGCTTGGCGACCGCTACCGGAGCAGCCTCGGCCACCGGCACAGTGAGTTCGCTATCCGTAGCTTCCACGGCGGCGACAGCCTTCTTGCGGCTCTTCGCCGGTTTTGCGTCCTTCTTCACGGCACGCGGACGGCGCAAATGCACTGGCGGTGGCGGCGCAGGCGGCGAGAAAGGCTCAAGATAAGCCTTCATCTCTTCCGGCGTCGTCAGTTTGCCATCCATCAGCTCGAAGAACAGCTTGTCCAGCAGCTCGTTGTAGATCGGCAGTTCCGGAACAATGCGCATCTCCTGCATCATTACATACGGAATCCGTTGCTTTGCCTGCGGCCACTCGCCGTAGAAACTCTTAAACTTGGCCTGCAGACCCGCATTCTTGGTCGTATGTACCAACCAGAGCACAGCCTCGGGCTTCGCGCCATGCAGCAGCTTGAACGCCTGCGACGGTGCCGATGCGCCCTTACCGCCCAGAAGAGAGGCAAACTCCTTGGCCTCGCCCTCCAGCGATTCGATCGCCTGGATCAGCCCTTGCCGCACAAACGTCTTCTTCAGCCCTGCCACGTCCTTAGGAGCCATCTTCGCCGTCAACAGCGGGAAGTTCGCCACCGTAATCTCCGGCAGAATCCCCTGCATCTCCAACTGGCTCTGGCTCTCACGCAGCCGCTCCAGCTCTGGCATATTGGCTTTGGCGGAGGATAGCGTCGGCGCCAGGAACGTCATCCAGCCCTCTGATTCCAGACGCTTTAGAACCCGCAGCGGATCCTCCTCGTGGAAGATCTCCTCCGTTTCATACCCACGGTGGAAGTCGCTCAGGACAGAGATATAGCCTTCCTGCTTGCCCGTCTCGTACCGGCCATTGGTCCGCTCGTCCATCGCCCAGCCCAGACGCGCACCCAGCCGAGCAGCACGAATCATCCGCACCGGATCTTCGATAAACCCGTAGTTGCTCACCAGCCGCAACTCGCGGTTCTCGATGTCCGCCACACCATTCAGCGGATCCATCAGCAGCCCGTAAGAGCCGTCGTTCAGGGAAAGCGCCATCGCATTGGCGGTAAAGTCACGACGACGCAAGTCTTCCAGAATCGTCGCTGGCTTCACCACTGGCTTACCCGGTTTGGGGTAAGCGACGGCGAGTGTGCTTCCGACTTCCATGCGCACGCCGCCCGGAAATTGCACATAAAGTGCTTGCCCGGTTTCATGCTCGCCAGTGATAAAGCCGCCGGCCTTCTCCAAGTCTTTCTTCAGCTTAAGCGCATTTCCTTGAACCGCTACATCAAGGTCGCGAACAGGTGAACCGCTCGTCAGGTCGCGCACCGCGCCACCTACCAGGAACACGGTAAATCCTTTGGCCTTCGCCACTTGCCGTACGGCCAGTAACGCAGCCTGTTGGGCCTTCGAAAGTCGTTTTTCGAGCAGGTAGATGTAATCGGCCATAAAGTCTACGTATACTCCGCGCCGGCAGGTCCGGGGTCGCGCCGCAGTCTCTAACGTATCCATAATCAGTCACTTACGATGATTATTTAGGAGCGGCACAACGTCTAAATGTAACACAGGATTGGCGAATTGACTACCTTTTCCGCACCTTTTTCGTGGCAGCCCACCCGCCCATGCGACAATCCGCCTAAACGCCTCTGCCTCCCATCGCTCTTCTGCCTATGTCCTCCGCCCACAAAAAAATCATCGTCCGGCGCCACCTGGGAGACACGCTCCCCGGTTATTTGCCCCTCAGCGGCTTCGTGCGGCCGCGTTCCAACCCGCTCACGCTGGACCTTCTCGACCTTGCCGGCCGCGTCCTTCCCGTCCCCCTCGCCGATATCAAACACATCGCCTACGTCCGCGACTTCAACCTCAACGACACAACCAACCCCGAGCGCCTCACCCGGAAGACCTTCCTCGCCCGCCCACGCACCGAGGGGCTGTGGCTTCGCCTCACGTTCAAGGACTCCGGAGAGATCCTCGAAGGCCTTGCTCCCATTGACGTTAGCCTTCTGGACGACGTCCTGGCCGACGCCGGACTCTTCCTCACCCCGCCCGATACGCGCTCCAACACCCAGCGACTTTTCGTCCCGCGCTCCGCCATTGCGGAGCTTCAGCTACTCGCGGTCATCACGACTCCTTCCCGCACCAAGCCGATTCCTGCGGCTAGTGTACCCACCCTCCAGGAAGACCTCTTCGACGCTTTCACCCCCACTACGCGCCCCAACTAGCCACAAAATCTGTGGACATTTTGTGGTGTGTTGTTGCATAAAACTGGACACTTCACTCCGGCTGCTCGGTAGCAACGAATCACTCCCCGCTGCCTTATACAATCCTTCCATGAAGCTTGCCGACCTCGCCGCCCACCTCGGAGCCACCCTCCAGGGCGACCCCGACACCGAAATCACCTCGGTCGCCGGCATCGAAACCGCCGGTCCCGGCGACGTCACCTTCGTCTCCAATCCCCGCTACGTCACCGTCGCCAGTACCACACGGGCCTCCGCCGTCATCGTCGAACCCGGCTTCCAGCAGATCCCCGCCGCCACGCTCCGCCTGGACAACCCTTACCTGGCCTTCGCTCAGGCCGTCGAGCTCTTTTACACTCCCCCGGCTTACGTGCCTGGAGTTCATCCCACCGCCGTCATCGCCCCCACCGCCACGGTCGGTGCGAACGCCCACATCGCCGCGCACGCCGTCCTTATGGACCACGTCACCGTGGGCGATAACGCCGTCATCCTGCCCCACGTCGTCCTGTATCCCCACGTCATCGTGGGAAGCCACTTCTTTGCCCACGCCCACGCCGTGGTCCGTGAGCACTGCCGCCTCGGCGACCACGTCACCCTGCAGAACGGGGCGCTCATCGGCACGGACGGCTTCGGCTTCGCCAAACAGGCGGACGGCACCTGGTTCAAGATCCTGCAATCCGGCCCCACCATCCTTGAAGACCACGTCGAGGTCCAGGCCAACTCCACCGTCGACCGCGCCACCGTCGGCGAAACCCGCATCGGCGCCGGCACAAAGATCGACAATCTCGTCCAGGTCGGCCACGGCACCAGCATCGGCCGCGACACGCTTCTTTGCGCCCAGGTCGGTGTCGCCGGATCCACCAGCATCGGCAACTCCGTCATCCTCGCCGGACAGGTCGGCGTCGTGGGCCACTCCACCATCGGCGACGGCGTCATTGCCACCGCGCAGACCGGCATCCCCGGTGACGTCGCCCCAGGCAAGACCGTCAGCGGCTCTCCCGCCATCGAGACCCGCCAATGGCTGCGCTCCGTAGCCCTGTTCGCCCGCCTGCCGGAGCTCCTGAAGTCCCTGCGCCTCGGGCCCAAGTCCTGACGACGTGCTTCTCGATGTAGCCTCCAGGCACAAGTCATCATGGGCGCAGCGAAGGATCCGCTTCTTGCTTTTGCAGCTGCTCATCCTACGAACTGCACCACCCTGCTAACCTAATGATCTGTGCTCAACCTCCGGATTCCAGCTCTCACACTCGCTCTAACCGCCGGCGCTCTCACCGGCTGTCACTCCGCTTACGTCGAGGCCACCGTCGCCAACCGCTCCACCCAGACCATCTCTCTCGTTGAAGTGGACTACCCCAGCGCCAGCTTCGGAACCCAGATGCTCGCTCCCGGCCAGGACTTTCACTATCGCTTCAAGGTTCTCGGCTCCGGCGTCATGAAGCTCGTCTACACCGACCAGGCCCACCACGAACAGACCTCCGAAGGCCCCACCCTCAACGAAGGCGCGGAAGGCCCCATCACCATCACCATCACGCCCACTGGAACCGTGTGGCACCCCACCTTCACCACCAAACCCTGACGCTGCTGTTCACCTCGCACAACCCCAACTGTCCGAAGCAGCTTCTTGCTGCTTCAAGCTGTTCTAAGCTGTATCTATGGTTCGTGGCACTTTCATCACCTTCGAAGGCTTGGACGGCTCCGGCAAGACGACCCAGCTACGTCGCCTCGAAGCGTCCCTCACCGCCGCTGGCCACCATGTGGTCACGCTCCGCCAACCCGGCGGCACGGCCCTTGGCGAACGCATTCGCTCCATCCTCCTCGACTCTCGCTCCGAAGCCACCCTCGGCCCCATAGCGTCCGCCGCCGAGATGGCCCTCATGTTTGCCGACCGCGCCCAGTCCATCGCCGAGATCATCCTTCCCGCTCTCGAAGCCGGCAGTATCGTCCTCTGCGACCGCTACACCGACTCCTCCGAGGCCTACCAGGGCGCAGGGCGCGGACTTGGTTCGGGACGCATCCTCGCCATGCACGCCGCCGCCTGCGATAACCTCCAGCCCGACCTCACGCTTCTTCTGCTCCCTTCGCTTGAGTCCTCCCTTAAACGCGCCCGCCGCCGTAACACCAGCGCCAGCAAAACCAGCGGCACCGATGAGAACCGCTTCGAGCGCGAATCCGACGACTTCTACACCCGCATCTATCAGCAGTACGAAACCATCGCCGTCCGCGAGCCGCAGCGCGTGCTCGCCATCCGCGACGACGTTTCGATCGACGCCATCGCTGAACAAGTACTGGAGATCGTAACGAACCGACTCCCCGCTTAAGGTCAACAAACCATGCGTATGCACAATCCGGCACATCGAGGCACGCTCCTCGCAGATTACAACGCGGGAGGGTCGGTCAATGAAGTCGCCCAGCACCTCGGTGTCCCTCACCCCACTCTTTCCCGGGTGCTCAACGGCAAGGCCGCGATCTTAGCCGTTATGGCCCTGCGCATCTCCGAAGCATTCAACACGGAGGCCGACTTCTGGCTTCGATTGCAAGCTCAACGTGACCTATGGATCGCTTTACAACAGCGTCGCACCCGACTGAAGCCTCTCCCGGCCCTCAAAGCCGCCTAACCCTCAATCCGGGCCAATCATGACCACGCCTCCCCCCACCCTCGAAGCTCCACCAGAATCCGCAACGCACCCCGTGCCCGAACCAACCGGCCACAGAACCATGCCGGGGCTCAAGCACTCGCTGCCCTTCTACGCCTTCAAGCCCTGGGTCAAACTCGGCAGCCCCATCCTGCTCTTCGAGCACCTGCTCCGCACCTACGGCAACATCGCCCACTACCGCTTCATGGGCACGCCCATCGTCTTCATCAATGAACCCGAATACATCCGCGAAGTGCTCGTCACGCAGGCCTCCGCCTTCGTCAAAGAGCGCACCGTTCGCCGCATGAAGGTCCTTCTCGGCGAAGGCCTCATCACCTCCGACGACCCCATCCATATGCGCCAGCGCAAGATTGCCGCGCCAGCCTTCCATCGCCAGCGCATCGCCGCATACGGGGACCAGATCGTTGCCTGCGCCGCCCACCAGTCCGAGCAGTTCCAGCCCGGCCAGCAGATCAATATCGCCGCCTCCAGCATGTCGCTCTCGCTCGAGATCGTCGCCCGTACGCTTTTCAACACCGACGTCACCGACGACATTCGCCGCATCAACGATGAAGTGAACACCATCATGGGCCTGTATAACTTCATCGTGGCCTTTCCGCGCCTGGAAAAATTCATCCACCTCCCCATTCCGGGCCTCATCAAGTTCCGCAACTCCAAGGCGCGCCTTGACGCCGTCGTCGACCGCCTTATTCGCGAGCACCGTGAAGCCGCCGCAGCAGGTGAACCTGGCGAACCTGGCGAACCCAAAGATAATGGCGACCTGCTCTCCATGCTCCTCAGCAGTACCTACGAGCCCGACCCCAACAATCCCGGCCAGCAACTCGAGCGTATGTCCGATGCCCAGGTCCGCGATGAAGTGCTGACCATCTTCCTCGCCGGGTACGAGACCGTAGCCAATGGCCTTGCCTGGACCTGGTACCTCCTCTCCCAGAACCCCGAAGTAGAAGCCAAGCTTCATGCCGAACTGGATGCCGTGCTGGGCACTGGCAGCAATCGTAGAGTTCCCACCCTCGCCGACTACCCCAACCTTCGCTACACCGAGCAGGTCTTCGCCGAATCCATGCGCCTGTACCCGCCGGCCTGGGCGATGGGACGTATGTCTACACGCGAAGTCAACCTCGGCCCCTACCGTATCCCCGCTGGCGCTCACGTATTCTTCTCGCAGTACATCATGTCGCGCACGCCAGAGTTCTATCCCGATCCCCTGCGCTTCGATCCCGATCGCTTCACGCCTGAAGCCAAGGCCGCCCGCCCCAAGTTCACGTACTTCCCCTTCGGCGGCGGCGGCCGGCAGTGCATCGGCGAGTCCTTCGCGTGGATGGAGGGCGTCTTCTCCATCGCCACGCTGGCCAGTCGCTGGCGCATGGCCTACCTTGGCACCACGCCGCCTGAAGTCCAGGCCAAGATCACGCTCCGCCCACGCGACCCGCTGATGATGCAACTTAGCCCGCGCTAGCCAAAAACGAAAAGGGCCACCCGAAATCGGATGGCCCTTCCTTGCCACATCAAAAAGTTACTTCGCGGGGGCGCTTGCCGGAGGAATGATGCCATTCATCCGCAGGTACTCCGCCATCTGACCGTAGTGGTCAAAGGCATGGGACACGCCGAAGGTTGCCAACGTCGAGCGCGTCTGAATACCCGGCTCGTCGATCTTCACGACCTCAAACGCGTTCTCCACCGTCAACGTGGCAATCGCTTTATGCGCGAAGGCGAACGACCCAGCCAGCGCCGCTACAATCTCGTCCTTCGTCTTCAGCTTGCCGATGCCGCGCACATCCGCATCCGGCTTCAGACCGCTCACGGTCATGTAGAAGAAGTAGTTTGCCTGGGCCACATGCGCCGCCTGCTGCGCGAACGTGCGTACCTTGCCGAAGTCCGTCGCCTGTCCTGGCGCGAAGATCGCCGCAGTCGGGGCAAAGTCATACTTTTCCGCCGGCATCGCCTTCGCCGCGCCCATCATCTCTTCTTCGATGATGGTCAACTGCGCATCCACAGCCTTTGCCGGAGACACAACCGTTCCCGCCGCCGGACCCATCTTCTTCATGTCGCCCATCGCCATCTGCGCCACGGCCAACTGCGTTGAAACCACCAGCACACAACAACCAAACATCATCCGAACGACTCGCATCACGCACCTCATTAAATTGTCTTGCAAAGCGTCTCCAGCCTACCAGAACGCTACCAGTCTCCGCCCGCCCCGCCACCACCCACGTCGCCGCCATCCCCGCCGCTGAAGCTGGCGCTGCTTCCAAAGCTGTCTTCGCGATAGCATCATCCTGTGAAGATCCCCGCCATTCTGCTTACCGCCCTTCTCGCCGCCACGTTCCCCGCGCTTGGCCAGCAGCCGCTTGACCCTGCCACGCAGAAGCTCTCACACGACATCTTCCAAGAGCTAGTCGAGATCAACACGACTGACTCCGTAGGATCCGTTACCGCTGCGTCCGAGGCCCTGCGCGCACGGCTCCTCGAAGCCGGCTTCCCTGCCGCCGACCTCATTCTCGCCGGGCCCAATGCACGCAAGCAAAATCTCGTCGCCCGCTTCCGCGCGAAGCCCGGCAGCACCCTTCAGCCCATCCTTTTTATCTGCCATCTTGACGTTGTCGAAGCACCCCAGGCCGAGTGGCACACCGACCCCTTCAAGTTCATCGAAAAGGACGGCTACTTCTACGGGCGCGGCACCCAGGACATGAAGGACTCAGACGCCATCCTCGTCACCAACTTCATCCGCCTCAAGCGCCAGGGCTTGCTGCCTGACCGCGACCTCATCCTGGCCCTTACCGCCGACGAAGAGGGCGGCGAGTCGAATGGCGTCGACTGGCTCCTCAAGAATCGCCCCGAGCTCATCCAGTCCGAGATCGTCATCAACCCCGACGCCGGCGGCATCGACTCCAGCCACGGCATCCCCACCGTCATGGTGGTCGAAGCCACGGAGAAGCTCTACGGCGACTTCCAGCTCTCCGCGAAAAACCCCGGCGGTCACAGCTCCCTCCCCGTCCCCGAAAATGCCATCTACCAGGTCGCCGGAGCGCTCACGCGCATCCAGAAGTTCACCTTTCCCCTCGAACTCAACCCCGTCACCCGCGCCTATTTCCAGAAGATGGCCACCATCGAAAAGGGGCAACTCGCGCAGGACTTCCTCGGCGTCCTCAAGACGCCCGCCGATCCCGCAGCCGAAGCCCACCTCTCTGCAATCCCGCGCTACAACTCGGTGCTCCGCACCACCTGCGTCGCAACGATGTTCTCCGCCGGGCAGGCTCCCAACGCCCTCCCCCAGAATGCGGGTGCCAACGTCAACTGCCACATCCTCCCCGGCAACACCCAGGAAGAGGTTCGCCAGCAGCTCCTCAAAGTCGCCGCGGACCCGGCCGTCACCATCCAGTACAAGGACGACGCGGGCAAGCTCTTCGACACCGGAACCACGCGCGTCTCGCCCACGCCGCCAGCCCTCCGTCCTGACGTCTTCGGCCCTCTCGGCAAGGTCGTCAACGCCATGCACCCCGGGCTGCCCATACTCCCGCAGATGGAGGTCGGTGCATCGGATAGCGTCTACACCATGGCCCTCGGCATCCCCAGCTACGGCATCAACGGGATCGCCATCGATATCGACGATCTCCGCATGCACGGCCGCGACGAGCGCCTCAAAGTCTCCTCCTTCGATGAGGGCGTCGACTTCTACTATCGCTTCCTGCAGGCACTGACCGCTCAGCCCTAAAAGGAGATCGCCACGCAGCTTCGCGTCTCCGAAAGCGTGGTCAAGTCATCCCTTCAGCACCTCTTCAACAAGCCTGGCGTCCGCACCCGCAGTCAGCTCGTCCTGCTCGCCATCGAAAAATACCGCCACCACATCTGACCCCCATCCGGTATCGTGGACGTAGGCACTCGGCCACCAATGTCCACACTCCCCGCCACATTCAACGACTTCCTCGGCAACACCACCGCCGTCGAACACCTGCGTACAGCCATCGCCGCGGGACGCCTGCCGCACTCGCTGATCCTCAGCGGGCCTGCCGGTGCGGGCAAATACACGTTGGCCCTGATGCTCACCATGGCGGTCGAGTGCCAGCGCCAGCCACGCGAGCTTTGGTCCGGCACCGCCGACCATCCCGGCCAGTCGCTCGCCAGCTACTGCGGCGTCTGCAATAACTGCACGCGCATCGCCTCCGCCGCGAACCTCGAAGAGCAGGTCGACCTGGCCGTCGCCGCCCGCGAAGACCTCCGCGAGACCGACAAGAAGGACACCCGCGTCCTCATCCAGCCGCACCCCGACGTACTCATCATCCCACCGGATCCGCCGCAGCTGCTCATCAAGCTCGGCCAGGTCCGCACGCTCATCCAGCGCTCCCACACCCTCCCCGGCGAGGCTCCGCGCAAGATCTTTATCCTCACCGCCGCCAACTTCATGAAGGAGGCGGCCAACTCGCTCCTCAAAGTCCTCGAAGAGCCACCCGACTCCGTCCACATCATCATCCTTGCCGAAAACCCCGGCGAGCTCCTACCGACCATCCGCTCCCGTTGCGCCACCGTGCGTCTGGGTGCCCTGCCCGTCGATGAGATCGAAGGGCTGCTCTCCGACCGCCGCCCCGAGATCACCCCGAAGCAACGCCCCCTCATCGCCCGCCTCGCCCAGGGTGCCGTCGGTAAAGCCCTCGGCTTCGATCTTGAGAGCTACCTCGCCTCCCGCGCGGACGCCCTGCTGTTGATCCGCAACGCCGCCGCAGAGCCCGACCACACCGTCCTGTTCAAGATGACCGAGACCTACCGCGCCGGAGCCGAAGGCCAGCAGAAGACCTCAGCGTTCCTCCGCACCATGTCGCTGCTGCTCGAAGACCTCCTGCTCCTCCACGCCGGAACCCCCGAGCTCGTACGCAACATCGACCTCCGCCCCGAACTGGAACGCCTGACCACCGCGCTCTCGTTCCATTGGATTGAGCAAGCCAGCCGAGGTCTCGATCAGGTGCAGTCCGGCATGCGCCGCAATCTCCTCCGCAGCCTTTCGCTGGACGCCTTCGCCGGCCAGCTCACCACCGCCGCCCGCTAGACGCTCTTCGCCGCCTTCTCCAGCCGGTCCCGAATCGCCGCCGCAATCCCATGCCCCTCCGGCACCGGACAAACAATCACCGCTACCCCGGCATCATCCAGCTCTCGCAGCCCGGCAAACAGCCGCCGCGCCAGCGCCTCCCCATCACTCCAGGCTCCCCACCGATACACCACCGCCCCGCCACCACTCCAACCATCCGGCAGCATCACCCCAGCTGTCCCAGCAGCATCCGCCACCGTACGCAACAACTGCGACTCACCCTGCACCAGCACCACCGTGGCCCGCGGAGCATAATGCCGAATCCCCACCCCCGGCGAAGGCAGACTCTCCCGCACTCCATCACCCACGGCCACATACATCTCCACAGGCCCCACAACCGCTTCCAGCATCTCCGCCGAAACACCCCCCGGCCGATACATCACCCACCCGCCACCATCCCCCGGCCCAATCACGGTACTCTCCACCCCCACCTGCGTAGCGCCGCCATCCAGCACCGCATCAATGCGCCCATCCAGGTCCGCGAGCACATGCGCCGCCGTCGTCGGGCTCGTATGGCCGAACCGGTTCGCGCTCGGGGCGGCTATCGGAACCCTCGCCCGCCGTATCAACTCCAGCGCCACCGGATGCCCCGGCATCCGCACCCCCACCAGCTCCCGACCCGCCGTCACGGCATCCGGCACCGCAGGAGTCCTCGGAAGCAGCAACGTTAGCGGCCCCGGCCAGAAAGCCGCAATCAGCGCTTCAACATCCCCGGCCATCTTTGCAGGAACCACCGTCATCCGCGCGAGCATCTCGCGGTTACACACATGCACAATCAGCGGGTCCCAGCCCGGCCGTTCCTTCGCTTCGAAGATCTTCGCAACTGCAGTCCCGTCAAGGGCATTGGCCCCCAGCCCGTATACCGTCTCCGTCGCAAACGCGACCGTCCCCCCACCCCGAATTAACTCCGCCGCCCGCGCGAGCCCAACCTCACCCGCTAATCGTTCCGTTTTTCCACCGAACATAATCTCTCCATCCTATCGCCGCCAGCCGTCCCACGCGCCTATACTGCGTCTATGCAGGCTGCCGAGATTGAACTCAAGTTCCCCGTCTCCGACCCCCTAGCCCTCCAATCCCGCCTCCCCGCGCTCGGTTTTCACCTCGACACCGAACGCACCTTCGAGCACAACACCCTCTACGACACTCCTACGCGCGAACTCCGCGAGAATCGCCAGCTCCTGCGCATCCGCCAGTACGGCCCACTCTGCACCGTCACCCACAAGCGCAAGCCCGGCCCCAACGACCCCGCCGACACGACACGCTACAAGGTCCGCATCGAAACCGAAACCGTCGTCGCCGAAGGCTCTGCTCTCGCGCAGATCTTCGACCAGATCGGCTACTCCCCCGCCTTCATCTACGAGAAGTACCGCTCCGAGTGGTCGCACCCCATCGCCCCCGGCAACCCCGGTCTCGGCCACCTCGTCATCGACGAAACCCCCATCGGTAACTGGGCCGAGCTCGAAGGCCCCACCGCATGGATCGACAAGACCCTCGCCAAGCTCGACATCGACCCCGGCACCTGCCTCACCGAAAGCTACGGCCGCCTCTTCCTCGACTGGAAGCAACGCACCGGCAGCCCTGCCGAACACCTCACCTTCGCCGAAGTAGGCGCACCACTGCTGGTTCTTCCCTGACCTCGCCATCCCCTGACCTGAGCCTCTAGATTCAACCGCACACAGCTTCCGCACATAGCTTCCGCACACAGCTTAAGCGCACAACTTCCGCACACAGCTTCCGCACATAGCTCAAGCGCACAGCTTAAGCGCACAACTTCCGCGCACAGCTTCCGCACATAGCTTCCGCGCACAGCTTCCGCACACAAGCAAAGGGCCTCATCCGAGGCCCTCCGTTGTGCTACCAACTCACAACTACCAACTCACAACGACCAACTCACAACGACCAACTGTCCCTAGAAAATCTGGAAGTTTACTTCGATATTCAGCTCCACCAGCACGGGCTTCCCGTTCTCCATTGCCGGGCGGAACTTGTACTGCCGTACCGCTTCGATTGCCTTCTCATCCAGCCCCATACCCACGCCGCGGATGACGCGAACATGGCTCGGGTTCCCGGAGGTATCGACCCACAGGTTCACCAGCACATTACCGGCGACCTTGGCCTTACGAGCCTCTTCCGAGAACTCCGGCTCGACCGAAAAGATCACCTGTGGCGCGGAGACACCGCCGCCAATGCGTCGCGGCCCGCCACCTGTATTACCGCCCGAACCCGGCCCAAGTCCCGATCCATCACCTGAACCAAGCCCCGTCCCACGTCCATTCCCCATGGAAGGCGGCCCTACAATCGGCGAGTTCGACACGCCAATCTGCGGCAGGCTGCTCGCCATCTTCACATCTTTCTGCACTTCAATTGTCGGATCAATCTTGATCTTCGGCTCAACCAGTGGAGGAGCCTTGGGCGGAACAATCTGTGTCTCGGCAAACTTCGGCGGCGTACCCTTCGTCACCGGCGTCGGTCCACGCTGTCCACCACCACCACCCATCGCGTTCGCCTTTGGCGGAGCCGGCGGAGGCGTTAGCAAATCAATCGGAGGAGCCAGCGCAAGCTGTTTCGTCGCAAGATGCACCCCACTCCGCAGCAGCAACGCTATCAATAAAATGAGCAAAGCGTAGATGGCCACCGACGAGATCCACGCCGTCGGGTTCTGCTTCACCGCCATCCGGTCGACGACCGCAATCGGCTTCGATTCCAGCACCAGTGGCGGCAGCTTGGTCGGGAAGAACACGTCGCGCACACTGCTCCACAACGATCCGAAGACACCCTCTTCCTTCGTCTCGCTCCAGCGCGGAGCATCCCCTGCGCGCAGTATCGGGGCGTCGTGCAGAGGTCCCGTCTCCGGTGGTGTCAAAAGCGTATTAGCCATATGCTGGTTCGCCTCGGCGGCTCCGGTTATCAACTCCCCGGCTACCTGCCATCTCGAAATATCGTCTGCCCTGCTACTTACTACGTTCCCGGTCTCACGCCGGTTTTATCGGTCTCGCATTTCACCACAGGCGACGCGCATCTGGCTCCACAAACATTCTACAAACATTCATAACCTCGTGCTCGCGTTCCATGTTTCTACTCTGTCACTTTTCCGCGACTATGTCCGCTTCTATCACTTGGACGCACTTCACCCCATGGAAGTCTCTTTCGTCACAAATCCATGCTGTCACCTTCCCCGGATACCCAGCTACAATATAGGTTTGGGACACAACGTCCCATCCGGTCACACCGAATACCGCAAGAACCCTCAAGAGGAACGAATGACGGAAGCAGCACCCGCACCCGATCAGCCCAAGCCGCTCAAGGCCACGCTCAATTTACCCGAGACAACCTTCCCCATGAAGGCGAATCTCCCCCTCAATGAGCCCGCCCGTCTCGCCCAGTGGCAGGAACAGAAGCTCTACGAAAAAATTCGCGCCGCTCGCGCCGGCTCTCCCAAATACATCCTCCACGATGGCCCCCCCTACGCCAACGGAGCCATCCACCTGGGCCACGCGCTCAACAAGTGCATCAAGGACTTTGTCGTCAAGACCAAGACCATGGCCGGCTTCGACGCACCCTTCGTCCCCGGCTGGGACTGCCACGGCCTCCCCATCGAGATCAAGGTGGACGAGCAGCTAGGCCGCAAGAAGCTTGAAATGGACCCTATCGCCGTGCGCCGCGCCTGCCGCGAGTACGCGCAGAAGTACGTCGACCTCCAGCGCTCCCAGTTCGAGCGCATCGGCGTCTTCGGCCGCTGGGCCAACCCCTACCTCACCATGTCCTTTCCCTACGAGGCCAGCATCGTAGAGACCTTCTACGACTTCTTCGAAAAGGGCTTCGTCTACAAGGGCCTCAAGCCCGTCTACTGGTGCATCCACGACCGCACCGCGCTCGCTGAAGCCGAAGTCGAGTACGAGCAGCACACGAGTCCCAGCGTCTATATCCGCTACAAGCTCACCAGCGATGCCGCTGCGATCAATCCCGCGCTCGCCCGAAAGGACGTCTACACCATCATCTGGACCACGACCCCGTGGACGATCCCCGCATCCCAGGCCGTCGCCTTCAACCCGGAGATGGAATACGTCGCCCTCCAGACCCCCGACGCCACCTACATCGTCGCCCAAGCCCTGCTTTCCTCCATCATCGGCCACTGCCACCTCATGAGCGGCAAGAACCCCGGCGAGCCTGCATCGAGTGAAGATATCGTCGCCGTCTTCACCGGCAAGCACCTCGACCGCGCCACGTTCCAACACCCCTTCCTCAACCGCGAAGTTCTCGGCGTCCTCGCCTCCTACGTCACCGCCGACCAGGGCACCGGGGCCGTCCACACCGCGCCTGCCCACGGCGTAGACGACTTCGCCACCGGCGCACGCTACAACCTGCCCGCGCTCCAGTACGTCGACAACTCCGGCAAGCAGCGCAACACCGCCGACGCCTGCTCGCACGACACCACGCAGACCTACGAAGGCCTCACCGTCTTCAAGTCCAACGCCGTCATCATCGAGCTTCTCAAGGAAAAAGGTGCGCTCCTCTCCGCCACCGCCTTCGAGCACTCCTACCCCCATTGCTGGCGCTGCCACAACCCCGTCATCGTCCGCGCCACCGAGCAGTGGTTCATCGGCATGGAGACCCCCATGACCAACGAAGACGGCACCCCCACCACCTACCGTCAGCGTGCCCTCGACGAGACCGCCGCAGTAACCTGGGACCCCGCGTGGGGCGAAGAGCGCATCTCCAACATGATCGCGACCCGTCCCGACTGGTGCATCTCCCGCCAGCGCATCTGGGGCGTGCCCATCGCCGTCTTCCTCTGCGAAAAATGCCACACGCCGCTCAACCTACCGTCCATCAACAAGTCCATTGTCGCCCTCTTCCACAAGGAAGGCGCCGACGCCTGGTACCAGCACGACGTCTCCACGCTGCTCCCTGCCGGAACCAGGTGCGAGTGCGGCGGCACAGAGTTCCGCAAGGAGATGGACATTCTCGACGTATGGTTCGAGTCCGGTGCCTCCTGGCACGCCGTCCTCGACATCGAGCCCGAACTGGAATGGCCCGCCGACCTCTACACCGAAGGCGGTGACCAGCATCGCGGCTGGTTCCATTCTTCCTTGCTTACGTCCGTTGCCGTTCGCGGCAAGGCACCCTACAAGATGGTCGCCACCTCCGGCTGGACGCTCGACAACAGGGCCGCGCCTTCTCGAAATCGCTCGGCAACGGCGTCGATCCGGTGGACATCGCCAAGCGTCTCGGCGGCGAAATCATCCGCCTCTGGGTCGCCTCCGTCGACTTCCGCGAAGACGTCGCCGCCAGCGAAAACCTGATGCAGCGCGTCAGCGACAACTACCGCAAGCTGCGCAACACGCTGCGTTTCCTGCTCGGCAACATCCACGACTTCAACCCGGCGACCGACGCCATCCCCTTCGCCGCGATGGAGCCGCTCGATCAGTACATCCTCGCCCGCACCGCCGAGCTCGACGTAAAAATCCGCCGCGCCTACGACGGCTTCGAATTCCACCGCGCCTATCATGCCCTCAACGAGTACGTGAACACCGATCTCTCGGCGCTGTATCTGGACGTATTGAAAGACCGCCTCTACACCTTCGCTCCCAACTCAAAGGAAAGACGCAGCGCGCAGACCGCGCTCTGGCGTATCGCCGAAGCGCTCACCCGACTCATCGCCCCCATCCTCAGCTTCACCGCGGAAGAAGTCTGGGCGCTGCTCCCCGTGGTCGAAGGCCGCGAATCAAGTGTCCACCTCGCCCTCTTCCCCGCCATCGCTGACATCGTGCCCGGCAATGTCAAGCACATCGAAGACGACTGGGAAAGACTGATCCAATTCCGCAATTTCGCTTTGATCACAATTGAACATCGTCGAAGCGAAAAAATAATCGGTAAAGGATTGGAGAGTTCCGTTGAGTTCGATCAGATGAGTCAAGAAGACTTAGACCTTCTCAAACGCTACCAGACTAGCCTGCCTGAACTGCTGAACGTTTCATCCGTCACAGTCTTAAACAATCCTCCAAAAGACTCAACTACAGTTGTCAAGACTTCTGCTGAGCACGCTCAGGGCACCAAGTGCGAACGCTGCTGGCGCTACGTCCCCGACGTAGCCAGCAACGACGCTTACCCCACTGTCTGCCAGCGCTGCGCGGAAGCCCTTGCCGCCATCCAGTTCCCTCCCTATTCGGCACCTCCATCCCACGCGGAGCAAACCTAAAATGTCCTCCACCTACCAATATCCACGCACGGAATTCGATACCCCCATCGAACGTCGCAAGATCAACCGCCGCCGGCGTCGCGGTTACTACTCGCGTCAGCGCCGCTTCATTCACCTTGGTATCGCGCTCAGCGTCATCCTTGCCGACCGCCTCTCCAAGATCCTCATCCTTCTCTACCTCAAACAGGGCACCAACATCACCATCTTCCCTCACGTCCTGCGCCTCTCGCACGTCCACAACTTCGGAGCCGCCTTCAGCCTCTTCGCGGAGAACGCCTCCCCGCTCGCTGTTCGCCGCGGCCTCATCGCCTTCTCCGTCGCAGCCGTCCTGATGGTCTTCGCGATGCTGTGGCGCACTGGCCGCCAGTACTCCCTCACCTCCATCGCACTCGCGCTCATCCTCGGGGGGGCCGTCGGCAACCTCTGGGACCGCATCCACTACTCCTATGTCGTCGACTTCATCGAGGTCACCATCATTCGCTACCACTGGCCCGACTTCAACATCGCCGACAGCGCCATCGTCATCGGAGCCTGCCTCCTGCTCCTCGAAATCTTCCGCCCCCAAACCAGCGACCCCGCCACCATCTCCCCCGCACCCACCAGCAACTAGAAACTCGCAACTAGAAATTATCTTTCTATGAATGACCAGATCACAATCCGCGGGGCCCGTACCCACAATCTCAAGTCGATCGACGTCGACATCCCCCACAACGCCCTCACCGTCGTCAGCGGTGTCTCCGGCTCCGGCAAGTCCTCCCTCGCCTTCGACACCGTCTACGCCGAAGGCCAGCGCCGTTACGTTGAATCGCTCTCCGCCTATGCGCGCCAGTTCCTCGAACGCATCGAAAAGCCCGACGTCGACCACATGGATGGTCTCGCCCCCGCCATCGCCATCAAGCAGAAGAACCAGACTCGCAACCCCCGCTCCACGGTCGCCACCTCCACCGAAATCTACGATTACCTCCGCCTTCTCTACGCACGCTGCGGCACCGTCACCTGCCTCCACTGCGGCGGCATCGTCCGCCACGACACCGTAGACGAGATCGTCGCCGCCGTCCTCGCCCTGCCCGAATCTACCCGCTCCTACGCCCTCTTCCCTATCCAGCGCGCCGAGGTCAAACTCGAGCCCCTTCAGGGCAGCACCACGGACGTCCCAGTCGAAGAAGCCCCACTCAAAGCCCCGAAGAAATCCGCCTCCAAAAAGTCCGCGAAGCCTGTGTCATCCGTGGTCGGCCTGGCTTCCATCACCGACGCCCTCAAAGACCGCCTCACCGAACTACGCCGCCGCGGCTACAACCGCCTATACCAAAATGGCAGCATCGTCGAATTTTCCACCCCCGAATCCCTCCTCGAACTCGACTTCGCCCAACCCATCTTCGTCCTCATCGATCGCTTGTCCATTAGTCCCGACTCCCGCAGCCGCATCGTAGACGCCATCGAAACCGGCTACCGCGAGGCCGGCGAAGTCCAGTTCCACACCATGCCCCGCGAAGGCGAAGCCGAGCCGCAGAAGCTCCGTTACTCCGCCGCCTTCGAGTGCAGCACCTGCCACCGCGCCTACCGCGAGCCCGAGCCTCGCCTCTTCTCCTTCAACAATCCCTTCGGCGCCTGCCCTCGTTGCCAGGGCTTCGGCAATACCATCGACTTCGACCCTAACCTCATCATCCCCGACAAGTCGAAGACCCTCTCCGAAGGCGCCGTCGCCCCCTGGACCACAACCAAGTATCGCCCTCACCACGGCGAGATGACCCGCGCCGCCAAGGCTGCCGGCATCCCCATCGACGTCCCCTGGTTCGACCTCGACGCCACCCAGCGGCGCTTCATTGAGGATGGCAGCGGCAGCTTCCCCGGCATCCGCGGTTTCTTCCAGGCGCTCGACCGCAAAAAGTATAAGCTCCACGTCCGCGTCTTCCTCTCCAAGTACCGGGGCTACGCCCTCTGCCCCGACTGCCGCGGTCAGCGCCTCCGCGCCGAAGCCCGCGCCGTCCTAATCGCGCCTCTCAATGGACCCGCTCAGAACATCTGCGAAGTTGCCGCCCTCACCATCACCGCCGCGCAATCCTTTTTCGACAATCTGCAACTCTCACCGTCACAATTAGAGATCGCCGGAAAGATCCTCGAAGAAGTCCGCCAGCGCATCAGCTTCCTCCACCAGGTCGGCCTCGACTATCTCACCCTTGACCGCCTTAGCTCCACCCTCTCCGGCGGAGAGTCTCAGCGCATCCAGCTCGCGTCGTCACTCGGTTCACGCCTCGTCGGTGCGCTCTACGTGCTCGACGAACCAAGCATCGGCCTCCACACCCGCGACACCGCCAAGCTCATCAAGATCATGCTCGACCTCCGCGACCTCGGCAACACCATCCTCGTCGTCGAGCATGATCCTGACGTCATCCGCGCTGCCGACCACCTCCTCGACCTCGGCCCCGGCGCTGGCGAGCTTGGCGGGCATCTCCTCGCCGCCGGAACCGTCGCTGAAGTCACCGCCAATCCGAACTCCATCACCGGCCGCTACCTCTCCGGACGCTCCTTTATCCCCATCCCCAAGGTCCGCCGCCAGCCCGGCCGCGAGCACCTCAAGCTTACCGGGGCCCGCATCCACAACCTCCGCGGCGTCGACCTCGACATCCCCCTCAACCTGCTCTGCTGCGTCACCGGCGTCAGCGGCTCCGGCAAATCCACCATCGTCCACCAGGTCCTCTACCGCGCGTTGATGCAGGCACTCAACCGCACTGAAGGTGGTGACCCCGCGCACCTCTTCCGCGAGCTATCCGGCACTCAGCACCTCAACGACGTCATCCTCGTCGACCAGTCCCCCATCGGCCGCACCCCGCGCTCCAACCCCGTCACCTACATCAAGGCCTTCGACGACATTCGCGCCCTCTTCGCCGCCCAGCCCGACGCCCGCCGCAAAGGCTACGGCCCCGGCCACTTCTCCTTTAACGTCCCTGGCGGCCGCTGCGACGTCTGCGAAGGCGACGGAACCGTTACCGTAGAAATGCAGTTCCTCGCCGACATCGAGCTCCCCTGCGAAGAATGTAACGGAACTCGTTACAAAAACACCATCCTCGACATTAAATATAAGAACAAGAACATCAACGATGTACTCAACATGACAGTCAAAGAGGCACTCACCTATTTTGCCGGCCATCCCAAGATCGTCGACAAGCTCTATGTTCTAGACGAAGTGGGCCTCAGCTACGTCCGTCTCGGCCAGTCCGCCACCACACTCTCCGGCGGCGAAGCCCAGCGCGTCAAGCTCGCCTCACACCTCGCCACCGCGCGCTCCATCACCAACCGCAGCAGCAACGATGCCGCCGCCAAGGCCCGCAGCCGCACCCTCTACATCCTCGATGAGCCCACCACCGGCCTCCACTTCGACGACGTCGCCAAGCTCCTCAGCGCCTTCCACAAGCTCATCGAAGGCGGCGGCTCCCTCCTCGTCATCGAGCACAACCTCGACGTCATCAAGTCCGCCGACTGGGTGATCGACATGGGCCCCGAGGGCGGCGCAGGCGGAGGCCAGATCGTAGCCGAAGGCACCCCCGAAGAGATCGCCGCGAACCCCGCCAGCCACACCGGCCACTGGCTCGCCCCTGTACTCAACCTCTCCACCCCCATCCGCGAAGAGGAACTCCAGCCGACAGCCTGATCGTCACTTCCTTCGTCGCAGCTGGGTAATATCATCCCGCCATACCAGATATCCCTGCGGTTGCACTCCCACACCATGTGGTTCCGGAGACTGCAGCTCAACCCGCCTCCACGTCGCTGCGGCACTCCGTACTCGTGCGCGTCACGCACTGGATCGTAGCCCTTTGTCTCTTCGCTCTTCTGCTCAGCGGCTTCGAGCTCATCATCTCCCACCCTCGTTTCTACTGGGGCGAGTCGGGCAATATCTGGACCACCCCCCTCTTCCAGATCCCCATCCCCGCATCCCGCTCCCTCGTGCCGACTGGCTACGCTTACACTCTGCCGGATCAGAATGGCTGGAGCCGCTACCTCCACTTTCAGGCCGCCTGGATCTTCGTCCTGACGGGCCTCCTCTACCTCGTCAGCAGCCTTTTCACCGGGCATCCGTGCAAAGACCTCATCCCTCCCACCGCCAGTCTTTCCCGGCGTGCGATCGTCAACACCCTCTCCGACCATCTGCGCTTCAAGCGGCTGCGCGACGCAGCCTCCTACAATCTCATACAGCGGCTCACTTATTTCGTCGTCCTCTTTGTGCTCACGCCGCTGGCGATCTGGACCGGACTTGCCATGTCCCCTGCGTTCGTCTCTGCGTTCCCGGCCACGGTCACGGTCCTGGGTGGCCAGCAGTCCGCCCGCACCATTCACTTCTTCGTCTCCCTCGCGCTTCTTCTTTTTATCGTGGGACACGTCCTCATGGTGTCCCTCGCCGGATTCAGGCGCCGCATGCGCTCCATGACCATTGGCAGCAACGAAACTCCTTCGGAGCGTCCATGAAATCTCTCTCCCGTCGCAAACTCATTACCACCGGCCTCGCTGCCACCGCAGGCGTTAAAGACATCGCCGCGGCTAGCGAAATCGCACAGCGATACGGACTCGTTCCGCCCGATCACGCAGGCCCCTGCGGCCTCGGCGTGACGCTCACCTACGCTGGGCAGCGTCTCTTCACCCGGCACTCACCCGCCCGCGAATTTTCGCGCTCGCAAATCTCACTCCGCCCCGTCGAGAACCAGGTCGCGCCACCCAGCACCAATTCAAGAAACTTCATGCAGGTGGCTTCGCCGATTGGACGCTCTCGGTCAAAGGCCTGGTTGACCGACCCGCAACCCTCTCCCTCGCACAGCTCCGGAGCTACCCCGCTCGCCACCAGATCACCCAACTCGCCTGCGAAGAGGGCTGGTCTTACATTGCAGAGTGGACCGGAGTGCAGCTCTCCCACGTCCTCGGCCTCGTCTGTGTCCGTCCACAGGCCCGCTACATCGTCTACTCCTCCATCGACCCTGGCTGGTGGGACAGCATCGACATGGCAGACGCACTTCACCCGCAAACCTTCCTCACCTACGCGATGAACGGCAACGATCTTCCCGTAGCCAGCGGCGGCCCCCTGCGCATGCGCGTTCCCCGTCAGCTCGGCTACAAGAGCGTCAAATACATCACCAGCCTCACCGTCACCGACTCCCTCAAGGGCTTTGGCAAAGGGCTGGGCTCCGCCGCCCCGGAAGCCGGTTACTCCTGGTATGCCGGCATCTGAAGTCTGTACCCAACGAACCGCACTGCTCCTACCCCCTGCGCACCCGCACAACGTCTATCCTTTACTGAGAGATACACCGAAATCTGTCGCGGAAGTCGAAGGAACGCAATGCCACCACCAGAACAAAGACGTTACACCCTTCCAACAGCGCTGTCTGCCATCGTCTGTGTGCTACTCCTCGCCACAATCCCTGCTCACGCTCAGCTCCCCGCCGGCACCACCGACGCCGCCCAGCAGGCCCCCGAAGATCCTCTCCGCATCCAGGCCAACGCCGCTCTCGAAAAGCAGGACTACCGCACCGCCCTCAAACTCCTTACATTGCTGGTCGAAAAGTCCCCGTCCGGTTCTCATGAGGATGATCCACACATCCTCTACGACCTCGCCTTCACCCAGGACGCCCTCGACCTCCCCGCCGCTGCCGACACCTATCGCCGCGCCATCGCCGCCGACCCCAAATTTCTCGACCCACACCTTGCCCTCGGCCTGCTCCTCGCCCGCACCGGTAAATCGTCCGAAGCCCGCACCGAGCTACTCTCCGCCACCACCGTCCCTGCCGAAAACCCACCTCTCAAGGCTCGCGCCTACCGTGCCCTCGCGCATCTCGATCAGGCCAGCAACCCTGAAGCCGCCCGAACCGAACTCCTCGCCGCCCTCAAGCTTTCCCCCGAAACCCCTGACGACACCCTCCTCACCGCCGAACTCGCCGAATCCGCCAACGACCTTCCCGCCGCCGAAGCCGCCTATCGCCGCGCTCTTAAGGCCTCCCCGGCAGATCCTCAGGCCACCGCCGCCCTCGCGCATCTCCTGCTGCGTCAACAGAAACCCGCCGAAGCCGAGTCCCTCCTCACCACTGCCCTCGCCAAACACCCCAGCGACCCCACCCTTAGCGCCCAGCTCGCCACCGTCCTCACCGAGCAGGATAAAGTCGCCCAGGCCATCCCCCTCGTAGAAAAGCTGCACACCGCGAACCCCGAAAATCCCGCCGTAACCCGCCTCCTCGCCCGCCTCTACGATCGCGACAAGCAGTACGACAAGGCCGACGCCTTCTTCGCCTCCCTCGTCACCCCTGCCACCGCCGACCCCACCCTGCTCGACGACCGCGCCGCCACCCTCATCCACCTCAAGCGCTACGCCGAGGCGCAAACCCTCCTCAAACGCGCCCTCGCCAACCCCTCCGCCTTCCCTTCCAAAGATGACCTTGGTGCCGCCGCAAGCCACCTCGCTTTTGCCGCATCCCAGAACAATGACCCGCAAACGTCATTGCAAGCGCTAACCCTACGTGCTACTGTACTTCCACAGTCGCCGTCATCTCTGTTCCTGACGGCCATTGCGTACGACAAGCTCCACCAAATAAAACAGGCAATCAACGCCTACCAACGATTTCTTTCCGTGGCAAACGGCCAGTATCCGGATGAGGAATGGGAAGCCCGCCACCGCCTCCCAGCCCTCGCTCACACGAAGTAAGCAAGCGCTCCCACCGAGGTGCGTTATGAAAATTGCAGCAAGGCCCCTAAGCGCCGCCATCCTCGCTCTTCCCCTCCTCCTTACCCTCTGTATCTCCGCTCGTGCCGCCAGCATCGACGAAAGTCTTCCCGATCCACAAACTCTGAGCCAGTTGGAGCTTCATGCCCAGCAGGCCCCCCCGCGCGAACAGTGCTTCCTCTATGCGCAGCTCGTCCACACCATGACCGAGCTGGCCGCCCGTCAGTTCCGCGATGGTGAAGTCGACCACGCCAGTACTACCCTCAAAAAAGTTGAGCACTACGCACAGCTCATCCACCTCGGCCTCGCCAACGACACCAAGCGCCTCAAAAACGCCGAGCTCCTTATTCAGCACACCACCCGACGGCTCGGCGAATACCTCCACATGGCCTCCACCGAAGACCGCCCCACTCTCCAGGCTACCCTCAAACACCTCGACAGAGTCCACGACGAACTATTAACCCAGGTCTTCAACCACTAGTCCCCACAATGATTCGTCGTCTCTTGTTCAGCGTCGCAATCCTGCTCGCCCTCACATCCCCGCTCTGCGCCCAGCGCAGCGAGTCCACCCTCTCCGACGCCGAGGTCGAGCAGCTTCGCGAAGCCGCCTACATCCCCTCCGACCGCATCCTCGTTTTCATCAAGATCCTCGACTCCCGCAACAAGGCCATCCAGGACCTCGTCGCCAAGCCCCGCCGCCCGGGCCGCGAAGAAGATTTCCACGACCTCATCGAGCAGTTCACCGCCATCACCGACGAGCTCAATGACAACCTCGACGACTACGGTCCCCACCACAAGGACATCCGCAAGTCGCTCCCCAAGCTCCTCGAAGCCACCGAACGCTGGGCCTCCAACATGAAGGCTCTGCCCGAGATTGAACGCATCAACGTCTCCCGCAAACTCGCCCTGGAATCCATCCGCGACGTCCGCGAAGAAGCCACCAAGCTTGTCGAAGACCAGAAGACCTGGTTCCTCGCCCATCCCCCACCCAAAGAGAACAAGGACGCTCCCCGCCAGTAGCAAGCAGGGTGCACCTCTCGCCAATTTTCCCCGCGTCGTCCGTCTCGCTCCAAAAATAAACAGGCCGATACCATATGCTTTATAGATATGGCAGACCTTGGCAACCTGAGCTTCGGAGACCTTGCGACCAGAATCATCGACCCCTTCGTCGATGGGTTTGTCGATGCCTTCCAAAGCATGACCCGCAAGTCTGCTCCGCCCAAGCGCGCCCCGCGGAAAGCCCGGCCCACGCCCGAAGCCTCACCCCTCATCTCCCTTTTTGAAACCCAGTACCGCGAACTCCGCCCCAGCGCTCCCATCCCGCCGCTCGACATTCGTTTTCGCCGTTTCACCTCCCTCAACACCACCATCCGCCTACGCGAAGGCCGCCTCCACGTCCGCCTCTCCGACCTCCTCGAATCCGCCCCCGAGTCCGTCCATCAGGCCATCGCCCACATCCTCCTCGCCAAGCTCTACAAGAAGCCCATTGCGCCCTGCCACGCCGACCGCTACCGCCGCCACGTCTCCTCCGAGGCCGTCTCCCGCCAGGCCGAGCACATCCGCCAGACCCGCGGCCGCAAGCGCATCTCCACCACACTCGGCCACCAGTACGACCTTGACGAAGTCTTCGAGTCCCTCAACACCCGCTTCTTCCACGGACTCCTTGGCCGCCCCACCCTAACCTGGTCCGCCCATGTAGCCCGCCGCATGCTCGGCCACTACGACGCCGCCCACAACACCATCGTCGTCTCCCGCATCTTCGACCGCCCCGACACCCCTCGCTGCGCCATCGAGTACCTCCTCTACCACGAGATGCTCCACCTCAAACACCCCGTCCGCGTCAAAGCCGGCCGCCGCTGCGTCCACTCCAAGGCCTTCCAGGCCGAGGAGCGCCTCTTCCCCGAACTCGAAGCCGCCAAAGCCTACCTCCGCCGCATCTAGCTTCACCAATTTCGTCATTCTGAGCGAAGCCAATAGCTGCTAAAAAGTTCAATGGAGCGTATCAGCTCATGCCTCGGTAACCGTCCGAGCCCCCGCATTTTCGCTTTTGCTTTTGCTTGTTCCACTGCGTAGACGCTCCACCCGTGCTAGCATCCTCACGTCACCACCACGGGGCCCTCCACTCAAAATCCATCACAAAGAGGTCGCACGATGCATCTCTCCAAACGCGCAGCAGCCGAGTTCTTCGGTACCTTCTGGCTCGCCTTCGGAGGCTGCGGTTCCGCAGTCCTCGCCGCCGGCGTCCCCACGCTCGGCATCGGTTTCGTCGGTGTCTCCCTCGTCTTCGGACTCACCGTCCTCACCATGGCCTTCGCCATCGGACACATCCCCGGCTACCACCTCAACCCCGCCGTCTCCATCGGCCTCGTCGTCGGCAAGCGCTTCCCCATCTCAGAGCTTCCCGCCTACATCGCCGCCCAGGTCGCCGGAGGTATCGCCGCCGCCGGAACCCTCTACGTCATCGCCAGTGGCAAGGCCGGCTTCTTTCTCGCCGGGGGCTTCGCCTCGAACGGCTACGCCGACCACTCCCCCGACCACTACTCGCTGCTCGCCTGCTTCGTCGTCGAGGTCGTCCTCACCGCCTTCTTCCTGCTCGTCATCCTCGGCGCCACCGACGAGCGCGCTCCCAAGGGCTTCGCGCCCATCGCCATCGGCCTCTGCCTCACGCTGATCCACCTCATCTCCATCCCGGTCACCAACACCTCCGTCAACCCCGCCCGCAGCACCGCCGTAGCGGTCTTCGTCGGCGGATGGGCCGTCAGCCAACTCTGGCTCTTCTGGGTAGCCCCAATCGTCGGAGCCATCCTCGGCGGCCTCATCTCCGACACCCTCTTCCGCGCCCCGCAACCCCCCATCCGCGAAGCCATGTCCCAATAATAAAAGCGGCCTGCTCGCAGTCACCATCTCTGCGATCAGGCCGCTGTCGTTACTGAAACACTGATTTAAACTTAAGTTTTCACGAACCTCGTCACCAAACTACAGTCCAGCATCCGCAGCCACCTCTCCCGCACCCCAGGGCAACGCCTTAGCCCGTCCCCAAAGCACCAGCAGCACTCCCGCCACCACGCTCCCCAGCGCCGCCACCTGAGCATTGCTCATCCCCCAATGGATCCGCGGATTCACCCGCACAAACTCCACCAGGAACCGCCCAATCCCGCTCAACACCAGGTACTCCCCCGTCAGCACGCCAACTGAAAGCCGCTTCGTCCCCCGCTTCCATATCCACCACGCCAGCACCAGCGAAAACAGCAGCTCATACACCGGAGTGGGCTGCACTAAATCCAGCGTAGGCACCAGCGCATCCGGTCGCATATGCACGCCCCACGGCAGCGTCGTCTTAATACCGTAGTCCCCATCGCCCGAGAGCAGACAGCCAATCCGCCCCACGCCATACCCAATTGCCGCCGCTGGAGCCGCCAGATCCAGCATCCGCAGCGCACCTACCCGAGGCCCCGGCGTCCCTTCCTTCGGCCCCGCAAACCGAGCCTGCCGGCCCTGCCACATCAACGTCAGAATCCCAGCCAGCATCCCGCCAAACCACGCAAAACCCGCCTGGAACCAGTGCAGAAAGCCCAGCACCACATCCACCGGATTGCTCCATCCCGGAGCCACAATCCGCCGCATCGACATCGTCAGCTCGGGGATGCTCTGCAGCTCATGCCATGCCTTCGCCCCAATCACCCCGGCCACCACCACAAACGCCACCACGCTCAGCGCATCGCCCTCCACGCCGTTCCGCACAAAGTTCTTGTGCAGCACCACCGTCGCCACCACCGCAGCCAGCCAAAGCAGCAAACCAAACGTCCCCAGGTGGAACGAACCGATATTGATGAACGGATACATAAGCCTCACTTAAACTCAATCCCCCAAGTATATCGGGTGCCCCAGGTCTCGCCTCTGAGACCTGGGTTGGATCACCTCGAACTCAAAGCGAACCCCGATCCCTTCCCCCCACACCCCCATTCGCGCTACCCTGACATTCATGTCCACAACTGAGCCCGGCTTCCCCCCCGCCTCCACCATGGAGATCCTCTACACCAAAGAGCAGATCGCCACCCGCACCAAGGAGATCGGGGCCCAGATCACCGCCGACTACAAGGGCCAAACCGATGGCCAGCCCATCGTCCTCATTGGCGTTCTCAAAGGCGCAGCCATCTTCCTCGCCGACCTCGCCCGCGCCATCCACGTCGATAACACCTTCGACTTCGTCGCCGTTTCCAGCTACGGCCGCGCCCGCGTCTCCTCCGGCGCCGTCAAACTCATCAAAGATATCGACAACCCCATCGAAGGCAAGCACGTCATCATCGTCGAAGACATCCTCGACACCGGCCTCACCCTCAGCTACCTCCGCGGCCTCATGCTCCAGCACAAACCCGCCTCCCTCAAGATCGCCACCTGCCTCGACAAACCCGAACGCCGCCTCGTCCCCATCGAAGCCGATTACGTCGCATTCAAAATCCCCAACCAGTTCGTCATCGGCTACGGCATGGACTACGCAGAACGCTACCGCGGCGTAGACGACATCCGCCTCTTCCCCGACGAAGCCGTAGGCCACTAGCTCTCATCAAGGAACGAAATAGCATCAAATCCCGGCTATCCGCCGCAACTCGGTGACCTCTTGGGCTACTACCTTCGTGTACTCGGAAAGAACAAAGAACCCATCTCCTTCGCGACGCTTCAAGAAGTAGCGCATCCCGCCGTTCTTGATTTGCAAAAGAACGACGGTGAAGAGTGGGAGCAACTTATACTTCGCCATCCATCCGGAAAAGAGATTGCGCTCATCGAACGGAACCTCGTAACGGAAGGGTCTCTCGGCGAAGAGGAGTTACAGGAATTTACAAGCGAAGTGCTCGAGTATAAGCCAGCGTCGGCCGCAAAGTGGTTGCATCAATACCTGCCTACGGTGCGCGTGATCTATGCATTCCAGATACTGAGCGGCACTGAAGTGGAGGATGGATGGGGTGCCGTGCATAGTCTCCAGAACTCAATCTGGCATTCTGCGGACGGCATTCTTCAATCAGACGGTGAAGGATTCACCAACGAAGACGGTTACACCATCCTCTGGCAATTCAGCGACACAGTTTCAGGGCCTTGGTACGTTGCGGTCTTGACTGGCGACTCACAATGGTCGAAGTTTCAAATGTCGTTGGGAAACAAAGCGCACCGAAAAGCTTTCTGGCAGGGCCAGGTACCAGCAGGCGTCAAGGTCCTGTAGAGACGCTGAGTATGAGAAGTCAGCATTTCGAAACCGTAACCACCTAACTCGGTGTCAAGTTGCCATTAAGCCTAAATCTAAATATCTTCTAGCTTTGCTATACAAAATTTTATATATTAGTCCAAAGACGTTGTGAAAGACATTGAGTTTCGCGGAGATTCACTCTCAGTCCTGCGCTCGTTTCCCGCCTCGGCACGCCGTGAAGCGGGCTTTCAGCTTGACCTCGTGCAGCGTGGTTTTGATCCGGAAGATTGGAAGCCGATGAGTTCTATTGGCTCCGGAGTTCGGGAGATTCGAGTACGCGATGCACAGGGGATTTTTCGTGTGATCTACGTCGCAAAATTCACAGACGCAATCTACGTCTTGCATTGCTTCCAGAAGAAGACCCAGAAGACCGCGGCGTCCGACATCAGACTTGCAAAGCATCGACTCAGAGAACTGCAAAAGGAGTACTCCGAATGAACGCCAATCGATACGCAAGCATCTGGGACGCCCTCGAAGATAATCCCGTCCAGGCTGAAAACATGAAGCTGCGCTCCTCGCTCATGATGGAGCTACGCCGGCACATCGAGCAGAAGTCGCTTACACAAGTTCAGGCGGCCAAGCTCTTCGGCGTCACCCAGCCGCGGATCTCTGACCTCATGCGGGGAAAAATCGACCTCTTCGCCATCGACACACTCGTCAATATGTTGGCTTCAGCAGGCCTGCACATCGAGATGCGCGTCGACTCCGCCGCTTGAGTCGCCATCACCCCGCCAACCCAAACTCCTCCGCCAGCAACTCATAACTCCTCACCCGCTTCCCCTGCTCCCAAACAATCGAGTTCACCACCACCTCCCCGGTCCCCAGCTCTTCCGCCATCTCCCGTAGCTTCCGCCCCACCACCGCAGCGGTCCCCACAAAGTACCGCGGCCACTCCCCTTCTTCCACCGCGATATCCCCCAACTGCCGCAGCTCTCGCAGCGCATCATCCGGTGAAGCCACCGGGCTCCGGTCCCCAAACCGAATCCGCTGCTGCAACAGCCGCACGCTCGACGCCAGGTAATCCGCCTCCTCCTGGGTCTCCGCGCAGATTACCCCCACGGCCACGGCAGCCTCCGGCTTCGTACGTTCGCGCCCGCCACGAAATCCGCGCTGATACGCCTCAATCGCCGCCCGCGTATGCACCGGGCTGAAGAAGTGCGCAAACGCATACGGCAGCCCAAACTCCACCGCCGCGCCCGAGCTCCACATACTCGACCCCAGCATCCACACATCCGGCCCACCCGCCATCTGCGGGGCCACCCGAATCCGCCCAAACGGATGCCCGTCCGGAAACCCGTCATCCAGAAACGCCAGCAGCTCCGTCACCTGCTCCGGAAAATCATCTACAGGAGCGACCTTCCGATTCCGCCGCAGCGCCATCGCCTCCACCGGCCCGCCACCCGGAGCACGCCCAATCCCCAGGTCCACCCGCCCCGGATACAGCGCATGCAGCGTCCGAAACACCTCCGCCACCTTCAGCGAAGTGTAGTGCGGCAGCATGATCCCGCCCGACCCAATCCGTATCCGCGTCGTCTCCGCCCCAATCCGCGCCAGCATAATCTCCGGAGCCGTACACGCCAGCGTATCCATCGCATGGTGCTCGCTCATCCAGAACCGCGTATACCCCAGCGCATCCACCCGCTTGGCCAGCGCAATGGAGTTCTGCAACGCCTCCCCCGGCGTACTCCCCGCCGCCACCGGCGATTGATCCAACACCGAAAGCCTCAAACCACCGCCATTACGGACATCTGCCATATCTCAATAGATGCCACCCCGCCCAAATCGACCCACCACCCAAAATCAGAATCGGTGCACGCTCGACTTCCACTTCTGAATATCCCGCCGCCCCTTCTTACTGGGCCGCCCTATATCCACCACCCCGGCCTTCGCCAGGGCCTTCTGC
>Ga0123336_10000527_pt1 | contig 38331 bp, 42 predicted proteins | sample SSSSmetaG_FD_96466 | JGI IMG/M metagenome (GOLD analysis project Ga0123336, IMG submission 96466) | Glacier valley bacterial and archeal communities from Borup Fiord, Nunavut, Canada, to study Microbial Dark Matter (Phase II) - ​SSSS metaG | ecosystem: Environmental > Aquatic > Freshwater > Ice...
AAATACCGCCTCGCAAAACCAGAACAGTGCCGCCAAGAGCACGGCCTCGGCCGCCGGTCAAAAGTACATCGACGAGCAGACCAAGGCGCTACAGGCCGCCCAGGACAAAACGTTCACTGAGCAAGCCGATCGCTTCATCTTGGCGAACAAGGACCTCACCGACGCGCAGATCGTCACCATCCATTCGTTAGCGGCGGCGAAAGACGCGCAGAAAAAATCGGACGATGCGGCGACCAAGGCCACCCAGGACAGTGGCAGCGCGACCAAAAAGGCCGCCACCGAAGAAGAGGCGCGCACCAAAGCACTCACCGACCTTAAGGCGCAGGCCGACATTGCCATCACCTCGGCGACGGGCCTGGCGGCGGCTTATCTGGCGGGCACGGACAAAAGCCGCGAATTCACCTTGCAGCAGAAGGTTGAAGAGGCATTGTTAAAAACGGGGGCCGGTGCCCGCGACAAGGTCACAGCGGCTATCGCCAGTCAACAGAATGCCCAGGACAAACTGGCAGTCGCTAAATCTGCGTATGACCTGGGCAAAGAAACCGACGACCTCATTGCTCAAGCCAAAGCCACGCTGATGGGGGCTGATGCGCTCGCGGCGTACAACGCGCAAAAGGCGCTGACGATTGCCCTGGCCGGCAAGAATGTCGAGGTGGGCAGTAAAGAATATGAGCAACTGCAGGCCGCGACCAAAGCCCAGCAGGCCGCAGTAAAGATGGCCCACGAGGCCTCTACGTCTACCGGGATCATGGATCGCCTCTACCCCGCTGCTAAGTTGCTGAAAGATTACACCGACGACCAGAACGCCCTTAACGCGGCAATGGCGCTTTATCCTGCAAACGCGGGGGCCTATGAGTCGGCACTGGTCAAGCTGAGCAGCGAATATGAAGCCAACCGCAACAAGGCCACGATCTGGGGGCAGATGACCGAAGGGGCCATCGATCGCATCGACGAAGCCTTCGCAAACATGTGGCAGTCCGTTCTAAACAAGTCTGGCAATTTCATGGAGACGCTCAAGAACAGCTTCAAGCAGTTCCTGGGCGAGATGCTGCACATGGCGATTACCAAGCCGATCATTGTGCGGATCGCTTCCAGTTTAGGTATTGGCGGCCTTGCTGGGAGCACCGGCAGCGACAGTGGCGGGGGCATCCTCGCAAGCTTTACCGGTAACGGCATCATGTCGTATCTGAATACCGCTAAAACCGTCATATCCACCATCGGCAGCAATTTCGGTAAAGCTCTTTCCTCTGGCTGGAGCAGCGGTGAAGGCATAACGGGCGGCCTTCAAAATGCATTTTCAAACGGCGCTGATTACGTAAAAGACGCAATCACTGGAGCGTTCACCACCGGCTCAGCGGCTGCAGCGTCTACGGCCGCACTCACTTCTGAAAGCATCACGACCGCCCTGAGCCAAAGCTCGACGGTGTATGCCTCGCAGTTCAGCGCGTCTGCCGGCGCCGTTTCTTACGACGCAGCGGCCAGTGCTTCAGCGTCTGCGGCAAGCAGTGGTCTGGCTACATTAGGCAGCGTGCTGGGCTACATCCAGGGTGTCTATACGATCTTTCAGAGTTTCCAGGCCTACGGCTTGAAGGGTGCGGCGGTAACTGGCGGCCTGGCAGCTGCCGGTGCCTACGTCGGCTCGTTTTTCGGCCCGATCGGCACTGCTATCGGGTTTGCAGTCGGCGCTGTGGCCGGTGCGTTTGGCGCCGGGAAATTGTTCGGCAGCGGTGAAAAATATGCGGACATGAGCACCTCAGCCCAAGGGACATACTCCAGCGGTAAGTATGTCGGAACTGGCCCAGTGCCCGGCTGGCAAACCAATGCGCCCAAATATGGGGCTGCTGCCGACGCGCAAATGGACTCAACGGTCAACCAGTTCGCCACCACCCTGGGCATGCTTTACAAATCGTTGGGCAACGGTGCTGATGTCTACGCCTATGACTTGATGCAGGTCCGCAAGACCTCGGGCAAGTACTCCACCACGTTCGGCGCGACCCTGGACAATGGCACCGGGGTGGGTCTGGATTTTCACCAGCAATTCAATGCGGCCGATGCCGCCGCCGCGTTGGCCACCAACTATGACGACATCATGGGGACCTTCCTCGCGAAGGCGATTGTCAGTTCGGTGTCTCTGCCGGAATATTTCAAGTCGCAGTTCACCGACTTTGCCAACAGTTGGGACACCACGGCCGATGAAGTGATCAAGGCCATCGAGGGCGTATTTACGCGGTTCAACGGCGTCAATGATGCGCTGAACCTGATCAACGTCAACAACCTGAAACTGGACAATACCGGGTTGATTGCCGCTGACTCGATTCTAAATATGGTCGGGGCGCTGGCGGATCTGGATGTCACTACGGCGTCAGCCAAGGACAAGGTGGATGCCCTCAACACGGCGGTGGGCACCTACTACCAAGCGTTTTTTAGCGCTGACGAGCAGTTTTCCGACCTGAGCAAAAGCTTGCAAAACGCGTTCGGTGGCTTCGGGCTTGAGCTTCCCGATACGCGGTCTGCATACCGGGACATGGTGGAAGACATTGACGTCACCACGGGCGCCGGCCAGGCGATGTTCGCCACCATGATGGGGCTGGCCAGCAACGCCGATGCCTACTACACCGAAATTGACAAGCGCGCCCAGGCCGCCGTGGGTGCAGCCAGTGCCGCAGCAGATGCCGCTAGCGAGGCAGGTCGGGCGGCCACTGATGCATGGTCAAACTACTACGGTTTGTTCACGTCTGACACGCAAAAGGCCGCCGATACGCTGGTGTTCGTCAATAAGCAATTTGCGGCGTTGGGCGTAGTACTGCCATCCACCCGTGATGGGTTTGCAGCCATGGTCGGTTCCATCGACAGCACGACCCAGAAAGGAAAGTCCCTGTTCGATTCGCTGTTGGGATTGGCAACTAACGCAGACGCGGCCTTCAACATCATTGAGGCAAACGCCAAGGCCGCGACCGAGGCTTCTGCCGCCGCTGCTCAGGCGGTAAACGATGCACTGAACCTCGGTGTTACCCACAGCTTTTCGGCCGTACAGCGCGCGATCACTGCCCAGCAGAAAGCTGCGACAGAAGCCTATAACGCAACTACCGCATCGCTCAACGACATGGCCAGTACCGCTTCCAAGAGCATCAGCGATCTGACTTCGGTCAGTAACTCGCTGGATGGTGCCCTGAAGTCTCTGCGCGGATCATCAGACGATACCGTCAAGATATTGCGTGCCCAGGCTAAAGCCACACTGCAAAGCGCACTAGCCACGGTGAAGGCGGGCGGATCGCTGGCAGGCATTACCGGCCTTAGCGATGCGCTGGATACGGTCAGCAGCAATAACACCGACCTGTATTCGTCCATGGAGGACTTTGCCCGCGATCAAGGCCAGACGGCCAACGTCATTGATGAGCTTAATCAGCTCAACGGCAAGCAGTTGACCAGCGCGGAAAAATCACTCGCGGGCCTGAAAGAGCAGATCGATGTCGCGAAGGCAGCCTATGACGCTCAGGTAGCGGCGTTCGACAAGCAGTTGGCATTTGCTCAAGCGCAAGTTGATGCCCTGAACGGGGTGGATACCTCGGTACTCAGTGTCACGGCTGCCGTCAACGCAATGAACCTGGCCGTGGTGGCGGCTTTAACCGCGATGGCGGCCGGTTCCGGGAAAACAGCTACGCAAACCAACAACGAAACGCTGGTGGAGTCGATTTACCGGGCTGTGCTTGGACGGGAATCGGATGCCGATGGTTTGGCGTACTGGGTCAACGAACTGAAAACCGGCTTGCTGTCCTACGACAACATTGCCAAGGCGATCGCACAGGCCGCACTGACCAATGTCAACGAAACCAATGCTGCAAAAGCCAACGCGGGCGGCTACCTGCATATTCCAGGCTATGCCAGTGGTGGCGATTTTGGTGGCGGGTTGCGCCTGGTCGGCGAGAACGGTCCTGAATTGGAAGTCACAGGGCCGAGCCGGATCTATAACGCGAACCAGACGGCCGCGATGTTGGGTGCGGGCGGCAACACGGCGCTGGTCGCTGAGGTGCGTGCCTTGCGTTCGGCGGTCGAGTCGCAACGGGAGCTGATGTATCAAACCACCAAAAACACCGGGCGGGCGGCTGCTCGACTCGACGACATCCGTGAAGAAGGCATACCGACCATGGTGAGCGCATGAGGGTTATTCAACCGTTACCCATAACGCCGGTCATGCTGACGTCCAATGTGCCGGAGACCGACGCTCCGGCGTGGGTCGCTGGGTCGTATGCCCTCGGCGCGCGGGTCATTCGTGATTACCACGTCTTCGAGTCTCTGGCGGATGCAAACACAGCGGATCCGCTGGCAGATACAACCCCCGCCAAGTGGCTCGATACCGGTGCGGACAATCGCTGGAAGATGTTCGACAAGGGGGCGGCCCAGCAGGTTGGAGCAACCACGGTACAACGCCAGGTGTTTCTGATTGGCACCGCCACAACTAACCCGACGAGCATTGACCTCACCATCAACCCGGGTGCGGTGGTGAATGCGATCGCGCTGTTTGGTCTGACGGGTTACCGAGTAACGGTGACCATGACGGATCCGGTCGAGGGCATCGTATATCAGCGGGTGTTTAACCTGATTGATCCGTCAGCCAGCGGCATGTGGGAGTGGCTGTTCAAGCCCGCAGACCATAAGGAAGCGGTGACTGCGCTGGACCTTCCGGCCTACGGCACGGCCTCGATTCGAATCTTGATCCAGGCCGACGCTGGGGGGATGGCGCGCTGCTCGATGGCCGTGCTGGGGGTGGTGACGGACATCGGCGAATCGGTGTTCGGTACCGGGATTGGGGTGACGGACTTTTCTCGCAAGGAAGTCGATGACTTCGGTAACGAAACCGTGATCGAGCGCGGCTTTCGCGATCGGGTGCAGTACGACGTGCGCATCGATACGGAAAACGTGTCGTTCGCCAAACGGTTCCTGACCAGTCTGCGGGCGAAACCGGCCGTGTACATCGGTGATGAAAACCGTGAAGAAACCATCATTTTCGGGCGTTACCGGGAATTGCAGATTGTGCTCAGCAATCCATCAATTTCTGAATGTGCCCTCGACGTAGGAGCCTTGATTTAATGGACGCACCAATCATTCCCATACTGCCGGACGCGCCACAACGGTCTCAGGCCTCGGCAACGTACTCTGCGACCGCTGATGCCTGGGCGGCATCTATTGGGCCGTGGACCGTAGCGCTGAACCAGTTTGGCGACTACATGACCGCGTCTGCGCCGGGCATAGCGGCGGCAGTCACGGCCGGTGCGGTAGCGGTTGCAGCGGCTACAGCGGCAGGTATCTCGGCCAGCAATGCACAGATTTACGCGGCAGCGGCGGCGACTTCGGCGGGGGCAAGCGCGACGTTAACGGGTGGTCTGCCTTTCCAGAATTTGCAACTGGCCAAGGACGGGCAAAGCATTATCTTTGCCGAGCCTGGGCAAACCGGCGATATCCTGTTTTGCACGCGCAACCCTGGCCCGTTGTATCTCCCGGCCACGGGCGGCGTGCGCTCGCAATCGGCTTACCCTACGTTGTTCGGCGCGCTGGGTATTCAGGGCGGGATTGCTGGACATGCCTGGACCAGCACGCCCGGCCCAGCGGTCGCAGGTGCGGCGACCATATCCGCTTCAGCGGCGGGCACCCTCGTCCGGGGCGTTGGCTCTACGCTGTATCGCTCGACTGATAACGGTGCGACATGGGTGCTGGTCTCGACGATCACCACGTATGTGTTTACTGCGATCGCCAATGATGGCGCGGGCGTGTGGGTTGCGCTGACCAATAACCTAGTGAACAACGGCAATACCTATCGCTCGAGTGACGATGGCTTGACCTGGGCCTACGTGCTCAACAACCTCCCGCAAACCGGCGGCTGGGGTGGCCTGGTAACCGATGGCAACGGCGTCTGGATTATGACGTTTGCCAGTGCTGCTACCTCGGTCGGTCGTTCGCTGGACAACGGCTTGACCTGGGCACTGGTGACCAGTTCCGCCAGCGCGATTCACCGAGACATCGCTTGTGATGGCCAGGGCGTCTGGGTGGTGCTGGCCGGCTTGTTCTGGCTACGCTCTAACGACAGCGGCGCCACCTGGACGTCGGTTGGTGGCGGCGGGGCCAACATTCCCTATGCCGTCGCCACGGATGGCCGGGGCACCTGGCTGATTTCCGGCGCGGCGGCCAGCACTAACACCTGGCGCAGTGTCGACAATGGCCTGACCTGGATCCTGTATGCACCCTCGGTCAGCGTCACGGTGGCCGATATCCTTTACAGCCAGGGCTTTTTCATCCTGGCCACCGATGGTTCGCCGAACCTGTACACGGTGGCCGCCGGTGATGACACCCCGCTTTTTGCGGCCAAGGCCACGGGCGTACTGGCCAATGCTTCCCGGCTGGCCATCGGCAAAAATAACGCGATCTATTGCATTCCGACCACGGTGACGGCGTCGCAAGCCACGCTGAGAGCCGACCCGTATTACAGCTATGACACTGGGTCGCAGTTCAAACTGCCGGACGTCTCGGCGGCGATGAACATCAACACCAACCTCAAGCCCTGGATCAAGGCCGGTAACGCCTATCGCCTTACCGCCGCGTCGTGGCTTAAAGATTCTGCCCCGACGTTGCCAGTCAGGGCGATCTGTGCCGCTCGCGACGGCGTGATTATCGCCACGCAAACAGGCGGCACAGCAGGGGGGATTATTCGCTCGGCGGATTACGGCGCGTCGTGGACGGCCATCGCCACGACCAACACTGTCGCCAACAGCAGCAACAACGTGATCGCCACCGATGGCAATGGTACCTGGCTGGTGGGTAACACTGGCTCGATGTCACGCAGTACCGACAACGGACTGACCTGGACAGCGGTGACGACAGGCATCACTGGCATCAACTATGTGGCCTACGCCAATGGGGTGTTCATGGTCAGTGGCTCGACATCCGGTATCCCTCGGCGCTCATTGGACGGTGGGGCAACGTGGACGGCTGCGACGGGCACTGCTTACGGGTTTATTGCAACCGATGGAACTGGCGTTTGGCTGACCTATGTCGCCGCCCAGGTCTATCGCTCGACCGACAACGGTTTGACCTGGGCGACGGTGGTTTCCGGCGCGACGGCTACGGCGGTCAGTGTGTCGATGCATGCCAATGGCGTGTGTTTGATCACCGCCACCACGTCAGGTGCAACCCGACGCTCAACCGACCGGGGCGCGACCTGGTCAGCAGTGGCTAGTGGCTTTGTCGGCACGGCCGCTGATATGAAACTCAACAGCCAAGGGGTGGCTGTGATCGTCGGGACCTCGAGTGCCATGCGCGTGAGCCTGGACTATGGCGTGACCTGGGCGCTGGTGCCCACCGCTTCGCAAGTGAGTGGTGCGGTGTATTGCGTTGGCGGTGGCGACATCGGGCAATGGTTGGCGGGTTATCTGTCCGGTGTCATGGCGTCTCAATCCATCGTAATTTCTTAAAGGGCATAACCCATGGTGACTTTTTATAGTTGGGATGAGCGTTTCTTATTTTGCGCCTCGGTGCGGGTCGACGAGTCGGGCGACCTGCCGATTCGCTCGACGGCCAAGCCGGTGCCAGCCTTGACCGGAACGCAAGTGGCACATTGGGACGGTGAGGGCTGGCAAGTGCTGGACAGCGCGCCTGAGGTGCCCACTCCAGTGGTGGACTGGCCCGCATTGATCGCGGCGCGCCGCTATACCGCCGAGGTCGCGGGAACGGTTTGGTTAGGCTTTGGCATTGCCACGGATCGCGAATCGCAAAACAAGGTGGACCAAGAGCTGCGGGCCGTCGAGCGCGGGTTGCGCGAGGACGGGGCGGGCTGGAAGTGCCTCGACCTGGCGACCGGGCTGGTGGGGTTTCGGCCGACCTCAAATGCCGAGGTGGCCGCCATCGCCGGCGCAGTGTACCGGCATGTCAGCGGGTGTTTTAAGCGCGAAGACGCATCGCTGGCCACCGTGCGAGTCGGCAATTACAGCGCCGAATTACTCGCCGAGGAATGGCCGGTTTAAGCCCTCCGAATAATCTGGATTAGTAAAGAGCCCGCCCATCGCGGGTTTTTTTTCGCATGGAGAAAAGTATGGGCGTTATTGAAAACATCATTGCTGAGGTCATCAAGACCGAAGGCGGCTACGTGAACAACAAGGCCGACAAGGGCGGCGAAACCAAATTCGGTATTACCGTTGCGGTGGCTCGTGCCAATGGTTACGCAGGCGCCATGGTTGATATGCCCAAGAGCCTAGCCGAATCCATCTACCGTAAGCGCTACATCACTGAGCCGCTGTTCGACCAAGTGCTGGCAATCAATGAAACGGTCGGCGTCGAGCTGATTGATACCGGCGTAAACATGGGGCCCGCCCGCGCAGCGGAGTACCTACAACGCTGGCTCAACGGCTTCAATGTGGCGTGTTCCGGTTATCAGGATCTGTTCGTTGATGGTCGATTGGGGGCGCTGACCCTAGATGCGCTGCGCTTGTTTCTGAGCGTTCGCGGTGCTGATGGTGCCTGCGTGCTGCTTCGCGGCCTGAACAGCAGCCAGGGTGACCGCTACCTTGAACTGACCGAAGCGAACAAAACCCAGCGCTCATTCCTGTACGGCTGGGTGCGTGCTCGGGTGGTGATCGCATGACAGCCTTTACCTGGTTATCCCCCGTGCTGGCCAAGTCAACGGACGACCGGCTTTTCTTCTTTTGTCCTGGCTGTCAGCATCCGCATGGAATATCTCATGGCGCAGGGCCTGGCCCGCGATGGAGCTGGAACGGCAGCGTGGACCGCCCGACGTTCACGCCATCCGTGCTGGTCAGGACGGGCAGCGCTATCGACCCTTCCATTCAGTGGGAGGAAGGTGATCCGCCCCGGATCTGCCACACGTTTGTAACCGATGGCCAGATTCAGTTTCTGAGTGATTGCGACCATTCTCTGGCCGGCCAGACGGTCGATCTTCCTGCGTGGGGTGAGCAATGACGGGCCTATTCCTCGACCCGCTCATCGTCCAAGCCTACGCCAAAGGTGCCTGGGTACTGATGAGCGACTTCCGCTATCAGGCAGCCGACGGCACGATCTACACCGCACCGAAGTACTTCATCACCGATCTGGCCTCAACGCCGTGGCTGGTCAAGCCGTTGCTAACTGGCATAGAGGATCGGGCGTGCGGGGTTATTCACGATTTTGCGTATTGCCAGAACAAGCTATCCCGCGCCGCGTGCGACACGTTGTTCTACGAGATGCTGCTGGCCACCGGTGCAGATCTGCGCCGAGCACAACTGATGTTTTCGGGTCTGCGCATTGGTGGCTGGTACCGCTACAACCAGTGTGCGGGCGGGATGAAGGTCGAGGATCTCGCCTTTGAGCTGATGGGGGATGCTGATCGTATCGCCTGGAAGCGGCGGCTCGCGGTCGGACATGAACCGGTGGCGGCTTAACGCATGTTAGTTCGGAAGATTTAAAAGGAGCGCCCCGTCACCATGCTTCAACATGGTGGCGGGGCGCCGAACCCGCAGACACTCCCTGCAAGTCCAGCCAAGACTCCCGCTTCGTGCACAAAGCGCGACGAGTCTAGCGCCTGTTTATCCATACAGTAAAGGCTTGCTTTAAATGACCAATCCTATCGTTCCATGGATGGGCGGAAAACGCCGCCTCGCCGATCGTCTCATCCCTCTTTTCCCGCCTCACGAATGCTACGTTGAAGTATTCGCGGGAGGTGCGGCCCTCTATTTCATGCGTCCCCAGGCTGCCCCCGTCGAAGTCCTCAACGACATCAACGGCGACCTGGTGACCTTGTATCGCGTCGTCCAGAATCACCTTGAAGAGTTTGTGCGCCAGTTCAAATGGGCACTCAGCTCACGGCAGGTGTTCGAGTGGCAGAAGATGACCCGTCCCGAAACGCTCACCGATATCCAACGCGCAGCCCGATTTTTTTACCTGCAGCACCATGCCTTCGCCGGCAAGGTCACCGGGCAGACGTTCGGCACGGCGACCACTGGCCCTGCTATCAACCTGCTCCGGATTGAGGAAAACCTATCTGCAGCGTGGCAGCGGCTGTCCGGCACGTATGTTGAGAACCTGCCATGGCTCGACTGCGCGGAGCGTTATGACCGCGCCCATACCTTCCATTACATGGACCCGCCTTACTGGCAGACAGCCGGCTATGGCGTCGACTTTCCCTTCGAGAATTACGAACGGATGGCGGATTTCATGCGTCGGTGCAAAGGCAGGGTCATGGTCAGCATCAATGATCACCCGGATATCCGGAGAGTATTCGACGGCTTTCATTTCGAGACGGTAGACATCCGATACACCACTACAAACCAGCGCCAAGGCAAAGCCGAGGTCAGTGGGGAACTGGTGATCATGAACTGGGAGCCAGCGGCATTGGGAGGGTTGTTCTAGAAGAGATAATGTCGTCAACCTGATGACGGGTATTGGAACAGGGGAGTTATCTCAATGGGGCAAAAATGGGGCAAACGGTACGCCAATCAATGCCCTTTAATGCCTTTTGAACGTTTTTTATGAGTTGTCAAATTAGCCCTACAGCCCTTGTTATTTGGGGCTGTAGGGCTTTTTGGCGTTAATACCCCAACACAATCGGGGTGTGGGAGGTTAAATCTGAAATAGCTTTATTCATCAATTGGTTAGGGGCGTGAGTGTCAAAGTTAGGGGCAAAACCGGGGCAAATCGCCGCGCGGATCGTTAGTTGGACATGAGTGCCGCGGTGCCGGTGTGTGCGCCTCTCTTTGATGTGTCCGATAGCGGCAAGACTATCACGCGTTCATTTGCAAACACATATCGCCGGAGGCTGCTGGCCGGGTCGGTTGTGCAACAATATTTAATAAATTCCACCTCAAGGCTATCGTAGTGGCGCACTGCTCCTATAGTATTCACAACCGAAATTTCGAAGGCTGGTGAGGTATTCATGGAAGTGACAGCTAGCGTGTCAACTAACGCGGAGCCTGATATCGGCACCGTTCAACTGGTTGATGGCTCTGAACCTGAGATCAATGCTGCTGTCACACCTGATAGACGCGTCATCAAACTCCATGGCGCAGTGAGTGCTGAAACAGTCGAACCGATCATTCAAGATCTTGATCGGGCTGCACCTGGTGAAAAACTGATGATCTACATCCGCGCCAACGGTGGGGGTGACGTCTATTGGCTGATCCAGCTTGTCAAGGGGTTGTATCGGACTGAGGCGAACGTCGAGATCGCGATTGGCCGTTATGCCATGAGTGCAGCTGCAACCCTTTGGTTTGAGTTTTTCATCACACCGAGAGTCGGTGTTGATGGTGTGGGGCGTGTAGTGTCTGTCGACCCTATCAAACCTGCTGTACTTCTTTACCATCGGCCTCGTTGGCCCCATGACCATGACGACAGATATCATTGTTTCATGGAACATTTCGAAGACGAGGCGGTGCGTCAAGAAAAGGAGGAAATGGTTGCAATTTTTGACGAACTGTTTGAACGTATCCTTGAAATGCAAGGATTCGGACTGATCCATGCCGCTACGATGAAGCATAATGGCGCTACGTATAAGCACCATCTACACTTCGCTCGTGAGGCATATCTTGGTAACAACGACTACGTTATCTCCATGAAAGGAGTCGAAGAATGAAGTGTCTAGTAGCTGGTGAGCTCAGAGCTAAGCTTGAAGAGTCCCGTAAACACCTATCCGGCCAGGGTGAGGATTTCACCATGGAACGTGTACGCCGGTTCGAGCAGGCCGACCAGCGTTTGCAAGAGGCTTGCGCGCGTCTAGGCATTAGAAAGCCGCAAATGATCGCCTCGCACTGAGAAAAAAAGCCCCGTCAAGGGGCTTTTTTACGTCTGTCCTCATCTGTTTTTGCGGACAATCCAGCCCAAATCCTTTCAAGTTCTGCTGGCGACTCATCATCCATCCATTTTGCATAGACCTCCACCAACATCGTGAAGTCCTTGTGGCCCATCTGCTTGGCGATGAATGCTAGGTTGCCTCGCGCCGTTAGGCACCAGCAAGCGTAGGTGTGCCTAGTCTGGTAGGGCCGGCGCGAGCGAATGCCCGAACGCTTTTGAATGGCTGCCCACTTTGTGTTCCATGACGTGGGAACAAACCAGTGGTTGATGATTTTCTTTCTGGCTTGCGTTGTCGGGGACAGTAGAGGGGTAACTGTTTCGACGCGGCTTTCGTGGCGGTTCATGTATACCTCAATCGCGCGCGGTGCGTGGTCGGCCACCAACCCCATCAGAATTTTGCAGGCCTCGACAGCTGGTGGCATCAGAAGTACCGCCCGAGGCTTTCCAGTCTTCGGGACTTTGAATGTGCCATCCGCTGTGATCGCCCGGATGATATTGATCTGTCCAGCGACCAGGTCGATGTCTTCTACAGCTAGCGCGCACATCTCACCCGGGCGAAGGCCTGTGTACACGGCGAGGGTGATCGCTGCTGAGTCCTGCGGGTGGAGGCATCCTTTGGTGAGCAGCTGTTCGAACTCGGTCTTTGTCAGCGGATCCGGTTCACGTCCGATCATCGCGAATCGTATGCAAGCGGTGGACAGGCCTTTGCGGCAGTAGCCGTTGTTCTCGCACCAGGCCAGGAAGCCGGCGAACGTTGCTAGATAATGGTTCGCGGTCGAAGGCGCTCTGGTGGCGATCAATTGAGTTCTGAGCAGTTGGATATCTTCGGGCAAGAGGATGCCTGCCAATCGGTCTGGCCCCAATAGTTCCGTGCAGATATCCAGTGCGTAACCGTATTTCTCCTCGGTCATCGGCGTGATGTCGACAGCTTTCAGCGGTTTGTACCGGGCCAGCAGTGCGGCTAAGCGTTCATCCTTTACGGTGCTGTAGTTGGTCGCGTTTTTCGAGTTGGGAAAGTGACGGTTGTAATCGAAATGTCCTGTTTTGATCTCATGAATGATTGCCGCCCTGAGTAGGGCGGCATGTTTGATGTTGGCTTTTGTTACCGGGAGGCCAAGGGATTCGCGGCAGCGGACTCGCCGCCACATGAACACGACGCGAATGTTACCGCCGTGTAACTCAATCCCTTTATGCTTGACCAGTTCGGCTTCTAGGCTGCTACTTGTGGCGCGCTCTCGGCCCATCGGTCGTACTCCGTCATATTTATTGCGATGCGTCCGTCTGGAGCTTTTCGCCATACCCGGCCTTGAGGCCAAGTCCCGTCTTTAACTTTGTGGCGAATGGCGTCTTCGCTATACCCGGTAAGTTCGGCTGCCCGTTTGATCATTACCCAGCGTGGTAGGCTCATGCCGCCTCCTTAATCTGTTCGGTCTGTCGCCACGGATCGTTCGCCCGGGCCAATGCAGCCATCGGTGGAGGGCTTACGCTGTTGCCGCACATGTGGACCTTCTGGGTCTTGGTGAATGGCTTGCCGTCCGTACCCTTGTCGATGATGTAGTCGGCGGGAAAGCCCTGTGCCCGGTATAGTTCTGCCGGTTGCAACATTCGAAGGCAGATGTCGACGATCACGTAAGGCGCACCCTTAATCATCACTGTGATCAAGGCCAGCCGATCCTTCGTGGTTATGGTTGGCGCCGGCTTGTTGAGTCCGCTCATGTTCTCGGTGCCGTAGTAGCTGATCAGGAATGCCGCGACCCGCAGGGCACCTTCTTCGTGTTCGGATGAAAGCTGAAATGAAACCAGCGAACTCTTCCCACCGCCGCCTGCCGTAATAGTTGGCGCGGGTCCGTCGATGCCCTGGCCGATGCTGGCGCCGAACTGGCGCTCGAGAAATGCACTGGCCAGGCCGTGGTGAGTTCCGCCAGCGCTAACGGTGTGCAGAGGCTCAGTCAGGGCACGGGCATCGCAGTTACCGCGAAAGTGCACCAGGTTGGCGGCGACCAGCTGCTGTTGGCTGCCGGTGTTCGTCACGGTCGTCATTGGCTCGTCGATGCCCTTAGCGTCGGTGGTGTTGAATCCGCCATTCATCTGCGCCATGAAGGTGCTGACCAGGGCGTGTTTAACGCCGCCAGCGACAACGGTGCCAAGCGGTTGGTTAAGCCCCGGAATTCTCGGTTGTTGTCCGTCTCGCTCGCCGTAACCGGTTTGGATCAGGGTAGGGCTGATCAGTGTGAACTCGCCGCGGTTGGCGCATGTAACCGTTGGCAATGGCTCAAGTGGATCGTTGATCCGGTCGCTGCCCTGGTGGGTTGCTGGCGCAATGATGGGGCTGACCACCGAGAATGCGCCGCCTTTAGGGTAGGAGGTAATAGTCCGTAACGGCTCATCCATCGACTGCACTGTCTCGGTCGACCAGTTCGCGATTGGCACGATGAAAGGTTTCGGGTTGTCGATGACGAACTTCTTCATGCCCTTCGCTACGCGCCGAAGCGTGGCGGGTGCCGGGTCCTTCTTTCGTCCGAAAATGCTTTTGCCCAGGTCGCTGAAATCGATGCACTCGGCGGCGGTGCGCCACGGAAGCTGACCCTTTGCTGGTTTCTTCGCATGGGTTGGCTCTGGCCATACGACTGGCTGACCATCGCACCGCGCTATCATGAACAGGCGTTCACGACTAGTCGGTGCACCGAAGTCACAGGCCTTGATCACGCGCCATTCGACGACGTAGCCCATACCCTGCAGTTCGGCGACGAATCGCGCCCAGGTCTGGCCTTTGCGTTTCGGATCGGGTACCAGGAATTGCTGCTCGAGCGGAACGACCTCGCCCGGTTCCGCAATGTCTCCACCCAGCTTTACGACGCGCCCGGTCAGCTTGCATCGCTTGGCGATCAACGGTCCCCACTGAAGGATTTGCTTCACATTCTCCAGGCTGATCACGCGCGGCTTCTTCTTGCCACCCCATTTCAGGCCGATCCAAGACAGGTTTCGAATCTCGCGCTTACGCGGCTGGCCACCAGCTGCCTGGCTGTGATGCGTGCAGTCTGGCGACATGTGGAACCATCCGACCGCCTTGCCTTCGCACTCGGTGTCAGGGTCGCCCTCGAACACGTCGGTGGTGTAATGCCTGGTATGCGGGTGATTGGCGGTGTGCATGCTGATCGCTGCGGGGTTGTGATTTTTCGCAACATTCACCGCACGGCCAAGGCCCATCTCCAGACCAGTACCGGCACCGCCGCCACCGCAGAAGAAGTCGACAACGATCTCATCGTCCTGAGTACTGAAGCCGAGTCCGTATTGAGTTTTGAAGTCGAACGGAGGCTTTTTGATTGTGGTCATTGATTCACCTGCGCGGCGTCGAGTGCAGCGATGCAGGCCTTGAGTTGGTCAGCCAAGTGCCACGGAGTCCAATATCCATCTTCCATCGGGACAGCTAATGGTTGCTGCGGACCATTCCACCGCAAGCCGTAACGAGGCAGGCCGGAGCCTTCAGGTGGTCGGGGCGGAAATTCCGGTTGTAAACCTTTCAGCCGTTCATTCTCAGCCAGCAGCTGGACGACATGCTGATCAGAATTGGCAAGGGCGTGATCGAAAGCAACTCGAAAGCCAGCGGCATTGCGGTGTCCGCCACCGCCATACTGCTGAGCGATTGCCGAGACATCCTCGCCAGCATCAGAGCTACGCAGGCTGAAGGATCGGCCTTCCGGCGTGTCCCAGTAGCAGGCGGCGAAGGGCTCGCCGGCGGACATCAGGGCCCCGGCATCGCTGGTCAGCGTGTACGGCAGGTTTGCCACTGGCACGTCATGGCCACCGATTATCATCCGGCGCTTGGTCACCCCAACCAATTCCGCGACGTCCTTGTGGTGCTTGCGCTCGATTGCACGGCCATCCGAGCGCAAGGCGCTGACGTCGGCGGCGAACAGCCCATCCCAAACCTCGAAGTCATACGGGTAGCTGAAGACGCTGGCCTGTATCTCGCGAGTGCCTTCCAGCTTAAACAGCCACAAGTCACGGTCCTCGATGTAGTTGATCAGTGCGGGGCGGGGCGCGTCTGGAAAGAAGAAGTCCCAGGTGATTCCGGCGCCGGATCGGTTCATGTCGAACAAAGCGCCAATTTTGGTGCCGTTGAGAACTGGCTTGCAGCAATCGTTGAACTGATCGAAGTTCGCGCCGGCGTAGGGCAGCGCCTGCAGACCCGCCTGCGCCGTCTTGTGGTGATCCAGAATCAGGACAGACGCAGCGGTCTCAGCCATCGCTACCAGCGTGGCAAAGGGAAACGAGAAATCCACGATGACGACGTTCTTGCCCGTAACGTCCGGCACCGGCTGGCCGTAAGTGGCGGCGTGAAACTCGATATCGGCGCCCAGGGCTTTGCGTACAACCCAGGCGGCGCCGAAGCCATCGGCGCAATTGCCGTGATAAATGCAGATCGTTGGCGTACTCATGCTGCTTCACCTGGTATGACAGCGGGTATAGCTGCCAATGCTGCTGGGCTGTCTGCACGGATAGCGCCAAGGATGCGATGCGCGATGCCGTTCAACTGTTCCATCTGGGTTGCTGCTCTGGCACGCCAAGGTTCTGTACCTTTCACGGGTAACCAAGTTTTATGGGCCAGGCTGAGCGTGGCGGCGGTATCCACCAACACCTGAAGGTCAGCTTTGTTCAGCGTGCTAGCTGCGGAAGCATCCAGTTGCCTCTGGAGGTCTTGGATAAAGTGGTTTTTGAATTCGATGGTCTCCAGAAATCCCTTTCGCTCACGTGTGCGGCGAGATGCCAGCGTGGCCAAGTCTGCATTCAGCGCGTTCATGCGGACGCTGCTATCTGCGACGCCGGCAGATTTTCCGATCGCGTATGCCTTGCGCAACTCACGCTTGATCGCTTTGGTGATGAAGTGGATAAGCAGGGTGCCACCCAGGATGATGCCAATCAGAATTACAAAGTGTTGTGTTTGCATGTGCTGTGTCCTCAGGAGAGCCCGCCGCCGGATCGGTGGTGAGAGGACGGCGGCGGGCGTTGGTTTACTTAGATAGTTGCTTCGTACAGAGGTACTTCGCCGATCGCTTCTTGAATCTTGGTGCGGACGGTGGTGTAGGCCTCTTCGAGAACCTTGTCCGGACGTACCAGTTCGAACCACATCACCAGGCGGCCTTCCTGGATGCGATAGCGGAAGCGAGCGGGTACGCAAAAGGCGTCGCCGCCGAGGAAGGGCTTAACGGCGATATAGAACTGTTCAGGGATATTCAGTTGCCCTGATTCGCCGGCGCGGTCGTCGATCTGCTCGTTGTAGGTGAGCTGCACCTGGCCGTTGTCGAGGCGGGTACCTTGTCGGAAGCTGATGTTCTTCTTTGCTTCCAGGGTGCGGCTGATTTCCAACATATCAGCAGCGTTCGGTGCCGTTGGTACACTGTCCGGAACGGTGATGTCTTTTACGTTTTCCTCGAAAAACTCAGCAAAGGCCGCCTGGTCCATTCGCTTACGGTCGGCACTTTTCCAGCGGCCCCATTCGATGGTGATCGGGCAGCAGTACGTCGCAACATGGTTTCCCCACGATGGGCTTTCCGGCTGGTGGTAATCGAGCACGGCAGTGAAGGTGCGGCCTTCTGGCCCGTCGCAGAACACCGATGCGGCTGGACTGGTGAAGCGGTTTACGTAGGCGATGAACGTGGCTGCATCCAAGATGCGAATGGCTTGGCGGATGCGGGTTGGGGCGGGCAGCAGATGCTCCAAGTCCTTAATGGCGACGCCAGTCGGGATCAGTGCGACCGGGGCAGACAGGCCGGGGTGATCGATGGGTTTACCTACCTGTTGCGCCAGGTGGACCAATTGGTTAAGGGCTTCTTGCATTGGATGTGCTCCAGTTTTTGGGGTGAGATTTCGTTACTGCGAGACGTGTCGCAGCCTTTCCATTGCTTCATCTTCGGCGACCGGGCGTAGCGCCAGATCCTGTTGGCGAGGGTCGCGGCGTGTGAGGTTGCCTTCAGGCGTAAGGAAGAACAGTGATGTGCCGCGAGAAAGAACCGGCTCTTTCACTTTGACGTCAGCCTTTACGTTCATCTGGCCGCGCCCGTCCGGCTTGTACGAGAGCTTGATTACGATGTCGCCGCCCTTGCCAGCCAACCGAATAGCGTCAATCAGGCGGTGTTGCGATTCGGAGAGTTCATCGAGCAGGCCACCGGCTTCAATGTCGCGCAGGGTGTCGATAAATGGTCGTGCTTTGCTCATGTGCTGTGCCTTTTTGGTTGGTTGCCCCTGCGGGCCGGGGCCGCCTGTATCACGCCGCTTTTGAACGTGCTTGTGTGTCCAGGTATTCGGCGAGGTCGTGCAGATACACGACGGCTTGCCCCTTGCTGGATCCGCCTAGGCGCGTGATCTTCAAGTTGATACTGCCTGCGCTGACTTTGCGCAGCAGGTACCGGTCGCTTGCAATGTGCGAGAAGTACCGCTCGCGAACAGCGCTGAGTGTTGGGCACGGTGTGGCGAACTCTCCGCGTAATTGATCCAAGGTGCCACTCACGCTGAAACCTCCCCGAACCCCTCCTTTCGGGGCACCAACTGAAGGCGGATCAATTCGGCCAGACCTTCTTTCGTCTTACCGGTAGCGGTTGCGCAGAGGCGTCCGAGCTGATCAGCCACGACGGCTCCGTAGGGGCGTTCGGGGCTTCGGGTTGGCGTGACGTAAGCGACTTGGCCGTCGAGCAGCACGGCATCAACCATGCGGAAGACTTCGACCAGTTCTGCGGTAACGGGTGGTAAGCCTTCGAGCAGGGTTACGGCTTCATGCGCTGCACCGATGATGGTTGCGCGGCTGATGATCCCTGGGCTATTGATGAAAACTGGCACTAGTTTCAGGGCGCCAACAGCTTGGGTAATGGCGTTCTGGCTCATGCTGCGGCGTCCTTATTTGGATTTTTGACGGCAATGTCGAGTTTCTTTGCAAGCCAGGCGATGCCGTCCTCCCGAACCATTACCACTGCGTAGTGGCTGAAGGTTTTGATGCTTGGGTTCCAGCGAGATCGAGGATCGGAATAGAGGTGGCCCTGGTCGCGGTGCTTCGAGGCAAGCTCGCCGGACTGGGTCAAAATGCCAAGTTCGCGCAACTTAGTGCGGAATGCCCTTGGCTTCATGCCAAGCACTGCAGCGGCGGCGTCCAGGGTTCTGTTCATAGCGAATCCCTCAGGCCACTGCGCGCAAGGTGCGTGCGCGTAGAGCTTGGTAGAGCTCATCAATTTGCCCGATCAGTTCCGCCATGCCGCCATCGTTGCGCAATACCAGATCGTCATCGCCGATAGAAACACCAGCTTCACTGATGTGAGGACTCACTTCTGCGGCGTCAGGGCGGATCACGTGGATAATTTTTCCACCACGTTTGCGAATGAAGTCAGCTTCGTTCTCGAAGCGGACATCGCTGATGACGAACCCTGGTGCGCTGTCGAAAACGGCGCTCAGGCAATCGAGATTCTGTTCGGCCAGGTCGATCCAAAGGTTGGCGCTGATCATGTGGCGTCCCCACTCAGTGCCCAGCAGCTGCATCAGTTGACGTGGTGAGCGCCCCAGCCATGCAATCGGTTGCTCTTTGGCGTCGCCTTCGAGATCTTCCGGGCTGAGGTTGAAGATCGCCATTATTCCCTCGCGTAGCGGGTCGGCGAATGCATAGCACTCGAAACCATGCTCGGTGGCTAGGTGTTGGGCGACGGTTGTTTTGCCTGAACGGGCTAGGCCGGTGAGGCCAATGAGTAGTTGGCTCATGCTGCGTCACCACCCCATGGACTGACGTGATCGGCAGCCATTGGAGCTGGTGCGGGCGGTACGGCCAGAGCGGCGCGGCCCTTGGGCGTGATGATGACTAGCAAGCCGGTGCGGCGCTGGACGGCCTCAATGGAGCTGAGGTTGGAAGCTGCTGCCGGATGTAGGTACACCGGGCAGCGAGAGTTGTGCTGTGTCGTTTGCATGGCTCGTACTCTGTGGTGAGAGGTTTACGGAACAGACAATACAAATACGTATTGGATTAGTCAATACGTATGCGTATCGTTTTTTTGATATGCAATAAAAAACCCGCATTAGCGGGTTGGTGAGTTGGTCTGTATTAGAAAATTTCTAGCTTCGAAATCACGACTCCACAGATGATCCCATCCGGTGGTATTTCAATGATCGGCTCGGGCCACGAGGGATTTAGTGGCCTTAGAAATTTACGGGTTCCTTCCATGACGAGCTGCTTGAATGTTGCTTCATCGCTATCCATCAGCTTGGCGATGACTAGGGAGCCGTTTTCAGCATCGCGCTCGGGGTCAACATAGATGATGTCTCCTTCGCGAAATGAGCGGCGCTCGTGCGGATTGAACATTGATAGCCCGCGCACCCTTAGAGCGTATGTCTCTTTACTGTGGGAAACTGCGCAAGGAAGCCATATATCAACATCATCAATATTGTAGACGTCGCTAATCTCGCACCATGATCCTGCTTGAACCCACGAGATCAGAGGAACGCCTCCTTTAATAGTTGGCCCTGGGCCGATATTTGATTCTTCCTTAAAAAGCCGTCCCGTTTGCGGTGATATTGGCTCCGAATTACTGCCGCCATTCCAGAGCCAATTACTGTTCACCTGCAGGGCTTTTGCAATTCTTTCGACGTTTGCGTGCCTGGGGCTGAGCGATTCGCCAGTTACGATTCGGTGGATTGTCGGTTGAGATACACCTGAGCGTCGACCTAGCTCGCCTTCTGAGAGTTTTAGCTCTTCCATGCGTTTGGCAATACGTTCTCCGATCATTTTGCGGCCCATGATTCATAAACGTATCAGGATTGTATTGCCTTCATCAATACGCTTGCGTATTATCCTGTCAATGCGAAGGCGCATCGGTGAATGCAATGACTATTCAGCAAATGTTGGCGGACCTCCTCAAGCGCGGCTTCTCGCAGCGGGCAATTGCCGATCAGGTGGGAACCACGCAGCCCACCATTTATCGCGCCACTAAGGGTGCAGATATTCGATACGAAACCGGCAAAGCAATTGAGCGCATGTTCTACCAAGAGAAAGACGCAGCCGAGCGAAAGTCGGCAGCTTAAAAAGGTGCCGGAACTGGGGCCTCTCACCACAAGATTCCCCCAGTCCGGCTTATGACGACACAGCACATGCATCGGTCATGGTCATAGAGTAGGGAATGCCTTGCTTTATTGCCACACCGTAACAGGGGTATTTACGGTTATGAGTCGTACGGATCTATTGCCTGACGCTGGTCAGGTCCTTTCACTGCGTCAGGCGCTGTATCGCGCAGGGCGTGACTACAAGGGCGGTATCACTGCCCTTGCCTATGACATGGTGCTTGATAACGACACCGTCCAGAAGAAACTCAAGCTTGATGAGGAGCGTCGTTGGTTGACTCCCGATGAGCTTGAAGAAGTGATTCGGTTGACCGAAAGCCCGCTGCTGCTTGACGCCTTGATGCGTCCGGCGGGCGCCGTTTGGTACAAGCCTGAGCCAGTAGCAGCAACTAAAGATGCACTGAAGGCCGTCGGCGAGTTACTCGCGGAAACGGGTGAGTTTGTGTCCAGCATGCACAGCGGCGCAGCGGACGAGATCTGGGAGTTGCACGAGGTTGCGCTGCTTGATAAGCACGGCGTAGACGTTATTCGTGCGGTGCTTGGCATCATGGCAGGTGCACGCCAAGCGATGGGGGGTCATGACAATGGCTGATGTCATCGATCTGGCAAACGATCATGCCGAGCATATGCTGCAGCTTGCTCTCAATCGCGCCACGCCGGAGCGCACAGTTCGAGCCAGTGCACAGTTCTGTGAAGACTGCGGCGACGCGATCCCTTTGCTACGTCAGCAAGCGATTGATGGTTGCGAGACCTGCGTTAGTTGCCAGGGCAATCGGGAGTGGCGCAGATGAGTGAGCGTCCTGCAGTAATTTCGACATGGGCGCGCCGCTACATCGAAACCTTTAACCTTGCACTGGTGCCGATTGAGCCCGGTGAAAAGGCACCCAAGGGTATGGGCTGGAATAAACCAGGTGGATACATCACCGATGTTACCCAGGCCGTAGATTTTTGGAAAAAGAACCCATCGCACAACCTTGGCGTTGTGCTTGGTCCGAGTCGTGTCTGTTCGCTGGACGTTGATGATGTCCAGTGGACCCGCCACGTTCTTTATGAGCTGCTCGGGTTAGACCTGGATGCAATGGCGTTGGCCTATCCGACCGTGGTGGGCAATCCTCTGCGGTTTCGTATCCTGTTCCAACTGCCCGATGGCATCGATCTGACTCGCCACTCGCTGGCTTGGCCGAACGAGAAGGATCCTGACGGGTCGATACTCAAGAGCATCATGGCGCGGGTGAAAGCGGCCAAGGATGCGGGGGATTTAGCACAAGCGGCGATAGAGAGCGGTGAGGCAGAGAACTACAAGCGCTTTACTGTTTTTGAATTGCGGGCTGGGTTGGTGCAGGACGTTTTGCCCCCATCAATTCACCCGGGTACCGGCAAGCCATACACCTGGCGCACGGCGCCCGACCCTGCTGGGCTTCCCACGCTAACCACTGACCTGCTGTCCATTTGGCAGAATTGGGACATCTTTAAGCGGGATGCAGAAGCCGCATGCCCATGGGCGCCAAAAGCCACGAAGCCAGTGGCGAAAGCTAAACCGAGTCCTGTACCAGCTTCTGGTAACCGTCCTTCGGTCATTGATGAATTCAACCGCGGCCATGATGTGGAGGAGCTGTTGCGAGCGCACGGTTACATCAAGCGCGGCAGCAAATGGCTTTATTCGCAGAGCAGCACCGGGCTGCCGGGCATTACCATCACTGACGATAAGGTGTATTCGCACCACGGTGCGGATCCGCTCGCTAACGGCCACCAGAATGATGCGTTCGAGGTTTTCTGTTTGTTGGAGCATGGTGGTGATCAGTCGCGGGCGGTCAAGGAAGCGGCGCGAATGCTGGGCATGCAGTCGACTAGGCCTAGCGCAAGCGATCTTCCCCCACCCCCAACTGTTGAGTCCGGCGAGCAGGACCCCGTCAGCGCGGCGGCTCCTGCGTCTCACGGGGGCGCGGGGGAGGAACTGACCAGCGAGCAGGTGTTACGACGGTTTGCGCTGGTAGAGGGCACTACTCACGTTTGGGATATCGACAAATCGCGGGTGATGAAAAAGTCAGCGTTCGAAGCGCTCATCGGCAAGCCCTTGGCTAAGTTGTGGGTGGACAATACCGATAAGAAATTGATTGCCGACGACAAAGTTCGGGAGATCGAGCAGGCCAGACGCATGGCGGGTAAGAAGGGTGGGGCGTTCGGCATGCCACCAACTGAGCGTTATGTGTACATCGACGGTACCAAGGATGTTTGGGATCGGGAGAAAAAGCGACGGATCGCCGAAGGTGCCGTAAAGATGGCCTTGGGTGACACGTACCCGCTTTGGTTAAACAGCAGCGAGCGACGAGTCGTTGATGTTGAGCACATTGTCTTTGACCCGACGATGACCAAGGATCCCAGCGTCTACATCAATACATTCGATGGCTTGCCTATGGAACCGGTCAATGATGACGAGGCATGCGCTAACCTGCGCTGGTTGATTTCGTTTCTCTGTAACCACGACGAACCTGCGTCGCTCTGGCTGACTCGCTGGCTCGCTTACCCATTGCAGCACCTGGGTGCCAAGATGGACACCGCTGTCCTTATGCACTCAACGATGGAGGGGTCGGGCAAAAGCTTGCTGTTCGCTGATACGTTCGGTGCGCTCTACGGTCAGTACGCCGCTACGGTTGGCCAGACGCAGCTGGAAAGTAACTTCAACGCCTGGCAAAGCCGCAAGTTGTGGGCCGTCTTCGAGGAAGTGGTTAGCCGTGACCAGCGTTACAACCAGGTGGGCAAGATCAAGCACCTGGTCACCGGCAAGACGGTGCGGATGGAATCGAAGTTCATCAACGGCTGGGAAGAATCCAACCATATGAACGCGGTGTTCCTCAGTAACGAGATTTTGCCGTGGCCCATCAGCGATAGCGATCGGCGGATGTTGGTCATGTGGCCCATGGAGACGTTGCCGATAGCGAGACAGAAAGCAATTGGTCATGAGCTCGATAATGGTGGTGTCGCGGCTCTTTATGGCTGGCTGCTGCGTGTCGGTCTGGATGATTTCAACGAGCGAACCCGTCCGCCAAGTACGGCATCACGTGAGCGGCTGGTTGCGCTCAGTCGGGCAGGGTGGCAGACTTTCCTGCATCTCTGGCAATACGGTGAGCTGGGTCGCGGTCTTTGGGGGGCTTGCCTTTCGACTGATCTTTACGCCCTGTTCCTTGAGTGGTGTCAGAGAAACAAAGAGCATGTGATGAGCCACACGAAGTTCTCTCTGTTCATCAGTTCTGAGGTTGAAAAGACCAGATCTATCCCTTGGACGGAGCGCAATGATCGACGCTTCGGGGCTTTTTTCTTTCCTAATGACCCTGATGCTTCCCTGCCCCCATCGTTGAAAGCGCCGGACTTGGGCTCGGCGGTCATAAATTGGCGGGGCAAGGCGCGCCTCGCAGGCTGGAATGTGGATGGCTGGGACCACATGAAGGCGGCAGCAGCATGACAACCTATCCATCTGTGTTAGGTGTGCTGGGTATGTGTTGGGTTGATTCTGCCTACTCGACACAGCAAGAACTCCCTATTTCCGTGGCTCCTAGACCCCTGTGTTGGGTGTGTTGGGTTTATTGTCGCGTGCGCGCGTGCGTGACGTTATTTACTCAACTCACGGCAGAAACATTTTTTTCTTATGCGAGGACCAATAAACCCAACCAACCCAACACACTCAACACACATAGTTATAAGTCATTGAATTTAAAGGCTGTTAGCTGTGTTGGGTTTGTGTTGGGTATGGGGTTTTCTGTGTTGGGTTGGTTTTGTCGGGGGAATGGGCAGTGATCAGGGAAATAGAAGAGTTGATGGTTCACTGGGGTGTGCAGTCGAGGGAGTTCGGCCTGGGTGGCGGACTCGGTAGTCAAATGGGCTCGATCATTGAATGGGGCGGTGCACCTCCTCGTGGTACGCCGGGGTCGCGGATTCTGGATGGTGCGGGTATTGGGATGGACGTGATCGCCACCGAGATCGATGCAACCGTCGCTGAGCTTGAACGCAAGGGTTATAGCGAGCTGGCTGTTCTGGCCGTCCACCGGTATTGCCACCTGGCGTCGGTGCGCGAGCAGATGCGAGTGGTGGGGATCGCCGAGGGGGCAGATCGTACGTACCGCAATTGGGTGCAGCGACTGCATCAGCAAGTGATGCTGATCCTGGTGATTCGCAGCGGCACCACGCGCGGTCGTGCGGGGCAGCGGCAAGAGGGTGACCATTGCAAGGTAACGAACCACAGCGGCAGGCGAGCGCGTGTGTAACCGTTCGTCGGGGTGCTTTGTCGTATTGTGGTCGTATTGATGTTGTATTGCTGTCGCATTATGTCCAACCGTTAAACACCGCTTTTCGGTCTTTCCGAACGCAGGTACAACGTAGGCACGATCTGCGATTTGCGTCTGAGTCGCCAACTGAGCACGTGCTGTGCACGCAACACCCGGCTTCCCCAGGCCGGTCACCAATCCCGCTTCGGCGGGATTTTTTATTCTCCCGGTTTATCTTTGTTCTTGAGGCACACCATGACTACTGAGCAACAAGCGCTGTTCGATATGCCGATTTGGTTAGTGATCGTCCTGGCCCTGGTCGGTGGTGTATCTGGTGAGATGTGGCGAGCAGACAAGGATGGTGCGCGAGGGTGGTCTCTGGTGCGGCGCCTGGCGTTGCGATCCGGTGCCTGCGTTGTCTGCGGCCTATCGACGATGATGCTGTTATACGCGGCGGGTGTATCGATATGGACTGCTGGCGGCTTCGGTTGCCTGACTGCGATGGCCGGCGCAGATGTAGCGATAGGGTTGTACGAACGTTGGGCCGCCAAGCGACTCAGTGTGTGCGAAGTTCCACCGGGTGCTGGTAACAGTGGCCAGTGACGACCGGGGCAGTAGCGCCGAGCGTGGTTACGGTTACCGTTGGCAGAAATCGCGGGATGCATTCCTGCGAGACCATCCGTTCTGCTGCATGTGCTCGACTGATCTGCGGCCAGTAGCCTCAATCATCGTCGACCACAAAGAGCCGCCCCGGCTCAAAGATGCCAAGGTCAGCGGCGATCCGTTACGTATCAAGACTGCGTGGAAATTGTTCTGGAGCCTGGACAATTGGCAGCCGCTCTGCAAGTTCTGCCATGACTCGACCAAGCAAAGGCTTGAGAAAAGTGGACGAATGGTCGGCTGCACACCGGCTGGATTGCCCCTAGATCCGAATCACCACTGGAATCGGCGCTGAGGCCAGGAATCGGCGATTCCGCACGGTTTTGGTGCATAGGCAGAGCCTATGGGGAGGGGGGGTGAAAATGTTTCAGACTATCCGTAGCTAGACCGCCTCTCGCCCTCCGTGTGCAAAGTCGGGAAAAATGGGGAGGGGGGGGTATCAACTTTTGGAGGTGAATTATGGCTGGAAATGGAAGTTCTGGACGCCCGGCCAAGCCTGCGGTGCTCCATGTGCTGCAGGGGAATCGTAGCAGAAAAAACCTTGATCAGCTGATCAACGAAGTGAAGCAACCTGCGGTACCAGTGTGCGCACCGCCCATGCCTTCGGTGCTGACCGGCGATGCCGTGGCGGAGTGGGAGCGGTTGGTTCCGGATCTGATAACGCTGGGTCTGATTTCTACGCTGGATCAGATGGCGCTCGCGACCTACTGCCAGGCGTACGCCGATTGGCTGAAGTATCAGCGCTTGATTGCCACACGCAACGCTGCCTCTGCTGACGAATTGGGGGGTGACATTCAGACCTTCAAGACCGGTGCACAGCAACTGCATGTACTCCGGCAGCTGGCAAACGATGCCGAGAAGCGCGCTAACGCCGCTGGAGCGTCGTTTGGATTCTCCCCCATGGCGCGCCGCAACCTGAAGGCGGCCATCCAGCCGCAAGGCGAGCTATTCCCCAATGACCAACGAGACGCAGCAAGCCGATACTTTAGCTGATGACCGCGTCACCGCGTTCGCGCATGCGGTGCTCAACGGCGAGATAGTCGCCGGTCCCGACATTCGCAATGCCTGCAGCCGCCATCTGCGCGATCTTGAACATGGTCCGTCCCGTGGTTTGATCTTTGATCTGGAGTTGGTGAACCGCGCCATTGGTTTCTTCGAAGACGTGCTTTGCCTCAATGGGGGCGACTATGAGGGGGCGCCGTTCTTCCTCGCGCCTTGGCAGGCGTTTGTTGTTGGCAGTCTGTTTGGGTGGATGACCGAGGATGGCTACCGGCGTTTCCGGTTGGCCTACATCGAGACGGGCAAGGGCTCCGGGAAGAGTCCCCTGGTGGCCGGTATCGGCCTGTACGGCTTGGTAGCCGATGGTGAGCAGCGCGCCGAAATCTACGCTGCCGCGACGAAACGCGATCAGGCCATGATCCTGTTCCGTGATGCCGTGTCGATGGTATCCATGTCGCCGTTCATGGCGAGCCGCGTGGTGCAGTCGGGCCGAGACGAAAAGGTCTGGAACCTGTACTACCCGAACACCAGTTCGTTCTTCCGGCCCATCAGCTCGGATGAAGGGCAGTCTGGCCCACGTCCGCATATCGGGCTGCTCGATGAGGTCCACGAGCACAAGACTGCAACGGTCGTGAACATGATGCGCGCCGGTACCAAGGGCCGTCGTAAAGCCCTGGTGGTGATGATCACCAATAGCGGGTCGGACAAGAAGACAGTTTGCGGTCAGTACCACGACCTCGGGGTTCGCATCTGTGCTGGCCAGGAAGATGACGACAGCTTCTTCGCTTTCATCTGCTCGCTGGATGAGGGGGACGATCCGTTCAAGGATGAGAGCTGCTGGCCGAAGGTCAACCCATCGCTCGACTTCATTGCCGAAGGGCAGAGCGATGGCATTCCGGGCCGCAAGTATCTGCGCGAGCAAGTTCAGTCGGCACGGGGCTTGCCCGCTCAGGAGTCGGTGGTCCGGCGTCTCAACTTCTGCGAATGGACCCAGGCCGAGTCGCCATGGATTTCTTGGGACGTCTGGAGTCAGGCCGCCGAGCGCGTACCGATGCGGCTTCTGCGTGATCGCCCTTGCGTCGCGGGCCTGGACTTGGCCAGTACGACGGACCTCACAGCTTTCGTGTTGCTGTTTTATCCGACTGTTGCCGATCCGCACTGGCGGCTGCTTTCGTATTTCTGGATTCCGGACCATGACCTGGCCGAGCGCGAAAAACGCGACAAGGTGCCGTATGCATTGTGGGTCAAGCAAAAGGAACTGGAAACCACACCCGGACGCGCGATCAGCAAGCTGCATGTGCTACGGCGACTGCAAACCATCTGCGCGTATTTCGATGTTCGCAAGATTGCGTATGACCGCTGGCGGATTGAGGACTTGGTGCAGCTGATGAGCGAGCACGATATCGAGCTGCCCGAAATGGCGCCCTTCGGCCAGGGCTACAAGGACATGGGGCCTGCGGTCGATGAGTTCGAAAGGCGTTTGCTGGGGCTTCCGCCCAAGGCTGATGACGATGAGGTTATCGATCTGTCGCCCGATGACTATGAGGTGATCAGCGAAATATTCGAAGTCGAGACGTTGCGCCACGACGATAACCCGGTGATGACCTGGTGTGCCGGTAATGTGGTGATCGTGAGCGACCCCGCCGGTAACCGTAAGGCAGACAAGGCCAAAGCGACAGGCCGTATCGACGGCATTGTCGCAGCACTGATGGCTACCGGGCTCAGCGGCACGGCCATCGAAGGCAGCGGTAAATCCATTTATGACGAAGGGGCAGGCATATGAATTTTCTTGAACTGCTGGCATGGGTCACGGGCCTATTGGGTTTCGGCTCGCTGGTTTTCGGTGTCGCACAGCTCAGCGTGCCGGCTGCATTCATTGTCGCGGGGGCGTTGCTGATGAGCTGGTCTTACCTCGCTGACAAAGCGTCGGCAGCCTCCTCGGGTGCTCCGCGTAATTCCGGGGGAGGTTGACCATGTTCTTCAGTAAACAGCGTAGCGAGTCGATTGGCAGTGTCGGCGACGGGAGTACCAGTTTCTGGCGTGGCCTCATCGGTTCGGGCAAAAGTAGCGCTGGAGTACAGGTCACGCCGGAATCAGCGATGGCGGTGCCGATCGTGCAGAACTGCGTCACGCTGCTGGCCGAAAGCGTTGCTCAGCTGCCGCTGGAGTTGTACTACCGCACGGCTAATGGTCAGCGTGATGCCGCGATCAACCATCCGCTGTACGACGTTCTTCGGTACCAGCCGAACGGTTTTCAAACACCGTATGAACATCGTGAAGGGGGGCAGTTGGCGCTGGGGCTGCGCGGCAACTGTTACAGCTTCATGGAGCGACGGGATGACGGCAACATCACCGCTCTTTGGCCGCTGCACAATGACAAGGTCATTGTTTGCAAAGGCCCGGACTTGTTGCCGTATTACCAGGTGGGAGCTCACACCGACCGATTTGCCATGCGGCAGATCCACCATGTTCGGTGGCACTCGCATAACCATTACGAAGGCATGTCGCCAATCATGCTGCACGCCGATGCGGTGGGCCTGGCCCAGGCTGTGCGTCAGTACACTGGCAAATCGTTTGCCAATGGCGTTTCGGTTTCCGGCGTGATCGAGCGGCCACGCGAAGCCCCGGCGATCAAGGATCAAGGTTCGATTGATCGCGTCCTTGACCAGTGGGGCAGCAAGTTCGGCGGCATGGATAACGCCAAAAAGGTTGCCATGCTTCAGGAGGGCATGACCTTCAAGCCGGTATCGATGACCAACGTGGATGCCGAAATCATCGGCATCCTCAAGCTCTCAGGCGTCGACTGCGCACGGATCTACAAGATCCCGTTGCCCATGGTCAACGACCTGGACAAAGCCAACTACAACACCATCGAGCAGTTGTTGATTCAATTCGTGGTGTTTGGCTTGTTGCCGTGGATCAAGCGCCATGAGCAATCAATGATGCGCGACTTCCTGCTGCCGCAGGATCGGCGTGATTACTTCATCGAATTCAACCTGGCTGGACTGATGCGGGGCGACCAAAAAAGTCGCTACGAGGCATATGCCATTGGCCGGCAGTGGGGTTGGCTTTCGGTCAATGACATTCGCCGGCTGGAAAACATGCCTCCCGTTATGGGCGGCGACGTTTATTTACAGCCGCTGAACATGGTGGGCGCGGGCAAGGAAGCGCCCAATTTGACAGACCCCAAGGTGCGGGCGCAGCTGGAGCTGCAACAGCACGAGATCGGAAGGATGCTTGCGCAATGAGAAATTACTTACGGGCATCCAGCTTGCTGTTCAACCAGCCTTTGCTGGTGGCGCCTGACATGCTGGACCTCGGCGTTCGTTGGGCCAACCAGGCCATGAACCTCAACATCATCAACCTTGGTGGCAATGGCTCGGCCAAGATGTTCACGGGCGACGATGATGCCGGGGAGCAACAGCAGCAGGCAGAGCAGCGGCGCAGCACCATCGCCTCAACGGGCATCGAGGTCGTGCCGGTGCACGGCGTCCTGGTCAGTCGTGGCAGCCACCTGAACGCCTGCGAGACCATGACCAGCTACGAGGGATTGCGTCAGCAGTTGCGACAGGCCGTTGCTGACCCGATGGTTGAGCGAGTCGTGCTCGACATCGATAGCCCAGGCGGTGCAGCGGTGGGGGCCTTTGAGTTGGCCGCTGACATTCGCGCGCTTTCATTGATCAAGCCGATCACGGGCATCGTCAACTTTATGGCCTACAGCGGCGGCTACCTGATAGGCAGCGCCTGCAGCGAACTGGTGGTGAGTCAGACCAGCGGAGTCGGGTCCATTGGCGTAATTGCCAGTCACATGGACCGCTCCAAGCAGGAAGAGAGCATGGGCGTGAAGGTGACCACCGTGTATGCCGGTGCTCACAAAAATGACCTCAGTCCCCACGAACCGCTGACGGATCAGTCTCTGAAGTTTCTGCAGGACCTGGTGCAGGAAAGCTACCAGCTGTTCTTGAGTGCCGTGGCTGAGTATCGCGGCATGAGCATCGAAGCCGTACGGGCCACTGAGGCCGGTTTGTATCGCGGTCAGGCTGGTATCGCGGCGGGTCTGGCCGATCGCCTGCAAAGTCCGCAGGACGCAGTCGATGAAATCTCTCGCGCCGTTGCACAAAACCGGATGCAATGCCAGACCGGCCGGATCGGCCTACGGGCTTCGGCCCTGAATATTCAAGCACGTCTCTGACCGCGTTCGCGGCAGTTACCACCACCCGCTTCGGCGGGTTTTTTTATGCCCTGGAGGCACCATGTCCCTTGTAATTCAAATGCGAAGCGAACGCGCCGCGCTCAACGTTGCTATTCAGGCGTTGGCAAAAGTGGAGGCGGGTAGCGCCAGTCTCTCGGCCGAGCAGTTGGCTCAGTTCGTCGATCTGGAAGCGCAGATCAACGCCATCACCGACAAGATCAGCCGCGCCGAAGTTGCGGAGCGTCTAGCTGCCGCCTCTGCGGTACCGCTCAACGAAAGCGCCCAGGGCATCAACGGCCCGCCCGCTGGCCATATCTCTGGTCCGTTCAACGAAGTCACTAAGCCTGGCGTTGCCATGGCGCAGATGGTGCGGCTGCTGGTGCAGGCCGGGGGTAACCAACATCAGGCGGCCGAGATGGCCAAGACTGGTGGCTACGGTGCCGACGTGCACATGGCGCTCTCAACGGTGACGCCTGCTTCTGGCGGCGTACTGGTGCCGGAAAATTTCAGCACCAGTGTGATCGAGTCGCTGCGGCCCAAGTCGGTGGTGCGCAACATGGGCGCCATCAGCCTGCCGCTGAACAATGGCAACCTGACCATGCCGCGTGTGTTGGGCAACACCCAGGTCACTTACATCGGTACCGAGGAGGACGTGCAGGTTACCAGCATGCAGTTCGGCGACCTGAAACTGTCTTCCAAGAAAGCCGCAGCGCTGGTGCCGATCTCTAATGATCTGCTGGCGTATTCGGGGGTGAACCCGCGTATCGACGCGCAAGTCAGCGGCGATCTCGCCGTCAGTATGGCGCTTTCGGAAGACCTGCACTTCATCCGCAGCGCAGGCAGCGCAGTGCTGCCGAAAGGGCTGCGCTACTGGGCTCCGGCGTCCAACGTACTGGCGGCCCCGGCTGGCGCCACGCTGGCGATCGTTGATTTGTACCTGGGCGGCATGATGCTGCGCCTCGAGGCGGCCAACGTGGATCTGGCTGCGTGTGGCTGGATCATGGCGCCACGCACCATCCGCTGGCTGCAATCGCTACGTGATGGCAATGGCAACAAGGCATACCCCGAAATCGACGGCGGGCTGCTCAAGGGCTACCGCTTTGCACTGACCACCCAGGTTCCGGTCAACCTCGGCGCGAACGGCAACGAGTCGGAAATCTACTTCGTCAATTTCTCTGACTGCTATATCGGTGAAGACACCAATTTGGCTGTCGCCATCAGTACCGAAGCTTCCTACAAAGACGCAAACGGCGACACCGTCAGCGCCTTCCAGCGAGACCAAACCCTGATCCGCGTGATCAGCAAGCACGACTTCGGCCCGCGTCACCCCGAGTCCGTGGCTGTGGGTACCGGCATTACGTGGGGCGCCGGTATGTAACGCCTGCTCCTGCCATGGACGGCGGGGCTTTCTTCTGTTTCTACCGAGGGTTTGGCATGAGCAATATCATTGTGAAGTTTCTGAAGGCGTGGCGCGGCTATTCGGCGGGTGAGGTGGCGGGTTTTCCTCAAGATCAGGCCGAGGCATTGACCGCTGCCAACGTCGCAGTCATGACCGATAAGAAAACCGTGTTGGCTGACGGCAAGGCTGCTGCCGTGAAAAAGGCTGCCCCTGTGACGCCAAAGCAGGAAGGGATACCGCCCGTGGATGACGACTCTGGCAGTGTCGATGACGTGGAAGACGACGACGGGAAGCCGTAACCATGGCCCGGCGCATCGCTTACATCGGTGAACCGGTGCTGACGTTGGATCAGGTGGCGTATCAGTGCCGCCTTGACCCCGAGGACGTGCAGCCGGAGTTGATCGAAGGTGTGATCATTCCCGGCGTCACTGGCCAGGCAGAAAGTCGAACCGGCGCCGCAATTCGCCAGGCTGAATATGAAGAGGAGTGGCCTGAGCATTACCGCTCGGGTCATGCGCTCGACATGGGGCAGGCCACCGAGATTATCTCCATTAGCCAGATTCTATCGAGTGGCGATGTCGAGCCGCTGACGGTTGCGCACAACCTGCGTAATCGAGGCCGCGAAAGCTTTCTGTACTTCCCTGATGGGCGTCCGGACGGTGACTTGATGATTCGTTACAAGGCGGGTCTGGATTTGGATCGGAACCCGGCTGTGCGCTCCTGGTTGCTCATGCAGGCCGCAACGGCGCATGAGTTCCGCGAAACGCTAATCAGCGGCACGATCCTGGCTGAACTGCCGGGTTCGATGCTCGATTCGCTACTGGCCGAAATCACAGTCCCGCCGAGGTTCTGATATGCGAGCTGGCCCAGCGCGACATCGTTTCAGGATCCTTGAGTCGCAAAGTGAAAAAGCGCCGGGCGGCAGTCGGATCGAAACCTGGATGGACATCGGTGGTATCTGGGGAGAGGTCTCAATCCCTAATGGACGCACCCTTGCCGTCGCTGATCAGCTACAGGCCGTGGTAGACGCTGAAATTCACACCCGATATCGCTCCAACATCGTCGCAGGGATGCGTCTGGTCCGAGGCATCAAAACTTACCAAGTCCAAGCTGCGTTGCCCAACAACAATCAGTCGATGTTGCGGCTGCTGTGTTCAACAGTTTTAAATTTCAAAGGTAAAACGCTATGAAAGTACGTGCGCTTGCGAATATTTCTGGTCCCGAGTGGGCCCACGTTATTGGTGATGAGTTTGACGTGAGCCAGACGCTTGCAAATGAGCTGGTCGAGCAAAATCTGGTTGAAGCGGTAGAGGTCGAAACCGCTTCGGTAAAAGCTTCAAAGCCGAAGAAAACGTCGGCAGTCGAGCAGTAAGCCATGGCTGGGCGTAGATCCAGGATGACGGGCGACTTCAAGCTGCGAAAGACGTTGCGCAACATCCATGCGCGTCTGGATAACGAACTGAAACCGGTCATGCAGGAAGCGGCTGATAAAGTTCTTGCCACTATGAAACAACTTATCCCCAAAGATACAGGGGAGGGGGCTGCAGCATTGACGGCCTTTGTATCGAAAAGCGGTCTGGATGCTCAGATCGGTTTGCGGGGGAGAAAGCTCAACAAGCGTTTTTATTACCTGCGCTTTTTGGAATACGGAACCAAGGGCTATACCGAAGGGAAAAAACGCAGTGGCGGACGGAACAAGCGGATCACCAACAAAGCAGACGGTCAGAGCTTTTTCGGCAAATATCCCGACATTCCAGCGCGGCCAGCGCATCCCTGGTTGCGACCCGCATATGACGTGAACAAGGAGTTTGTCCTTGCAAGCATCAGGCATGCGGTCAGCAACACGCTGAAGCGAGCAGCCGAGGAGTTGGGCAATGGCTGATCCATCTTTTGCGCTGCAAGTCGCCCTGTTCGATCGGCTGGAGGCTGAACTTTCGTGTCCGTTCTATGACGCGGTGCCGATGAACTCGGCGTTTCCCTACGTCACGATTGGTACCGAAATTTCCACCAACGCTGACCCGCTGGCCGGGCGCCGGGACATTCGCCTGTTTTATCTGTCCGTCTGGTCCGACTTCAAAGGCCAGGAGCAGGTAAAGCGGCTGATGGCTGAGATAGACACCGCGCTGCATGAACGGGCAATGCCGCTGAGCACGGGTCGCGTCGTCTCAATCCGCGTCATACGCAAGCAAGCGACCCCGGAGCCAGACGGCATGACCTACCAGGGCAGCGTCACGCTGCGGATCGTCACCGAACACTAAACCACTGAACCACTGCCGCGTTGCGGCTTATCACCTGTCCTCAGGAGGACTACCCATGACTATCAATACTGGCGCCGGCACACGGATCCATATCGGACCCCGTTTGACCGCCGCGCTTCCGGCGACCTCTGCCGCCGCCATCACCTTGCTGAAGGCGATTATTTACACCGAAGTCGGTGAGGTGCAAAGCATCGGTGATTACGGCGACACGATTGGCGATGTGAGCTTTTCGGGGCTGGCTTCCGGTCGTGCCCGCCACCTGAAAGGCCTGGCAGATGCCGGCAGTCTCGACGTCGTCGTGGGCTTTGACGCGGGTGATGCCGGACAGCTGGCCATGGTGGCGGCGTTTCAGGACCGCTCGCGTTATGACTATCCGATCAAGGTGCTGTACGTCGACGGCAGCGCCGATTACTTCGGGGCCAAGGTCATGAGCAACAAAAAAGGCGGGATCAGCGTCGAGGGCGTGTTAACCCGCACCGTTGGCCTGGGCGTTAACTCAGAAATCTTTGAGGTGGTAGGCCCCTAACAGTCGTCCAGCCTGGCGATGCTGCATGTTTGCGGCATCGCCTTCATCCCCATTTTTGATAAAGAGAATTACCCATGTCCAAGACCAACCACGGCACCGTCGATGTAACCGTCGGCGAAGAGACCTTCACCCTGAAACCCACCCTGAAAGCCATGAAGGCGATTGAGGGTCGTTTTGGTGGAATCCTGCCAGCCATGCAGTCAGTCGGTGCGGCGAACCTGTCGACGGTCTGTTTCATTATTGCCGTTGGCGCAGGTGTGAACCTGACCAAGAAAGGGGCGCTCGATCCTATCGAAGAGGCGGTATTCGAAGCGGGCCTGAACGAGGTCGGCAGCCAGGTTATTCCCTATCTCAGCGGATTTCTGAACCCGGCCGGCAAAACCGATGCCGAGCTTGAGGCTCAGGTGGAGTCGGGAAACGAGTAAAGCGGGATCCCAACCTGTCGGTGGTCGATGAGCTATTCAACATCGCCACCGGCTGGCTTGGCTGGCCGCCCAGCGAGGCATGGAATGCCTGTGTCGTGGAGATCGTCATGGCGTGGGATTCAAAGCGTCAGTTCCTGATTGACACGAATCCGTTCGGAGGGGGTGGCGAGGACAAACTGTCGAAAAAGCAGGTGGCCATGGAGGCAAGAATGGGGTTCAGGGTTGCGGCGATGGGCAGGAAAAAGGATTAGCCGGTATCTGTTTTGATCACGCTTCCTTGGTAGTGGTAGATTGCCATGTAAGCTGACTTGAGTAGCTTGGATATCCACATAGGAAGTGAGTGTGAGAAAAGCCATTGCAACAACCCTGCTATACCTTGTGATTGCAGGCTCTAACGTGGTTTTCGCTGCGCCATCTGAAGTTGAGATGGTTACCCAGGCAAAAGAGGCGGTAGGCCGATCAGTTAAGGATGGGGAGTCGATGCGTGTGAACATTTTTTCGGCAAGGCCGACCCCTGCCGACCCGGAGTCATTCATCGTTTGCGGCGAGGTAAATGCCAAAAACTCATATGGCGCCTACTCTGGGTTTCAGCGATTTTCGTTTTCGTTCCTCAATAACACGCCATTGCTGAGACTCGACGAAGGCGGCCGCAGCGCACAAATCATCATTGAGGCGTTCTGCAGCAAATAACGCCCACATGGCTTGACCTTAAAGCCAGGTAAAAGCCCGCCAAGCGCGGGTTTTTTTACGCCCGGAGACCGGCCCTTGAGTCGGTTTTTTTTCGCCAGGAGAAAAGCAAATGGCTGATGCCGACGTACAAGGCATGTTGATTCGCATTGAAGCGACAACAGCGCAGCTTCGTCAGGAAATTGCGCGCGGTGATGCAGCGGTAGCGCAGTCGGCCGGCAGCATTGATGCAAGCCTTGGCAAGATCGACAGCGGTTTTGACCGCACCGGCTCTAACGCAGGTGTCCTTCAGCGGGCCGTCAGTGCGGCTTTCACGGGGATAGGCTTGGCTTCAGCTGCCGCCGTGGCGGGACTGGTCGCAATTACCGTAAAAACCACCAACTACGCCCAGGAAGTGAAGAACCTTTCTTCGCTGTCGAAAGCCTCGGTCACGGAGTTCCAGCGCTTTGCCGTGGGCGCCAAGTCGGTCGGCATCGAGCAGGACAAGCTGGGTGACATTTTCAAGGACACCACTGACCGGGTTGGGGAATTTCTCCAGCGTGGCGGCGGTGAAATGGCGGACTTCTTCAAGGAGATTGCCCCGAAGGTCGGCGTCACTGCGCAGATGTTTGCCAAGCTTTCAGGTCCAGAAGCCTTGCAGTTGTATTACACCTCGCTTGAGAAAGCAGGTTTAAGCCAAACGCAGATGACCACCTACATGGAAGCGATGGCCGATGAGGCCACCGGTTTAATCCCGCTGCTGAAAAACAACGGTGCCGGCTTCAAGGAGTTCGGTGACCAGGCTGAGAGGTCTGGCCAGATCCTCAAGTCGTTTGAGATTGACCAACTGGTCGCGGTCAATCGCTCGATACAAGCGCTTGAGGGGTCGTTTGAGGGTGCGTCACGGCAGTTGGTGTTGGGGATGCTCCCAGGCATTCAGAGCGTCACCGACCGACTGACGAGCATGTCCAGCAACGGCGCCATGGAAGCGCTGGGCACTGGGGTGGGCTTCCTGGCGGATCACCTCAATATTTTGGCCGCTGTGATGGGCGGCAAGGTGGCGGCCAGCTTTGTCGGTTACATTCAGAATCTAGGCGCCTCGGCCCTGGCGTCGAATCAAGCCGGCGCGGCCAACCTGGCCCAGGCGACCAGCGCGGTCCAGGTAGCCACTGCTAACCAGGTCGCGGCCCAGTCGGCGGTGGTTCGGGCTGAAAAAGAAGCCATTGCGGCACGCGGCACCGGCGTCCAAACGCAGATGTCGATCCAACTGGCCGAGGCGCGTCTGGCTGAGCGCGCCGCGACCGCGCAGTTGGTGGTGGCGCAGACAGGTCTCAAGACGGCCAGTGGCTACTTGCTCGGTATTTTCGGTGGGCCTGCCGGCATTGCAGCGCTCGCTGTAGGGGCGGCTATTGCTTTCCTGACCCTGCGTGACAACACCAGTACGCTGGAAAAGAAACTGGGTGATCTGGCGGATCCGCTGGACAAGCTGACCGAGCGCTTTGACAAGCTCAACCGTGCTACGCAGGCGGTGACCCTTCGCGCCCTTCAAGAGAACATCGCCGAGACCCAGGCAAAAGTGGGTCAGATGTCAGGCGCCATGGCTGACAAGTTTGAAAATGACCTGCGCAACATGGGCGCGGCCGGTGCTGATGGATTGATGGCCGGTCTGGTCAACCTTCCCGCTGATACCCAGGCGGCGCTGGACCTAGTGCGCAAGACATCGAAGGATCAGGCCAGCGGTATCGCGGTGGATTGGAAAGCCGTTGCTGACCAGTTGCGTACGATGCCAGGCGTCACCGAAGAAATGGCCCAGGCACTGGAGTCGAGCCAGTCGCCGGTGACTGATCTCAGTGCTGTGCTTCAGAAACAGCAACAAACCCTGGCGGCGCTCACCGCCGAAACCGATAAAAATACCGCCTCGCAAAACCAGAACAGTGCCGCCAAGAGCACGGCCTCGGCCGCCGGTCAAAAGTACATCGACGAGCAGACCAAGGCGCTACAGGCCGCCCAGGACAAAACGTTCACTGAGCA
>Ga0123336_10000529_pt1 | contig 38308 bp, 32 predicted proteins | sample SSSSmetaG_FD_96466 | JGI IMG/M metagenome (GOLD analysis project Ga0123336, IMG submission 96466) | Glacier valley bacterial and archeal communities from Borup Fiord, Nunavut, Canada, to study Microbial Dark Matter (Phase II) - ​SSSS metaG | ecosystem: Environmental > Aquatic > Freshwater > Ice...
AGGGGCGAGCCGTCCTCGGCGTTGGCGAAGGAGAAGCGGCTGGTGTGCTGTTGCGCGTCGGTTAGGGCGAGGTCAATTTTCTGGTTGTAGAGCCGCTCGAACACCGCGTTGTAGGTTTCGGCGCCGAGCGTCACGTCGTCCTGGGTGCCAAAGGCGTCCTGCGTGGGGTACACGTCGAGGCGCTTTTTGTTGGCGTTTTGGGTGAGGAGCTGGAGCGTGCGGATGACGAGGCGGTCGTAGGCTTCGGGCTTGTCGTCGTGGGCCACGGCCTCGCTCAGGCGCCACTGCCAGCTGCCGTCGGTGAGCAGCGTGGCCTGGCGGTGGTCGGGGGGGCCACCGAACACCAGCAGCGGTTTTTGGGTGGGCACGCGGCCTACTTGCTGCCACAGGGCGGCTTCGGCCCCGGCCCCGAGGCGCAAGTCGCCAAACGGCACCGGCGCGGGCGGGTAGGCGGCAAAGCGCCGGGCCGATTCTTCGTCCGTGGCAAACCGCGCGAACCCCGGGTTGGGCAGCGGCGTCACCTCGTCGGTTTGCGCCCCGCGCGGCTGAACGGTGAGGCCCGCGCCCAGCTGGTTGTAAGCTACCAGGTCCGATTGGGCGCCGATGACATACAGCGCCGGTGTCCGCTTGGCCTTCACCTGGGCCAGAATCTCGTTGCCCAGCCCGCCTTGGGCCGGCAACTGGTGCAGAATGGCCACGTCAAAATCGGCAGCGGCCCGCAGGGGGGCCACGCCGGGCAGGGCCAGCGTGAGGTCGAAGTTGTCGTTGGCCAAGATGGCGGCGCGCAGGGCTTTCAAGTCCGGGTGCGGCGCGGCGCCGGCTAGCAGCACGCGCAGCTTGCCTTTCACGATTTCGACGAAGGCCGTGCGGGCGTTGTTCAGGGCCGTGAACTCGCCGGGCTGGGGCACCACGCGCACCTCGTAGCGGCGCTTGCCGGGAGCGGGCGCCGTGATTTGAAAGGTGGTCTTGACGCGCAGCCGGCCGGCGGGCAGGGCCACCCGGCGGCTGTCGAGCACGCGGGGGCCGTCGCGCAGCTCCACGGTGGCCGTGCCGCCCGCGTAGCCTTCAAACCCAACCTCCGCCTCCACCGGAAACAGGTTGCCGCTGAAGGCCACCCGGTTGTAAGTAAGGCCGGTGAGGCGCAGGTCGCGCTTCGGAATGGTGTCGCCCACCGCCACGCTATAAATCGGGAAACTAAACTCCGAGTACACGGGGCTGCGGCCCTGGTTCACGAGGCCGTCGGAGAGGAGCACCACGCCGGCCAGGTTGCGGCCGTCGTAGGCGTCGCGGGTGCCGGCCAGCAGCTGGTCGAGGTCGGTGGTGGCGGCCCCGAAGCGCAGCGAGTCGGGCCGCGCCGGGCGGCCGGGCGTGGGCGTCAGGGTGCGGGTTTCGACGGTGAAGCCGCGGCCGCGCAGGGTTTCGGCCAGCTGCGCGAGGCCGGCAGTGGCTTGGCTGAGCACGTTTTTGGGCGTGAACAGCTCCACCGACTGCGAGTTGTCCACGGCCAGCACCACCGTGGGCGCTTCGGTGTGCGTGGTGGTGGTTTTGATGACGGGCGCCAGCAGCAGGAAGCACAGGAAGCTGACCACAGCAAAGCGCAAGGCCGCCAGCGCGTAGTTCAGCCGCCGGCTCCACGGCGCCCGGGCCGAGTACTGGATGGCCGCGTAGCCCACGCCCACCAGCAGGCACAGCGGAATAAACCAGGCGGAGTATTGGGTAGTCAGCAAACGAAAATCAGCTAGAGTCGGCGCTAAAGGTCGGCAGTGGACGCTAAGGTTGCCGCCGCCGCCGGTTCAATGGTTGAGCACGGTGACCAGCTCGGGGCTGTTGAAGATGCTGACCGGCGAAATAACCGTCTCGCCCAGCGGCAGGTTGCGGCCGTAGCGCTCACGCAGCTTGGCTTGCACAGCCGGGTTACTCAGGTCGAAGTCCCGCAATTGCTGCAGTTGGCCCAAGCGCCGGCCGAGCCCTCGCTCGTATACTTTCCAGATGAGCTCGGAGCAATAAATCCGGTCGTCGGACCAACCGAAGTACAGGTCGTAAGCATGCCCCAACAGGGGCTGCCCGGCCGCTTTCAGGCGCACCACCGCGGCGGGCGTGAGCGCGGCGTTGGCATCGCGCAGCCGCTTGGTCACGAAGTGGCTGCCCTGGCCCCGCGCCACCCAATCGGCCAGCGGCGTGAGCTTCACCGGCTGCACTGCCTCGAACACCTGCCACTTTTCCGCCACTCGGTACAAGATGCCGCAGTGGCTGTGGGGGGAGTGCGTGGCCAGCTGAATGGCCCGGCTTTGCGCCGAGAGGGAGGTATGAAAAATCAGGTCGCCGTCGCGGAGCTGCGGCGCGACTTGGGCAGCAGCGGCTTCCGCGGCGCGGTAGCTTCGGTAGCGGAGCAGACGCTTTTGCAGGCGCGGGTATGCCGCAAGGGCGAGGGCGGCCAGGAGCAGCGTGGGGAGGAGCCAGCGTTTCATGCTTGAGTTTCTTCAGCCTCCTCTTCAGATTCTTCGCGCTGCCATTCATCACTAACTGATTCCCGCCAAGCCGACCAGCCATAGTTGAGTTCGTGTAATTCGTTGACGCTTGAATCAATTTTGGTGATTTCTTCAAGCGAAACAACTCTCATGTCAGAGATGTCAGTTGTCGTACCACACAAAAATTCCCAATCCCCGTTGCTGTCGTGAAAAACACGCAAAATCGGTAGCCCTTCTAATACCTGTCGGGTAGTGAAAACAGCCACATTCCGTTCTTCTCGAAACTTGAAGTCGGGATTTCGGTCAAGCAGCGGTTGCTTAAATTTCCAGTCGGGATTAAAACCTTCGTCCCGGGGGAAAAACGCCTGTTTATCTGGCCACACGATTTGCAAGGCTGGGAAATCCCAACTCTTGTAAAACCAGTGACCATAGCCAAAATAGTCGCTATATCGGCGCTTATCAACTGGAAGGAATTGTACGTTATAATTTTCCAGAAAATCGGGATAGCCGGTGTTCAACTCTTGCTTCGGTTGCTTATCAAACAACTCTTTCGCAGTCCAAAACATTGACTGCATCAAATCTTGGTTAAGCCCGAAGCAAATTAGCTCCGGGTAACCATACGATTTGAATAGGCCAATTGTATAAGCAAAAGCAGGAGAGTAACCATCATTTGGAATAAAGGCGACGTGAAACCCATACTTCTCTACGTCGCTGATTATTTTCTTCTCAGCTTCCGCATCGTGCGCGGCGTGTTCTTCCGGCGTTGCCACAAGGCCTCCCTACGTCAGCATGCCGCCGTCCACTTGCAGCACCTGGCCGGTGATATAGGCCGAATCATCCGACGCCAGAAACGCCGTGGCTTTGGCCACGTCCTCGGGGCGGCCGCCGCGCTTGAGCGGAATGGCCTTGCGCCACTCGTCTACTTGCTTGGGGTCGAGAGCATCGGTCATTTCGGTTTCGATAAAACCGGGCGCCACGGCGTTGCAGCGGATGTTGCGCGAACCCAGTTCCAGCGCCACCGACTTGGTGAAGCCGATGATGCCGGCCTTGCTGGCGGCGTAGTTGGCCTGCCCGGCGTTGCCCTTGATGCCCACCACGCTGGTCATATTGATGATGGAGCCGGCTTTGGCGCGCATCATGGGTTTGGTGGCGGCCTTGGTGAGGTTGAAGACGGACTTCAGGTTTACGTTCATCACGGTGTCCCACTGTTGTTCGCTCATGCGCATGAGCAGGCCGTCCTGGGTGATGCCGGCGTTGTTGACGAGGATGTCGAGCTTGCCAAAATCAGCCAACACGGCCTCGATGAGTTTTTCGGCCTGGGCGTAGTCGGAGGCGTCGGAACGGTAGCCTTTGGCCTTGGTGCCGTGGGCGGCCAGCTCGGTTTCCAGGGCCTGGCCTTGCTCGACGGACGATAAATAGGTGAACGCCACCTCGGCGCCGAGCTGGGCAAAATGCGCCGCGATGGCGCGGCCAATTCCTTTGGAAGCGCCCGTCACGAGGGCCACTTTTCCGGTCAGTGTTTGGGTCATGGGGCGAAGGTAGCGGTTGTGGGCTGTTAGCTTTTAGCGGATGGCTGTTAACTTTGATAACTGTTTGGCGTGGCTGGAAGGCTGATTTTAGAGAAAGCTAACAGCTAATGGCTATTCGCTTACGACTCCTTAATGATTGATATCTGCATCCTGGGCGCCGGACCCGGCGGGGCCACCGCCGCCCTGCACCTGGCCAACGCCGGCCAGCCTTGCCTGCTGCTGGACCGCGCCGCCTTTCCGCGCGACAAAATCTGCGGCGACGCCCTCAGCGGCAAGGTCCTGAACGAACTTAGGCGCATCGACGAGCGACTGCCCGCCCAGCTGGCCGCCGCGCCCCTGCAAATCCCGAGCTGGGGCATCGATTTCATCGCCCCCAACGGCCGCCGCCTCGCCATTCCCTTCAAGCCCCAATTCGACAAGGCCACTGACCGCGCCGCCGGCCACGTGGCCAAGCGGCTCGATTTCGATAACTTCCTGGTGAAAGAAGTGCGGCAACGGCCGGCAATCGACTTCCGCGAAAACGTGGACGTGGCCCGCACCGAGCGCACGCCCGAGGGCTGGCAGCTTTTTGATAAAGCCGGAAATGAAATTGCCGCCTGCCGCCTGTTGCTGGTGGCCAACGGGGCCCAGTCGGAATTCGCCCGCAAAGTGGCCGGCCACGCCCTGGAGCCCGACCACCACTGCGCCGGTCTGCGCACCTACTACGACGGCGTGACGGGCCTGAGCCCCGACAATTTCATCGAGCTGCACTTCATCAAAGACTTCCTGCCCGGCTACCTGTGGGTATTCCCGCTGCCCAACGGCCAGGCCAACGTGGGCGTGGGCATGCTCTCGAAAACCGTGGCGGCCAAAAAAATTAACCTGCGCCAGCGGCTCGACGACATTCTGAGCACGCACCCCACGCTGGCCCCGCGCTTTGCCGGCGCCACCCGGCTGGGGCCGGTGCGCGGCTTCGGCCTGCCGCTGGGCTCGAAGCGCCGCGCGCTGTCGGGGGCTAATTACCTGCTGCTCGGCGATGCCGGCTCGCTCATCGACCCGTTTTCGGGCGAGGGCATTTCCCACGCCATGGTGAGCGGCCGGCACGCGGCCATTTGGGCCGCGCAAGCCGTTACCACGGCCAACTGCGGCCCGGAGTTCCTCAAAAACTACGACAAGGCCGTGTACAACCGCCTCGGCCAGGAGCTGCGCCTGAGCCGCGTGATGCAGCGGCTGCTCAATTTCCCCAGCTTGTTCAACATCGTGGCCAACCGCGCCGTGAACAACCCCACGCTGGCCGAAACGCTCTCTATGATGTTCATGGATTTGGACCTGCGCGAGCGGCTGCGCAAGCCCAGCTTCTATTTCAAGCTGTTATTCGGCGGGAAATAAAAGTCGGAACGGAAAAAAAGCACGGCATGCCAAGCCTGTCGAAGCATGACGTGCTTTTTTTAATTTTAAGTTCTCTTGACACCCTAATACCGCTTGGTCGTCGTCGGCCGGGGCCGCGGGGCCACGCGGGCCGCCGGGGCGGGCTTGATGGGCTCCTTGCCATCGTTGCCCACGTAGCGGCGCAGGCTTTTGGCGGCTTCGGGGTTGAGCTTGGCGGCGCGCTCCAGGTCGCGGCGGGCTTCGGAGAGCTTGTCGAATGAGGAATAACTAATGCCCCGGTATTCCCAGGCATCGGCGTAGGTGGAGTCAAGCTGGATGGCCTTGGTAAAATCGGCCACGGCGGGCTTGTACTGGTACATCTGCATCTTGGCCACGCCGCGGCCGAAAAAAGATTCCTTGTCGTCGGGCCGGTACTTGATGGCGCTGGCAAAATCGGTGGAGGCCGCCTTGTACTGCTTCAGCATCAAGCGGTTCACGCCGCGGTTGTAGTAGGCGTCGGGGTTGTTGCGCTGGTACTTGATGGCGGTGGTGTAGTCGGGCAGCGCCTCTTTGTACTGCTTGAGGTAACTTTTGGCTTTGGCGCGCTGCAGCAGGGCGGCAGCGTCTTTGGGAACGGTTTTGAGCCGCGAATCGGCCGACTCCAGCATGAGGCGGTAGTCGGCGGCGGCCATTTTTTTCTCCTTTTCCCGCTCGGCCGAAGCGGCGGCGGCCGAAGGCGCGGTGGGGTCGGGCCGGTCGGCCGCCAGGGCAGCGGCAGACGTGGCCGCGGAAACGGGCGCGCCAGCGGCCGCAGGCGCCGCCACGGCCACGGGCCGCGCCACCCGGGCATCGGTGGCCGTAGCCGCCGCGCCGGTCGAGTCGGGCCGGCGGGCGTCGGTGGCCGTGGGCGCCAGCATCGGCTGGCTGGTGTTCGTGGGCTTCTCTTTTTCAGTAACGGTGGATGCGCAGTTGGTCAGGAACGCCAACAGCCCGAAGGCCGCGAGGGGAAAGCGAAAAAGTGGTTTCATGAAAGCAAAATAGGGTACGCCAGGGCAAGCTGCGCCGTGGCCGGGGCTTATACGCGGGCAGCGGTAGATTGGCTGCTAGCACGTACCGCGCCAATTCATCGGCGGCAAGCTAACCGCTGGCTTGCGGCCGCAAAGGCGGCGCGGTGCAGGGCCGCGGCTATCTTTGCGCCCGCATGAACAGAGCCGGCTACCGGTTTCTTCTTTACCCTTTTTCTTACCAAAAAAATTATGGCATCGCAATTTGATTTGGTCGTGGTCGGCAGCGGCCCCGGCGGGTACGTGGCCGCCATCCGGGCCTCGCAGCTGGGCCTGAAAGTGGGCGTGATTGAGCGCGAATCCCTGGGCGGCATCTGCCTCAACTGGGGCTGCATTCCCACCAAGGCGCTGCTCAAGAGCGCGCAGGTGTTCGAGTACCTCAACCACGCCGGCGATTACGGCCTCAAAGCCGAGGGCGTGGGCTACGATTTCGGCGCCGTCATTGGCCGCAGCCGCGGCGTGGCCGACGGCATGAGCAAGGGCATCAACTTCCTGTTCAAAAAGAATAAAATCGAAACCATCACGGGCACCGGCAAGCTGCTGGCCCCCGGCCGGGTGGAAGTGACCAAGGCCGACGGCACCACCGAAACCGTGGAGGCCAAATCCATCATCCTGGCCACCGGGGCCCGCTCGCGCGAGCTGCCCGCCATGCCGGTCGACAACGTGAAAATCATCGGCTACCGCAAGGCCATGACCATGGAACAGCTACCCAAGCGCCTCGTGGTGGTGGGCTCGGGTGCCATCGGCGTCGAATTCGCCTACTTCTACCGCACCATGGGCTCGGAGGTGACGGTGGTGGAATTCCTGCCCCGCATCGTGCCCGTGGAGGACGAAGAAGTGTCGCGCCAAATGGAAAAGTCGTTCCGCAAAATTGGCGTGAACGTGCTCACCAGCGCCGAAGTAACCAAGGTGGACACCAGCGGCGCCGGCTGCCAAGTGACCATCAAAACCGCCAAGGGCGAGCAGGTAATCGAGTGCGACGTGGTGCTGAGCGCCGTGGGTGTGACCACCAACTTGGAGAACATCGGCATCGAAGAGCTGGGCATCCAAGTGGAGCGCGGCCGCGTGGTGGTGGACGACTTCTACCAGACCAACGTGCCGGGCATCTACGCCATCGGCGACATCGTGCCCGGCCCTGCGCTGGCCCACGTGGCCTCCGCCGAAGGCATCATCTGCGTCGAGAAAATCGCCGGCCACCACCCCGAGCCGCTCAACTACCAGAACATCCCCGGCTGCACCTACGCCTCGCCCGAAATTGCCAGCGTGGGCTACACCGAAGCCGAAGCCAAGGAAAAGGGGTACGATATTTTGGTGGGTAAATTCCCGTTCTCGGCCTCGGGCAAGGCCAGCGCCGCCGGCGTGAAAGACGGCTTCGTGAAGGTTATTTTCGACAAGAAGTACGGCGAGTGGCTGGGCGCCCACATGATTGGCGCCAACGTGACCGAGCTGATTGCCGAAGTGGTGGTGGCCCGCAAGCTCGAAACCACCGGCCACGAAATTATCAAGTCGGTGCACCCGCACCCGACGATGTCGGAGGCCATTATGGAAGCGGCGGCGGCCGCCTATGGCGAGGTGATTCACTTGTAAAGTTTTAATTTCTCGAAAGCCAATAGGCCCGGCTTATGCATCCGGGCCTATTGGCTTTCAATATTTTGGGTCAGTTGTCAAGCATTACTTGACAACTGGCATTAGTACTCATTTTTGGAGAATTGCTTATTTTGTGAAAGCATAAAAAGGTTGCTCACATATAATTGCTTGAGCTTCGGAAGGTGAAAGAGTAGCCGTATTATAATTCGCAACCCCTAAGTCTGCTCCGAGTACATTTACTCGCCACAAGTATACTTCCGGCGAATCTTCAGACCGGATTCGATGCACGGTTTCTCCACTAACATCAAGTGCTTGTTTGGTAGCTGACTTGCCGTATTGCTTAATACAGAGTTGAATGTAGCGCAATTGAATGTTAGAATTTTCCGCTTCAACATTTGCTAAGAAGGGCAATAAAGCGGATAGTGCCTCCGGTAGCCGCCCTAGTCTCTCAAAGGCATAAGAAACCAGAATGGTTACGTTGACATTGGCGGCGTAATAATCATTCAAGTCGGAGAAGCCACTATTTTCAAAGCCTGATTTTCGTTTCAGCCAGTCATCCTGATAGAAGCGGATAGCTGCTCGATAATGACTGATTGCCCGGGCATGATTCCTGTCGGTTTCAGCCTGAACGCCTTGTCTGATTAGTGACACCAGTTCACTCGGTGTGCAAACGGGAAAGCTGTGTTGTGGATATGTGAAAATCCCTGTTTCGACCACGGTCGTATCTAATCGGTAGTTCACAATAAATAAGCTGTCGTGCCGCGTGAACGTTTTATCAGCATAGTAATACAGCTTCTCTAAATTGCTGCAGTCCTGGCATTCCAAAAATCTGGGGTCTGATTTTGCAACTGCTGCAGGGTGATGGGGTGAGCAGGACGCAAATAAACTACAGACGAATAGCAAAAGGTGTTGAGCTTTCATACCGCAAAGAAGCGGCTAATCCTGCGCCGATACTTGCGCGGCTTCCGGCGCCTTCGCTTTCGGTTTCTGGCTCACCAGCCACACGCCCACGAAAATGAGCAGCGCCTGCCCGGCCTTGCCCCAGGTGAGGTGGTCTTTGCCCAGGCCCACGGCGATGAGTACGGCCAGCACCGGCTGCGGGTAGATGTAGACGCCCAGCAGGGCGGGGGAGGCGTATTTCAGCGCCCAGTTGTTCAGCAAATACGCCAGGATGGTGAGGAACACGACCATGTAGCCGATTTCGAGCCAGATGTAGAGCGGGAAATGCGCGTAGTCGGCGTGCAGGGCATCGCGCCAGCCAAAGGGCACGGCAATGAACGCGCCCACCAGAAACACCCGCGCCAGCACCGTGAAGGCGTGGTACTTGCGCATGAGCGGGGCCGAGAGCACCAGGTAGATGCCGAACACCGTGGCGTTGGCCAGAATGAACAGGTTGCCCAGCGTGCCGTGCGGGTAGGTGGCGGCCTGGGCGTTGCGGCCCAGAATAAGCAGTCCCGCGCCCACCATGCCCACGCCAATGCCCAGCACCCGCGGCAGCGTAATTTTCTCGCTCAGCAAAATGGCCGAGGCGATGACCACCACGATGGGTGCGATGGTTTGCAGCAGCGAGGCCGAGATGGGCGAGGTCAGGTTCAGGCCCGAAAAGAAGAGCAGCTGGTTGACGCCGATGCCTAACACGCCGCAGGCCAGGGCGCGCAGGTTGTCGGCCCGGCCGGTGATGCGGTCCTGCGGCGCCACGAAGTATTTGATGACGGCGAAGAACAGCGCCGCGCCCACAATGCGCAGCGTGACGATGCCAAACGGGCCCATGTAGCGCGGCATCACGTCCTTGGACAGGGAATAGTTGGCCGCGTAGATGAGCGCGACGAAGAACAGGGCCGCGTGCACGCGGAGGGAATTGCGCATAGGTTGGGAAGTACTGCCGCGCGACCTTTGTGGTTCGCGTTTCCGCGCCGTCTGAACCCGGGGCGGTGCCGAACGTTTTCCCACGCGGGCCACAAAGGTGGCGCCGACGCCTTCGATTCGCGCTACTACGCAGTTTATGCCTTCCCTCTTTCCCGACGACGAACCCGCCGCTTTCGCCCCCGCGCCGGCCCCCGGGCCCGACGCGCCCCTGGCCGAGCGCCAGCGCCCCCGCCGCCTGGCCGACTACGCCGGCCAGCAGCACCTGGTGGGCGAAACCGGCGTGTTGCGCCGCTACCTGGCCGCGGGCCGGCTGCCCAGCCTCATTCTGTGGGGCCCGCCCGGCGTGGGCAAAACCACCCTGGCCCACCTGCTGGCTTCGGAGCTGAAGCAGCCGTTTTCGGCCCTCTCGGCCATCAACGCGGGCGTGAAGGACGTACGCGACGTGATTGAACGCGCCAAGCGGCAGCGGGGCACGGTGTTGTTTATTGACGAAATCCACCGCTTCAGCAAGGCGCAGCAGGACGCGCTGCTGGGGGCGGTGGAGCACGGGACCGTGACGCTCATTGGCGCCACCACCGAAAATCCGTCGTTCGAAGTCATTCCGGCCTTGCTCTCGCGCTGCCAGGTGTACGTATTAGAGCCGCTGGGCGCGGATACCCTGCGCGGGCTGGTGCAAAAAGCCCTGGCCGAGGACGCGGCCCTGCGGCAGAAAAACGTTAAAGTCAAAGAGGACCGCGCCCTGCTGGCCCTGAGCGGCGGCGACGCCCGCAAGCTGCTCAACCTGCTCGAAATAGTGGTGCAAAGCACGCCGCCCGACGAAAAAGGCGTCGTCCAAATCACCGATGCCCTGGTGCAGCAGGTGGCCCAGCGCCCGCTGGCGCGCTACGACAAGGGCGGCGAAATGCACTACGACGTGATTTCGGCCTTCATCAAATCCATGCGCGGCTCCGACCCCAACGCCGCGCTCTACTACCTGGCCGTGATGCTGGAAGGCGGCGAAGATGTGAAGTTCATTGCCCGCCGCATGCTCATCCTGGCCAGCGAGGACATTGGCAACGCCAACCCCAACGCCCTGATGCTGGCCACCAGCTGCTTCCAGGCCTGCACCGTCATCGGCCTGCCCGAATCGGACCTGATTCTGGCCCAAACGGTGGTGTACCTGGCCACGTCGCCCAAAAGCAACGCCTCGTACCTGGCCATTCGGGCCGCGCAGGCCGAAGTGCGGGCCCACGGCGTGCACCCCGTGCCGGTGCCGCTGCGCAACGCCCCCACGCGCCTGCTCAAGCAGCTCGGCTACGGCCAGCAGTACGCCTACTCGCACAACGGCGCGGGCAATTTCGAGGCGCAGGAGTTTCTGCCCGACGCCCTGAGCGGCCAGCGCTTTTACGAGCCCGGGCACAACGCCAGCGAGCAAAAGATTCAGGAGCGTCTGCGCGGCTGGTGGGGCGAGAAGTACGGGTATTGAGGCACTGCCACGGCAGTGGGTGGGGTGTAATGACGCGCCCCGGCGGGCGATTCACTCCGGGCAATGCGCGGGCTCCGGTGCCGGGTTAGCCGGTGCCGGGCTACATTTACCCAATCATTTTACCTTCTGCATCCATGAGTCAATTTCTGAAATTTGTGCTGGCCACCATCGTGGGCTTGCTGGCCTTCAGCTTCCTGGGGTTCCTGGTGCTGGCGGGCATTGTCGGGGCGGCCAAAAGCGCCGGCGACCACAAGGAAACCGCTTCTAACTCGGTGCTGGAGTTGAAGCTCAACGAGCCGCTGACCGAGCGCGAGCGCGACGGCAAGTTCGGGCGCTTTGGCGGCGGCAGCTCGTCCATCGGCCTGGTCAACCTGAAAGAAGCCATCCGCCGGGCCAAAAAGGACGACGACATCAAGGGCATCTTGCTGAACCTGGAGCTGGTGCAGGGCGGCATGGCCTCGCTGGAGGAAGTGCGCGACGCGCTGCTCGACTTCAAGCAGTCGGGCAAGTTCGTCGTGGCCTACCACGAGGTGTGCTCCGAGAAGAGTTTCTACCTCTCGTCGGTGGCCAACGAAATTTATTTGCACCCGCAGGGCACGCTCGAATTCAACGGCCTGAGCGCCGAGGTGATGTTCTACAAGCGCCTCTTTGCCAAGGCCGGCATTGAGCCCTACATCTTCCGTGTCGGCTCTTTCAAAAGCGCGGTGGAGCCGTTTTTTCGCGAGAATTTCTCCGATTCGGCCCGTTACCAAACGGTGTCGTTTCTCAATTCCATCAACGGGCACATGCTGAGCCAGGTGGCCGCCGCCCGGGGCATTGCCCCGGCCCGCCTCAAGGTCATCTCCGACTCGATGCTGGTGCACAACGCCCCCGACGCCCTGCGCCTGCACCTGGTCACCAAGCTTGGCTACTTCGATGAGGTGCAGGACTATATGCGCGGCAAGCTGGGCCTGGCCAAAGACAAAAAACCCAGCCTGGTGAGCCTGAGCGACTACACGGATAGCGAGGGCGCCAACGAAAAAGAGGGCAGCACCAGCGGCAACCGCATTGCCGTCATCTACGCCGAGGGCGACATCGTGACCGGCAAAGGCAGCGACGGCAACATCGGCAGCACCAAGTTTGCCGAGGCCATCCGCAAGGCCCGGCTCGACGACAAGGTGAAGGCCGTGGTGCTGCGCATCAATTCGCCGGGCGGGTCGTCGCTGGCCTCCGACGTGATTTACCGCGAGGTGCTGCTCACCAAAAAAGTGAAGCCGATTATTGCGTCGATGTCGGACGTGGCGGCCTCGGGCGGCTACTACATCGCCATGGCCTGCGACACCATCGTGGCCCACCCGAACACCATTACCGGCTCCATCGGCGTGTTTGGGGTGCTGCCCAACATCCAGCCGCTGCTGGCCGACAAGCTCGGCATCACCGTGGACCGGGTGACGACCGGCAAGTTCTCGGACCTGCCCACCATCACCCGCCCGCTGTCGGATTTCGAGAAAAAAGTGCTGCAGGGTGAGGTGAACAACATTTACGCCGACTTCACCGCCAAGGCCGCCCTGGGCCGCCACATGCCCGTCGAGCGCCTGCGCCGCCTGGCGTCGGGCCGCGTGTGGAGCGGCATCGAGGCCAAAAACAACGGCCTGGTGGACGTGCTCGGCGACTACGAAACGGCCTTGAAAATCGCCGCCGCCCGCGCCCACCTCAAGGCCGACGACTACCGCGTGCAACGCCTGCCCCGCCAGAAATCCAGCTTCGAGAACTTGTTCGCCATGTTTGGCAACGACGACGACGACGCCAAAGCCACCGCCCTGAAAGCCGAGCTGGGCCCGCTTTACCCGGCCTACGCGCAGTACCAGCAGCTCCTGCAGATGCGCGGCGTGCAAGCCAAACTGCCCTACGCGCTGGACATCAAGTAAGGATGGCGGGAGCTAAAAAGCGTAACCAACGGCCAAGCGGCCATTGAAGGCGCTGCCGGGGCCGTATTCGTACCAGTCGCCTTCGTAGCTGCAGTCGCAGTAGCCGCGGAAAGGCTCTAGGTAGAGTTTAAGGCCCACCATCCCGTCGAGTACCAGCCGTTTGCGGGCGCCGGGCAGCCACTGGTACCCGAGTCCCAAGCCTGCCCCGGCGCCAGAAAAGGAAGTCGACGAATACGTCGTTGACGGTCCCGGTGGGCCGGGGTAGAAGTAGGATTCTTGGCCCCGATGCCGAAATACCGCTCCCTGCGCTTGCCCATAAAACCCCGCCGGGGCCGTGGGACGGAAGTAATAGCGCCCGAATGCTTCTGCTTGCGAACCGGGCCAGTCGCCGCCGAAGTACCAGGCGGCCCGCACACCCAGGCTCGTGCGCCGGCCCAGCACCCGCTCGTATTGGGGGCGCAGGTTGGTAAACTGACGAAGGGGTACGTTCCCACTGATGACGTTGGCTGGCATCTTGGCCGGCTCAGGGAAGACCGGGGCTTGGGCCCGGACGCCCGGGCTGGCGGCAACAAGTAGCAGCAGCAGCGTATTTCGCATGGAGTAGCTGTTATTCTATCCGAAGCTACGCAACTCCTTCATTCCTCACTGCAATACATGAAAAACCTAGCCGAAGCCGCTGCTTACATCCAGGCCCACTCCCAAAACTTCCTTCCCGAAACCGGCATCATCCTCGGCACCGGGCTGGGCGCTTTGGCGCGGGAGGTTGAAGTTGAACACGAAATCAACTACGCCGACATCCCGCACTTTCCGCTGAGTACCGTGGAAAGCCACGCCGGCCGCCTGCTGCTGGGCCGCATGGGCGGCAAGCGGGTGGCCGTGCTGCAGGGCCGCTTCCACTATTACGAAGGCTACACCATGCAGCAGGTGGCCATGCCGGTGCGCGTACTCAAGCTGCTGGGCATCGGCCAGCTGCTGGTGAGCAACGCGGCCGGCGGGCTGAACCCCGATTTCCGCATCGCCGACCTGATGTTAATCGACGACCACATCAACCTGCAGCCCACCAACCCGCTCATCGGCGCCAACCTGGACGAGCTGGGCCCGCGCTTCCCCGACATGTTTGCGCCCTACGACGCCGGCCTGCTGGCCCGGGCCGAAGCCGCCGCCCAAACCCTGGGCCAGGCCGGCACCACCCGCCGGGGCGTGTACGCCAGCGTGCCCGGCCCCATGCTCGAAACCCCCGCCGAGTACCGCTACCTGCGCACCATCGGGGCCGACGCCGTGGGCATGAGCACGGTGCCCGAAGTCATCGCCGCCCGCCACCTGGGCCTGCCGGTGCTGGCCGTGTCGGTCATCACCGATTTGTGCGCGCCTGGCCACCTCAAGCCGGTGGTGCTGGCCGACATTTTCGCCGCCGCCGCCCTGGCCGAGCCCCGCCTCACGGCCCTGATAAAGGCCGTGGTGGCCGGTACATGAATCATTACTGATTTTTCAGGCTACGCGCAAGCCGTTTGATTGGGCCACGGCCGACAACCGCTGGTCAGCCGCGAAAAAGAAGGACACTTGACTGGCCGGAGCCAGCGCACAGGCTAGTTGAATGGCGTCGAGGCTGCGCAACGCGGCGCTGGTATGCTGGCGGAGCAATTGCGCGGCGTGGGCCAATACCAGCGCATTGAGGGGCACCCAGTCGTAATCAGCGCCGGATTGCTGGAAGACGGCTATAATATCAGCGGCCTGTTGGGGTGAAAGGTCGCCGCGGCGCACTTTGCGCTGAAAGGCGCTGACAAATTCCACCCGCGTTAGCTCCGAGAGCACAATACGCGTTACCGGCGCCAGGCTTGCCAGCAATTGCACCCTGCCCGGCTCGGAAGGGTCATAAAGCTTGACCAGCGCCGAGGTGTCTAAAAAAGCCCGCACTTAATTGCCCTCCTGTCGTTCGGCGAGGACTTCTTCACTCAGCGTAGAACCGCCCATGCCAACCGCCAGCGCTCGTGCCCGCTGCCAGGATGCCCGCAGGCGGGCCATGTGCTCATCACGGGGCGGCAAAGCCTCTCCTGTAATTCCTTCACTGGCCAAAGTGGTGGCGGCGTTGGCCTCCAAAAAAACCACCACCACTTCGACCGGAGCCGAGGTGGCCGGGGCCGGCTCGGTTAGCCGAACGGCTCCGTCTTCGTAAACGCCGCGCAAGGAAGTAAGCATTGCACAAGTTAGCAAGATTACCGCACAACCTTCGTGGCCCGGGTGGCGCTGAGCACCGAAAAGACGCCGATGCCGCCCTGCACCGTGCTGTAGATGGCCGAGGGCTGCGCGAACGGGTTGCCGTTGGCGTTGCGCGCGTCGCGCACCGACTGCCGGAACCGGTAAAAAGCTTCGTCGGTGTGGTAAAGGGTGGCCGTCACGGTGTCGCCTTGGAAGAAACGGTAGCTCGTGCCCACCACAAACGGCTTGCCGTTGAGCAGCCGGTCCTCGAAGGCGTTGTCCACTTCGGGGCGCTTCAGCAACACGCCGCGGGCCGGGTTGCCCTTGTGGAGCTGCAGGCGGTAGGCATCGCCCAGGGTGGGCGGGTCGCGGAAGTTGGTGAGGAAGTAGGCCTTGCGCTCGGCCCCGGTTTTGTCGTTGAACTTGTATTCGACCGAGTCGATGGGCACGGGCGCGAGCATGGTGGTGGTGCCCGTGACGTGCCGGCCCTTGGTGTCGCGCACGTCCAGCCCGAACACGTCGCCCGGGCGGGCCACCAGCGGGTCGCGGCCGATGTGGGAATGAAATTTCTCGCCCGTGGTGTCCGTCAGGGCCCGGTAGTTGGGGTCGAAGGCCAGGGGAACCAGCGTGCCGTTGGGCATGGTGAGGGTCACCGTCACGTCGGCGGGTACTTGCGGCAGCACCGTGCTCAGGTAAGGCACCGACGTGGTGACGGCCAGGCTGGGCACCTTGCCGGGCTCGAGGTAGCACTCCACCACGAGGTCGGCCGAGTAGGCGGGCAGGGGCACGTTGATGTCGTTTTGCAGCTTGCCGCAGCCCGCCAGGGCGAGGAAGGAGAACAACCCCACCAACCCGCGCCGCATCATTGATTTATCAGAAACCGACATAAAAGCAGCGTTGCGAATGAATAAGAAACCAGCGGAATCACGTTGAAGCCGCGTAAACCAGTGATTTAGAACCGAAAATTGTACGTCAGCGACGGGATGACTGGGAACAGCGACACCTGCTGGGCCCGGAAACCGGTGATGCGGTCGGTGGCCTTGTCGCGCACGGTGTCGAAGAACACGAAGTAGGCGTTGCGGCGGTTGTAGGCGTTGTAGATGCTCAGGGTGAGGTCCTGGTCGCGGCGGGCCCCGATTTTGTACACCACGCCCAGGTCGAGGCGGTGGTAGGGGATGAGCTGGTAGGAATTGCGGTCGGGGTACACGGGCACGGGGCGCGGGTCGATGCCCGTGCTGGAACCGGGAATGTCCTGGTAGCCAAAGCGGCCCAGGGGCAGGGTGGTGAGGTTGCCGGACGTATATATGAAGCTGGCCGTGAGGTTGATGCGGGCGTTGAGCTGGTGCAGCACCACCACCGTCAGGTTGTGGCGGCGGTCGTAGCTGGGGTGGAAATCCTGGCCGTTGTTCACGCCGGTGGTGCCGCGCTGGGGCTGGAAATTGCGCCAGCTCCAGGCCAGGGTGTAGCCAATCCAGCCGGTGGTGCGGCCGGTTTTTTTCTCCAGGTACACCTCGTTGCCGTAGCTCCAGCTTTTGCCGAAGATGAATTCCGCGTCCAGCTCGGGGTTCACGAACAGCTGGGCGCCGTCCCGGAAATCGACTTGGTTGCGGCCCCACTTGTAGTACACCTCGTTGGTGAGCAAGTACTTGCCCTGGCCCAACAAAAAGCTCACGCCCGAGCTCACCTGCTGCGAGCGTTGGGGCTGCACCGACAGCCGCGAGGGGTACCAAATGTCGGTGGGCAGGGTGGCGCCCGAATTTGTGACGAGGTGCACGTACTGGTACATCAGCGCGTAGTTGAGTTTCACCGATGTGCGCTCGTTGAGCGAGTAGCGGGCCGAGGCACGGGGCTCCAGCCCGCCGTACTGGTCGGTGCCGCTCCGGAAGCCGGTGAGGCGCAGGCCGCCTTCGAGCTGCAATTTGTCGGTGGCCTTGTAGTTATCGGAAGCGTAGAGGGCGCCCTCCAGGCCGTAGTAGTACACGTCGGACCCGAAGTTGACGCGGCCGTCGCCCGAGTTGGCATCGAGCCGGCCCACCCCAAACTTGTGCTGCGTGAGCACCGCGCCGGCCTTGAAAAGGTGCCGGTCGTTGGGCGTGTACTCAAAATCGGTGCGCCCGCTGTAGTCGGTGATGCGCGAGCCCAGGCCAAAGGTGAACTGGTCGAGCCGGTTGGTGAGGTCGTACTTGTAGTCCGACACGCCCACAGTGGTGTTCACGAACAGCTGGGGCGAAAACACGTGGTTCCAGCGCAGCGAACCGATGGTGTTGCCCCAAGTAAAGTTAAAGTTGAATCCGCCCGTGCTGCTGAACCCGAACACGTCGCGCCCCAGGTAGGTGGTGAGAAACACCTGGTCCTTCTCACCGAGCGTGTAATTGGCCTTGGCGTTGAAATCGTAGAAATAGTAGTCGGGAATGGGGCTGTAGTCCACTTTTTTCTCGTTGGCCTTGTTGATGGCCCGCGTGAAAATGTCGAAGTACGTGCGCCGGCCCGACACGATGAACGAGCCCTTGCCCTTGTTGATGGGCCCCTCGTAGGTGAGGCGCGACGAAATCAGCCCCACGCCGCCGGTGGCCACGTAGTGCTGCCGGTCGCCCTCGCGCAGCTTCACGTCGACCACCGACGAGAGCCGCCCCCCAAACTGCGCCGGGAAGCCCGACTTGTACAAGTCCACGCTCTGCACCGCGTCGGCGTTGAACACCGAGAACAAGCCGAACAAATGGTTGGGGTTGTACACCAGCGCGTTGTCGAGCAGCACCAGGTTTTGGTCCGACGAGCCGCCGCGCACAAACAAGCCGCTGGTGCCCTCGCCGCCGCTCTGCACGCCGGGCTTGAGCTGCAGCGTTTTCAGGATGTCGACCTCCCCAAACAGCGCCGGCAGCAGCTTGGCCTCCCGAATGCTGAGGTGCTCGACGCCCATTTGGGTCGTTTTTAGCTTTTGCTCCAGGGTCACGGCGCCTTCCACCACCACTTCGCCCAGCTCGTTGCCGCTTTCTTTTAGGTTGAGGGCGAGGCGCTGGTTTTTGGTTAGGTTCAGGTCACGGGTCAGCGACTCGTAGCCCACAAAAGCCACCAGCAACTGGTAGCGGCCGGCCGGCAGGGTCAGGGAAAAATGGCCGAGCGAGTCGGCCGCCGCACCGGTGTTGAGCGCGGGCACGGCCACGCTGGCCCCGGGCAGCACTTCGCCGCGCCCGCCGCGCACCGTGCCGCTCAGCGTGAAGCGGCCCCCTGGCTGCGCGCCGGCCCAGCGGGGCCAGCCCCACCCCAGCAGCACCACCGACAACCACAAGTAAGCGCGCGCAGCAGAAACAGAAATCATAGGAACAAGCGAGAAGCAGGCAAAGGTAGCGCCTCCCCCAACGCCCGCACCCCGCGGATAGTTTGTCGGGCCCCGCTCCCGGGCGCGCCGCCTGCCGCTTCAGCCCACAAAAGGCTGCAGCGCCTGCGCCAGTTGCGCCGCCGGCACCACGCCCGCCTGCCGCCACACCGGCTGTCCCTGGTGGAACAGAATCAGCGTGGGGATGCTTTGCACGCGGTATTGCTGCGCCACGGCGGCGTTGCGGTCCACGTCGATTTTGATGACGCGCAGCTTGCCCGGGTGCCGGGCCGCCACCTGTTCCAGAATGGGGGCCATGGTTTTGCAGGGGCCGCACCACGTGGCGAAGAAATCGACCAGTACCGGCATCCCCGGGCTGTTGATGAGTTCGGAAAAAGATTTGCGCGGCATGGTCCAGAAGGGGCGAGTGGCAATGGGTTGTTCGCCACCGGTGGGCGGTAAACGCAAAAAGCCCGGCGCGCGGCCGGGCTTTTATTAAAGCAAATTTGAACACATGCAAAAACGCCGGGCGGCGGGCTACCGTTTGACGATGGTTTGGTCGTTGCCGACCTCGGGAAACACAAACCGGCCCCCCACCGCTTTCACGCCCTTCACCCGGCACTCCCAAGTGTAGCGGCCGGGGGTGGCGGCGGCGGCTTCGCCTCCTTCGGTTTTGAAGTACTCGGGGTCCGTCGCGTCGGTGGGGAAGGACACGTCGATGCCGGTCTGGCCCTTGGTGAGTTCTTTCACCAGCAAATAATCCTTACCGGTTCTTTCGCTGTGCACCACAAAAGTAGCGGTGTAGGGACCAAGCTGACCGTATTTATCCAAAATACCCAGCTTGATCTGGGCAGTGGTGCTCACCATCCAGGTCTGGGCCTGCGCCTTGGGCGCCGCCCCAAGCAACAGGAGCAACGCCGCCAGCAAGCCCACCGCACGCACAGCCATCGACGAATGCTTGGGCGGAGTCAGAAGAGGTACGATTTTAATCACGGGCTAAAAGTGCAAAAAAAGGTGAGGAAGTAGGAATGATAAGCGACGTGCAAATGAATAAAGGCAAGCGCAATACAGGCTAAGATACTAGGTAAGCAATCAATTCGCAACTTCATCCAATTTTTGTTAATTGCTGCAATTGTTAAACCGCTTCCTGCATTTGCTGTTTTACTGCGCATGGCCAAGCGTCGTCCGCGAGTCGTCGGTCCGTCAACTTCCGCTTCGGAGGCACTGCTCCCGCTCCGATGCGGGCTGTGTGAACGGGAAGTGGAAGCTACCTCGCGCCACCACCTGGTGCCGCGCGAAGAAGGCGGCAAGCACGGGCCCGTGGTGGACCTCTGCCAGCCCTGCCACAGCAGCGTGCACCGCTTTTTAAGCAACCGCGACCTGGCCCGGCGCTACCCCAGCGTCGAAGCCCTGCGCCAGGCCGAGGAGCTGCAAACCTACCTGCGCTGGATTCGCAAGCAGCGCGTGGAGCGCATCCGCAACCGGCGGGCCCGGACGTAGGCGCTTTCTTTGGAGATGAATCGGTATTACGTGCCATTTGCGCAGCTGCGGGCCCAGCCCACCATCGTGGTCGACAGCGTGGGGCTGGGCGCTGCGCTCACCCTGGCGCACTGGCGCGGCGCCGCTACCCCCGCCGCCCTGCGCGACGACACCAGCGCCGGCTCGGTGCTGCGCGCCCTGCACCGCCCCGAAACGCCGGGCCTGGATGCGCAAGCCGTCACGGCCAACCACTTTGACGTGGACGGGTTCATTGGCGTGTGGGCCCTGCTGAACCCGGGACTGGCTTTGCAGCACGAGGAACTGTTGCGCTTGGCGGCAACGCTGGGAGATTTTCGGGAGCTGGACCGGAACCATCCCTTGGCCGACCATGCCCTGCAGCTGGTGTGCTGGCTGAACGCCGAAGAGAAGACCCGTTTCTACGAGCCTTTTGGCGCACCGGCCCTCCGACGCCGCGAGGACGAAGCTTCAGCGGAGAAATTCGCATGGTTTCTGCCGCGCTTCGCGGAAATGCTGCAGAACCCAACCGCGGGTCAGGCCGCGTGGGCCCCCGGGTTCAGGCGCGTGCAGCAGGCGGCAACCGTGGTGCAAGGCCCGGCCACGCGGCGCACCGACTACCCGGAGATAGGACTGACCATCATGCGGACGCCGCAGCCGCTGCCGTATTATGCCCTTTTTGGCCCCACCGCTGGCTTCGATATTGTGCTGAGCGTGTACGGCGGCCACCGCTACGAGCTGGAATGCAAATACACCACGTGGGTTGACCTGCAGAGCCGGGCCACCTTGCCCCGCTTGACCTTGGCACCGCTGGCGGCCCACCTCAATGCGTTGGAAACCGGCGGCCGTACCTGGCAAGCCGATGGCCCCACCGACACCGGGCCCCTGTTGCGGTTGGCCGGCCCCAAAAAGCTCAGCAAAGCCCAGCGCTACGCCGACCCGGACGGGCGGCCCATCCACCGCTCCGCCATCGCGCCGGAAGATTTTGAGCGGACGGTGGTCGCTTTTCTACGCCGGGGCTACCAGGGAATTCAGCCCAAAAAGTATTGGACCTGGGCCGAAGTGAAAACGGCGAGCCTGCGAACCAGCGCTTAACTGACTGCAATTTCGGGCAGCACGCGCAGGCGGCTGCTGCCCTGGCCCACGCGCTCGACCAGCACGCGGGTGTCGATGTGGCCTTCGAGCTTGTCGGCGTCGACGTGGGTGATGATGCCGATGGTTTTGCCCCGGTCGCGCAGTTGGCCCAGGGCGGCCAGGGCCACTTGCAGGGTTTCGGCATCGAGCGTCCCAAAGCCCTCGTCGATGAAGAGCGAGTCGATGCGGGCGGCGTTGGAAGCCAGCTCCGAAAGGCCCAGGGCCAGGGCCAGGCTCACCAGGAAGGTTTCGCCGCCCGACAGGGTGCTGACGTCGCGCAGGCAGTCGTCGTAGGTGTCGGCCACCAGCAGGGCCAGGGAGGTGGCGTCCTTCCGCCGCAGCTCGTACCGGTCGTTGAACCGGCGCAGGTGGTCGTTGGCCAAGCTCACCAGGCGGGCCAGCGTCAGGCCCTGGGCGAAGCGGCTGAACTTGGTGCCATCGCTGGAGCCGATGAGCTCGTGCAGGGTTTTCCAGCGCAGGGTTTCGCGCCGCTGGGCCGCGAATTCGGCTCCTAGCTCGGCGTAACGCAGCTGGTTGGCGTGCTCGTCGGCAATTTCCTTTTCCAGCAGCGTGTACTGTTTCACCAAGTTGAGGTGCAGCTCGCGGGCATTTTGCCAGTTGAGCTGCACGGTCTCGGCGGGCTCTTGGCCCAGCGGTTCGGCTGCCAGCGTGGCCAGGTCGTTGGCGCAGCGCTGCTGGTAGCTGAAGGCGTTGCTCACGGCGGTTTCGAGGCGCTGGCGCAGCTGGCGCAGGGCGTCGCGCTCGGCATCGGGCAGCAGAATGTGGCGCAGCGCGGCCGGGTCGGCGGCGAAGCCGGCGGCGGGCAGTTCGCGCCGCAGCGTGTCGAGCAGGGCGGTGGCAACGGCCTGGTGCTGGTCGCGCTGGTCGGCCTGCGTCTTCTCGCGCTCGGCCAGCTGCTCGGCCTGGCGGGTGGCTGTGCGTTTCTCGTCCTGCTTGTCTTCCAACGTCTTGCGCGTGCCTTGCGCCGCAGTTTCCCAGTGGTCCAGGGCCGACTGGGGGCCGGCAAAGCCGGGGTGGGCGGCGGCAATCTGGGCGGCGCAGGCGCGGCGGGCGGCTTCGGCTTCGGCGGCGGCTTCGGCCAGCTTGCGGCTTTCGGTTTGCAAGCGGGTTTGTTCGGTGGCCAGGGCCGTGAGGGTGGCTGTGGCGCCGGCCAGGGCGGGCTCCAACTCGGCCTGGCGCTGCTTTTTCTGCTTGTAGGCCTTGGCGCGGTCGGTCAGCTCCGCCACCAGCAGCTGCGGCTGGCGCCGGTCGAACCGGGTGCCGAAAGTGGCGGCGAGGCGCTCGATTTCGGTGGTGGCTTCCTGGCCTTCCCGCTTTATTTCAGTCAGCTCCGCAGCCAGCTGGTTCACTTGGTTTTGGGCCTGTTGCTGCTTGGTGCGAGCCTCAGCGGCTTTTTCTTGGTGGCGCTTTTCTTCGCTGCCCAGCTGCGTGAGCTGCGCCGGCGCGGCGGCCAGGTCACGCAGCAGCAGGCGGGCGCTGCGGGCCGCCTCGGGCAGGGATAAAGCCAGGGCGGCCGGGTCGGGTGTAGCGTCCGGTATCAGCTGCCCGCCGAGGCCGATGAGCAGCTCGTCGTTCTGCTTCTGCTCAGCGTTGATGGTGTTGTTTTGCTCCTGCAGTTCCACGTATTTGTCCTGCAATAAATCAATGGCTTCGTCGGATATATCGATGTGCTGGCTGTGCACCGGGTGCTCGAGGGCGCCGCACAAAGGGCACCCCTTGCCCGGATGCAGCTGGGCGGCGTGGTCGCGAAACAATTGCTTGCCGAGCAACAAGGCGAAGCAGTCCCCTTCGGCTTGCTGAGTAGCGGTCTGGGCCAGGTTCAGGGCCTGGCGGCGGGCCGTAGCCGCCTGCAGCAGCCCGGCGTGCTGGGCGTGTAGCTGCCGCAGCTGCGCCTGCAGGCCGGCCAGGGCCTCGATAATTTTCTGCTCGTTTTTATAATGGTCTACTTCTTCCGCTTTGGCCTGGTTCAGGGCCAGCTCCGCGCCTTCCTGGGCGGTGAGGCGGGTTTTGGCTTGGCCGAGGGCCCGCTCGCGCTGCGCCAGCAAGTGGTCGAGGCGCACCAGCGTGCTTTCCAGCTGCTCGTCGCGGGCGCTGGCTTGCAACCATATTTTTAGGGCCGCCAGGGTGGCGCGGTCTTCGGCGGTCTGCTGGGTTAACTGGTAGTGCTGGCGGGCCACTTCGGCTGCGGCCGTTTTGCGCTGCTCCCAATCGGCTTCGGCAGTGACGGTGTTTTTGGTTAGCGTTTGCAGGTTGGCCAGCTGGCCCAAGGCTTGCGTGAGCGCGGGCTGCTCGCGGGCCAAGTTGGCGGCGGCGGCATCGGCGGCTTCCCGGGCAATGGCCACGGCCGCTTCGGCGTCGGCCTGTTGCTGGCGGGCCTTGGCCAGCTGGCCGGCCGTGGCGGTCCGGTCCGCTTCCGCGGCTTCGGCCTGGCGGGTGGCGGTTTGCGCGTCGCGCCAGGGGAGGGCAAACTTTTCGGCCGGCTCGTGCGCGGCCAGGCGGGCCAGCTCGGTCTGGCGGGTGGCAAGATTCGCTTGGGCCTCCGTCACATCTTCGGCGGCTTGGGCAGCTTTCGCGGTTAGTTCGGCGCGGCGCTCGTGCCAGCTCACGCGTTTTTGCCAGTGCTCGGCGTCTTGGCGGGCCAGGCCCACTTGGCGGCCGGCCTCGTCGAGGCCCGTGATTTTGAGGGCCAACTCCTCTGCGTCGAGCAGGCGCACGGCCCCGAGCTGGTCGAGCAGGCGCTGCTCGGCGGCGTTTTCCTGCTTCAGGCGTTCGTGGGCGTTCTGCGACAGCGTCTTGTAGATAGCCGTGCCCGTCATGCGTTCCAGCAGCACGGCGCGCTCGTCGTCCTTGGCTTCCAGGAAATCGGCAAATGCGCCCTGCGCCAGCAGCACCGACCGCGTGAACTGCTCGTAGCGCATGCCGGTCAGCTCCTGGTTTTTGGCAATGCTTTCCGTGATTTTCTGCGTCTGCCAGTCGCCGTCCTGCCGGGGCCAGGGCGTCACCTGCATCTGCACCTTGGGCGTGCCGTCGGCTTTTTTGAAGGCCCGCTGCAAGCTCCACTTCGCCAGGAAGCGGCCCGTGCCTACTTCGTACACCACTTCAGCCCAGCTTTCGGCGGTGCCGTGGCTGTTCAGCGCCATGCCGTTGGCCTGGCGCGGCGTCTGGCCGTACAGCGCCAGGGTGATGGCGTCGAGCAAGGTGGTTTTGCCCGCGCCCGTGGGCCCGCTGATGGCAAACAGCCCGCAGCCGTCCAGCGGTGCCGCCTCAAAATCAAGCCGGTGCGGCTGCTTGCCGCGCAGGGAATTGAGGTTGAAGCAGGCAACGGAAATAATGCGCATGGTGCGGGGTAGTAAGCAGTTTGTTTAATCTGTCATCCTGAGCTTGCGAAGGACCTTATCACCGCTGAACAAATTAGCAGTAGCTGCAAACTGCTGCGACCGTGAGAAGGTCCTTCGCAAGCTCAGGATGACAAATGCCTAACAATTTGAATGGTCAACCGGGTACCGCCGCTACACCACCGCATCAGCGGCCTGGTAGGCTAGCAACTCGCCGAACGTGGCCAGCAGTTCCTGGCGGGCTTCGGGGTCGTAGTCTTTGGTGTCGAGCAGCTGCTCGAACACGGCGCGGGGCGTTAGCTCGTCCAGGTCGGGCAGGGGGGCTTCGGGGAGGTAGACAGCGGCGGCAAGCGCGGTTTCCTCGCGCAGCTTGCGCACCGCCAGCACCTGCACGCGGCCTTCGGTGGCCTGCCAGGCTTCGCGAATCTGGTCTTGCACCAGGGCCCAGGGCAGGCCCGATTCCACGGCTACTTCGGCCCAGGTGGCGTGGTCGAAGCCCGCGTTGTCGTGGTCGGTCAGCGCTTGTACCACCTGCTCCAACGACCCTTTGAACCGGCGCAACTGCCGCGTGCAAGGCACGTCGAGCGCTTGGACGCTCGGGCACGCCGCCCCCGAAAAAGCCACCAGCAGCACCTGCTGCGGGTGCCCGGTTTCGGAAAAAGAAAGTGGGATAGGCGCCCCGCAGTAGCGAATGTGGGCCCGGCCGCCCACCACCTGCGGGCGGTGCAAGTGGCCCAGGGCCACGTAGTCGAAACAAGCGGGGAAGGCATCGGCCGTAATCTGGCCCAGGGTGCCGATGTGGATGTCGCGCTCGGCGTCGCCGGCCGTGCCGCCGGCGGCAAACAAATGGCCCGTGGCCATCACCGGCACGCCCAGGTCGCGGTAGTGGCCGAGGTGGTCGGCCAGGGCGTGGTAGTGGGCCGCGATGCCGTGGCGCAGCCGCTCCTCGCGCTCGGCGGGGCTCTCGCCGGCCACCAGCTGCCGCACCTCCGCATCGCGCAGAAAGGGCACGGCCGCCACCACCAGCCGCGGCACCGCGGCGCCGTGGGGCAGGGCAATGCACTGGTCGAGGTAGTGGGTGGGCACGCCGCCCACCACGTGCACCCGCAGGGCTTTCAGCAGCGACGCCGAGGCGTTGAGCGTGGCGGCCGAGTCGTGGTTGCCGCCCACAATCACCACGTCGTGGCAGGTGGCGGAGCTTTTCAGCTGCGCCAGAAACGAGTAGTACAGCTCGCGGGCCGCGGCGGGCGGGTTGCCGGTGTCGAACACGTCGCCGGCCACCACCAGCACGTCCACGGCTTCGGCCTCGATGGTTTGCAGCAGCCAGTCGAGAAAGCAGCGGTGCTCGGCCAGCCGCTCGTGGCCTTGCTGGAAGCGCTGGCCCAGGTGCCAGTCGGCGGTGTGAAGGATTTTCAAAGTCGGCGAAGTCAACCGGGGCGGGTTGGGGGTTGAAAGGCGCCGGCCGATTACCCAAAGATACCAACCGCCAACCGCAAAAAAGCCCCGGCCGGGTGGGCCAGGGCTGCCTCAATTGCAGAAAGCGGGAAGAAAGTTTCAGTCCGTCACCGGCTTGTCCAGCTCGTGGCGGGCGGCGCGCAGCCGGCGCATGGGCAGCAGCCAGGCCACCGAAAGGGTGGTTTCCTTGGCCAACTCGTCGAATGTGTAGGAAGTGCGCTCGATGCTGAACGTGGCGCAGCCGGCCTCCACCGACGCATACGCTTGCAGGGCCACGGCAAATTTGCCCTGGCGCAGGTCGGAGTAGCGGTTGAGGACCAGGCCGTTGGTATTGCCGGGCCCAAACTTGCGGGCGAGGTTGGCTTCCTGCTCGGGGTGCAGAAACGTCATGGGGCCGGCGTAGGCGCCCCCCGCGCCCAGGCCCAGTATCACGCGAAAGAAGCCCGTTTTGCCGCTCACGTCGATGCGCGAATCCGGGTCGATGCGGGCCTCGGTGGCGGCCATCAGCACGCGCCCGTTGGCGTCCTTGATGCCGGGGTCGCCGGCGAAGGGCATCAGCTGAATCAGGGTGAGGATGGTGGAGTAAACGTCGACGCCGGCGCGGGCCATCACGCGCCCCCCCAGCCGGGTGCCGGTAAACTGGTCGTCGGTTTCGTCCACTTTGCGCTCCTTGGGCACGGGGTCGGCGTCGGTGGCCAGGGTTTTGAAGGACGAAGCCGCGCCGCGCTGCCCCGGCTGCGCTGGGGCAGCCGGGGCAGCCGGCAACGGCCAAGCCGCTACGCCGCTGGCTTGGCGTTGGGAGCCGGCGGCGCGGCGCGGTCCACCACGTATTCGGCCGCTTTGGCCGCGTCCTCGAAGCGCCAGGCCGTGTCGCCGGCCGCGCACAGCTTCACCAGCTCCACATACAGCGCGTTGGCGGCCTCGATGCGGTCATCGGTAGCGGCTTGGCGGTTGTTTTCGGCCTCCTTGCCGGTGGTCAGCTCCTCCACGAAGTTGGCGTTGTTGGTTTCCACCGCGTCCAGCATGGCGGCCGTCAGGCCCAGGCCGGCGTAGTCGGCCAGGTACTTGCGGCCCTGCTTCACCACCACGGCCCCGGCCAGGTGCAGCGCCGCCTCCGACGCATTGGCCACGTCGGCCGCGCCAAACCGCTTGTAGGCCGCCGTGCGCGGGTCGTCCCGCAGCCCCACGCAGGCCATCACCTGCTGAATGCTGGTGACCAGCGCCTGCTGGTCGGCATTTTTTTCGCCGGTTCCCACCGCGCCCTCCTGCACCAGCACCGTGTCGGGGTCCATCAGGCCAAAGAGGTTGGTGTCGGCCTTGTATGTGGCCACCCGTGCCGGCGTCACCCCGAAGCGGAGCAGCCGGTCGGCGTCGCGGTCCAGCGAAGGAAACAAATCGAGGCAGCGCTGCCACAGCGCGGCCTGGGTAAACGGGTAAGCGGCAACGGGACGGTGATGTATCATAAAACAAACAGCAGAGAGGGTGAAAAAAAGCCCGCCGCGCCCGGCCATTCCGGCCGGGCGCGGCGCCCAAGATAGAGGTATTTAGCAGTTGCCCGCCCATTTATTTCCCGGTACCATCAATTTATTTCAGTATTCAATGGAAAGCGCCGGCCAAGCCCCCGCCACCTCGCCCGTCCCCCGAGCATCCCCGGCTCACCCCCAAGCTCCCGCCCCTCCACCCGAAGCCCTGGAAAGCATCTCCCAAGCCTCAGAAAGTGTCTCCGAAGCCTTAGAAAGAGCTAATTCTTGTACTTGGGAGAGTATCGATGAGGTTTTGGCGGGAATTTCTGAGGTTTGGGAGGAGCTTGCCGGGGCGCGCTGCTGCGGCACTACCGCTTGGTCGGGCGTGACTGGCGGGTTGGTTGGGCGGTGCCGCCCGGGCGGCCGGTTAGTCAAAGGCTCGAAGCTAGGCGGCAGCACGTTTGGAAACGCCAGCCAGAGGGGGAATTAATTAATAATTTCGGCGCTCGAATCCGCTTTAATATTAGCTAACTTTTCGCGCCATTTTTGAATTTCCTCAGGGATTAACCTCACCCAATCGGTTACTTCACCAATGATTTTCAAGGGTGCCTGGCTGCGATAGGAGCGGGTCGGGTTGCCCGGAAATTTTTTGTCTGTGACGTTCGGGTCATTTTCAAAGGTCCCCGTTGGTTCAACAATGTAAATACGTTCGCGTCCATCACCTTTTGCCAAGGCGGCGGCAAGTCCCGCTGCCCCATTACCCAAGGCGGTGAAATAAACGTGATTCATTACAATTTCGGGGTAGTAATTAGACCGGAACCCTGCTGTCAGCAATTCGCCAACCAGCAAATCCGCTTTCGTCCCGTGGTAAAAGGGGCCGCTGTCCAAAACGTCAGTCCCACTAGCTACGATAATTTCGCTTTTCATCCTTTAAGGCTGGATGTTGAGTGGCGGGCTACCATGCCCGCTAACATTCGGATTGCCGCAACTCGCAGCTTTTTTACGGCTTGGCCCTACGTCGCCGGCCGGCTGGTTGAACGTAGCTCCCTCGCGGCGGGGCTGGCGAGTCAACGGCTCAACGCCAACCTGCCGCGCGTTGGAAACGGGCGCTAGGGGGAGGGCAACGCATTCCAGCTTTTTATTTTATTTGCTCAGTGAGATAGATTCTGTACCTCTTGTTATTGGTTAACGGATAATACGAGGAGCTTCTTCCTGAATTCTCATCCTTCGTATCGACAGTAATTAAAGTAGCGGCGGCTTCATCTGTTCTTCCCGGATAGTTTGTTACCCTTACAGTACCGGTATAGCTCATTTTTATATTGTTTGCCTTGCCCGACACTTCAAAAACAGTAATGGTTTTTCCTTCCAGTTTTTTAATTTCTGCAATTCGCTGCTGCACATTATAATTACTCTTGGCTCTGAACAACTCGGACTCTTCGTTTCGCTGAAGGTCTAAATTCTCTTGCCCGAAGGCAACTACTGAAAATAAAAGAAAGACAAACGTCAATGCTTTTGCTCTCATGTTTGTGATGGCCCTAACTGGATGACTAATTATGAATTTAGCGAGCCGTTGATGGTGCAAATGCTGAAGGCATCAAGTAGAATAATTATGCCGCCTGACGCCATTAATTTTCAAGTCACTCCGGCTGCTTAATGAGCCGCCTGCTGCTGAAACTCCGTCACGGCCTCGCCTAAATCCAAAACTTCCGCGCTGGGCAGCGCGGCTTGCACAATGCTGGCCCCGGCCGCCGAGCGGTAGCCGCCGGCGCAGTGAATGAGCACGGGCTTGTCGGTGGGGATTTCGTGGGCGCGCTCGCGCAGTTCGGGCAGGGGCATGAGCAGGGCATTGTCAAACACCGGGACTTTGGTTTCGGCGCGGTTGCGGATGTCGACAATGGTAAAACGTTCCGGGTGCTGGCGCACGGCGGCCACGTCCACGGCGGGCGCAGTGGCGGGCAGGTGCAACGGGACCAGCAGGGCGCCTTTGATGTTGCCCTCGTAGCCTATTTTGGCGGTTTTGCGCACCACGGTGTCCAGCGCAATCTGCGATTCGGCCAGCAGGTAGAACGGCTCGGCGGGGCCCACCACCGAGCCCAGCCAGGTTTCGAACTTGCCGCCGTCCTGCAGGTTGAGGGCGCCGGGCAGGTGGCCGGCGCGGAATTTCTCCGCCGGGCGGGTGTCGATGATGAGCACGCCGGGGGCCAGGACAGCCGCGCTGCCGGGGTGCGGCACGGCCCGGATGCTGTCCTCGAAGCTGGGGGCGCCCTGCTTGTTCAGCTGCACGTCGTGCCCAAAGTACTTGGGCACAAAGGGCTGGTCTTCTAGCAAAACTTTGATAAACTCGGCCTGCGACATGGGCTGCAGGGCGTAGTTGGTTTTCAGCTCCTTGGCGATGGTCGAGTCAAGGTCGGGGCTGGTGGTCTTGCCGCAGAGCGAGCCGGGGCCGTGGGCGGGGTACACCTTGGTGGTGCCGGGCAGGGTCATCAGCTTGTTGCGGGTGCTGCGGTAGAGCTGGGCGGCCAGCTCTTCGCGCTTGTGGCCGCCCACGGCCTCTTCCTCGCGGAGGTCGGGCCGGCCCACGTCGCCCACAAACAAGGTGTCGCCGGTGAAAACGGCCCGGCTCTGGGCCAAGTCGTCCATCAGCAAAATGCTGATGCTGTCGGGCGAGTGGCCCGGGGTGTTGATGGCGTGCAGCTCGTAGGCGCCCAGCTTAATCCGGTCGCCGTCGTCAAAAGCTTTGTGGGGGTACTTGGCGCCCACCAATTTGCTGCAGTAGATGGTGGCCTCAGTTTCTTCGGCAATTTCCAGGTGCGACGACACGAAATCGGCGTGCGGGTGCGTCACGATTACGGCGATGATGTCGGCCTCGTGCTCGTCGGCGAAATCGTAATACGGCTGCGGGTCGCGGCCCGGGTCGATGACGGCAACCTGGCGGCCGCAGCGCACGGCGTAGCTGGCGTGGGCCAGGCCCTTGTCGTAGAACTGCTGAATTTGCACGGCCGAAGCCGTGCTACTGGGAAGGGGAGGCATGGGAAGGGGCGATTTGGCCGCGGATGGCGCCGGATGATTAGCTCAAATATAAGCAAGGCGGCGAATGCCAAGGACCAGGGGGCTTCGGCCCAAACGCAAAAAAGCCCCGGCCAGGATGACCGGGGCTTTTGCGTGGTTAAGGAACTGAAAATAGTTAGGCTTTGGCCTTCATCTTCAGTTTGGCGTCCTTGGTCTTGTCGTGGTGCTCGTCTTTTTTCTGTTGGTACTTGGCAAACTGCTCAGGCGTGAGGATGGCCTTGAAGCTGGTTTCGTAGCGGTCGTGGGCAGCCTTCATCTCGGCGCGGCCGGCTTTGCGGTCGGCGCCGTACTTGGTTTTGAGGGCCATGGATTCCTGCTGGCGGTCGAGCAACAGCTTTTCCATGCGGGCTTCCTGGTCGGGGCTCAGGCCAAGCTCCTTGGCCATTTTGCCGGCTTTGTGGTCGGCCTTCTGGGCCGGCGTTTTGCCGGGTTTGGCGCCACCTTTGGCTTGCAAGTTTTGGTGCAGGGCGTTCTGGTTGGCGTCGGTGCCGGTGGTTTTTACGGGGGCCTGGGCCGCGGCGGTGCCGGCGGCCAGGGCCAGTGCGGCAAGTAACACGAAGGGCTTGTTCATGAGGATGAGTGCGTGGGGAATGGAGATGGGTGAGGCGCCAGCAACCCGGAGCGCCTATGCACCCATGCAAGGGTCGGGCCATTTTGTGGCAGTGTAAATGCTTTGAACGCCGACGCCCAGGTTCTTTGCAGGCAAATCCAGGGCCTTTAGTTGGCCGGCGGGGTGCTCGGGTTGTTCTGGCGCCGCTCGCGCATTTTCTCGCGCTGGGCCTCTTGTAGCTGGGTGAACTTGGTGAATTGCTCGGGCGTGAGCACGCTCCTGATTTGGTCGAGGTAGCGGCTTTGGGCGGCTTTTAGGTCCTGGCCGCCGCCGCGCTGGCGGCCGCCGGTGCTCACCCGCTCGCGCATGGCCTGCATGTCTTGGCGCTGGGCCAGCAGGATGGGCGCCAGCTTGGCTTGCTGGTCGGCGCTCAGGCCCAATTCTTTGGCGAGGTATTGAGTCCGGCGCTCGGCCATTTGGTCGGGGGCGGGGCGGGCGGGGCGCAGGTCGGCGGGTGGGGCCGGGGCCGCCGGGGCCGCCGGGGCCTGGGCAGCGGCCGAGCCCGCCGCAACGGCCAGCAAGGCAAGTACGACAAAGGACTTTTTCATGGGGAAGAAGGGATAAGTGGAAAATGGGCGGAATTTAGAGGCCCGTCCACGGGCTGGGTTTAACCCCAACGGCGGGCGCCCAACCGGCCGCCAAAGAACGCACAAACGGCGCCGACCTGAATTTGCTGCCTATATTTCGGGCCCGCCGCGGTCGGTTTGCGTGGCCGCGGGGGCGGGCGGGCTCCTCGAAACCCACTTATATTTCCTACTTCTTCCTTCTTCAACACCCAACACATGGCAAGTATTTTCGCCAAAAAACCCCTGGCCGTGCTCCTGGGCGAGGCCAACTCTTCCGGGCACGGCGCGCTGAAGCGCACGCTGGGCGCGGGCAACCTCGTGGCCCTGGGCGTGGGCGCCATCATCGGGGCCGGTTTGTTTGTGCGCACGGCCAACGCCGCCGCGCAGGCTTCGGGCCCGGGCGTCACGCTGGCCTTCATCCTGGCCGCGTTTGGCTGCGTGTTTGCCGGCCTGTGCTACGCCGAGTTCGCGGCCATGATTCCCATAGCCGGCTCGGCCTATACCTACGCCTACACCACCATGGGCGAGTTCGTGGCCTGGGTCATCGGCTGGGCCCTGATTATGGAATACGCCCTGGGCGCGGCCACCGTGAGCATTGCCTGGAGCGAGTACCTCAACAAGCTCTTGCAGGTGTTTGGGACCAGCATGCCGTATAATCTCAGCCATTCGCCCTTCGAGCACGCCATCGTGAACGGGGTGAACGAGCACGGCCTCGTCAACCTGCCGGCCCTGTTCATCATCGTGGCCCTGAGCCTGCTGCTGGTGAAGGGCACCCAGGAATCGGCCATGTTCAACGCCGTGGTGGTGGTGCTGAAAACCGCCATTGTCTTGATTTTCATCGCCGTGGGCTGGCAGTTCATCAACCCGGCCAACCACACGCCTTACCTCATTCCGGCCGACGCCGTGGTGAAAAACGCCGCCGGCGAGGTGGTGCGCACCTACGAGGGCTGGAACAAGCACGGCATTGGCGGCATTTTTGGCGGCGCGGCCATTGTGTTCTTCGCCTTCATCGGGTTCGATGCCGTGAGCACCGCCGCGCAGGAAGCCAAAAACCCCAAGCGCGACATGCCCATCGGCATTCTGGGCTCGCTGGCCATCTGCACGGTGCTTTACATCCTGTTCGGCCACGTGCTGACGGGCGTGGCCAACTGGCGCGAATTCGCCGACCCGGCCCTGGGCGGCGAGGCGTCGGTGGCTTACGCCATCCGGGCGCACATGCCCGGCTACGGCTGGCTGGCCACGGCCGTGACCTGCGGCATCCTGCTGGGTTTCACCTCGGTTATTCTCGTGATGCTCATGGGCCAGAGCCGGGTGTTCTTCTCCATGGCCAAGGACGGGCTCATGCCCAAAGCCTTCTCCGAGCTGCACCCCCGGTTCAACACGCCCTACAAGTCCAACCTCATGCTCATGGTGTTCGTGGGCCTGTTCGCGGCCTTCGTGCCCGGCTCGCTGGCCGGCGACCTCACCTCCTTCGGCACCCTGCTGGCCTTCGTGCTCGTGAGCCTGGGCGTGTGGATTATGCGCCGCTCCGACCCCGACCAGCCCCGGCCGTTCCGCTCGCCGCTGTCGTCGCCCAGCTTCCCGCTGGTGCCCGTCATGGGCGCCCTGGTGTGCACGGCCCTCATCGCCAGCCTCGACTCGTTCACCCTAAAAGTGGCCATTGGCTGGATGCTGCTCGGCTTCATCGTTTACTTCCTCTACGGCCGCAACAACTCCATGCTCCAGAAGGGGGTGGTGGTGCCCACCGAAATGGAAGAGGCCGCCTTCATCACGCCGGACGAAGACAACCTGTAGCCGTTGGCCTTTCCACTTCGAAAAGCCCCGCCAGCCCTTGCTGACGGGGCTTTTTCGTCTGCTGCATACCAGGCGGGCGCCGGCCTCGGCAGAACGGGCTATTGCTTCCGCTCCCGCTCGTCCATCACCTGAAAGCTGTCGGTGAGCCAGCGGCCCTGGCGCTTCACCAGCACCCGGAAAATGTGGGTCTTGCGGTCGCCGAACGGCTGGCCGGAGTTGGTGAGCTGGCCGGTGGTTTCGGCGTAGTTGTGCACCAGGGCCACGTTGGGGCTGAGGAAGCGCACCCCGAACACGGCGCGGGGCTTGTCCGCCTTCGCCGCGTTGAAGCCCGCGTTGGCGAAGAGGCGAGTGAGGAAGGGCGCAATTTTGGCGCGGCCGTGTTTCTCGATGCTTCACGGCCTGCCTGGAATTCGGGGCCTCCGTGCAGCTCGTGCAGCGCCGCTTTGTGGTGCAGGGCCCGGTGTTCGAGCAGCCGGGCCACCATCCGGTCGAAGCGCGCGGCCGTGAGCGGCTTGAGGACGTGGTCGAACGCCTCGGGCCCGATGCTGTCGGGGGCGTATCCGGGGTGCGAGGTGATGAAGACCGTGAGCGGCGGCCGCGTCAGGCTTTCGAAGCAGGCCGGGCCGCTGGCATCGGGGCCGGGCGCAATGTCGAGGAACAGCACGTCGGGCACTTCGGGCAAGGCAGCCAGGGCTCCGAGGGTGGCGCAAGCCAGCGGCGGGGGCGGAACCTGCGATGGCCCTGCGGGCGGGCGGGGCGTACTTGGCCAAAAAATCTCCTCACGTGTGAAACGGACTTAATCCGCTCCTTATCGGGCCGGCGCCCGCCCCTGCGCCATCAGCGCGCCGCTGCCGTGGCGCGGCGCTGGGTGGCCAGCCAGTCCATCGCCGCGGCCTCGTCGGTGAACCAGCCGATGTGGGCGCTGGGCGAGGATTGGGCCGGGGCCAATGGGCCGTAGGAATGGGCCTCCAGGTTTTGCCAGAAGTGCGGTTCGGCCACAAACGCCAGGCACGGCGCTTGGCCCAGCGCCGCGCGCAAGCGGGGCAAAAACTCGTCGTTCAGCCAGCCGTACACGCCGGCGGGGCGCACGGGCTCGTCGGCGCGGCCGTCGAGCAGCCAGTAGGGGCAGTGGTGGCGGCGCGCCTGGGCCAGCAGCAGCTCGCAGGCCTCGGTGAACTCGGCCACCGACAGGGGCCGAAGCACGCGGCCCCGCAGCAGCAGCGGCCGGGCCTCGAAGCGTATTTCGTAATAGTCGGCAACGGGGGCAGCAGCCATGACGCGGGCGGTAGAATGGGAGGTAAAAGTAGGAAGTGGGGGCAAAACCGGAAAGGACGGCCGTTAGCTCGACGCTTTCACCTCGCTTTTGAGCTTGAGCACCCGGTCGCCGTTGGCCTGCACGATGACCAACGCGGGGTCGGCAGCCGAGCCGTTGCGGTGAATCTCGCTGCCTTTGATGGTGCGGCTGACGGGCTCTTTGTGGACGGATTCGATTTTGCCGGTGGCCGTGCCGGTGCCGTATTTCCAGGTGACTTGGGTGCCTTTGCGCATGAGGGAAAAAATTAAAATGGGTCAGCGTCCTACTCCTGCCTGTACTCGAATTTGGCTCCGGCCGTTGCCTCCGTCCGGCAAACAAACGCGGACTACATTTTCGGCCAGTTTTTCGCCGCCCACCGGGCTGGGGCGGAGTGCGCCGCATTGAAGTATAGAAATAAGCAAAATAAGCTGCACCTTGGGGCAGCCGATGGCCCGGCCAACTAACCCGGACCACTCGGTATGACCATGCGCAGCTTGTTAATATGGATTTTCAGCGGTTTGACGCTGACGACGGCTCACGCCCAAGGCCGCCCGCGGGGGCTCGACTCTTTGGAAGCAACCCTGCCGCACCAGCCCGATTCGTTGCGGCCGCACGTGATGAAAGCGTTGGCGTTGGGCTACCGGCGGGTAGATTCGGAAAAAGCCCGTGAGTGGGCCGAGCGCGACGCCCGCGAATCGCAGCGCCTGCACCGGGCCGTGGACTACGCCCACGCCCTGAGCGTGCTGGGCATGTTGGCCAAAGACCAAGGCAAGTTTGAACAGGCCATCAACTACCAGCTGACTGCCCTGAAAATCCACGAGCGAGAGCGTAGCTACGTCGGGATTCTGAATGTCAACAACGACATCGGCATCCTCTACAAAAAAATGAAGCTCAACGATAAGGCCCTGCCGTTTTTTCAGCATGAAGTGACCTTGTGCCAGCATTTGCTGGCCCAAAAAACGCTTGCGCCAAAAGTGAGGGAAAATTATGGGGTGGCTTTGGCTTACGCACTCAACAACGTGGGCAATTGCTTTCTCGACCAACTCGACTACGCCCAGGCCAAGCCGTACTTTGAGCAGGCCGTGGCCCGGGGGCGTGCCCTCGGCGTAAACGACATCGGCGCCGTGGGCTACGCTAACCTGGCGGCTGTGGAAACGGGGCAGGGCCACTTGCCGGTAGCTCTGGGCTATTTTCACCAGTCGCTGGCCCTGGACCGGGCCGATGAAAACGAATTTGGTCAGGCCGAAACTCTCGCCAGCATGGCCGAGCTCTACAAAAAAATGCACGATGACGGCCAGGCCGAGCGAACACTGCTCGTGGCGTTGACGCTGGGAACCCGGCTCCACGCCCTGCCCACGCTGCAACAAGTGCAACGCGAATTGAGCCAACTGTACCAGCGCACGGGGCGCTACCGGTTAGCGGCCCAGCACTTCGACCGGCTGACGGGCATCACCGACACGCTCTACAACCAAAACGTCACCCAAAAAGTAGCGGACCTTGAAACCAAGTATGAAACTGAAAAAAAAGATGCCCAAAACCGTTTGCTCCAGAAGCAAAAGCAACTGCAGGCCGCCCAACTGCGCACCCAGCAGCAGGTCATCCGCCGGCGCAACGTGCAACTGCTGGCGGGCCTGCTGGTAGCCGGGTTGCTGGCTGGCTTAGCCTACTTGCTGTACAACCGGCGCCGGCTGCGGCGCGAGGTGGAATTCGCCCAGGAGCGCCAGCTGCTGGAGCGCCTGCGCACCCAGGCCGTGCTGGAGGCCGAGGAAACCGAGCGCCGCCGCATTGGGGCCGACCTGCACGACGGCGTGGGCCAGTTGCTCACCGCCGCCAAGCTCAACCTGCACGCCCTGGGCGAACAGTTGCCCGCGCAAACCGAGGGCCAGCAGGCCCTGCTGCAAAACGCCCTCGACGGCGTAGACGAGAGCTTCAAGGAAGTGCGCAGCATCAGCCACAACCTCATGCCCAACGCCCTTATCAAGCGCGGCCTGGCCCAGGCAGTGCGCGACTTTCTGGACAAACTGACGCCCGACGGCCGCCTGAAAATTAACCTCGAAGTGGTGGGCCTCGACCGCGGACGCCTGGAGCCTACCACGGAAAACGTTTTGTTCCGCGTGATTCAGGAACTGGTCCAGAACGTGCTCAAGCACGCCCGGGCCACCGAAATGACCCTGCAAATTGTGCGGCACGCCGAGGAGCTCACCGTGCTGGTGGAGGACAACGGCGTGGGCTTCGACCCGGGCGCGCTGGGCGCCGAGGCCGGCATCGGGCTGAAAAACATCGAGAGCCGCATGGCCTACCTGGGCGGGCGGGCCGATTTCGACGCCGCCCCGGGCCGGGGCACCACCGTCACGCTGGAAGTGCCGCTGGCCCCGGTGGCGGCCTGAGGCAGCGGGCTCGCCGCACGTGGTCAAAACCAGCTATATTTCCTGGGATGAATACCCGTTCCGGCGCCGCCTGTTTTTTATTGTTGCTATTGAGCCGCGCCGCTGCTGGCCAAGCGCCGACAGGCCCGGGCCCGGCTAACCCGCGCCGCGACTCGGTGGAAGCGGCCTTGCGGCGCCAGCCGCGGCCCGACGCCACGCGCCTGCAAACCCTGAACGAAGTCGTGTGGGAAAACCGCGACAGCAACCCGGCCCGCTCGCTGGCCCTGGCCGCCGAGGCCCTGGCGCTGGGGGAGCGGCTGCACGCACCGCGCGCCCTGGCCAAAACCCGTGTGCTGCGCGGCATCGTCTTCGCCACCAGCGGGCGGCTGGCCGAGGCCGTTGCGGAGTTTGAAGCCTGCCGCCGCCTGCGGGCCGAGCTGGGCGACTGGCAGGGGGCGGCCGGCGCCATCAACAACGTGGCCGAGGTGCAGGCCCAGCAGGGCAACTACGCCGCCGCCGTGCGCACCTACGTCCGGGCCCTGCGCCTGGAAGAACGGTACGGCACCCCCAGCCGGGTGGCCGAAGACCTGGCCAACCTGGGCGGGGTGTACGCGCAAATGGGCCGCTACCGCGAGGCCCTGGCCTACCAGTTGCGCTTTCTGCGCTTTCCCGGCCGGCATTTCGACGCCAACTACGACGCCGCCGCCCGCAATGCGGCCGGCGAATCGTTTGCTCACCTGGGGCAGCTCGATTCGGCGCGGGTGTTTTTTCGACAAGCCCTCGCCTTGAGCCGCAGCAACGACGACCGGCGCGACGAAGCCCTGGCCCTGGGTCACCTGGGCAGCCTCGACGCCCGGCTCCAGCGCTTTGGCCCCGCGGCCACCGCCTACCAGCAGGCCCTGGCTCTGCAGCGCCGCCTCAACGACCGGCCCGAACAGGCCAACTCCCTCCTGGCCCTGGCCGGC
>Ga0123336_10000530_pt1 | contig 38246 bp, 31 predicted proteins | sample SSSSmetaG_FD_96466 | JGI IMG/M metagenome (GOLD analysis project Ga0123336, IMG submission 96466) | Glacier valley bacterial and archeal communities from Borup Fiord, Nunavut, Canada, to study Microbial Dark Matter (Phase II) - ​SSSS metaG | ecosystem: Environmental > Aquatic > Freshwater > Ice...
CCTTGTCCGAGACCTCGAAGTCGGGCCGGATCGCCCGCGCGCGTTCGATGAACAGCCGGGCCGCGTCGTACTGCAGCAGGCCCTGCGGCGTGGAGCCGGTGCCGACTTCCGGCTTGGCCAGCGGCGGGACCGCGTAGGTCGTCTCGCCCGCCAGCTGCAGCGGCTCGCGGCTCGACGCGAGGATCGTCAGCCCGGAACCCGCGGCCAGCAGCTGCGCGGCGAGGTCGGCGCAGCTGCGCGTCATGTGCTCGCAGTTGTCGAGGATGAGCAGGGCCTGCCGGCCCTCGACGTAGGCCTTGACCGACTCGAGCACCGGCCGTCCGGCCTGCTCGCGGACCCCGAGGATCGACGCGACGGACTGGGCCAGCAGTCGGGTGTCGGACACCGACGCGAGCTCGACGAGCCAGATCCCGTCGCTGAATTGGTCGACGCAGCCCGCCGCGACCTGCAGCGCGAGGCGGGTCTTGCCGATCCCGCCGGGCCCGAGCAAGGTGAGCAGCCGCGTCTTCCCGAGCAGGGTCCTGACGTCGGCCATCTCGCGCTGCCTGCCGACGAACGACGTGAGTTGCAGCGGCAGGTTGTTGTTCGCCTCGGTGATCCGGTGCGGCGGCGCGAAGTCGTCGCGCAGGCCGGGGCTCGACAGCTGGTAGAGACGCTCCGGCGTCGCCAGGCCCCGCAGGTGTACTTCCCCCAGGTCGCGAAGCTCGCTGTCGGGCGGCATCCGGTCGCGGACCAGGCTCACGGCCGCCTGCGAGACGAGGATCTGGCCGCCGTGCGCGAGCCCCATGATCCGGGCGGCGCGGTTGACCGCCGGCCCGAAGTAGTCGTCGTCGCGGCGCTCGCACGCACCGACGTGGATGCCGCATCGGATGGGGATGGTCACGCCCTCCGTCGCGCTCGCGTGCGACAGGCGGCGTTGCATCTGCGCGGCCGCCAGGATCGCGCCGAGCGGGTCCGAGAACGCCGCATACGCGCCGTCGCCGACCATCTTCACGACGATGCCGCCCTGCTCCTCGATCGCGCTGCGCACGATCCGGTCGTGCAGCGCGAGCGCCTTCCGCATCCGCTCGGGGTCACGCTCCCACAGCAGAGCGCTTCCCTCGATGTCCGTGAAGAGGAAGGCGACGAGCGCGGCGTCCGGGTGAAATTTCACGGTGGCGGCTCCCCGATCCGCTCAATGCAGCGGCGGGACGTCGCCCGACAGGGTCTCGAACTGGCGACGCCAGTGGATCGTCGATGCGAATGCGGGAAGCGCGTGCGGCTTCGCCCGGATCCGCGCGTCCCGCAGGTAGTTCACGAGCAACCATGCGTCCGCCCGCTTGACATCGACATGCCGCGCCTCGAAGGCCCGCACGACACGGACAGCGGACGGCTCGCCGAGTGCCTCGGCGCAATGCCCGCGCAACGCGTCGACTGTCCGTGCGGAGAAGTGGATGGCCTTCATCCTCGCGACGAGCGCACGTTCCGTCGCGGCGTCGATCTCGCGGCTCCTCGTCAGTGCGCGCAGCGTCATCCGGATGTTCGCCATCGGCTCCGAGAGCGGCGCGAAGTCGAAGGGTTCGGCGGCATGGATCAGGGCCACCTCGTCGTCGTCGCTCCACGCGCCGCTGCGGAACATCCTGAAGATGCGACCGAGGCCGACCATGCCGAGCGAGTGCAGTTCGGCGGCCCGCAATGCGCCCATGCTCGCCGCGCCGACGACCTCGATCCCCGCGGACAGCGCGTAGAGGATCTCCTTGTGCCAGACCGCCGGCACGTCGCCGAAGTAGCCGTCGACGAGGCCGATCCGCCGGTGACCGGCTTCGACGGCCCGCACGATGGAGCCCAGCGCCGCCGGACCGTAACGCACGATCCCGGCCGGCAGCGGCTCGCGACTGAGCGTCGGCCCGACGAAGACGCAGACATCCATCACCGGGCTATGCGGACGTCGTCATGGCATGGCGGGAAAGGACCTGCTGCATGCGCGGCCCCGGCGAATAGCCGCGTCCGCCCACGTGTCCCTCGAGCCCCGGAACCGTCACGTGCACGACCGGGATGCCGAGTTGCTCCTGGGTCAGGTCCACCGCGATCGCGTCCGGCAGGTGGACTTCGTCGAGGGCGTCCAGCGTCCAGTCGAGCAACGCGCCGATCGTATCGAGTCGCGGGGCCTCGGCAATCGACCGAAGGAGGACGGTCTCTGCCTCTTCCTCGACACCGGTCGCCCATTGCAGCCCCTGCCCGCGGTCGGTCGGGATCGCGTCGCGATAGTCCCGCCAGGTCAGGTCGTCGCGGCCACCGGCGATGAACGTCAGCCGCGACTGCAGCGCCTCGGTCATCGCTCTCGCCAGCGCGACGTGGCGATACGGATGGCAGCCGAAGCCCGAGGCGCGCCGCGCGAAGCAGGTCCGTCCCTTCGAGTCGAAGACCTTGCAGGCGAAGCACGGCACGGGGATGTCCTGCGAGACGTGCCAGACCGCGATCCGCAGGCCCGCCGCAGCACACCGTTCAAGAAGATCCCGGCAATGCGGGTCGGCGATATCGTGGAGGTCGACGCGCGCGTTCGGAACATCCGGCTCCACGAACTGGCGTGCCGACCACAACGCCACCTGGTCGCGTTCGACGACTTCGCAGACCGCATGCAGCAGGGCCTCGTCGCGCGTGTTGCCCGAAGCGAGCCCGTTGGACGACGTGACGAAGATCCGTGAATGCGCGCGTCGCGAGGTCGAGTCCAGGTCGAGCACCTCCCTCGGGATCCACGCGGTGCGCCCCGATCGGATCGCGCGACCCGGAATCCATGCGCAACGCGTCTCGTTGGTCACGACGGCTTCGGCATGGATCGGCAGCATCAGGGGGCTCGCAAAGTCCGGATCGCTCGCCGCTTCGCGAAGGGCGACGTCGCGTCCGCGAGGGACGAAGCATTCGGCGTGGTGCAGTTCGATGCTCTCCATCGCGGCGGACGCCCGCGCCAGCGCGTGCGACATCCCCTTGCCCTGAGACACCGACAGAGACCGGGAGAGCGGCCGGACGGCCACCCACGTCGGGATGCCGACATGGTCGAGCCCGGTGACGTTCCCGATCCGCGTGATGCCCACCTGCCCGAACAACTTCCGGGCGTTCGCGAACGTTGCTTCGGCGTCGATCGTCCGGACCGTTCCACCCAGCTCGATTGCGTCCGACCGACCGCTACCGGAGGGCCCCCACGATGGGCCCGTGCGACGGTCCGGAATCGTCGATTCCGGCACGCGTCAGAAGTCGTCGATCGTGCCGTCTCCTCCGGGATCGAAACTCCGTTCCCGGAAGAATTGCGTGAGCTGGAGCGCCAGGGCCCGGCGCTGCTCCACGATCGGCGTCACGTCCTGCACTTCCTGCGCCGTGAGCTTGCGGAGAACGCCCGTTTCGCCGGATCGGAAGTAGAGGCCGTCCGCGGCGAAGATCAGGTAGTTGACACCGAATGCGAGGGGAGGAGACGGCGGATCTTCTGGATTCATGTCGCGGAACTCCCAACGGATGATGAACCGGATCTTCTGGGTCTCGACGCAGGCCCTCAGCGCGACGTCGATCATTGCAAAGTGGCCGGGTACCGTCAAGCGAATGTGCAACCGGTCCAGCCATCACGGACGGGCCGAAGGATCGCGTGTGGCGTTGTCCCGCTGCTCGTGCACGGAGCGTGGTCCGACGCGGCGAGCCCGTCGTGCGCGGCGCCCGGGTCCGCCGTCAGGGCGCGGTCGCCAGGGTGCCGGGCACCATGGACCGCGCGTCCGCTCGCGCGGACTCCAGTGCCTGCCGGACCAGCCCGATGTGGGCGCGTAGCAGGTGGACCTCGTGATGGAAGGCCGAGCCGAACGGGAGGCAGCGCTGCAGGTACGGCCGCAGGACGGCCGCCGGAGCCCGCCCGCCGGTGCCGCGATCGATGGCGGCCACCGACGGGGCGCGTCGTCGGTATGATCGACGCAACACATGGCGCCGCGGCGCCTCCGTTGTTCCCTCTTCCTTCGGCCGATGCGCCCTCCGATCTCGCTCAATCGCCGTTCACGCAAGATCTTCCTGTCGCGCGCGATCTGGAACCGCAGGCTGTGGTTCCTCTCCGGGGCGGTGCTGGTCGGCGTCGTGTCGGTCGCGTTCGCGCTCGCGGCCAACGCGGCCAACCAGGCGTTCCACCGCATCGCCGAGACCGCGTGGTGGATCCCGTTCCTGGTGGCACCGACCGGCTTCGCGCTCGTGCGCTGGATCACCATCCACTGGGTCCCCGGATCGGAGGGCAGCGGCATCCCGCAGGCGATCGCGGCGCTCGCGCTCGGCGAACGCGCGCGACGACGCCTGCTGTCGCTCAAGGTCGCGGCCGGCAAGATCGTGCTGACGATCCTCGGGCTGGCTTCGGGCGCGTCGATCGGTCGCGAAGGCCCGTCGGTCCAGGTCGGCGCATCGATCATGTACGCGCTGTCGCGTTCGTCGTCGTTTCCCTACGAGGGCATGCAGCGCGGCCTGATCCTCGCGGGCGGCGCCGCGGGCATCGCGGCCGCGTTCAACGCGCCGCTGGCCGGGATCGTCTTCGCGATTGAGGAGATGGCCCGGTCGTTCGAGCAGAGGACGATCAGCGTCGTCGTCACCGCCGTGATCGTGTCCGGGGTGATCTCGCTCGCGCTGCAGGGCAACTACGCGTATTTCGGGCGCACCGCGGCCAGCCTCGACCTGCCCGCCGCGCTCCCGGCGGTGCTGATGTGCGGCCTCGTCGGCGGCTTATTCGGCGGCCTGTTCAGCCGCACGCTGCTCGCACTGAGCGACGGCAGCGCGACGGCGCTGACCCGCTGGCAGCGCGAGCGTCCGGTCGCCTTCGCCGCCTTGTGCGGCCTCGCGCTCGCGATCGTCGGCGCGGCATCGGGTGGCCTGATCTTCGGGACCGGCTACGAGGAGACGCGCGCCATGCTGAACGGCCATTCGCACAGCGAGGGCTTCGGCATCGCGAAGCTGGCCGCCACGCTGATCTCGTACCTGAGCGGCATCCCCGGCGGCATCTTCGCGCCGTCGCTCGCGGTCGGGGCGGGGTTCGGCCACAACCTCGCCCTCCTGTTCCCCTCGCAACCGGCGGGCGCGCTGCTGCTGCTCGGCATGGGCGCGTATTTCTCCGGCGTCGTGCAGGCGCCGCTGACCGCGTTCGTGATCGTGCTGGAGATGACGCAGAACGCCGAGCTCGCACTGCCGCTGATGGCCGCGACGCTGATCGCGCACGGCGTGTCGCGGACCGTGTGCCCGCGGCCGCTGTACAAGCAGCTTGCCCGCGGATTCAAGCTAGGGCACTAATCCGCTTCCCGCGTGACGCTCGGCGCGTCGAACGAACGAAGCGGACATGGCGACGGACTACTTCCTGAAGATCGATGGCATCGACGGCGAGTCGACCGACGCACGCCATCCGAACGAGATCGTCGTCACGTCGTGGAGCGTGGGGGTCACCAACGCCGGCGGCCTGCCGGGCGGCTCGGGCGGCGGGGCCGGCAAGGCGACGCTGCAGACCTTCCACTTCACGAAGCCGTACGACAAGGCGTCGATCCCGCTGTTCATCGCAGGCTGCTCGGGCCAGCGCCTGAAGTCCGCGACGCTGGTCTGCCGCAGGGCCGGCGACGTGCCCTTCGACTTCCTGACGATCACGTTGAGCGACGTCTCCGTCACGTCCGACCTCTCCGTCGGCAACGCCGAAGGCCTGGTGGACCAGGTCGCGCTCGTGTTCGCCCGCATCCTGTGCAGCTACGTGATGCAGGGCCCGAACGGACAGGCGCTGCCGCCGGTCACCGGCGGATGGGACGTCGTGGCCAATCGCAAGCTCTGAAGGCGCACGGCGGCCCGCGGAAGATCATCCCTCCGCGTGCTCGACGATGAGCTGCACCTTCGTGCTGCCGTTGTAGCTGTTCGAGCCGATGCGATAGACCAGGTGCGCGCGATCGGGCAGCACCTCGACGCTGTTGAACCAGATCGCATCGAACACGCGACGGCCCTTGCGCAGCGTCAGCTTCAGGTGCTTCTCCTTGACGATGCGCTGGCTGTCGACCTCGAAGGTGTCGGCGAAGAGCGGCGGCGCGAAGCCCTGCCCCCACACCTGCGCCTCGAGCGCGAGCACGTTGGCGATGGTGAACTCGGCCTCGTCGAGTGGACCGTCGGTCTCGATCGTTCGGGTCAGCAGCGCGGGATCGAGTATCGCGCGTACGGCCTTCTCGAACGCGGCCTCGAAGCGCGGCAGGTCGGCCCGTGCGATGGTCAGACCGGCTGCCATCGCGTGGCCGCCGAACTTGACGATCATCCCCGGCTCGCGCTTGAAGACGAGGTCGAGTGCATCGCGCAGGTGCAGTCCCTGGATCGAACGGCCAGAGCCGCGCAGCGAGCCGTCCGCGTTGACCGCGAACGCGATGGTCGGCCGGTGGAAGCGGTCCTTCAGCCGCGACGCGACGATGCCGACCACGCCCTGGTGCCAGCTGTCGTCGAACAGCACGAGCGTCGCGCGCGCCACGGATTCGGGTTCGGACGCGGCACCACGCGCCGACGCGACGGCCAGCAATGCGCTCTCCTGCATGGTCGCCTCGATCGTGCGGCGTTCGCGATTGATCGCGTCGAGCTGCTCCGCGATCTCCAGCGCGCGCCCGGGGTCGTCGGTGACGAGGCACTCGATGCCGAGCGTCATGTCGGCGAGCCGACCCGCCGCATTGATGCGCGGCCCGAGCGCGAAGCCGAGATCGAACGCGCCGGCGCTGCGCGACTCACGCGCCGCGACGCGGAACAGCGCGGCGACGCCGGGCTGCATGCGACCGGTGCGGATGCGCTCGAGTCCCTGCGCGACGATCAGCCGGTTGTTGGCGTCGAGCCGCACGACGTCGGCGACGGTGCCGAGCGCGACGAGATCGAGCAAGCGGTCGAGCCGCGGCTGGGGGACGAACGACGGACCCGGCGCCTCGAACGCACCGCGCCGCCGCAGTTCGGCGCGCAGCGCGAACAGTACGTAGAACATCACACCCACGCCGGCCAGGTGCTTGCTCGGGAAGCCGCAGCCCGGCTGGTTGGGATTGACGATGCACGCGGCCGCCGGCAGGTGCGCGGCCGGCAGGTGGTGGTCGGTGACCAGGACGTCGATGCCGAGCCGGTTCGCGGCCTCGACGCCTTCGATGCTGGCGATGCCGTTGTCGACCGTGATGATGAGGTCCGGCCGCTTCAGCGCCTGCGCCAGCGCGACGATCTCCGGCGTGAGCCCGTAGCCGTACTCGAAGCGGTTCGGCACGATGTAGTCGACCGATCGCGCACCGAGCATGCGCAGGCCGCGCAGACCGACCGCGCAGGCGGTCGCGCCGTCGCAGTCGTAGTCGGCCACGATGCACAGGCGCCGGTCGGCCGCGATGGCGTCGGCCAGCAGGACCGCGGCGCGATCGGCATGCAGCAGCATCGACGGCGGGAGCAGACGCGACAGATCGGCCTCGAGTTCGCGCGGATGGGTCACGCCGCGCGACGCGTAGAGCCGCGCGAAGAATGGCGCGACGCCGGCCGCGATCAGCGCGTCGCGGGCGTTCGCATCGATGCGGCGCTGCTCGAGCTTCATGCCGCGCGCCCTTCGCCGAACAGCAACGCGAGCGAAGGCCCGGGCGACCAGTCGCGCCAGAACTTCCGGGCATCACCGGGACGCACCGTGACGAGCTTCGCACAGGACTGGCCGCACAGGATCAGCGTGAGCGTGGCGACGGCGCCCTGCTTCTGCATGGCGACGACCGCGGCGAGCCGCGACTCCAGGGACTGGAGCTCGGCGCGCCATCCGCTCCAGTCTTCGCGGCGTGCGGGGCCGATGAAGCCGTCGAAGCTCTCGAGCACGCGCGGCGCATCGGCAGTCGGCGGCAACGCCGCGAGCAACGGCAACCCGGACGTGACCGCGCGGTAGCGCGGCAGCGGTCCCGGCGGCTCGCCGTTGCCGGACAGCCAGAGCGTGTTGATGGTCGGCCGGCCCTCGGCCTCGCGCGCGGCGTTGACCGGATGCGCGAACCACGTCATCTGGATCTCGTTGACGCAGCGACGCCATGCCAGGGCCGCATCGTCCGCACCGCGCGGCTGCCAGTCGGCGACGTTGTCGCCGATGGCCCGTTCGATCGTCGCGGCCGACAGCGGCGTGCCGTCGTGGCGCGTGAGCATCCAGTGGGTCATGGTCGCTGCATCGATCGGCGCGAGCCGCCATCCCGCGTCGGTCAGGACCGGCTCGATCGACGACGCGAGCGCCCGCGCCTCGTCGAGCGTCACGGCCAGCCCGGCCGGATCGTCGAGGCGCAGGTGATCGTTGGCGACCTTGAAGTGAGCCGGCTCCGCGACGAAGCGCCGGCCGGCGGTCGACGGCCCGGCGCCGCACGCGGTCGCCCACAGCTCCGCGACGTTGATGCACGCCAGGTCGGCGCCGGCGCGAAGGCCGAAGACGACGGCCTGCCACGCGTTCGGCGACGCGCGCGACGGCACGTCGAAGGTCGTCGCGATGCCGGAGCGCGCGACCAGGCGTTCGAGGGTCGGCAACGACTGGTCGCGCAGCAGTTCGGACGCGAGGCCGGGCTCGACGAGTGCGGATGGAACGAGGAAGTCGAGGTCGGACATGCGCGCCGATTCTACGGACATCGGCCCGAAGCCCCGGGACGGTCTCGGACAGGTCCGGGGCGCGGGCAACCCTCTTTCGTGACGGCTGCCCGGACCTTCGCCTGCACGAACGGAGTCCATCCCGAGCCTCTGCCGCAGGGGGGCCGGCGCAGCGAGCCGCGCTGGTCGCTGTGGCACACTGCGCTTCCTCGAAATCCCCGTTGGCGCCGCGCGCGAAGCCGCTTTTCGACCGCCCGCGTCGCCCGCAAGATCCCTTGAACCTCCCCTTCGAATGGCAGGTCGGCCTGCGCTACACACGCGCCGGCAAGCGGCGCGGCGAAGTCGATACCGGCGGCAAGTCCGGCGACGGCTTCGTGTCGTTCATCGCCGCGATCTCGATGGCCGGCATCGCGCTCGGCGTCGCCGCGCTGATCGTCGTCCTGTCGGTGATGAACGGCTTCCAGAAGGAAGTGCGCGACCGCATGCTGTCGGTGCTGGCGCACGTCGAGGTCTACAACCCGGATGCGGGCGTGTCCGACTGGAAGGCGCTCGCCGCCGACGCGAAGAAGGTCCCCGAAGTGCGCGAGGCCGCGCCGTACGTGCAGGGCCAGGCCCTGGTCTACCAGAACGGCATCGCGCGCGGCATCCTGATCCGCGGCGTCGAGCCGTCCGACGAGGCCCGGGTCTCGGACATCGCGACCGAGATGCGTGCCGGCCAGCTGTCTTCGTTGACGCCGGGCGACTTCAACATCGTGCTGGGCTCGGAGCTCGCGCGGGCGTTCGGCGTGCGGGTGGGCGACAAGGTCGAGGTGGTGGTGCCGGAAACCGTCGCGACGCTGACCGGCATGACGCCGCGCCACAAGGCGTTCACGCTGTCGGGCGTGTTCGAGAGCGGGCACTACGAGTACGACAGCTCGCTCGCGCTGATCAACATCGACGACGCGGCCAAGCTCTATCGCCAGACCCACTACACCGGCATCCGCCTCAAGATCGCCGACATGCAGCAGGCTCCTGCCGTCGCGCAGCAACTCGTGCATTCGCTCAACCAGGACGTCCTGGTGCGCGACTGGACGACGCAGAACCGCAGCTGGTTCGCCGCGGTGCAGCTCGAGAAACGGATGATGTTCATCATCCTCGCGCTGATCATCGCGGTGGCCGCGTTCAACCTCGTCTCGTCGCTGGTCATGAGCGTGCGCGACAAGGAAGCGGACATCGCGATCCTGCGCACGCTCGGCGCCACGCCGAAGTCGGTGATGGCGATCTTCGTCGTGCAGGGCGCGTTGATCGGACTGCTCGGCTGCCTGATCGGCATCGTGCTCGGCGTGCTGCTCGCGCTCAACGTCGGCACGATCGTCGGCGGAATCGAACGACTCTTCCACGTCGCGTTCCTGCCGCAGAACATCTACTTCGTCAGCGAGCTGCCGTCGGACCTGCAGTCGTCGGACGTGATCGCGATCGGCTGCGTGTCGGTGCTGCTGTCGTTCGTCGCGACGCTGTATCCGAGCTGGCGCGCGGCCCGCATCGAGCCGGCGCAGGCGCTGCGCTATGAGTGACGCGCCGGCCGTGTTGAAGAGCGAGCGGCTGGCCAAGTCGTTCGGCCGCGGCGAAACCGCCGTGCACGTGCTGCGCGACGTGACGCTGGCGATCGCCGCTTCGGAGACCGTGGCCATCGTCGGCGCGTCGGGGTCGGGCAAGAGCACGCTGCTGCATCTGCTCGGCGGCCTGGACACGCCGACGTCCGGCTCGGTCGCGATCGACGGCCAGGACTTCTCGTCGCTGTCCGAGGTCGCGCGCGGCACCGTGCGCAACCGGCGTCTGGGCTTCGTCTACCAGTTCCATCACCTGCTGCCGGAGTTCAGCGCGCTCGACAACGTCGCGATGCCGCTGCGCATCCGCCGCCAGTCGAGCGACGCGGCGCGCGAGGCGGCGTCGGCGATGCTGGTGCGGGTCGGCCTGTCGCATCGCATCCACCATCGGCCGGGCGAACTGTCGGGCGGCGAGCGTCAGCGCGCTGCGCTCGCGCGGGCGCTGGTGACGGGACCGGCCTGCGTGCTGGCCGACGAGCCGACCGGCAACCTCGACCGCGGCACGGCCGCCGAGGTGTTCGCGCTGATGATGGAACTGAATGCCGACGTCGGGACCAGCTTCGTCGTCGTCACGCACGACCTCGGGCTGGCGGCCAAGCTGGGAAGGACACTGACGCTGACCGACGGGGTGCTGGGTACGCCCTGAGACGCGTCACGGCGCCGTTGCCGGACCCCGCGCCGGCGGCGACGCCGTCAGCCGCTCGATGCGGATCGTCGCGTCGATCTTGGTGCCCATCACGAACAGGTTGCCGGCCTCGACCGACCGCGCCTTCCCGCCGCCGGTTCCCGCGGTCCAGTACTCCCCGCCGCCGGTCCGCACGCCGATCGTGAAGGTCGGCATCTGCGACGTCACGACCTGCCCCATCGGCAGGTAGGACATGAAGTAGGGATCGGTCGACGCGTAGGGCACCGTCGACGTGTGCGAATAGCCGGCGAGCACCACGACCACGTAGCGCCGGTAGAGGATCGCGGCGTAGAGGATGCGGTCGGCCATGTCGATGTCGCCGAGCCGGTTCTGCAGCGCGTTGTCCGCGGCGACGAGACGCGCCCGGTCGGCTTCCTCCATCGGCACCTCGAGATTGTCGGCACGACGGAACGCGAGCACGCCGACGCGCTGGCCGTCCTGACGCAAGGCCCGCATCGCCTCCACGAGCTCGAACATCGCCAGGCTGCCGCGCCCGTCCGAGTAAGTGCCCCAGGTGCGGCCGCGCAGCAGGATCTTCCGGTCGTTGGCCGTGCCCGCCGAACGCAGGTAGCGATTCAGCCCGTCCTGCTCGTCGCCGTCCTGCTCGATGGCGAGGATCACCGACTTGCCGGCCTTCAGCAGGCTGCAGACGAGCTCGCCGGTGTAGCGCGGCAGCTCGGCGGTTCCGTGCGCCTCGCCGATCAGGATCACCTGCTGCTCGATCCTCGCGACGTCGACCTGCGTCTGTGCCGTGCATTCCGGGGGCGCGGCGCAGACGGGCGCCGCGAGGCAGAGCGATGCCAGTGCGGCGGCGAACAGCGAAGGACGAAGCAGCATGGACCGTCGTTCCCGGGTGGTGATGGATGGAGGCGAAGCCGGCCACTTATCCGATCCCCGGCGCCGGAAGTCAATGCGCCGTGCCGATCCGCCACAGTCCACCGGCGCGCCGCATCGGCCTCGTGCGGATTCGTGATCGATCGCGCGCGCGGCCGGGACGCGGGTCTCATCCATTGCGTCGATGAGCGCCGCGGCCGATCGATGCGAGAATCGTTGCATGCCGGCCCCACGCTTCCTCATCGACACGCACTGCCATCTCGACGCGGCCGAGTTCGATCGCGATCGCGGCGCCGTGCAGGCCGATGCGGCGGCACGCGGTGTCGGGGCCATCGTCATCCCCGCCATTGCGGTGTCCAACTTCGCGGTCGTCGCCCGACTGGCGCGGGACACCACCGGCGGCGCCTACGCACTCGGCATCCATCCCTTGCTGACGCCGTCGGCCCGGGAGCAGGACATCGCGACGCTGCGCGACGCGGTCGAGAAGGCGCTCGACGATCCTCGTTTCGTCGCGATCGGCGAGATCGGTCTCGACCTGTTCGTGCCGTCGCTGACCTCGCCCGAGGCGATCGCGCGCCAGACCTGGTACTTCGACGAGCAGCTCAGGATCGCACGCGAGTTCGACCTTCCGGTGCTGCTGCACGTGCGTCGGGCGCAGGACCAGGTGCTCGCGGGACTGCGGCGCGTGCGGCGCCGGCCCGGGTCCCAGGTCGCCACCGGCATCGCGCATGCCTTCAACGGCAGCGCGCAGCAGGCGGAGCACTACTTGGCGCTGGGCTTCAGGCTCGGGTTCGGCGGCGCATCGACCTTCGAACGCGCGCTGCGCATCCGCGCACTGGCGCACGACCTGCCCGACGAGGCCCTGGTACTCGAGACGGACGCGCCCGATATCGCGCCGGTGTGGCTCCGCACGCCGGACGGCCATGCCGGTCGCAACGCGCCGGCCGAACTGGCGCGCATCGCCGAGGCCATCGCGGCGCTGCGCGGCACGACCGTCGACGCATTGGCGCGGCAGACCACGCACAACGCCCTGGCGGTCCTGCCGCGGCTGAAGTCGCTTCTGCAGGCGACGACGTCCCCGCTTGCGGCGCGACCCGACCCGCAAGTGCAAGCGCACTGACGCGACCGGGCATGCGCCATGCGCAGCGCATGTCTGGCGTTCGTCGCCGGGGCGTGGTGGTTGCAGCAACAGGCCGACCTGCTCGACGGCGCGATCGTGCGCGTCCTCGCGGCGACGGCGGTCGCGACCGTGCTGCTGATCTCGGCGGTCGCGCGACGCCGCAGACGGGCGCCGCGTGTCGCGGTCGACCTGCACGCGCAGCACCCGCCGGCAGGCTCGCGCGCGCACATCGGGCGCCTCGCGCGGCGCACCGCGGTCGCCGGCTGCGTCTTCGTCGCCGGCTTCGCGTGGGCGACCTGGAGAGCCGAGCTCCGTCTGGCCGAATCGCTGCCGCGCGCCCTCGAAGGCCGCGATCTCGTCGTGGTGGGCACGGTGTCCGGGTTGCCCGGCAGCGATGCGCGCGGAGTCCGTTTCCCGTTCACGGTCGAATCCGTCGTCGGCCGCGACGAGGCGGGTCGACCGCTGCGCGTTCCGTCCGCGCTGTCCCTGGGCTGGTATCGGCCGCGCGTCCGGGGCGGGGTCGACGACGCGTCGATCCCCGACATCCAGCCGGGTCAGCGCTGGCGGCTGACCATCCGCCTCAAGCGACCGCACGGCAGCGCGAACCCGTCCGGCTTCGACTACGAGTACTGGCTGCTCGAGGAAGGACTGCGGGCGACCGGATCCGTGCGCCCCGGCGTCGACCTCGATGCCGATGTGTCCGACGAGGACCTGCCGTCAACCGAAGCACGGACATCGACCCGCAAGCTGAGCGAGTTCGTCTGGACCGGCGGCCACGTCGTGGAACGGGTGCGCGCGAAGCTGCGCGAGCGCGTGTTCGCGGCGCTCGCGCAGGGACGGCCGCTCGCCGAGAGCGCGCCTTACGCCGGCGTGATCGTCGCGCTGATCGTCGGCGACCAGCGCGCGATCGACCCGTCCGACTGGGTCGTCTTCAACCGGACCGGCATCGGCCACCTGGTCTCGATCTCGGGTCTGCACGTCAGCATGCTCGCCGCACTCGGCGCCTGGATCGTGTTCGGCCTGTGGCGCCGCCATCCCGCGCGGTGCGCACGGCTGCCGGCGCACCAGGCCGCGGCTGCCGCAGGCACGCTGGTCGCGCTGCTCTACTGCCTGCTCGCCGGCTTCGGCGTGCCCGCCCAGCGCACGCTGTACATGATCGCGATCGTCGCGTTCGCCTTGTGGACCCGTCGCATCGGTTCGGTGTCGCGCGTGCTGTGCATCGCGCTCGCGCTGGTCGTCGCGATCGATCCGTGGGCGGTGATGGGCTCGGGCTTCTGGCTGTCGTTCACCGCGGTCGCGGCGATCTTCTACGTCACGTCGGGCCGGCTCGTCGCGGTCGCCGACACGCGCCTGCGCCGCGCCTGGCAGGCGATGCGCGTCGCCGCGCGCGTGCAGTGGGCGGTGACGCTGGCGCTGACGCCGCTGACGCTGCTGTTCTTCAACCAGGTCTCGCTGATCAGCCCCGTCGCCAATGCCGTCGCGATTCCGCTGGTCAGCTTCGTGGTGACGCCGCTGTCACTGGCCGGCGCCGTCCTGCCGACGCTGGTCGGGACGTGGCTGCTGCGCACCGCGCACGCGATCGTGGCATTGCTCGCGTCCTGGCTGCAGGTCTTGAGCGCGACGCCGATCGCGGTCTGGTCCGGCGCGACCCCGAACGCCCCCGCGTTCGTCTGCGCGATGATCGGCGTCGCCTGGTGGCTCGCGCCGCGCGGCATCCCGCTGCGCTGGACCGGCGCGCTGTGGATGGTGCCGCTCTTCGCGTGGCCGCCCGACAGGCCAATGCCCGGCGAGGTGCGGCTCACCGCACTGGACATCGGCCAGGGGACGACGGTGCTGGTCGAGACGAACGCGACCAGCACGCTGTACGACACCGGACCGTCGTATGCGCCGGACAACGATGCGGGCAACCGCATCATCGTGCCGTTCCTGCGCGCCCGCGGCATCGCGACGCTCGACACGATGGTGGTCTCGCACAACGACAACGACCACTCGGGCGGCGCGTTGTCGGTGCTGCGCGCGATCGACGTGCGGCAGGTGCGCAGCTCGCTGGCCCCGGAGGCGCCGATCGTCCGGGCGTCCTCGCGCCACACGCGCTGCGAGGCCGGGCAGTCGTGGTCCGCGGACGGCGTGCGCTTCGATCTGCTGTCCCCGTCGGCGGACGTCTACCTCCCCCGTGCAGGCCGGGCGCCCGCGAAGCCCAATGCTCTCAGTTGCGTGCTGCGCGTCGAGGCCGAGGGACACGTGATGCTGCTGACGGCGGACATCGAGAAGCCGCAGGAAACCGCGATCGTCGAACGATCGCGCGACGCGCTCGCGGCCGACGCGCTGCTGGTGCCGCATCACGGCAGCCGGACTTCGTCGACCGCAGGCTTTCTCGAGGCGGTGCGCCCGTCGCTCGCGATCGTGCAGTCGGGCTATCTCAACCGCTTCGGGCACCCGCGACCCGACGTGCTGGCGCGCTACGACGCGCGCGGCATCGAGGTGCTGCGCAACGATCGCGACGGCGCGGTCACGGTGACGATGGGACGCGACGGGCTCGGCATCGACCGCTATCGCACGAGCCATCGCCGCTACTGGTACGGCCGATGAGCGGCGGTCGATGCAAAGAAGAAGGGCGCCCGTCTCGCGACGGACGCCCCGCTTCGACCCAGGGCCGATCAGGCGCGCTTGCGACGCAGCTGCAGTCCGAGACCCAGCAGACCCATGCCGAAGATGGCCATCGTCGAAGGCTCAGGCACCTGCGCGATCGCGATGTCCCGGATCAGCAGGCCGTTGCCGAAGCTGCCGATCAGCGACGCCGCGCCGGTCGCCAGATTGATGCCGTAGAAGCCATAACCCGCCGCATCCGACCCCAGCGACGCGAACGCCTGGTTGCCGAAGAAGAAGATGTCGAACCCGATGTTGGCCGACGTGGCCACGCCGAGCGCGCCGACCGTGTTCAGCAGGCCGTTGTTGGGCGGCGCCTGCGTGACGAGGATGCCGAGCGCGGAATCGATGTCGTACAGCGTGGTGGTCGTCGCACCGGCGAAGCTGTTGGTGTACGCCGCGCCGGCGATGTTGGGATTGGCGCCGGCGTTGCGGTCGCCCGCCGCGTAGGCGAGCGTGCCGTCGGTCGCCGCGAGCGTGCCGTCGTTCGGGTTCAGCCGCAGGTTCTGATCGGTGGTGCTGACGGCGCGGATGCGGTCGACGGTGGGGTTGAAGTCGAATCCGTACGAACCGCCACCCAGCGTGAACGCGCCCGCGCTGCCGACCGCGGTCGCGAGGCCCGAAGCGAGGTTGATGGTGTACAGCCGGCTGTCCGACGACAGGCCGTAGAGCTGCCCGGTCGCGGGACGGAAGTCGATGCCGACCAGCGACGTGCCGCTGCCGAGGCCGGACACCGCCACCGTGCTGCGGATGGACGTGGGCGACGCGCTGTCGAATGCGACGAGCGAGCCGCTGTCGGTCAACCCGTAGACGGCCAGTGCGTGGGCCTGCGTGGAAAGACCGACGGCGACGAGGCCGGCGACGAGGAAGGATCGTGCGACTTTCATGAAAAGCTCCTGGCAGGACGTGGAATCGAATGAGCGGACGGATTGATGCACCACGGACAACGGTGCCGCCGGGAATTCAGATTCACTTCGTCGCAGGCCGCCTCGAATTCAGAGCACGGGAGCAGGGGAAGCTTCGCGTCTTCGGTGCCACGGACAGGGAGAGCGTCCGGGGAAGCGCGACTTGCTGGCTGTGCGACAGGCGATGCAAGTCGCGTGCCGCATTGCGCAAGCGATTGTTGTCGAACGCATTGCCGCCGGCCACCTGCGGACCGATGCCGGCCCGCTGTAAAGCGGACCGACAGCGTCCCTAGGCGAGCGTGGCGCCGGGTCGCGGGTTCCGGCGACTCCAGATCAGGATGCCGATGCCGAACGCGATCATCGGGAGCGACAACCACTGCCCCATCGACAGCCCGCCGGCGAGCAGCCCGAGGAAGTCGTCGGGCTCGCGCGTGAACTCGACGCAGAAGCGCGCGATGCCGTAGCCGATCAGGAACACGCCGGACACGGCTCCCTCCGCCCGCGGCCGCCGCGCGAACCACCACACCAGGATGAATAGCAGGACGCCTTCGCCGAAGACCTCGTAGAGCTGCGATGGATGGCGCGGCAACGCGTCGTGTTGCGGGAACACCATCGCCCACGGCACGTCGGTCGGGCGCCCCCACAGTTCGCCGTTGATGAAGTTGCCGGTGCGCCCGGCCGCGAGCCCGGTCGGCACCAGCGGCGCGACGAAGTCGGCGACGGTCCAGAAGCTGAAGCCGCGACGCCGCGCGAAGATCAGCATCGCGACGATCACGCCGATCAACCCGCCGTGGAACGACATGCCCCCTTCCCAGACCTTGAACAGGTCGAGCGGATGCGCCAGGTAGTGGCTCGCCTTGTAGAACACCACGTAGCCGAGGCGTCCGCCGACGATGGTGCCGAGCATGCCGAAGAACAGCAAATCGTCGAGGTCGCGCGCGGTGAGCTTCGTCAGCCCGCGCGCGATGCGCCAGCGTCCGAGCACGAGCACGAGCGTGAACGCGAGCAGATACATCAGGCCGTACCAGCGCACGGCGAGGGGCCCGATCTGGAAGGCGATCGGGTCGAACTGGGGATGGACGAACATGGGAGGTCGCCGCGCGACGCGACGAGGGGGTCGGATAAGATCGCGAGTGTAGCGATGCCGGGCGCGCGGGTTTCCGCGACGGATCGCCGACCACCAGAAAACACCGAGGAGCTTTCCAGTGCCGTACAACGAACGATCGAAGCACGTGACCGCGGGCGACGTGCGCGCCCCGAACCGGGCGATGTACTACCCGATGGGCTACACGCGGGCCGACTTCGACAAGCCGATGATCGGCGTCGCCAACGGCCACTCGACCATCACGCCGTGCAACGCCGGGCTGCAGAAGCTCGCCGACGCCGCGATCAACGCGATCGAGGCGTCGGGGGGCAAGGCCCAGGTGTTCGGCACGCCGACCGTCTCCGACGCGGTCGCGATGGGCACCGAAGGGATGAAGTATTCGCTGGTATCGCGCGAGGTCATCGCCGACTGCATCGAGGTCGCGGTGATGGGCCAGTGGATGGACGGCTGCGTCGTCATCGGCGGCTGCGACAAGAACATGCCGGGCGGCATGATCGCGATGGCGCGCACCAACGTCCCGTCGATCTACGTCTACGGCGGCACCATCAAGCCCGGCCATCACGGCGGCAAGGACCTGACCATCGTGTCGGTGTTCGAGGCAGTCGGCCAGCTCACCGCGGGCACGATGGCGCGCGCCGACTTCGACGCGATCGAGGAGAAGGCCTGCCCGACCGTGGGGTCGTGCGGCGGCATGTACACGGCCAACACGATGAGCTCGTCGTTCGAGGCGCTCGGCCTGTCGCTGATGGGCTCGTCGTCGATGGCCAATGTCGACGACGAGAAGACCGACTCGGCAGCCGAGTCGGCGCGCGTGCTGGTGGACGCGGTGAAGGCGAACAGGCGGCCGCGCGACATCATCACGCGCGAATCGATCGAGAACGCGGTGTCGGTGATCATGGCCACCGGCGGCTCGACCAATGCGGTGCTGCACTTCCTCGCGATCGCGCATGCGGCCGAGGTGGAATGGACCATCGACGACTTCGAGCGCATCCGCCAGCGCGTCCCGGTGCTGTGCGACCTCAAGCCGTCGGGCCGCTACGTCGCGATCGACCTGCATCGCGTCGGCGGCGTGCCACAGGTGATGAAGATCCTGCTCGAGGCCGGCCTGCTGCACGGGCACTGCATGACCATCACGGGTCGCACTATCGCCGAGGAACTGGCCGACATTCCGGCCGTGCCGCATGCCGACCAGGACGTGATCCGCCCGATCGACGCGCCGATGTATGCGCACGGACATCTCGCGATCCTGCGCGGCAACCTGTCGCCCGAAGGCTGCGTCGCGAAGATCACCGGCCTGAAGAATCCGGTGATGACCGGCCCGGCCCGCGTGTTCGACTCGGAGGACGACGCGATGGCCGCGATCATGGCCAGACGTATCGTCGCCGGCGACGTCGTGGTCATCCGCTACGAAGGCCCTCGCGGCGGTCCCGGCATGCGCGAGATGCTCGCGCCGACGGGTGCGCTGGTCGGCCAGGGACTCGGCGAGTCGGTGGGGATGATCACCGACGGACGCTTCTCGGGGGGCACCTGGGGCATGGTCGTCGGGCACGTGTCGCCCGAGGCCTTCGTGGGCGGGACCATCGCGCTGATCGAGGAAGGCGACCCGGTGACGATCGATGCGCACCGGCTGCTGCTGCAACTGGACGTCGACGAGGCGACGATCGCGGCGCGCCGCGCGCGCTGGTCACCGCCGGCGCCGCGCTACACGCGTGGCGTGCTCGCGAAGTTCGCGCAGCTGGCGTCGACCGCGAGCCGGGGCGCGGTGACGGATGGCTGAAGCGTCGCAGACCGGCCTCAGCGCTTGCGGATCTGGCGTTCGCCGACGGCCTTCTTGATGCGGTCTTCCTTGACCTTCTCGATGTCGTCGTGCGCCTTCTTCTTGTCGAGCCCGAAATACGGCTCGATCACCTCGAACCACAGCAGCGCGAGGCCGAACGGGAGGAGAACGATCCACCAGGACCAGTGTCCGACGGGACCGAACTCGAACCACTTCATCAGCAACAGCAGGACCCCGATTGCCAGGAACCACATGGCCATCCCTCCGAAAATCGAACGTCGAATATATACGAGGCGATCGTCGGTCGATCGCAGAACGACGCCGGCGCTGTGTCGAACGCAACGCTCGTCCAACCCGCACCTCTGCCTGCCATGAAGAGCCACGACTCCATTCGCCCATCGGTTATCGGCAACGCGACGGAAAAATCAACGCACCCGCGGCGCGCGGCGATCGGTCTTGGGATCGCCGCGGTCGTCCTGTGGGGCGGGATGACCGCGAATGCGCGGGCCGACGATGCCGACCTCGCGAAGTCCAAGAAATGCATGAATTGCCACGCCCTCGACGAGAAGCGTGTCGGGCCGCCGTTCAAGGCCGTCGCCGCGCGCTATGCCAACGACCAGGCCGCCGAGGAGCGCCTCGCCGACAAGATCCGCAACGGCGGCTCCGGCGCCTGGGGCGTCGTGCCGATGCCGCAGAACGACGAAGTCAGCAAGGAGGACGCGAAACGGCTCGCCCACTGGGTCCTGATGCAGAAGTGACGAGCGCATTCGCGAAACCGGTCACGATTCCCGCCAGGCCTCGTCGCCGACCGCATCGCCTCGCCGCAACGATCCTCGCGCTCACCATGGTCGCAACGGCTTCGGCGGCACCGCCGCGGCCGGTGGCGCCGAAGCACCCGCTGCTGGGAAGCTGGAAGTTCACGCTGCCGGGCAACGGCTGCGTCGAGGCCTGGCTGATCAAGCCCGACGGGACGTCGTTCGTCACCAGCGGAGACGAGGTGGTCGAAACGCAGCTCGACGTGAGCGACCGGCCCGACGCGCGCGGCGCCTATCGCTGGGTCGACAAGGTCGTCAAGTCCAACGGCAGGACCGACTGCGGTGATTCGGTGACCCCGGTCGGCACCGTCGGCACGAACTACATCCGCTTCGATCCCACCGGTGACCGGATGGCGCTGTGCCACGACGAGGCGCTGCGCGAATGCATCGGTCCGTACCTGCGGGTCAGGCCGCCAGGCAGCAGTACGAAGCTCTGAAGTCGTCGACCCAAAAAAAACCGCCCCGAGGGGCGGCTTCTTCACGCGGGAGCCGAAGCTCAGCGCACGACTTCCAGCACTTCCTTCTTGCCGCCCTTGTACGTGTAGAGCGTCATCGCGCCGTTCTTGATGTCGCCCTTGTCGTCGAAGGCGATCTGGCCGGTGATGCCCGTGTAGTCTTCCTTCGCGAGGAACGGCAGGTAGACCGACGGATCGGACGACTTGGCCTGGACCATCGCGTCGGCCATCACCATCACGGCATCGTAGACGTACGGCGCGTAGATCTCGACATCGACGCCGAACTTCGCCTTGTACTTGGTCTTGAAGTCTTCCATCGGGCCTTCCTTGCCCTTCGGGATGCCGCCGGCTTCCGCGCAGATCACGTTGCCGTCGGTCATGCCGTCGCCGGCGAGGTCCTTGAGCGACGTGGAGCAGATGCCGTCGCCGCCCATGAACTTGGCTGCGATGCCGAGCTGCTTCATCTGGCGCAGCATCGGGCCGGCCTGCGCGTCCATGCCGCCGTAGAACACGACGTCGGGCTTCTTGCCCTTGACGTTGGTCAGGATGGCCTGGAAGTCGGTGGCCTTGTCGTTGGTGTGCTCGGTCGCGACGACCTTGGCACCGGCGGCGGACGCACCCTTCTTGAACTCGCCCGCGATGCCTTCGCCGTAAGCCGACTTGTCGTCGATCAGCGCGACGCTCTTGCCCTTGAGCGTGTCGGCGGCGTACTTGCCGAGGACGCTGCCGATCTGCGCGTCGTTGGCGCAGACGCGGAAGGCCGTCTTGAAGCCCTGCGTCGTGTAGGTCGGGTTGGTCGCCGACGGCGAGATCTGCGGGATGCCGGCGGCCGAGTAGATCTTGGAAGCCGGGATCGTCGTGCCCGAATTGAGGTGACCGATCACGCCGTTGACCTTGGCATCGACCAGCTTCTGCGCGACCGAAGCGCCCTGCTCGGGCACCGCGCCATCGTCTTCCTTGAGCAGTTCGAACTTGACCTTCTTGCCGTCGATCATCACGCCCTTGGCGTTGAGTTCGTCGATCGCCATCACGGCGCCGTTCTCGTTGTCCTTGCCCAGGTGGGCCTGCGCACCGGAGATCGGCGCGACGTGGCCGATCTTGACGACCATCTCGTTGGCCGCGGCCGGGGCCGGAGCCGCAGCGGTCGGCGCCGGAGCCGGCGCGGGCGTTGCCGGCGCAGGAGCTTCTTCCTTCTTGCCGCAGCCGGCGATCGAGACGGCCAGCAGCGACGCGACGAGCAAAGTCTTTTTCATGGGTTCTTCCTAGGGAGATAAGCGCGCAACAAGCGCGCGGCGATTACGGTGATTCGGCGTCGGGCGGTCGATCGGTTCCCGAAGGGCCCGGACCGTCCTCGCCGAAGCGGCCGCAGCAAGTTACACGAAACACAACGGAACGAACAGATGTTGTTGCCGACCGCGCACAGCGAACGCCGGCCGTCGGATTCGCGCAACTCGCGCAGCCCGTATTTGAGCGCAAACGCCCCGGCAGCCGCAATGACTGCGCGATGCCGCACCGCTCGCGCCCGCAAGTACACTCGCACGTCCATGCACTTCGACTTCTCTCTCTCGCCCCTCCCCCGCCCTGCTTCGCGTTCCACCATCGACGCAATGACGCGGCCTCCCGAATCCGCCTGCGTGGCGGCGCTGCTCGAACCGGCGAGCCTCGACGACGGCGCGCTCGCCCGCGTCGCGGCCGACGCCTCGCGCCTCGTGGCGACCCTGCGCAGCAAGCGGGTCAAGGCCGGCGGCGTCGACGCGCTGATGCGCGAGTTCTCGCTGTCGTCCGACGAGGGCGTCGCGCTGATGTGCCTCGCCGAGGCGCTGCTGCGCATCCCCGACGCCGCGACCCGCGACGCGCTGATCCGCGACAAGATCGGCGGCGGCGACTGGCACGCGCACGTCGGCCAGAGCCCGTCGCTGTTCGTCAACGCGGCCGCGTGGGGTCTGGTCGTCACCGGCCGGCTGGTGTCGACCCACAGCGCAAGAGGGCTTTCGGCCTCCCTCACGCGCATCGTCGCGCGCGGCGGCGAGCCGCTGATCCGCAAGGGCGTCGACCTCGCGATGCGCATGCTCGGCAGGCAGTTCGTGACCGGCGAGACGATTGGCGACGCGATCGCCAACGGCCGCGACAACGTCAAGCGCGGCTATCGCTACTCGTACGACATGCTGGGCGAGGCCGCGCTCACGGCCGACGACGCGGTGCGCTACCTCGCGTCGTACCGCCATGCGATCGAGGCGATCGGGACGTCGGCCGGCACGCCCCGCTCCGGTGACAGCGACGTGCGCACGCGTCCCGGCATCTCGATCAAGCTGTCGGCGCTCCATCCGCGCTACGGTCGCGCGACCCGCGAGCGCGTGATGCGCGAGCTGCTGCCGGTCGTCAAGGAGCTCGCGCTGTCCGCGCGGCGCCACGACATCGGCCTGAACATCGACGCCGAGGAGTCGGAGCGCCTCGACCTGTCGCTCGACCTGCTCGAGGCGCTCGCCGAGGATCCGGCGCTCGACGCGTGGGACGGCCTGGGCTTCGTGATCCAGGCCTACTCGAAGCGGGCGCCCGCCGTGATCGCGTTCGTGGCCGCGCTGTCGCGGCGCACGCGATCCCGGGCCGACCGCAGCCTGATGGTGCGGCTGGTCAAGGGCGCGTACTGGGACTCGGAGATCAAGCGCGCGCAGGTCGAGGGTCAGGACGGCTATCCGGTCTACACCCGCAAGTCGCACACCGACGTCGCGTACCAGGCCTGCGCGCGGATGCTGCTCGAGGCGGCCGATGCGATCTATCCGCAGTTCGCCACGCACAACGCCTACACGCTCGCGTGGGTGCGCGAGGCCGCGCGCGGACTCGGCGTGAGCGAGAGCGACTACGAGTTCCAGTGCCTGCACGGGATGGGCGAGACGCTGTACGACCAGGTCGTCACCGACGCGACGCCGCTGTCGTGCCGCATCTACGCACCGGTGGGCAGCCACGAGACGCTGCTCGCCTACCTCGTGCGAAGGCTGCTCGAGAACGGCGCCAACACGTCGTTCGTCAACCGCATCGTCGACGCAAGCGTGCCGATCTCCGAACTGGTCGCCGACCCGCTGCAGCACGTGCGCGAGACCGGCGGCACGCCGCATCCGCAGATCCCGCTGCCCGCGGCGCTGTACCCGGACGGTCGCGTGAACTCCGCCGGGTTCGATGCGACGAACGAAGGCTCTCTCGCGCCGATGGCCGAGGCGCTGGCGGCGTTCGCGGGTGCGGCGTGGCCCGCGTCGACGGAGGCGGCGACGGCGCTGTCCATCGTCAATCCCGCCGACCACCGTGACGCGGTCGGCCGGATCGCCACCGTCTGCGCCGCGGACATCGACTCCGCCGTCGCGAAGGCGGCAGCGGCCGGCGCCGCCTGGCGCGCGCGTCCGCCGGCCGCGCGTGCGGCCCTGCTGATGCGCTGCGCCGACGCGCTCGAAAGCCATCGACCGGAACTCGTCGCGCTCGCGATCCGCGAGGCCGGCAAGACCTTCGGCAACGCGATCGGCGAGGTGCGCGAAGCGGTCGACTTCTGCCGCTATTACGCGCGGCAGATCGTGGACGACAGCGCTGCAGAAGCGTCCGCCGGCGGTCCGCTGGTGTGCATCTCGCCGTGGAACTTCCCGCTCGCGATCTTCGCCGGCCAGGTCGTCGCGGCGCTGGCCGCCGGCCGCTGCGTGCTCGCGAAGCCGGCCGAGCAGACGCCGCTGATCGCGGCGCGCGCCGTCGCCCTGTTCCACGCGGCCGGCGTCCCGCACGACGTGCTGCAGCTGCTGCCCGGCGATGGCGAGCACGTGGGCGCGCCGCTGGTCGCGCATCCGGCCATCGGCGGCGTGCTGTTCACCGGCTCCACCGAGGTCGCGCGCTCGATCGCGGCGACCCTCGCGCAGCGCGACGACGACCCGGTACTGGTCGCCGAGACCGGTGGCCAGAACGCGCTGATCGTCGACTCGAGCGCGCTGACCGAGCAGGTGGTCAACGATGCGCTGGTGTCGGCGTTCGACTCGGCCGGGCAGCGCTGCTCGGCGCTGCGCATCCTGTGCCTGCAGGACGCCGTTTACGACACGACGCTGACGATGCTCAAGGGTGGCCTGGCCCAGCTCGCCGTCGGCGATCCGCGTTCGCTGTCGACCGACATCGGCCCGGCGATCGACGCCGACGCGCGCGACCGCCTCGTCGCACACATCGAAGCGATGCGCGCCAAGGGGCATCGCATCCATTCCGTGCCGCTGCCGCCGGAGTGCGCCCACGGCACCTTCGTCGCGCCGACGATCATCGAGATCGATCGCATCGCCGACATCCCCGGCGAGGTCTTCGGCCCGGTACTGCACGTCCTGCGCTGGCCGTTCGGGACGCTCGACGCGCTGATCGACGCCATCGACGCGACCGGCTACGGCCTGACGATGGGCGTCCACAGCCGCATCGACGAACACATCCTGCGCGTCGCGGCGCGCGCGAAGGTCGGCAACCTGTACGTCAACCGCACGCTGATCGGCGCGACCGTGGGCGTCCAGCCATTCGGCGGCGAAGGCCTGTCGGGGACGGGTCCCAAGGCCGGCGGCCCGTTCTATCTCGCCCGCCTCGACGACGGACGCGGCGCGCATCGCTTCCGGCCCGAGGTCGGCGCTCCGACGACGCGCGCCGTCGCCGGCCGTCTCGATGCGCTGCGCGAAGCGATCGGCGCGTGCCCCGAACTCGACGACGCGATCCGGGCGCGCCTCGACATGCACTGCGTGCTGTGCGAGGCAGCCGCGCTGGGCCTCACGACGATGACGCTGCCGGGACCGACCGGCGAGACCAACACGCTCACGCTGCGGCCGCGCGACCGCATCGCCTGCCTGGCCGACGACCCGGTGAACCTGATCCGGCAGGTCGTCGCCGCGCGGTCGATCGGCGTCGTGCCGGCCGTGCGGGCCGACCTGCTGCCCGCGACGCTGCGCCCCTTCGTCGACCCTTGGGACGGCGACGTGTCGACCCTCGCCGACCTGCAGGCGCTGATGCTGGCCGTGCCTGCCGACGAGCGCAGCCGCACCAAACAGGCGTGCGCCGCCCGGCAGGGACCCCTCGTCTCGGTCATCCGCTGGGACGGGGGCACCGAGCCCGTGCTTCAACTGTGGCGGCTGATGCGCGAGTTCGCCGAGAGCGTGAACACGGCGGCTGCTGGAGGAAACGCTTCGCTGATGACGCTGACGGAAGGTTGAACCGCCTGCGCGACCGACCGCGTCCTGTAACATGCCCTGCGCTTGGGCATGGCAATTGCGTATGCACGGCGGACGATCGCGAGCGCAACATCCGGCGTCGTCTTCCGGGTCCTCCAGGGCCCGTCGCAGCACCCCACCGCAGTCGTTGAACGAAGGGAGTGACCCCGCCGGCGTGGAGACCTCGTCGCGCGGAACGCGGATGGAAATCCTTTTTCAGCAGATCCTCAACGGCCTCGTCGTCGGCAGCATCTATGCCCTGATCGCCCTCGGCTACACGATGGTGTACGGCATCCTCAACCTGATCAACTTCGCGCACGGCGACGTGCTGATGGTCGGCGCGCTGACCGCGTACGCCGTCGTGACCGGGCTGCATGCCGTCGCGCCCGGCATCCCGGGGCCGCTGCTGCTGGTCGCCGGCCTGATCGCCGCGATCCCGGTGTGCGTGATCGTCAACGTGACGATCGAACGGGTCGCCTACCGGCCGCTGCGCAACGCGCCGCGCCTCGCGCCGCTGATCACCGCCATCGGCGTGTCGATCATCCTGCAGACGCTGGCGATGATCATCTTCGGTCGCAACTACAAGGTGTTCCCGCCGCTGCTGCCGAACACGGCCATCGAGGTCGGCGGTGCGCTGATCACGCCGACGCAGATCATGATCCTGATCGTCGCCGCGCTGATGATGGGTGCGCTCGTGCTGCTGGTCGAGAAGACCAAGCTCGGCCGCGCGATGCGGGCCACGGCCGAGAACCCGCGCATCGCCAGCCTGATGGGCGTCGACTCCAACCGCGTCATCGTCGCCACGTTTGCGATCGGCGCGGCGCTCGCCGCGGTGGCCGGCGTGATGATCGCGGCCAACTACTCGATCGCGCACTTCTACATGGGCTTCATTCCCGGACTGAAGGCCTTCACGGCCGCCGTGCTGGGCGGCATCGGCAACATCTACGGCGCGATGGTCGGCGGCCTGATCCTCGGGATCGTCGAGGCGCTCGGCGCCGGCTACATCGGCGACGTCACGCACGGCTTCCTGGGCAGCGACTACCAGGACATCTTCGCGTTCATCGTGCTGATCATCGTGCTGACGCTCAGGCCGTCGGGGATCATGGGCGAGCGCGTGGCGGACCGGGCATGAGCGCGCAACCTTCTCCCAAGCACGACGTGGCGATCGACCCGGCGCTGCCGCTCGGCGCCCCGAGCCCGAAGGCCTACAAGGGCCTGGCCGTTCTCGCCGTCGTGCTGCTGATCGCGCCGTTCTTCGCCGCGCACGCGGGCGGCGACTCGTGGGTGCGCATCCTCGACCTCGCGCTGCTGTACATCATGCTGGCGCTCGGCCTGAACATCGTGGTCGGCTTCGCCGGCCTGCTCGACCTCGGCTACATCGCGTTCTACGCGGTCGGCGCGTACATGGCCGCGCTACTCGCGTCGCCGCAGTTCGCGATCGTGCTGCAGTCGTTCGTCGACACGTATCCGGAGCTCGGCGCGTGGCTCGTGAACCTGTTCGGCGCCGACGTCACCGCCAACGGCATCCATCTGCCGGTGTGGATCATCGTCCCGCTCGGTGCGCTGGTCGCCGGCACCTTCGGCATCATCCTCGGCGCGCCGACGCTGAAACTGCGCGGCGACTACCTGGCAATCGTCACGCTCGGGTTCGGCGAGATCATCCGCATCTTCATGAACAACCTGAACTCGCCGGTCAACATCACCAACGGACCGAAGGGGATCCTGAAGATCGATCCCGTCTCGATCGGCGGCGTCTCGTTCGGCGAGCCCGCGAAGATCTTCGGCTACAACTTCTCGGTGGTGCAGCTCTACTACTTCCTGTTCCTCGCGCTCGTCGTCGTGATCGTGTTCTTCTCGCTGCGGCTGCAGAACTCGCGCATCGGCCGCGCTTGGGTCGCGATCCGCGAGGACGAGATCGCCGCCAAGGCGATGGGCATCAATACGCGCAACGTCAAGCTGCTGGCCTTCGCGATGGGCGCGTCGTTCGGCGGCGTGTCGGGCGCGATGTTCGCGGCGTTCCAGGGCTTCGTGTCGCCCGAGTCGTTCGGCCTGCTGCAGTCGGTGGTCGTGCTCGCGATGGTCGTGCTCGGCGGCATGGGGCACATTCCCGGGGTCGTGCTCGGCGGCGTGCTGCTGGCGGCCTTTCCCGAGGTGCTGCGACACATCGCGGTACCCGTGCAGGAGAAGCTGTTCGGCCACGTGCTGGTCGACGCCGAGGTCATCCGCCAGCTGCTGTACGGACTCGCGATGGTGGGCATCATGCTGCTCAAGCCGGCCGGCCTGTGGCCCGCGCCGGAACACGGCAAGGGCCTCGGCGGCATCAAGGCCAGGCGCGCGGCCACCGAAGGAGCCTGAGGATGAGTGCCGTCATCGCGGATATTTCCGATCGCATCGCCAAGGACGTGTCGAAGGCCAAGGTCATGCTGTCGATCAAGGGCGTCAACAAGCGCTTCGGCGGGCTGCAGGCGCTGTCAGACGTGGGCGTCACGATCCGCGAGGGGATGATCTACGGGCTGATCGGCTCGAACGGCGCCGGCAAGACGACCTTCTTCAACGTCATCACCGGCCTCTACCAGCCGGACTCGGGCAGCTTCGAGCTCGACGGCCATCCGTACTCGCCGTCGGCGCCGCACGAGGTCGCCAAGGCCGGTATCGCGCGGACCTTCCAGAACATCCGCCTGTTCGGCGAGATGACCGCGATCGAGAACGTCATGGTCGGGCGCCACGTGCGCACCCACGCCGGCGTCATCGGCGCGGTGCTGCGCACACCGGGCGCGAGGCGCGAGGAGCGCGAGATCCGCGAGCGCGCGATGGAGCTGCTGCAATACGTCGGCGTCGCCAAGTACGCCGACTTCCGTGCGCGCACGCTGTCGTATGGTGACCAGCGGCGTCTCGAGATCGCGCGGGCGCTGGCCACGGAGCCCAAGCTGCTGGCGCTCGACGAGCCGGCGGCCGGCATGAACGCCACCGAGAAGCTGTCGCTGCGCGACCTGCTCGACAACATCCGCGCCGACGGCAAGACCATCCTGCTGATCGAGCACGACGTGAAGCTGGTGATGGGTCTGTGCAACCGCGTCACGGTGCTGGACTACGGCAAGCCGATCGCCGAAGGCGTGCCGGCCGACGTGCAGAAGAATCCCGCGGTCATCGAGGCCTATCTGGGTGCAGGGGGAGCGCACTGATGGCCGCCGTCCTCAAGCCGGCGCTGGCCGAGACGATGCTCGCGATCACGGGCCTCAAGGTGAACTACGGCGGCATCAACGCGGTCAAGGGCATCGACCTCGAGATCCGCGCCGGCGAACTGGTCACGCTGATCGGCGCGAACGGCGCCGGCAAGACCACGACGCTGAAGGCGATCACCGGCCTGCTGCAGCCCGCCAGCGGCGAGATCCGCTATCTCGGCAAGAGCCTCGCCGGCACGCCGACCTTCAAGCTGCTGGACCTGGGCCTCGCGATGGTCCCCGAAGGCCGCGGCGTGTTCGCGCGCATGACGATCGTCGAGAACCTCCGCATGGGCGCGTACGTGCGCACCGACGAGGCGTCGATCAAGGCCGACATCGAGCGCATGTTCGTCACCTTCCCGCGACTCAAGGAGCGCGCGACGCAGCTCGCCGGCACGATGTCCGGTGGCGAGCAGCAGATGCTCGCGATGGCGCGCGCGCTGATGGGCCACCCCAAGCTGCTGCTGCTCGACGAGCCGTCGATGGGCCTGTCGCCGATCATGGTCGAGAAGATCTTCGAGGTCGTGCGCGACATCCGCTCGCAGGGCATGACCATCCTGCTGGTCGAGCAGAACGCGCGACTCGCGCTGCAGTCGGCCGATCGCGGCTACGTGATGGAGTCGGGGCTGATCACGATGACCGGCGATGCGTCGACGATGCTCGACGACCCGAAGGTCCGCGCCGCGTATCTGGGCGAGTGATGTCGGCGTCGTGACCCCGACGCGTCGTCGGCGGCCGCCCGCGGCCCGATCGGTTTCCGCGATGGATCCTCCGTACGGTCCGCCCGGTCGGCAAGGCACGGCGCGCAGCGGCGTCCGGGTCTTCGTCCTGATCGCCACCGTGCTGGTGGCGCTGGCCGTGGCCTGGAGCGTCACGCCCCTCGCGCAGGTGCTCGATCCCCGCGTGCTGGTCGCCTACGAACACCGGATCCGCGACTGGCCGCTCGCGCCGCTGGCCGTGATCGCCGCCCACGTCCTGGCGGGGCTGATCGCGGCTCCGGGCACGTTGATGATCGGCGCGACGGTCCTGTTGTTCGGGGCGTGGCCGGGCGCGCTGTACGCGTTCGCCGGCATGATCGCGAACGGGATCGTGGTCTACGCCATCGGGCGCTTCGCGGCACGCGATGCCGTGGACCAGTGGCTGGCCGCGCGCACCGGCTCGCGCCTGGACAACCTGAATCGTCGGCTCGCGCGCCGCGGCTTCGTCGCGATCGCCCTCATCCGCCTCGCGCCGCTTCCCTACTCGCTGGTCAACATCGTCGCCGGCGCATCGCGCATCGGCTTCGCGGACTTCGTGCTGGGCACCGCGATCGGCCTCCTGCCGGTGATCGCGCTGCTGGCCGGCGTCGCGTCGCAGTTCAAGGCGTGGCTCGAGCATCCCGCGTGGGGCAGCCTGTTCGAGCTGATCGGCGTCGCGCTGGCCGTCCTGGCGATCGTCTGGTCGATCCGCCGCTGGGCCGTCCGCCAGAGCCGCGGGCGTTGACGACCGCGCGTCAGGTCCAGTAGCCGAGCTGCTTCATCCACTGCGCGATGGCGCGTCGATCGGCGTCGCCGGTCTCGTGCACGGCCTGCATCTCGGGTACGTTGTCGGCGAGGCGGTTCTGCCCGAGCTTGAACTTGCCTTCGAGCTTGTCGACCACGATCTCGAAGCCGGTGATCGCCGACAGCAGCGCATCGCGATGACGGTCGTCGAACTGCGCGAAGGTCGCGTTGAAGCTCGGCTCGTGGTCGGCGATCAGCCGCATCAGCAGGTCGCGCTTCGCCCCGAGGTCGTCGACGGTCCGCGCGACGCCCACCGCATGGACCGCGATGTAGTTCCAGGTCGGCACGCGTCCGGCCGAGCGATAGAGCGTCGGCGAGATGTAGGTGTGCGGACCGTGGAAGATCACCATGACGCGGGCTCCGTCGAGCGCGCGGGCGTGCGGATTGGCCGACGCCACGTGGCCCTCGATGGTCAGCACGTCGTCTTGCGAATCGTCGATGCGGACCGGCGCATGCGTCGCGAACGGCTCGCCGTCGACGCTCGCGAACACCGTCGCGAACGCGTAGGTCCGCATCACTGTCTTCAGGTCGGCGTGATCGTGATGGGCGAAATGCTTCGGGACGTACATGGGCGATCAGCGCGAATCCGCCGTCGATCGGTACACGTCGGGCCGCAGGATCTCCATGCCCCGCTCGGGCCGCGCGAGCGTCCGGAAGCCGAGGCCCTCGTACAACGCATGCGCGTCGGCGGTGAACAGCAGGACGAGACGCAGGCCCTGCACGTCGTGGTGCGCGAGCAGCGCCCGCACCATGCGGGTCGCGATGCCGTGGCCGCGCTCCGCCGCGACGACGAAGACGTCGGCGAGGTATGCGAAGGTCGCGCGGTCGGTGACCAGCCGTGCGAAGCCGACCTCCGCGGTCTCGCGATAGGCGCCGATGCACAACGAGTTCGCCACGGAGCGTTCGACGACCGCGCGGGGAATGCCGGAGGACCAGTACGCCTGCGTCGAGAGGAAGCGGTGGATCAGGTCCAGGTCGAGCCGTTCGGGATCGAAGGACAATGCCGTGGCGACGACCGTCACGGCGCGGGATCGACGCGACCGACGACGGTGGCGGCAACGGTCGCGCGCGGCGCGAGGTTCTTCGCGAGGAAGGCATCGACGCGACGGTAGAAGTCGTAGCGGTTCTCGTCCTTGTTGAAGCCGTGCCACTCGTCGTCGTAGACCACCCACTCGTAGGGCTTGCCGTACCGGTCGAGCGCGGCACGCATGCGTTCGCCGTGGATCAGGGGGACGCGGGTGTCCGCGGCGCCGTAGGCCAGCAGCAGCGGTGCCTGGATGCGGTCCGCGTGATACAGCGGCGACACCGCCCGCATCTTGTCGCGGTCGGTGGCCGGGTCGCCGATCCAGCGCGTGAGCGTGCGGGTCGTGTCGCCGCCGCGTTCCGCATTCATGAAGTCCGACCAGCCGACGTCGAACATCATCTCGAGGTCCGACACCGCCACGTAGGCGACGCCGCAACGGAACATCTTCGGTTCCTTCGCGAGGCCCCACAACGTGGCGTAGCCGCCGTAGCTCGCGCCGAGCAGGCAGACGCGATCGGCGTCGACACGTCCGCTGTCGATCAGCCAGCGGACGCCGTCGGTGACGTCGTCCTGCATGGCCAGGCCCCATTGCCGCCAGCCGGCCTTGTAGAACGCGTCCCCGTAACCGAGCGTGCCGCGGAAGTGCGGCTCGAGCACCACGTAACCGCGCGATGCGAGGAAGGCGGGAAAATCGTCGTAGCCGCTGCCATGCGCTTCGACGTAGGGACCGCCGTGGATCATCACCACGAGCGGCAGCTTCTTCGGTTCGACGCCCGCCGGCAGCGTCAGGAAGCCCGGGATCGACAGGCCGTCGCGCGCCGGGTAGCGAACGAACTTGCGCGGGGCCAGTTTCAGCTTGTCGAGCCACGGACGACTGACCACGAGTTCCTCGAGCCGGCCGGTCTTGCGATCGAGCACGAAATACGCGGGGGACGTCGAGTCCGACTCGGACGTCACGACGATGCGGTCGGTCGCGTCGCGGCCCCAGCTCAGATGGTTGCGCATGCCGGGCAGCGCCCCGTCGATCGATTTCTGGATCGCGGCCCATTGCGGGTCGACCCAGTACATGCCGTCGGTCGAATCGTCGGGAATGCCGATCAGCTTCTTCGTCGACCGGTCGAAGATCACGCGGTCGGCATCGACGGTCGGATTCTCGTAGACCAGCGCGCCGAGCTTGTTCGCGTCGGGATCGAATGCATAGACGCCGAAGCGTCGCCCCTCGCCTTTCGATCTCGCGGAGACGTACAGCGTGCGGTTGTCGTAGTCGAACGCGAGCGGTCGGATCTCCTCGTCCTCGTAGTCGGACTCGCTCAGCTTCTTCCACGGGTCGTCGTTGGACTTGCGGTACCAGAGCGACGTCTTGACCTGCCCGCGCGGGACCGACACGGCGACCCGCACCTGTCCGTCATGATCGGAGACGAACTGCTTGACGTTTCCCGGCGAATCGCCCGTGAGCAACGTGCGCGCCGCCGTCCGCGGGTTGAAGCGATAGGCATCCATCCCGAAGCGACTGCGGTCGTTGGTCTCGACGACGAGGTCTTCCCCGGCCTTGTCGAGCACTGCCACGATGCGCATGTACGTCGAAGCCCCGAGATAGAGAGTGTCGCGCGTGTTCTCGCGCAGCGCGGCGCGCAGCATGTCGCGCACCACGCGCCCGTCGGTGTCGATCAGCATGCGCTGCTTGAGTTCGATCGCGCCCGACTCGTCGGCCAGGTTGGCCGTCGAGACCTCGATGAGCCGGTTGCCGACCCAGCGGTAGTCGTAGACGTCCTGCTCGCGCAGGTTGGTCAGCACCGTGGCGCTGTGCTTGTCGAGGTCGATCAGCGCCAGGTTGCGACGCTCGTTGATCGGCACGAGCGCGGCCAGCAGCTTGCCGTCCGGCGACAGGGAGACGCGGCTGTACTTCGGCCGCTGGAAGAAGGTCTCGACCGACGGCATGGCGCCGGCGGTGGGTGCGATTGCCGAGGTCTGCGCGTTGACGCGGCCCGCGAGACCCGACGTCACGATCAGCGCGGCCAGCAACGATGCGGCGGGGTGTCGAAGCATGGGAACTCCGGTAGGACGTTGGCTAACGCGCAGCGCGCGGCGCGAGATTCTTCGCGAGGAATGCGTCGACGCGATTGTAGAAGTCGAACTTGTTCTCGTCCTTGTTGAAGCCGTGCGCCTCGTCGTTGTAGACGACCCAGTCGTACTTCTTGTCGTATTTGTCGAGCGCGCTGCGCATGCGGTTGCCGTGAATCAGCGGAACGCGCTGGTCGGCAGCGCCGTAGGCCAGCAGCAGCGGCGCCTGGATGCGATCCGCGTGATAGAGCGGGGACACGGCGCGCATCTTGTCGCGATCCTTCACCGGGTCGCCGATCCAGCGGGTGAATGTCCTCGTCGAATTCCCGTTGCGCTCGCCGCGCATGAAGTCCGACCAGCCCACGTCGAACATCAGCTCGAGGTCGGACACCGCGACGAAGGCGACGCCACAGCGGAACATCGACGGTTCCTTCTCGAGTCCCCACAACGTGGCATAGCCGCCATAGCTCGCCCCGAACAGGCACACACGATCGGCATCGACCACCCCGGTCTTGATCAACCACTTCACGCCGTCGGTCACGTCGTCCTGCATGGCCAGTCCCCACTGGAGCCACCCAGCCTTGTAGAAGGCGTCGCCGTAACCTTGCGTGCCCCGGAAGTCGGGCTGCAGGACGGCGTAACCGCGCGATGCCAGCAGATGGGCCTCGCTGTCATAGCCGTATCGCGTCGCCGGGACATAAGGTCCGCCATGAATGACGACCACCAGAGGGAGGTTCGTCTTCGGCCCATCGTGCGGCAACGTGAGATAGGCCGGAATGCTGAGACCGTCGCGAGCCTCGTAGCGCACGAACTTGCGGGTGCCGAGCTCGACCGTCTTCAGTCCGGGACGCGACTCCGCGACCAGCTCCATCTTCATGGTCTTGCGATCGAGCAGGTAGTAGGTCGGTGCGCGCGAGCCGGAGTCCGACGCGACGATGACCCGGTCGGGCGCATAGGCGGCCCAGGTGAACCGGTTGCGCATGCCGGGCAACGCAGCATCGATCGACTTCTGGAGCCGCTCCCATTCCGGATCGATCCACTTGATGCCGGCCAGCGACGGATCGGTGAATCCCACGATGCGCTTCTTGACCCGATCGAAGCGCGGAACGCCGACCTCGCCCACCGGACTCTCGTAGACCAGCGGCCCGAGTTCCTTCTTGTCGACGTCGTAGGTATAGACGCCGCTCTTGCCTCCCTTGGAATCGGCGAGGGCTCGCACGTAGAGAGTCTTGTTGTCGAAATCGAACGCGAGCGGCGTGATGTGCTCTTGCTCGAAATCGGTTTCGTCCATCTTGGTCCACGGGTCCTCGTTGGACTTTCGATACCACCAGGCGGACTTGACGGCTCCGCTGGAAACGGTCTGCGCGACACGGACCTGGCCTGCACGATCGACGACGAAACTCGCGACATCGCCCGGCGAGTGGAAGGTCAGCAACGTCTTTTCGGCCGTGATCGGGTTGTAGTGATACGCGTCGAGTCCGTATCGATTGCGTTCGTTGGTGACGACCACGAGGTCGTCGCCCTGGCGTCCCTTCGAGTCGATCACCTCGAGCATCACACCCCCGCCGCCGTCTACGGCGTCCATCGTGCGGTTCGCACGGAATGCCGCGCGCATCAGATCGCGCACGACCTTGCCTTCCGTATCGATGAGGATGCGACGCCTGACCGAGACGAGGCTGAGCGCATCGCCGAGATTCGCGGTACGGAACTCGATCAGGCGATCGCCGACCCAGTCGTAGCTTTCGACGTCCTCGTCCTTGAGGCTCGTCAGCGCGAAGGCCGTCCCCTTCTCGAGATCGATGAGGGCGAGGTTGCGGTGATTGTTGAGCGGGACGATCGCCGAGAGGACCTTGCCGTCAGGCGACAGCCGGACGTCGGCGTATTGCGCGGGCCGCAGGAATGCCTCGACCGGCGGAACGCCGGCGCGGGCCGCCGGCGCAGGGGCCGCATCGACTGCTTCGGCCATCGCCGGTGCGACGACGAAGCATTGGGCCGCCAGCAGCGAACCGATGAGTACCACTCTCGTCTTGATCAAGGTCTTGCTCCCCAGGACTGCGTGATGGCCCCGCTCGGCGGCAGGCTCAACCGTTGACGGCGGTGGCGGTGGCGTCCGCCGCCGTCGTGAACGCATCGGCGTAGAACTCGTCCTCGGGCAGCGCACGGTCGCTCACGTAGTCGCGCCGCGCCGCATCGATCACCACCGGCGCGCCGCACGCGTAGACCTGGTGACCGGACAGGTCCGCGAAATCTTCCATCACCGCGCGATGCACGAAGCCCGTGCGGCCGCTCCACGCGTCCTCCGGCAGCGCCTCCGAGACGACCGGCACGTAGCGGAACGACGGCAATGCGAATTCCCATCCGCGTGCGAGTGCGTCGAGGTACAGGTCGTGCGGACGGCGGCCGCCCCAGTACAGGGTCATCGGCCGGTCGATCGACTTCAGCACCGCGTACTCGACGATCGCCTTGATCGGCGCGAAGCCCGTCCCGCTCGCCAGCAGCACGATCGGCTTGCTGCTGTCGTCGCGCAGGAAGAACGAACCGAGGGGGCCCTCGAAGCGCAGGATGTCGCGCTCCTTCATTTGCGTGGCGCCGGCACCGAACACATGGTCGCTGAACACGCCGCCCGGCATGTGCCGGATGTGCAGCTCGATCTGGTCCACGATGCCCGGGGCGCCTGCCATCGAGTAGCTGCGACGGCGGCCGTCCTTGAGGATGATCTCGACGTACTGCCCGGGCAGGTATTGCAGGCGCTCGGCGGCCGGCAGTTGCAGGCGGACGATCGCCACGTCGGGGGCCGCCTTCGTCAGGCTCGCCACCCGGACCGGCAGCTTCTTGATCGGGATCTCGCCGACGCCCCGCACCTCGCGCACCGCGATCACCAGGTCGGTGTCAGGGTGGGCGCTGCAGAACAGCGCGAGTCCGCGGGCCTCCTCGTCGGCCGACAGTGCGCTGGCCTGATGCGGGCCGTGCACCAGCCGACCCTCGACCACGCGCCCCTTGCACGAACCGCACGCGCCGTTCTTGCAGCCATAGGGAAGCCCGATCCCCGCGCGCAGCCCGGCCGTGAGGACCGTCTCGTCGGGCTGCACCTCGAAGCGGTGGCCGCTCGGTTGAACCGTTACCGTGAATGTCATACTGTTTTCGATGTCTGGAACCGCCGAACAACCTGCCGTGCCCGCGTCGCCGAACGGCGACGCGCTGCCGCGCGAAACGACCCCGTCGCATCGACGGTCGGTCGATTCGCGCATCGGGCCCTTCGCGGGACCCCGCATTCTAGTGGTTGGCTGCGGCGATGTGGGCCTGCGACTGATCCGCCTTCTGGGGGATCGATTCCGCGTCTCGGCCGTGACCCGTTCGGCCGCGCGCGCGCCCCTTCTGCGCGCCGCGGGGGCGACCCCGATCGTCGCGGACCTCGACCTTCGCGGATCGCTGATGCGGCTCGGCGGCATCGCGCCGACCGTGGTGCATCTCGCGCCGCCGCAGGCCCAGGGTCCGCTCGACCTGCACACGCGCGCACTCGTCTCTGTGCTGCACGGCGTGCGGCGCCTGGTCTACATCAGCACCAGCGGCGTGTATGGTGACTGTGGCGGTGCATGGATCGACGAGACGCGCGCGGTGGCCCCGCAGACCGACCGCGCCCGACGTCGCATGGATGCCGAACGGCATCTGCGCGCCTGGGCGAAGGCCAGTGGCGCAGCCCTCACGATCCTCCGCGTGCCGGGCATCTACGCCGGCGACCGCCTGCCGCTGTCGCGCCTGTCAACCCCGACTCCGGTGCTGCGACCGGAGGACGACGTCTACACCAACCATGTCCACGCGGACGACCTGGCGCGTCTCGTCGTGCTGGCGCTGCATCGCGGGCGTCCGCAGCGCATCTATCACGCGGTCGACTCCAGCGCGATGCGCATGGGCGAATGGTTCGACCTGCTCGCGGACTCGCGCGGCATGCCGCGCCCCGAACGGGTGTCGCGCGCCGAGATCGAGACCCGCGTCGCGCCCGAGCGCCTGAGCTTCATGCGCGAATCCCGGCTTCTCGCGAACCGCCGGATGACCGAAGAGCTCGGCATGCGGCTCGCCTATCCCACGGTGCGCGAGGGCCTGGTCCCCGAATGAAAAAAGGCCCGCGGTTCGCGCGGGCCTTTCGATGGAACGCTGGAGGTCAGGCGTCGAGTTCCTCGACTTCCGCAGCGGGCGGCTGGGGCGCACCACCGTCCTCCGGGAAGACCAGGCGGATCTTGTCCTCCGCGTCGAGCTCGACCGTGACCTTGCCGCCTCCGACCAGACGACCGAACAGCAGCTCGTCGGCCAGCGCGCGCCGGATCATGTCCTGGATGAGACGGGCCATCGGCCGCGCGCCCATCAGCGGATCGAAGCCCTTCTTGGCGAGGAACGTGCGAAGCCCTTCGTCGAAGATGATGTCGACCTTCTTCTCGTGCAGCTGCTCCTCGAGTTGCATGAGGAACTTGTCGACCACGCGAAGGATGATCTCCTCGTCGAGCGCCTTGAAGCTGATGATCGCGTCGAGCCGGTTGCGGAACTCGGGCGTGAACATGCGCTTGATGTCGCCCATCTCGTCGCCGGCTTCCTTGCTGTCCTTGAAGCCGATCGACCGCTTCTGCAGCGACTCGGCCCCCGCGTTGGTCGTCATGATGACGATGACGTTGCGGAAGTCGGCCTTGCGCCCGTTGTTGTCGGTGAGCGTGCCGTGGTC